>ERZ1046876.401-NODE-401-length-34098-cov-10.362042_pt1 | contig 34098 bp, 28 predicted proteins | sample MGYA00383094_ERZ1046876 | MGnify/ENA primary metagenome ERZ1046876 (study PRJEB29581, sample SAMEA5548364) | metagenome | biome: marine; feature: coastal; material: water | depth 50 m | study: Short-term variability in the microbial, nano- and picoplankton...
TTTAAAAGGAGCCATTGGCTCCTTTTTTTTTAACCGAAATTTTTGTTTCGGTTTTTTAATACCATAACTTTTGTATTTTTACTTTATGAAAAAATTTATCATCATCAATGGACCTAATTTAAATTTATTGGGCAAGCGTGAGCCTATTATTTATGGGGATCAAACTTTTGAGGATTACTTTAATAATTTACAAAAAAAATATCCTTCACTAAATTTATCGTACTTTCAATCAAATATAGAAGGAGAGCTCATTGATAAACTTCAGGAGGTTGGTTTTAAAGTTGATGGAATTATTTTAAATGCAGCTGCTTATACGCATACCTCAGTGGGAATTGGAGATGCAGTGAAGGGAATTACTGTCCCAGTAGTGGAGGTACATATATCCAATACTTTTTCTCGAGAAGAATTTAGACATCATTCCTACATTTCCCCAAATGCAAAAGGAATTGTTTTGGGCTTTGGTTTGAAAAGTTATGAATTGGCATTAAAAAGTTTTCTGTAAAAAAAAACACCCTATTTTCATAGAGTGTTTTTTTACTTATCAAATAAATATTTAAAGATGTATTACTTCGTCGTAGGCATCTGCAACGGCTTCCATTACTGCCTCACTCATGGTCGGGTGAGGGTGTATAGTCTTTAATACTTCGTGACCTGTAGTTTCTAGCTTCCTACCTAACACTGCTTCAGCTATCATATCGGTGACTCCAGCCCCAATCATATGACATCCTAACCATTCTCCATATTTAGCATCAAAGATTACTTTAACAAAGCCGTCTTTGGTGCCAGCGGCACTTGCTTTTCCGGAGGCTGAAAATGGAAATTTACCTACTTTAATATCATATCCTTCTTCTAATGCTTGCTTTTCGGTGTATCCTACAGAAGCGATTTCTGGAGTTGCGTAGGTACAACCGGGAATGTTGCCATAATCTATAGCTTCAACATGCATTCCTTTTATTTTTTCAACACAAGTAATCCCTTCAGCTGATGCAACATGAGCTAATGCTGGTCCAGGAACTACATCACCTATAGCGTAATAACCAGGTATATTTGTTTGGTACCAATCGTTTACGATTATTTTGTCTCGATCTACCATGATTCCTACTTCTTCCAACCCAATATTTTCTATATTGGATTTAATACCTACAGCAGAAAGAACAATATCTGCTTCTAGGACCTCTTCTCCTTTTTTTGTTTTTACAGTAGCTTTTATTTTTTTACCGGTAATGTCTACACTCTCAACGGAAGCATTGGTCATAACTTTAATCCCTGCTTTTTTGAAAGATCTTCCAAACTGCTTGGAAACTTCTTCATCTTCCAAAGGTACTAGGTTCGGCAAGTATTCAACAATTGTTACATCCGTTCCCATGGCATTGTAAAAATGGGCAAATTCAACTCCAATGGCACCGCTTCCAACAACAATCATACTTTTCGGTTGTTTTTTTAAAGTCATTGCTTCTCTATAGCCAATAACTTTTTCGCCATCTTGCGGTAAATTGGGTAATTGTCTTGATTTTGCACCCGTTGCAACGATAATGTGATCAGCACTATATTCAGTTCCGTCCACATCCACTTTTTTTCCTGGTTTTAGTTTTCCATAGCCATCAATTACGTCAATTTTATTTTTTTTCATTAAAAATTGAACACCTTTACTCATTCCGTCTGCTATTCCACGACTTCGCGCCACTACTTTTGTGAAATCTTTGTCAGGATTATCAAGACTCAAGCCATAATCTTCAGCATGTTTTAGGTAATCAAAAACTTGAGCGCTTTTAAGTAGGGCTTTTGTTGGGATACATCCCCAATTAAGACATACACCTCCTAAATTTTCTTTTTCTATAACAGCGGTTTTAAATCCTAGTTGAGAAGCTCTTATGGCAGTAACATAACCTCCTGGTCCACTACCTAAAACTATAATATCGTATTTGCTCATTTTGTTCTAAATTTTAAGTTACAAAATTACAAAATGTATATGTAACCAAATAATAAAAAAAATAAATTGACAATAAAATTTTCATGAAGTGGTAGCTAATAAAAAACTACTCTTTCTTAAAGTCTACAGATAAGGAATTAACGCAATATCGTTGACCCGTTTCAGTCGGGCCATCGTTAAAAACATGTCCTAGATGACCACCACAATTATTACAAACGATTTCTGTTCGGATCATTCCATGACTTTTATCTAATATGTTTTTGACGCTTCCTTTAATTGCGTCATCGAAAGAGGGCCAACCGCAACCACTGTCAAACTTTTGACCGCTTTTAAAAAGAGGATTTTCACATGCTTTACATAGATAGTAGCCATTTTCAAAATGAAGATTATACTTGCCTGAGAAGGGAGGTTCTGTACCTTTTTCTCTAAGAATACGATAGGACTCCTCAGATAGATTTTCTTTCCAGTATTTATCTGACGCTTGTTTTGGGAATATATTACTTTTCATCCGATGTTTTTGTAGGTGTAAATTTTAAGGAGATTCCATTTATACAATGCCTTTTTCCGGTTGTTTCAATTGGACCATCGTTAAAAACATGTCCTAAATGTCCACCACAATTTGCGCAGTGTTCTTCGACTCTCGTATATCCTAAATTGTTATCTGTAGAATAAGCTACATTTCCTTTAATTTCACGATCAAAACTTGGCCAACCTGATCCGCTATTATATTGATAATCGCTTTCAAAAAGGGCTGTGCCGCATGCAGAGCAAGAATAAACTCCTTCTTGATCATTATAATTAAACTTACTTGAATATCGGGGTTCCGTACCTTTTTTACGTAAAACATAAAACTCATCTTTACTTAGCGAGTTTTTCCATTCGGCTTCCGATTTAGTTATTTTAAAAGTCTTCTTTTCTTTTTTAGATTGTGCTTTACTTTGGCAACTCACAACTAAAATAGCCACTAATAGAATAATTATTTTTTTCATTTTTTTTGCTTTATGAACCTTAATTTTCTTGAATTAAAATTAGCGTATACCATTATAAAATTAAGGGTGACCTAAAACACCTACACTAAATTTTTTAAAGGTTAATTGTATAAAGTATAAATATCAGAATCCTCAATATTTAAATTATTCATTAATTCATTCATACCTAGATTACTAGTGCCATACTCAGCTGGAAGAATAGCAATTCTAAAAACTTGATTGTCTGTATAATTAGACCCTAGTGTGTTTAGGTTAAAATTAGCATCTAAAAAAATATTGACATCTAAAAAAGTATGATCAAATGTGTAAAGTAAGGTTCCTTGATTTAAAAAATATGTTTGTGGTAGTTGACTCCAAACGTCAATATCACCGTCTACGACTTCTTCAAGCATATAAACCATTACAACATCCGATTCATAAACCACTATATCAGAAGGGAATGTAACAAGTCTAGCGTAACCATTGCCTTGATTAAAATTGATGGTAGTTTCAAAAACTTTGCCTAGGTTATCGTATCCAGGAGGTCCTGCCGGACCAGTACATGATGTGATAAAAATAGTAAAAAAAAGTGCTAGAGGTGTAAATAATTTTTTCATGATATATTTTTTTTGAATATAATCAAAATCTGTTCCAAATAGAAAACTAAAATTAAATTTAGTTAAATAAAAATATTTTTTATCCTTTTTTTTCTAATAAACAAACATCAAATGATATTTAGATTGTGGATGATAATTAGAACTTAAATTTTAATAAAAAAAATAGTTTAAAACATTAACAAAAGAATGTTTATTTTTGTTAAAACCTACATTTCACAATGTAATCCCATTAAAATAAGATGCAAACACTAAAAAAAGGTAGTAAAAAGTTATTAAACGCTTGGGCCTTCTATGATTGGGCAAACTCTGTTTATAGTTTAGTTATAGCTTCATCAGTATTTCCGCTATATTATCAAGCTTTATTTAGCTCTGCTGGTATTGAATATATATCTATTTTTGGAGGAACTATTAGAAGTACTCCGCTTATAACCTACACCACCGCAATTGCATTTATTTTTATTTCTTTACTAATTCCGATACTTTCCGGAATTGCTGATTTTGTGGGTAACAAGAAAGTATTTATGAAATTTTTCTGTTATTTAGGTGCGTTTTCCTGCATGGGGCTTTACTTTTTTAATTTAGAAAATATTTTAACAAGTTTATTATTTTATTTTTTAGCCCTTATAGGTTTTTGGTGTAGTTGGATTTTTTACAATTCATACCTGCCAGACGTAGCTTATCCAGAGCAACAAGATAAATTGAGTGCTAAAGGATTTTCATTAGGCTATATAGGAAGCGTACTATTGTTATTATTCAACCTAGCAATGATCATGTTTCCCGAAAGCTTTGGGTTGGGAGATGATGGAGCCTCAAAAATGAAAGCGATGCAAATTTCATTTATATCTGTTGGTGTTTGGTGGTTGGTATTTAGTCAGTATACCTTTTATTATTTACCAAAAGGGAACGCGAATAGTAATAAAGTTACTTGGCATATACTTTTTGATGGTTATAGAGAATTAAAAAGTGTATACCTTTCACTCTCTGAAAACAGAGTGCTAAAGAGCTATTTGTACGCATTCTTTGTATATAGTATGGCAGTTCAAACAGTAATGCTTGTAGCTACTTATTTTGGAGAACAAGAAATTAATTGGGGCAGCGATAATCAAAAAACAATAGGTTTAATATCTAGTATACTAATCATTCAATTAGTTGCTGTAATAGGAGCACAATTAACGTCTAAAGCTTCAAGTAAATTTGGTAACTTACCTACTTTGATTGTAATAAATGGAATTTGGGCAGTAATTTGTGTAGCTGCTTTTTTTATGACGATACCATTACAATTTTATATTACTGCTGGATTTGTAGGAATGGTAATGGGTGGTATTCAGGCATTGTCCAGATCAACCTATTCAAAATTTTTGCCCAACACTAAAGATACTGCCTCTTATTTTAGTTTTTACGATGTTTCTGAAAAAATAGGGATTGTCATCGGAATGTTAATTTATGGTTTTATTGATCAATTTACCGGAAGTATGCGAAATTCAATTGTATTTTTGATGCTGTTTTTTATTGTAGGAGCAATTTTATTGGCTAGAGTTCCAAATAAATAGTACATTCCTCACAATTTTTTTTTAAGTTTGTTGTTATTACAAAAAAACAAATTGCTAGGAATGAAAATCTTAAAATACGCGGGTAGGACAATTTCTCTTTTATTATTTTTTATTCACTTCTCATGTGTAAATGAGCCGTTAGAGGGAGATTTTCCTCAAGATGATGGAGTTCTAAATATCGAAGAAGGAGAGTTCAGAGCGAACGTAGGTATTGGTGATTTTTCCACAGGTTTAGCTGTAGGTGTTCTTAATAATACTGATTTACTCACGATAACTGGAACTGTTCCTGATACAGGCGAAAGTATCGTTTTAACAATAGAAAACCCTGGTGTAGGAACTTTTAATATCACAGCTGGCTTAGGAACTCAAAATAGCGGAGTTTACATAGAAACAAATCCAGAAAATCCTTTCGTATCAGATGGAACTTTTGGAGTTTTTGGGCAATTAAATATTACAGAATTTGATACTCAAAACGCTACAGTTTCCGGAACGTTTAGTTTTACGGGAGTCCGAGTTGTTCTAGATGTCGACGGCAATCCAGTTTTGGACAGTAATGGTCAGCCTACTCTTGAGACTGAGGAAATAACAAATGGTGTTTTTAACAAAATACCGTACACTACCGAAGACCAAGGTGGTGGGGGTACCCCAATCACTGACGAATTTTTTGCCAAAGTCGATGGTGTCAATTTTGATACTGAATCAGTAACCACATCCCTAAACACAGTAGCAGGTGTATCGGTAGTGAAAATAGTAGCCGTTAATGAACTTGGAGAGATTATTAGAATTGATATACCAGAAGATCTTGGAATTGGAACCTTTGCAATGGAACCACTTTCAGATGGAACGAAATTGATTGGTTTATTTAATCCAGCAACTGTTGGAGAAAATTTAACCTCCAACCCCGGGACTATCAATATTACACGATTCAATGTTTTTACTGGAATTATTGAAGCTACTTTCGAATTTACTGCGACAGACCCACTAGGTCAAGATCCGAGTATTGCAGAAATTACAGAAGGTTCTTTTAAAGTAGACTATATATCTTCTCCTGGAGATACCGTTACGAGTTTTACCGCATTTATTGATGGAGAATTTTTTGGCCCTGACTCTATATTTGTGGGAGAGACTATTTTCAACGGACTATCTCGTTTCAATATAACAGCGATTATATCTGACACAGGCCAAAAAATGGGCTTATTTTTTCCAACTGATATTGAAATTGGAACCTATGAAATGACCACTAACCTAATAGATGGTTCTGAAAAATTCTGTCAATATACACCTGAGATCGGTGAAACGATAACTTATATTTCAAATCCTGGGACCTTGACTATTTCGGATTATGATCAAGACGCAGGTTTTGTAGAAGGAACCTTTACTTACACTGCCCTTGATTTAACTGCTCAAGATCCAGAGGTATATCAAATTACCGAGGGAGAATTTACTATCGAGTTTTAAAATATATTTATAATCAAATTATAAAACCTCTTTTATTTTTAAGAGGTTTTTTTATGTTTTTTTGATTTTAAAATTTTAATGCCATTTTAATTTTTTACACTGAACCAAAAAATGTCTGGCATTAAATATAATGGCACAACAATTGAATAATAAATTATAGAATATTTCTAATTATTAGGTTGATGGCTTAATTTTAGATGTTTAACTAATAAATAAAAATAATAAAGTATAATATCACTAATTACTATGGTAAGGTTTGTGACATTATGTCCTAAATAACTATATGGCTAGATCAAAAGTAACATCTCTCGACAGTTTGTCATTTCAAGATATTAATGAAGATGCAGAATTAATACCCTTAATGACTCCTGAAGATGAAGAGGCAATGAATAAAGAAGAATTACCTGAAATTCTACCAATATTACCTTTAAGGAATACAGTTTTGTTTCCTGGGGTTGTAATTCCTATTACAGCGGGAAGGGATAAATCAATTAAATTAATAAATGAAACTAACAAAGGAAATAAAATAATTGGGGTAGTTTCTCAAATTGATGAGAATATTGAGGACCCTGAATTAAAAGATATTAATAAAGTTGGAACTGTTGCTAAAATTTTAAGAGTATTAAAAATGCCTGATGGCAACACAACTATAATTTTACAGGGCCAGAAAAGATTTGAAGTGAATGAAATAATTACTTCAATCCCATACATGACAGCAACCATTAAAGAAGTTCCAGAGGCAAAACCGGCTACTGAAAATGAAGAATTCAAAGCAATAATAGATTCGATAAAGGAAAAGTCACTTCAGATTATTAAAAATAGTCCTAATATTCCCTCAGAAGCTGCATTTGCCATTAAAAATATTGAAAGTTCTTCATTTCTAATAAATTTTGTTTCATCCAATCTCAATGTTACTGTTGGTGACAAACAAAAATTATTGGAGATTAGTGATCTGAAAGATCGTGCGTTGGAAACATTGCGCTTCATGGAAATCGAATTAAAAAAATTATCACTACGAATCGATATTCAGTCGAAAGTAGAAAGTGATATTAGCCAACAACAAAGAGAGTATTTTCTTCACCAACAAATGAAAACAATTCAAGAAGAATTGGGAGGTAACACTTCGGAGGAAGAAATAGAAGAAATGCGACTCAGATCAAAAAAGAAAATATGGAATCAGGAGGTGTCTAAACATTTTGACAAGGAATTGGCAAAATTACAAAGGATGAATCCTCAAGTAGCTGAATACGGTATACAGCGTAACTATTTAGAATTGTATTTAGATCTTCCTTGGGAGGAGTATAGTGTCGATAAATTTGATTTAAAAAGAGCTCGTAAAATATTAGACAGAGATCATTTTGGTCTAGATGATGTTAAAAAGCGAATTATTGAGTACTTGGCAGTATTAAAACTTCGTAACGATATGAAATCCCCCATACTTTGTTTATATGGACCTCCTGGAGTTGGTAAAACTTCACTTGGGAAATCGATTGCGGAAGCCTTAGGTAGAAAATATGTGAGAATGTCTTTAGGTGGTTTGAGAGACGAATCTGAGATAAGAGGACATCGTAAAACCTATATTGGAGCGATGCCCGGTAGGATTTTAAAAAATGTAAAAAAAGCAGCTACTGGAAACCCAGTTTTTGTTTTGGACGAAATAGATAAACTTTCTACGGGAAGCCAAGGAGATCCGTCCTCTGCCATGTTAGAGGTTCTTGATCCTGAACAAAATAATTCTTTTTATGATAATTTCCTAGAGGTTGGTTATGATTTGTCTAAAGTTATGTTTGTCGCAACTTCAAATAGTTTAGGGACTATTCAGCCTGCTCTGCGTGACCGTATGGAGATTATCAATGTTTCGGGATACACAATTGAAGAAAAAGTAGAAATTGCAAAAAGACATTTATTGCCAAAGCAGTTGTTAGATCATGGTCTGACAAACAGCGATTTAAAACTTGGAAAACCACAATTAGAAAAAATTATAGAGGGATATACGAGAGAAAGTGGTGTTAGAGGATTGGAAAAACAAATAGCCAAAATGGTTCGATTTGCAGCAATGAAAATTGCAATGGAAGAGAAGTATATCGTAAAAATATCAAATGAACAAATCATTGAAATATTGGGTGCTCCAAAACTTGAAAGAGATAAGTATGAAAATAATGATGTAGCTGGTGTAGTAACAGGTCTTGCATGGACACGAGTGGGAGGTGATATTTTATTTATTGAATCGATTATTTCTAAAGGTAAAGGACTACTTACTTTAACTGGAAATTTAGGTAAAGTAATGAAAGAATCTGCAACAATTGCGATGGAATATATCAAGGCAAATGCTGATTTGTTAGGACTTTCAGCTGATGTATTTAAAAAGTATAATGTTCACATACACGTTCCTGAAGGAGCTACGCCAAAAGATGGTCCAAGTGCAGGTGTTACGATGCTAACCTCACTAGTTTCTTTATATACTCAAAGAAAAGTTAAGCGAAGTATCGCGATGACAGGAGAAATAACTTTAAGAGGAAAAGTTCTCCCTGTCGGTGGTATAAAGGAAAAGATATTAGCAGCTAAAAGAGCTCATATTAAAGAAATTCTACTTTGCGAAGAAAACAAAAGAGATATTGAAGAAATTAAACCTGAATACATCAAAGGATTAAAATTTTATTATGTTAAAGATATGAGCCAAGTAATTGATATTGCACTAACTAAACAAAAAGTAAAAAATGCTAAAATAATTTCTTAAATTTTAATTAAAATTAAAAAAAGCGTATTATTATTATAATTTCTTTTGCCTCTGTTATTATTTCAGATATATAGTTTAAATAGATCATTTATTAATTATTTGAAATAAAACAAAGTAGAATTCGTTAAATCTTCAGATAAAGCAATTTTGCTTAAATGAATAAAAATATTATTTTATTTTTTGTAGTGCTTTCATCATATTTGACAAATGCTCAAATTGGTGGTAAGTATGCTTATCAATTTTTAAATCTTACGACATCTCCAAGAATGGCAGCTTTGGGAGGAAAAAACATTACTAATTTTGACTACGATCCCACACAAGCCCTTGTAAATCCGGCTACAATTAACCCCTCAATGGATAACCACTTGTCGGTTAATTACATCAATTACATAGGCGATATAAATTATGGATCTGCTGCATATGCATATTTATGGGATAGGAGAACACAAGTTCTTCATGCAGGTGTATCCTATGTGAATTACGGAAGTTTTGATGGTTATGATGAGCAAGGAAATTCTACGAATAGTTTTTCTGGTTCTGACATAGCTTTATCTCTAGGACATTCAAGAAATATTGCTTTTACTGATTTTTATATAGGTGCAAATTTAAAATTCATATCGTCAACTTTAGAACAGTATTCTTCTTTTGGTGTAGCTTTAGATATAGGTGTTATTTATGTTTATAAAGATTGGGATTTGAATATTTCAGGAGTTGTTAGAAATATAGGAACCCAAATAAAACCATACGATGCATTAAATGAACCTTTACCCCTAGAGGTTATATTTGGAATATCTCAAACTTTATTAAATGTTCCAATAAGATGGCACCTTACTTTTGAGAACATGCAGATTTGGAATATTGCTTTTGAAAATCCAAACAGAGATGAAACCGATTTAGAGGGCAATACAACTACTGAAAAAATAAATTTTATTGATAATATCTTTAGACATACTATTGTTGGTATAGAATTATTCCCAGATAAGGGATTTAACTTGAGATTGGGATATAATTTTAGAAGAGGTGAGGAGTTAAGAATTATAGAAAAGAGAGCTTTTGCAGGTATAAGTGCTGGATTTTCAGTTAAGTTTAATAAACTAAGGTTAAGTTATTCCTACGCTAAGTATAGTTCGGCAGCAGCCTCAAGTTATTTTGGACTCATGTTAAACCTTCAATAATTCGATGCTTTATTTTTAATTGATTAACTTATACATTTTAAAAAATATATATTGAATAAAATAATAATAGCGATAGACGGATATTCTTCCACGGGAAAAAGTACCGTAGCCAGACAATTAGCAGATTATTTAAATTATATTTATGTTGATTCTGGAGCTATGTATAGAGCTGTGGCTTTATTTGCTTTGCAAAACAACTATCTTTCTGAAAATCATTTCGATAAACAATCGCTTTTAATGGCATTACCTGCAATTAAAATTGAATTTAAAAAAGAGGCTAAAAATAACCGTGCCGATATATTTTTAAATGATATAAATGTAGAAAAAGAAATTAGAACGATGTACGTATCTGACTTTGTGAGTCCAATAGCTACTCTATCTGAAGTTAGAAAAAAGTTAGTATCTATTCAGCATAAAATGGGAATTAAAAAAGGGATTGTAATGGATGGTCGAGATATCGGTACAGTCGTTTTTCCTGATGCAGAATTGAAAATATTTATGAATGCAAACACTCAAGTTAGAGCATTGCGTAGGTATAATGAATTAATTGAAAAAGGACAAAATGTGAGCTTTGACGAAATTCTTAAAAATGTTGAAAAAAGGGATTTAATGGATACGACAAGAATTGATTCACCCTTAGTTAAAGCAACAGACGCCATAGAAGTTGACAATTCAGAAACTAATAGGGAAGATCAATTTCATATTATATTACAGTTAGCAAAAGATAGAATTGCAAAAAGAATTTAAATTGCTTTTTTTAATTACATAAATTATCGAAGCGTGGCACCAAAATCTTTTTCAAAATTTTGTTGAAGCTTTTTCATAATCTTATCGATTTGCTTGTCGGTTAGCGTCTTTTTTTCATCCTGTAAAGTAAAACTGATAGCATATGACTTTTTGTTTTCAGGTAGTTTATCACCCGTGTATACATCGAATAAATTGATATTTTTGAGTAAATTTCTTTCTGATTTTATTGCTGATTCTCTTATGGAATCAAAGGAAACATTTTTATCTAGTAATAAAGCAAGATCTCTTTTTACTTTTGGGAACTTAGGGATCGTTTTTAACTTAAAGTTTTCGGTTACTATTTGCTCAAGAATATTGTCCCATTTGAAATCTGCATAAAAAACTTCAGAATCAATATTAAAATTAGATGCAATATTTTTTGTTATAATTCCGTAATCAACTAAACATTTATCACCAATTTGGTGTGCTAGTCCTTCTGAAAAGATAGGATTTTTTGTCTCTGTTTCTGAAAAATAAGTGATTCCTAGGCGCTCTAAAAGCGCACTAACAATACCTTTAAAATAAAAGAAATTACTTTTTTGAGAATTTTGCGTCCAGTTTTCATTGTTTTTTAACCCGGAAACGATAATTGATAGGTGCTTAGGTTCTTGACGACCTTCTTTAAAATTATGATATGTTTTACCAAACTCGAATAGTTTTACATTACTATTTTTTCTATTCACGTTGTATATAAGTGCCTCCAAAGCATTAAACAACATAGACTGTCGCATAATTGACAAGTCGTTACTCAATGGGTTCAGCATTTTTACATTATGATTTGAACTTAAATTATCAGAAAGTTCTATATACTTGGGACTTGTTAGTGAATTACCCATCATTTCATGAAATCCTAACGCTGTTAACTGGTTGCTAATTTTATTTTGTATTTGATAATCTTCTACTATTTGATTTGACGAAATAGAAGCTTTTAATTTTTCAGTGAATTGAATATTATTATAGCCATAAACTCTAAGAATTTCTTCAATCACGTCGGCTTCACGTGTTACATCATTCCTGTAAGCAGGAATGGTCATTCCTAATCCGGCTTCAGTAACATTATTTATTTTTATTTCTAAAGATGTTAAAATTTCTTTTATGGTCTCTCTTGGGATTTCCTCGCCAATAAGATTTGTTGTATTTTCAAAGTTTAAAATCACTTGATGATCTTTTATTTTTTTTGGATAGATATCTACAACATCGCTAGTTATTTCCCCTCCAGCAATTTCAGTGATTAACAAAGAGGCTCTCATTAGAGCATATTCGGTAATATTTGGGTCAATACCTCTTTCAAAACGAAAAGATGCATCTGTATTCAATCCGTGTCGTTTTGCAGTTTTACGAATACTTACGGGATTAAAATATGCACTCTCCAAAAAGATGCTTTCGGTGACATCGGTAACGCCACTATCAATTCCACCAAAAACTCCTGCAATACACATTGGTTTTTCGATATCACAAATCATTAGGTCATCTTCGTGCAGTTCTCGCTCTAGACCATCCAACGTAGTGAACTTGGTTCCTTTTTTGACAGTTTTAACTACAACTTTGTCACCTGATATTTTACTACTATCAAAGGCATGCAGAGGCTGACCTAGCTCGTGTAATACATAATTTGTTATGTCTACAATATTATTGATGGGTGTCAAGCCGATAGCTTTTAATCTATTTTGTAACCATTGTGGAGATTCAATCACTTTAATTCCACTAATTGTGACACCACAATATCTTGGTGCTAAATGATTTTTATCTACTTGAACATCTATTTTATGAGTTCTATTCTCTACTCTAAAACTACTATTGGAAGGAGTGATTAATTCTAATGAAACGTTATTTCTTAATAATCCCGCTTTCAAATCTCTCGCTACTCCCCAGTGACTCATGGCATCTGCTCTGTTTGGAGTTAAGCCAATTTCGAAAACCTGATCGTTTTCTATATTAAAAATAGTAGAACATAAAGTTCCTGGAATTAAATCATTGTTCAGAACCATAATTCCTTCATGATTTTTTCCGAGTCCCAATTCATCTTCTGCGCAAATCATTCCATGACTTTCTTCACCACGTATTTTGCCTTTTTTTATTTTCCAAGGACTTCCATTCTCATCATAAAGTGTGGTGCCTATTGTAGCTACGGGTACTTTTTGATTGATAGCTATATTAGGTGCCCCACAAACTATTTGAACAATACCATGAGTTCCAATATCAACTTTTGCAACCTTTAAACGATCGGCATTTGGGTGTTGTTCACATTCAATAACATTTCCAACTACTACTCCTTTAAGGCCTCCTTTTATGGAAACGAAATCCTCAATTCCTTCAATTTCTAATCCTAGGTCTGTTAATAAATCACCCGTTTTTTCGGCATCCCAATCTAATTTAATGAATTGTTTTAGCCAGTTGTATGAAATTTTCATGCTTGCTCTTTGTTACAAAGGTCAAATATACTACTTCACATGTTTTTTATGAGCATTTTTAAATATAAAAATTTTCAATATAATTCAACTATGACTTCATTTTTTCGATTAAAAATTTCGTAGGGAGGGTTGTATCCAAAAAAATAAAATTGGTTTGTATAAGAGATGTTTTCAGTCTCTAAAATTAGTTTTAATTTTTTTTGATATTTTGCGATTTTTTCGTCATTGGCCCAACCTGTAAAGCTTATTGCAGCAATTTTTTTTGCAGGTTCTTCTACAAAGTTTATTTGCGATTGATTTGGTTTAGGAAGTGTTTTTTTATCAAATTCTCTTGGAACCATAAACATCATGGTTACTGAATCTTCTAAAGACATCGCGACAGGGGAGGTCATAGCTATTTTTTTATTTTTATCGTTATCACCAAATATGTAGCCTGCTAAAATTGAAAAACCTTTTCTAGAAGTGTCTTTATAGCCTTTTGACGAAAGTTTTACTGTTGTAAATAAGCTTGCTTCATAGTTTCTTATTTCAAAATCTTTATATTTTTTTACTACTTGGTAAGAGTATGATTCAATATTTTTTCTTCCGTTGAATGCAAAAACTTGAACAATAACAATTAGTGCTAAAATTACTCCGAGAATAATTAATAATATTTTCATTTTCTTTCTAAATTACTTTGGATCTAATTTACAGCTTTCCTTTTTAATTTATAGCGTTGTTTAACTTAGGAAATAAAATTCCATATATTTTTATATTTTGCCAATTGTGTGTAGGTCATCTTTACTGGTAAATTTTCAGATAATGAAAGAGAAGGGTCACTTTTTAAAATATCAATTGCTGCATTTCTGGCAATATTTAATATGTCATGATCTTTTACAATGTCTGCTATCCGAAGATTTAGAACACCACTTTGTTGAGTGCCCATGAGATCTCCAGGACCTCTTAATTTTAAATCTACCTCTGCTATTTCAAAACCATCACTAGTTTTTGCCATAGTTTTTATTCTTGTTTTAGCATTCTCGGATAATTTATGACTCGTCATCAATATGCAATAACTTTGATCTGCACCTCTACCTACACGACCTCTAAGTTGGTGTAATTGTGACAAGCCAAAACGTTCAGCACTTTCAATTATCATAACGCTCGCGTTTGGAACATTAACACCCACTTCAATGACGGTAGTCGCAACCATAATCTGAGTTTCTCCTTTTAAAAAGCGGTTCATCTCAAATTCTTTGTCTTTTGCTTTCATTTTTCCATGGACGATAGAAATTTGATAAGTTGGTTTATGAAATTCTCTTGAGATACTCTCAAAGCCGTCCATAAGATCCTTGTAATCTAAAGCTTCGCTTTCTTGTATGAGAGGATAAACAATATAAACTTGTCTTCCTTTAGAAATTTCATCTCGAACAAATTTAAAAACTCGAAGCCTATTTGCATCAAATCGATGTACGGTTTTAATCTCTTTTCTTCCTGGAGGAAGCTCATCAATTATTGAAATATCTAGATCTCCATAAATGCTCATTGCAAGAGTTCTAGGAATGGGTGTAGCGGTCATCACTAAAATATGAGGAGGTAAGGTATTTTTATGCCAAAGTTTACTCCGTTGAGCAACTCCAAATCGATGTTGTTCATCGATAATCGCTAGACCTAAATTTCTAAATTTGACTTTATCCTCAAGTAACGCATGGGTTCCTATCAAAAGGTTAATTTCTCCATTTTCTAGTTTTTCATGTATTTTTTTTCTATCTGAAGCTTTTGTTGAGCCAGTAAGTATATATATACTGATATTTAAATGTTTACACAATTCAACTAACCCGTTATAGTGCTGGACTGACAAAATTTCAGTTGGCGCCATTAAACAAGCTTGGAATCCATTGTCAATAGCTATCAATACTGACATTAAAGCTACTATAGTCTTGCCTGAACCTACATCTCCTTGCAATAACCGATTCATTTGCGCAAAACTTCCTAAATCAGATCTAATTTCTTTGATAACTCGTTTTTGTGCATTGGTTAATTTGAAGGGTAAATAATTTTTATAAAATAAGTTAAAATTATCTCCAATCTCAGAAAATGGATATCCTTTAATTTTTGCTTTATGAAGTAAGTTTTTACGAATTAATTGTAATTGTATGTAAAAAAATTCTTCAAATTTTAATCGATATTGAGCCCTTGAAAGTAAGTGTTGATTTTGAGGAAAATGGATGTTGGTAAGTGCTTCTTTTTTTGATAATAATTTAAGGGTTTCTAGAATATTTTTTGGTAGCGTTTCAACAATATAATTTTGAGATTCAGAGAATAAATTTTCCATTAAGTTGTATAAAACTCTATTTGAAATTCCTCGAGAGGATAATAACTCCGTCGAGGGGTATACAGGTTGCATAGCTGGTCGTAAACTTTTTTCATAATTTTTTAATGTTTCCATTTCAGGATGTGGCATAGAATATGAGCCGTTAAACCAGTTGGTTCTTCCAAAAATAACATAGGATATGTTAAGTTTTAAATTTTCTTTTATCCATTTATGTCCCTTAAACCAAACTAAATCCATTGTTCCTGAATCATCCTCAAACTTGGCAATTAATCGTTTTCTGTTTTTTTGACTAACCGTTTTAATTTGTGTTATTTTACCAATAATTTGTACTTCTGCATTGGTTCTTTCTAGTTGGCTTATTTTATAAAACTGAGTACGATCTAAATAACGATTTGGAAAAAGATTCGCCAAGTCTTGAAAAGTAAATATTCCTAATTCTTTTTTTAACAAATCTGCTCTATTGGGCCCGACGCCTTTTAGATATTCAATTGAAGTTTGAAAAAAATTAGTATTCACAAGTTTAAATTTATTTAATCTTTATTATATTGTAATTTGCAAACTACAATTTTTTATAAATCTTAAAAAAATAATTTCATGAAAAAAAATTACTTTTTATTCGTTTTATTATTGAGTATTCAATCATGGGCTCAATGCGACATATCACCTATAAGCTCTGATTCCTGGACAGTGGTGTATACTGATAGTGAATGGTCTGCAGATTATTTGGGTGAATTTGCAATTGATGGAGATCCTGCTTCTATCTGGCATACCGCAAGTGGAGTTCCTTACCCTCACGAGATACAAGTTGATTTAGGGGCTGAGTACTCGGTTTCTGGTATTGGTATTTTACCACGACAGAGTCCCACCAATGCAAAAGTTAAAGAACATGAAATATTTTTAAGTAACGATGGTATTACTTGGTTAGTACAGGGTGGGGGAACTTTTAATTATGACAATGAGAGTGACACGTCAATTAAACAGTCAACTTTCTATGCGATTGATGCAAGATATTTAAAAATTATTGGACTTTCAGGTTACGCTGATGATTATATGGCAATCGCAGAATTAGAAGTTTACCAAGATTTAGTTTGTTCACCTACTGGGCAAGATAATCAACTAATTACCTTTGAGGAGATACTAGATAAAGGGACCGAGGACGATCCTTTTGAAATAAATGCATCTTCAAATTACGGATTAGATCTTACTTTTGAGATTGTATCGGGTCCAGCGACTGTTAATGACAATATAATTACCTTAACTGGAGCTCCAGGAGTTGTTAAATTAAAAGCCACACAAGCTGGGAATGAGGATTATTATCCATCAGAAAACACTACTAATTTTGAAGTTATTGATCTGTCTTTGTATTATCCGGATGTAACAACCTCATTCATAGATGATTTTCCCCTAGAGATGCCCTCTTTGATGGCATATCCAATTTATATAAACTCTTCAATAATTGTTTCTGATGATTTAATAAATATTCAACAAGTCGATTTACTTATTGGAGATGACACCTTTACTGCAGAAGAACAAGATGGTTTTTATTACTATTTATGGACGCCCACTTCTTTTGGAAGTCATACAATTGATATAAAAGCTATTGCTAGCAACGGAAATGAGTCGATAATTACAAGGAATATTGATGTTACGGACTCTTATGCTACTCAAACTGTTGGAACTCTTGAAGATATAGTTATCGAATTTGGAGGAGAGAATAGTCGTTGGTATTACGGAACCTACAATTTACCTCAATTTGTTGGAGCTTATGAGAATTTAAACGCTTTTTTAGATGTTGAATGTCCAAATATTGGAGGTGGTTGCGATGATTGGGACCGATGGGCACACATCGATATAAAAGCTCCAGATGGAAACTGGGTACAATTGATTCGTTACATAACTCCTTATGGCGTTGCATGCGATCACGAATTAAATGTAACCGATTATTCTTCTTTATTACAAGGACAAGTAGAATTTAGAGTTTTTATTGATACCTGGGGAACAGGTGGTTGGCAATTAACATTAGACATTGATTATACAGTAGGAACACCAACCTTTCCCTACAGTACAGTTACTGAAACTTGGGATGGAAGTTATAGTTTTGGTAATCCAGCGAATTTACAGCCAGTAGAAACTTACAACGCTGGTCTTACAGATGAGGTTGAGGCGTCTTTTTTGAGGCTATCAAATACAGGTCATGGTTGGGGAAGTAATAATACTGGAAATGCTGCTGAATTTTTTAATGCCTATCATTTTATTGATGTGGATGGTGAACAAACTTTTATTCAACATTTATGGAACGATTGTAATCCTAATCCCGACAATTGCACTGGACAGCAAGGAACCTGGCAGTATGATAGAGCCGGCTGGTGTCCTGGGGCTATTGCACCACCAAATATTTACGATTTAACACCCTACATCGGAACCTCTATTGATATAGACTATCGTTTTCATCCTACTTATGAAGATTTTTGTCATCCAAATAATTCGGAATGCGTATCTGGTGTTACTTGCTCAGATTGTAACGATGGTTACAATCCTGTCTATTACGTAGATGGTCAAATAATCAACTACAGTAGTCAGCCCATTGTTTATGGAAATTATTTAGGAATTAATTCTACTAATGAATTAATTTTTAATGTTTCTATCTATCCAAATCCATCAAACGGATTTTTTAATATTTACACTGATAGTTTCGATGGTAGCACAAGAGTTACTGTGCATTCTATAGATGGAAATTTAATCAAATCTTATTATTTTAATTCCAGCTCAGAGATGTCGAATACTAAGTTTGATTTATCAAACCTTTCTTCCGGTATCTATTTTGTAAATATTGATAACAAAAAAGGCACTGGAACCAAGAAAATAATAATTGATTAGTTAAATTATTGGAACTTATAATAAAAGGTTATTTTTAAGTCAGAAATAACCTTTTTTATGAAAACTAATTATTGGATTGAATTTTTAACATTATTTATCTATAATAAAGTTTTTTTTAACTTCTTGTTATTCATAATTAGTTTTTATACTTCTTATTCTCAACAAACAGAAAAAGTTGATTTTATTAATGTTAAGGCAACGGTACAACCAATATTCACTGAAAAAAAAGTTAAAGCTACTGCTTCTTACACTTTTAAAATTTTAAAAAAATGTGATTCTATTTATCTGGATGCAGCCAATATTTATTTATTAAATACTAAAAATTTTAATTCTCAAATTAAAATAGTTTCAAAAAATAAAAAAATATGGTTATTCGCTGATTTTAAAGAAAATAAAACTTACAAAATTTCTTTTAGTTACGAGGCTATTCCAAAAAAAGCCTTATACTTTTTTAAAAATCAGATATGGACACAAGGGCAAGGCAAATATACCTCCAATTGGTTACCTAGTATCAATGATATGAACGATAAAATGGAGTTTAATATGAGTTATATAATTCCATCTGAAAAAAAAATAGTTGCAAATGGCGTTTTGAAATCAGTCACTAAAAATGAAAAATTTAGTACATGGGAATATAAAATGACTAAGCCGATTTCTAGTTATCTTTTAGCATTTGCAGTTGGAGATTTTTCTAAAAAAATAATCAAATCAAGTACAAATACTCTAATTGAATTGTATTACCCTACAAATGACTCTTTGCATTTTGAACCTACCTACCGATTTTCTAAGGAAATTTTTAATTTTTTAGAAAGCGAAATTGGCTTTAAATATCCATGGGAAAATTATAAACAAGTTCCTTTGCATGACTTTATGTATGCAGGAATGGAAAATACTACTGCAACTTTTTTTTCTGATAATTTCATAGTCGATTCAACAGGGTTTAATGATAGAAACTACATCAATGTTAATGCTCATGAGTTAGCTCATCAATGGTTTGGTAATTTAGTTACTGAACAATCGGGTTCAGATCATTGGTTGCATGAGGGTTTTGCCAGTTATTACGCATTATTAACAGAAAAAGAAATCTTTGGAGATGATAATTATTATTGGAAATTATATCAATCTTCGGAACAACTAAGATCTCTGAGTGAAGAAGGAAAAGGAGAGGCCTTAAACGATCCTGGAGCTAGCTCAATAACTTTTTACGAAAAAGGTGCTTGGGCATTACATATTCTCAGAGAAAAAGTTGGTGATGAGGTTTTTAAAAAAGGAATTAAAAATTATTTGTTTAAGTATCAATTCCAAAATGTAAAAATTAAAGATTTCTTGATCGAACTAGAGCTGGTTTACGGAATGAATTTAAATGATTTTGAAAATGATTGGATAAATCAAACAAAATTTCAATATGAACAAGTCTACAAATCATTAATTAAATCGAAATTTATGAGGGATTACTTTAATCTTTTGTCTTTAAGACCACGCTCTATTTCTTCGAAAAAATTTGATTTTGAAAAAGCATTAAATTCTTCAAATGTTTTTCTTGGGCAAGAAGTTGTATATCAACTTCAAAATGAATCGATTTCACAAACATTGCCGTTTTATAAAAAGGCTTTCCAAACAAATAATATACAAATTCGACAAGCTATTGCCATGACTATGACAAAAATACCAACGGAATTAAAAACGGATTATGAAAGTTTACTTAATGATAAGTCCTATTTAACTCAAGAGATCGCGCTTGGAAATTTATGTGCAAATTTTTACGAAGACCGACTTAGTTATTTAAATAAAATAGATACCGTTATTGGTTTTAGAGATAAAAATATTCGACAGACTTGGTTGTTTATGGCCTTAATTACAAAAGATTATAAACAAGAAAAAAAAGAATTGTATGCCAACGAACTAAAGCAATATTCATCTTCTAATTATGGGTATGTAGTTAGAGAGAAGGCATTTGAGTTTATTGGTTATTTAAGCCTATGGGATCTTGAAACTATTAAAAATTTAGTCAATGCAAGTCAACACCACTATTGGAGGTTTAGAGCATCCTCCAGAGAAATATTAAATAAATTATTAAAAATTGATACCTACAAAAAACAAATAATTTTGTTGAGTAATACAATGGATGATAAAAGCCAAATTTTTTTAAGTAAGTTGATGGAGAAAAACTAATATAATTCGCTCACTTCTTTTTTCAGTAATAGCAAAGCTTTGTGAGATGGTGTATCCTCATCCATAAAGTGATTTAGTAAAAATGCTCTTAATTTTTCTGAATTGTCCACTTTTTTATTCATTCCTGATTGTCTTAAAACCTGAATAGTTGCGTTTTTAGCTGCAGTAATAAGACTCCAACATTCTGGACTTACATATATTTGCTGGGATAAATTATGTTCGTACTCCTTATCAATATTTTGGATTAATAAAGACTCATATTTTTGTAAATCATCAGAATATGGTTTTACTCTTAGTAATAATTTGTTGGGGTCAATACGCTCCAACAATAACGTTAAGCGCTCATATGCTTGCAGTCGAATTGGCAATACCTTTTTTTGAGCTTCTTTTTGTATTAAATAGCGTCTTCTTCCTTCTTCATTTGCTGTATGACCTTTGAAAAAATAATAAGCTACTAAACCTACTACAATAGCCGGCAACAAATAAGAAAAATAACTTATAACGAGAGTAATGTCTTCCATAAAAACTATTTAAATAACAAACTTACAGCGTTTAATTTTATTTTACAATATTGATGCAAACAAACTAATAGTTTTGAAATAACTTAAGTAATAATATAAAGCACTGTTGAAAATTATGGCAATAGTGATCCTTAAAATTCAATTAGCATTCAAATAATCCAAAGCTAGATGACAAAATGATTTGACACCAAGTAACATTCCACGATCATCAATTTTAAAATCTGGTGTATGGTGTGGAAATGCTTCTGTGTTGCCCGGAGTCATGCCTCCTAAAAAAAAGTATAAGCCCGGTATTTCTTCTTGATAATAAGAAAAATCCTCTCCACCAGTTGTTGCTTTGACTAGGGATACATTCTCTTTTCCAGCTGCTGCCTCTAAGCTAGGGAGCATTTGTTGTGTTAGTGCTAAATCATTATACGTGATGACGGTATTGCTTTGCCAATCTATAGTGGCCGTTCCTCCGTAGGCTATTGCTATATCTCTAGCCATTTCATTCATCCTGCGAGTTATCTTTGTCCTCATGCCGGGATCTAAGGTTCTAACAGTACCAATCATTTCTGCACTTTCAGGTATAATATTAAATCGAACTCCACTCGATATTTTTCCAACGGTAATTACAGCGGCCTCATTGGTTAGATCTGATTCTCTACTAATAATGCTTTGAAAACCGTCAATAATTTTTGCTGAAATATAAATGGGATCAACGCCACCCCAAGGTTTTGAACCATGTGTTTGTTTTCCTTTTACTGTTACGACAAACCGCTCAACTGCAGCCATTGTTCCACCCGGTTTATAGGATATGGTTCCGACCGGTGATCCAGAACCTATGTGCAGACCAAAAATAGCATTCACATCAGGATTTTTAAGGACTCCCTCCAGTATCATTTGTTTTGCACCGCCTACTTCTCCAGGTGGAACCCCTTCCTCAGCAGGCTGAAAAATAAATTTAATAGTGCCTTGTATTAGATTTTTATGTTTAGAAAGCACTTCGGCAACTCCCATTAAAATTGCAATATGAGTGTCATGACCACAGGCGTGCATTACTCCAGTTTCTTGCCCTAAAAACGTTGTTTTAACAATACTTTTGAAAGGCAAATCATTTCTTTCAGTAACTGGTAAAGCATCAATATCAGCTCTAAGCGCAACTACTTTACCTGGCAAGTCTCCTTCAAGAACACCTATTACTCCTGTATGTGCGACGTTTGTTGTAACGTTTAATCCTAAATTCTTTAAATGGTCAGCTATTTTTTTTGCAGTATTAAATTCACGATTTGATAATTCTGGATTTTCATGAAAATAATGTCGCCACTCAATAACTTTTGATTCGATAGACTTGATATCACTCAAAAGACTTTTATCTACTTGTGAAAAATTTATTGAGGAATAAAAAAATAAAAGGAATGTTATAAAATATTTCATGTGTTAAATTATAATATTAATGAAGGATATAAAAAAATAAAATTGAATTCTCAAGATACTAATTTTCCTTATTCTTTTTATTGAACTGTTTATAAATAGTATCTAAACCTTTGAAATAGTTTTGATTTTTTCTTTAATTTCACAGCGATTATCCTCAAAAATACCACTGAACATTGCAAGAATATTTAAATCAACTTAATGAAGCACAATTAGCTCCTGTTTTACAACAACAAGGTGCTATGATTGTTATAGCAGGTGCTGGTTCTGGCAAAACAAGAGTGTTAACTTTTAGAATCGCTTACTTGATGTCTAAGGGAGTCGACCCCTTCAATATACTGGCATTAACTTTTACGAATAAAGCAGCTAGAGAAATGAAATCTCGAATTGCACGAATTGTTGGCGGTAGCGAGGCTAAAAACCTGTGGATGGGTACATTTCATAGTGTATTTGCAAAAATTTTGAGGTTTGAAGCAGACAGATTGGGATACCCATCAAATTTCACTATTTATGATACTCAAGATTCGCAAAGTGTAATTAGAGCAGTTATAAAAGAGCTGCATCTTGATAAAGATATCTACAAGTACAAACAGGTATATTCTAGAATTTCTTCCTACAAAAATAGTTTAATAACGGTGAAAGCTTATTTTAATAATCCCGAATTAATGGAAGCAGATGCAATGGCTAAAATTCCGAGGATGGGCGAAATTTATAAGTCTTATGTGGATAAATGCTTTAAGGCTGGAGCCATGGATTTTGATGATTTATTACTAAAAACCAATGAACTTTTAACTCGTTTTCCAGAGGTGCTTGCTAAATATCAAGATCGATTTAGGTATATCCTGGTTGATGAGTATCAAGATACCAATCATAGTCAATATTTAATTATAAAAGCATTGAGCGATCGATTCCAAAATATTTGTGTAGTAGGTGATGATGCCCAAAGTATCTATGCATTTCGTGGAGCGAATATTAATAACATTTTAAATTTTCAAAACGACTATGATAATGTTCAAGTTTTTAGATTAGAACAAAACTACCGATCTACAAAAAATATTGTTAATGCTGCTAATAGCATCATAGAAAAAAATAAAACAAGATTGGATAAAATTGTTTGGACTGCCAATGACGAAGGATCTAAAATATTAGTAAATCGAAGTATGACTGATGGTGACGAGGGTAGGTTTGTGGCGAGCACTATTTTTGAACAAAAAATGAATCAGCAATTAGCTAACGGAAACTTCGCAGTTTTATATAGAACCAATGCTCAATCCAGAGCCATTGAAGATGCCTTAAGAAAAAAGGATATTCCATATCGAATTTATGGAGGTCTAAGTTTTTATCAACGAAAAGAAATTAAAGATGTATTATCTTATTTACGTCTACTTATCAACTCAAAAGACGAAGAGGCATTAAAAAGAATTATCAATTTCCCTGCACGAGGAATAGGACAGACCACGATCGAACGATTAATTGTAGTTGCAAATAAATACAATAGATCGATTTTTGAAGTGATGCAGAATTTGGATAAAGTTGAAATTCAGATAAATAAGGGAACCCAAACTAAATTACAAGATTTTGTAACAATGGTCAAAAGCTTTCAAATTTTAAATGAAGGTTATGATGTATTTCAAATTACAGAGCATGTGATTAAAAAAACTGGTTTGTATACAGAACTCAAAAAAGACGGAACTCCTGAGGGTATAGCAAGGATTGAAAATATAGAAGAGCTTTTAAATGGGATGCGTGATTTTGTTGAAGAACAAAAGGAGTTAGCCGATACTACAGGTTCTTTGGCCGAATTCTTAGAAGATGTAGCACTTGCTACAGATTTGGATAAAGAAACAGGTGATGAAGATAAAGTTGCTTTAATGACGGTTCATTTAGCAAAAGGATTAGAATTTCCGTATGTTTTTATTGTGGGTATGGAAGAAGATTTATTTCCAAGTGCGATGAGTATGAATACTAGGAGTGAACTAGAAGAGGAGCGACGATTATTTTATGTAGCTATTACTAGAGCAGAAAAGCAAGCTTATTTAACTTATACCCAATCAAGATATCGTTGGGGTAAATTAATTGATGCTGAGCCAAGCAGGTTTATTGAAGAAATTGATGAAAGCTTTTTAGAATATTTAACTACCATAACTGAAAATAGATATAAGCCTTTAATAGATGCTGATATTTTTGGTGAGGTTGATAAGAGTAAACTAAGGCTTCGAAAACCTGTATCAAGTTCTCCTCCTCGAGGCCCTAGTGAAACTAATTTAAGAAAACTCCGAAGAATAAAGCCAGTAACTAGCTCGGCATCTAAAAATATTGACGCTAAAGACTTAAATATATCGATAGGAACTATTGTTGAGCATGTCAGATTTGGTAAGGGTAGTGTTATAAGAATCGAAGGTTCTGGTGCAGATACAAAAGCTGAAATAAATTTTAGTAATGGAGGTCTTAAAAAGTTATTACTACGTTTTGCAAAATTAAAAGTAATCGTATAATTATCATTTGATTTTATAATTTTACAACTATCTTTTTATTATAGAATTCTTATATTAAAACAACCTTATGGCTGAAATGATTAAAATTTACGAGGAAAACCCCAATTCAAGTGATATAAAAAAAGTAGTATCTGTTCTTAGGAAAGGAGGACTCATTATTTATCCGAGTGATACAGTTTACGCCTTAGGGTGTGATATTTCAAATTATAAAGCATTAGAAAAACTTGCAAGAATTAAAGAAGTGAAATTAGAGAAAGCTAACTTTTCATTTGTTTGCGATAGTATCAGTAATATATCCGATTATGTAAATCATATAAGTACACCAACTTTTAAGATATTAAAAAGATCTCTACCGGGTCCGTATACATTTATTTTACAAGGAAACAACAATCTTCCTAAAGCATTCAAAAAGAAAAAAGAAGTAGGAATAAGAGTCCCTAAAAATGAAATAGCATTAGCTATTGTGAGAGAACTTGGTAATCCAATAGCTTCCACATCAATTTATGATGAGGATGAAATTGTTGAGTATACAACAGATCCTGAACTGATTTATGAAAAATGGAACAATCGAATAGATTTAGTCGTAAATGGTGGATATGGCGATAACATACCGTCAACAGTAATCAATCTATGCGGTGATGAACCTTTATTAATTAGGCAAGGAAAAGGAGGATTGGATATATAAAAAGAGGCTGAATAAAATCAGCCTCTTTTTGTTTTATATTTTTTAAATTCTTAATTGATTGCTGGATCATTTAAACCCTCTTCAATCATTGAATAAAATTGATCAAGCTTAGGAAGAACTACAATTCTTGTTCTTCTGTTTTTAGCCCTAGTCTCCGCGGTTTCATTTGAAGCCTTTGGAATGTATTGACTGCGTCCTCCAGCTGTCATTCTTTCCGGAGCTACGCCAAAATCGTCTTGTAATATTCTAACAACAGTAGTTGCTCTAAGAACACTTAAGTCCCAATTGTCTTTCATACAGTCTGTATTTATGGACTGTGAATCGGTATGACCTTCTACTAAAAATTCGAAATCCGGTTTATTGTTAACTACAGTAGCTATTTTTCCAAGAACTTCTCTAGCCTTACTCGATACATTGATACTTCCACTTTTAAATAACAACTTGTCAGAAATACTCACAAAAACGACACCTTTCTCGACATTGACTTCAATATCTGTATCGTTAAGGTCCCCAAGAACTCCTTTTAAGCTTTGTACAAGTGCTAGATTCACAGAATCACGACGGGTAATAGCATCCCTTAGTTTGTTTATAGTCACATCTTTCTCTTTCATGCTTTCTAGTGACTTTTCTAAGTTCTCTGCACCTTTTATTGTTAAATCTGTAAAGTCCCCAATTTGCTTAATTAAATCACCGTTGGTAGCGTTTAAAAAACTAACTTGGTTTTTTAAGGTACTGTTTTCAGCGGATAAACCTGACTTTTCAGATAAACAGTCGTTTAATTTGACGGTTGCTGTGTTCAATAAATCTTGAGTGCTTTTTTGTTTGCTTTCTAGTTCAGCATATTTTTTACTAGTAACACAAGACGTTAAAAGTAAACTAGAACAGGCTGCTAGGATTAGAAAATTTTTCATATTTGTATATTAGGTTTAGATATAGTTCAAAAATATTAAAACGCAGGATAGAAAAAAAAAGTATTGATGTTTTTCTGTAACCATTAATTTAGCTCCTTAAAAATACGATTTTTTCTAATAAAATAATTCCAAACAATTGATTTTATATGATAGTATTTAATTACTTTTCTAATTTTATATTCTTTGTTAATATATCGTGGAAGTAGGCTGTAAAAACTAAAATGGGCCTTTACAATAGCTAATGTATGTTTCCACTTTCCTTGAATTAAAAAGTTTAATCCAGCAATTCCGTCCATTAAAAGTCTTAAAAATAAAATTATCCAAACTTTTGAACTTTCTATATTTTTAACAAGCATTAAAAGGGAATTTCTAAAATTATAAAAGGTTTTAATTGGATTTATATTAGATAGCGTTGCACCGCCAAGGTGATACACAGTACTATTTCCGATGTATTTTATAATTCCATCATTTTGTTGAATTCTCCAGCACAAATCGATTTCCTCTTGATGTGCAAAAAAGTTTTCATCAAATCCATTTAATTCTTTGAACTCATTATTTCTCACAATAAAACAGGCACCACTAGCCCAAAATATTTTATTTATATCATTGTACTGACCCTTGTCTTTTTCAATAGTATTAAAAATTCTTCCCCGGCAATAAGGATATCCTAATCGATCAATAAAACCGCCTCCTGCTCCCGCATATTCAAAATATTTTTTATTATTAAAATCCAATATTTTTGGTTGTGCAGCGATTAAAGAAGCATCACGTTTAAATTCATTTATTATTGGTAGCAACCAATTTTGAGTAACTTCTACATCATTATTTAATAAAATTAACAAGTCTTCAGTGACGTTTTTTAAAGCATCGTTATAACCTTTGGCGTAACCTCCGTTTGTTTTGTTTTGGATAATAGTCACCTTATTAAATTTTTCTTTGAGATATGGTATAGATTTATCTGTAGATGCATTGTCAGCAACATAGATGGTCGCTTTTTCTGAGTATTCAACTACTGATGGTAAAAATTGTTCTAATATTTTTTTCCCATTCCAATTAAGTATGACAATAGCAACTTTCATATCAATAAACTAACATATATGTTTAACATACAAATTCTTATTTAATTAATTTTATTTGAGTTGGTTATATTCAGGTAAATCACGCAAAAAGAGATATTTTTTATTTTTAACATCCATTTTGCAAAAATAATGTGTTAATCCGTTGGTCACCATTAGTAAATTAGAATTTAAAGCTAGGTTGTAACGAGCAATTTGATCAAAAGTTACTTGATTTATAGGTATACTTGGGGCTTTACATTCGATTATAATCTCTACGTCTCCATCATTTTTAAAAGTTACAATATCGTATCTCTTTACAGTATCGTTTAACAATAACTGCTTCTCAACATTAATATAGGAAACGGGATATTTTTTTTCAGTAATCAAAAAATGTAGCGTGTGTTGTCGTACCCATTCTTCTGGTGTTAAAATCACAAATTTTTTTCTAATGATATCAAAAATCAACGTTTTATTTTCGTTATTTTTGAATCGAAAATTATATTTTGGAAAGTTGAGTTTTTGCACGTTGCAAGGTACTTATTTTTTAAAAACAATTAAACAATCTGCAGGATAAATGCCTTTAGACAAAGTAAGACATATTATTTCAGCTATTAAAAAAGGAGATATTAAGCCCATCTATTTTTTAATGGGAGAGGAGTCCTATTTTATAGATACATTGTCAAAATTTATTGAAAATAATATACTTTCAGAAGAGGAGAAAGGATTTAATCAAATACTTTATTATGGTCGTGATTCAAAAATAGAAGATATTGTTAGTGCCTCTAAAAGATTTCCAATGATGGCAGAACGACAGGTTATTATTGTTAAGGAGGCGCAAGATTTATCAAGAACTATTGAAAACCTTGTTTCGTATGCAGAAAACCCTCAGCCAACTACAGTATTAGTGTTTTGTTATAAACATAAGAAACTAGACAAGCGAAAAAAAGTCTATAAAGCAATACAAAAAAATGGAGTTATTTTTGAAAGTAAAAAAATGTATGACAATCAATTACCCGATTGGATAAGAAAAGTACTTGCGCAAAAAGGATATACCATATCTCCAAAAGCTTCGCAAATGTTAGTTGAGTTTCTTGGTAATGATTTGTCAAAAATCAATAATGAGTTACAAAAAATTCAATTGATAGTAAAACCTGAGAATCAGATTTCAGCTCAAATAATAGAAAATAATATAGGAATAAGCAAAGATTACAATAATTTTGAACTTATCAACGCATTAGCACACAAGAATACCAAGAAAGCATTTGGTATCATTCAATATTTTTCACAAAATTCAAAAAATCATCCGACTGTGGTTACTGTTTCCATACTATTTGGTTTTTTTTCCAAGGTAATGAAGTATCAAACCTTATCAAATAAATCACAAGCCCCAAAAAAACTTGGTGTTCATCCATATTTCATGAAAGACTATGAAGTAGCTGCTCGAAATTTTCCGATGAAAAAAATAAGTGCTATAATCGCCTCTATCCGAGAAGTGGATGTTAAAAGCAAGGGTGTCGGAGCAAATTTAACTCATGAGGATATTCTTAAAGAACTTTTAGTTGAGGTGACAAAATAATTATTTTTTTATTGCGTATTTGCCGCTTCCTAAAATTCCAATAACAATAAAGCTTATTAGATACAATACAGCCAATTCTTTTTCCATGATTGAATCGTTTTTATGAACAACAAAAACTGCTACCAACATTAAAATAATAGGAGGAATACTTAACCATCTTACTCTGTAACCTACGGCTACTAAAACGGTACATATGAGTTCAGTAAATAAAACTAGTATTAGTGTTAATGTCGGTCCTAAGCCTATTGGATCGGTGTAATTAATATTAGAACTTAGAGCTACTTCTAACTTTTCTAATCCATGTAAAAATAAAAAACCTGAAAAACCTACACGTAGTATTAAGAGTCCAATATCGATTTTCACTATTGCATTCATAATAATGTTGATTTGATGCTGTTTAAAAGTACAAAATAATTTAATAAATGTATTTTTGTAAAAAATAAATTAAACCAATGCCAAAGTTTAAAGCATGGATAGCTGCAGCAAGACTAAGGACGCTACCTTTGTCGGTTTCTGGTATAATTGTTGGTTCAGCAATAGCGAAAAAAAATTCATTATTTCAACCTGAAATCTTTTGGTTAGCTATTTTAACTACCATAGGGTTTCAAGTCTTATCAAATTTTGCAAATGATTACGGCGACGGAATAAAAGGTGTCGACGATCATCGAGAAGGTGAAAAAAGGATGGTCGCTTCTGGACTAATTTCCGCTAAGCAGATGAAATACGGAATTATTATAACTGCTTTTTTGACTTTATCAATTGCGTTAAATTTGATCTATGCAGCGTTTGGTTGGGAAGATTTTTTTAATTCTCTATTGTTTCTTGTTTTAGGAATCATTTCAATAGTTGCTGCGTTAAAATATACCATTGGTAAAAATGCTTATGGTTATTCTGGTCTTGGTGATGTATTTGTATTTCTATTTTTCGGATTGCTTAGCGTTTTAGGAAGTAATTATTTATTCACTCACGAACTAAAATGGGATTTATTATTACCTGCTTCTAGTATAGGACTGTTAAGTATGGCTGTACTCAATTTAAATAATATGCGAGATATTGAAAATGATAAAAAGAATAAAAAAAATACATTAGTAGTAAGTTTAGGAAGTTCAAAAGCAAAAATATACCATTACATTTTAATATCTATTGGTATGGCTTTAACTTTGTTGTATTCAGGTATAAATTATCATTCAATTAGTCAATTTACCTACAGTATTACTTTTATACCTTTATGGATGAATTTAGTAACTGTTTATAAAAATAAAGAACCTAAATTATTAGATAACGAACTGAAGAAAGTTGCTTTAAGCACCTTTTTATTTGCTATTTTGTTTGGATTCTTTCATTAAATATTTAGTCTTATGAAAATTACATTTTACGGCCAAAACTCACTATCTATAGAAGTTTCAGGAAAAAACATAATTGTGGATCCATTTATTTCTGGGAATCCATTATCTAAAGATAAAGTTGATATAGTATCATTAAAAGCAGATTATATTTTATTGACGCATGCTCATGAAGATCATATTCTTGATGCAGAAGCGATTGCTAAAAATACCAATGCTAAAATTGTTAGTAATTATGAAATTGCTATGTACTACCAAGCAAAAGGATTTGATGTGCATCCAATGAATCATGGAGGAAATTGGAAATTTGATTTTGGAAATTTAAAATTTGTGAATGCTGTGCATACCAGTTCTTTTCCTGATGGAAGTTATGGAGGGCAGCCAGGAGGATTTGTTATCGAAGGTGAGCATAAAAATATTTACATTGCAGGAGATACAGCTTTAACAATGGATATGAAATTAATTCCATTACAAACCAAGTTGGATCTTGCAATACTTCCAATTGGAGATAACTTTACTATGGGAATTGATGATGCTATCCTAGCCAGTGATTTTTTAGAATGTGAAAAAATATTAGGTGTTCATTATGATACTTTTGGATTTATTGAAATCAATCATGAAGAAGCGAAAAAAAAATTTTTTGATGCAAAAAAAGATTTAATGTTGCTAGATATAGGTTCATCATTAGAATTATAGAATAATAAAATTGACTATATGCTAACTGCATCATACCAAAAGCATCTATTAAAATTTAAAATTCCAGGAGGTACTTCAAGAGGGATACTTAAAACTAAAGAAACTTTTTTTATAATCTTAGAAGATAAAAGTCAGAAGGGAATAGGAGAATGTGCTTTGTTTAGGGGTTTGAGTATTGATGATTGCTCAGCTTATGAAAAGAAACTAAAATGGGTTTGTGACCACATAGATTTAGGAGTTGAAGCATTGTACGACGAATTAGTAGAATTTCCTTCTATCCAGATTGGACTGGAAACCGCATTTAAATCATTAGCTTCTCAAGATTTATTTAGAATTTTTCCATCAGAATTTTCTAATGGAAATGATAATATTACAATTAACGGTTTAGTTTGGATGGGGAGTGAGTCTTTTATGAAACAACAAATTTCTGTAAAGTTAGCTCAAGGTTTTCGATGTATAAAAATGAAAATTGGAGCTATTGATTTTGAAGTAGAGATGAATTTGTTAAAATCAATAAGAAAAGAATATTCATCTTCAGATATAGAATTGAGAGTAGATGCTAATGGTGCATTTTCTCCATCGGAAGCTTTAGAGAAATTAAAATGGCTTTCCGAATTCGAATTGCATTCCATTGAGCAACCTATTAAACAAGGTCAATGGCAAGAAATGGCCAGATTGTGTGAAGATTCTCCTTTAGCTATTGCATTGGATGAAGAATTGATTGGAGTTTTTTCAGAAAAAGAAAAATTAGAACTATTAAATACGATTCATCCACAATATATCATATTGAAACCAAGTTTGATAGGAGGATTTAAAGGTAGTGATGATTGGATTTCATTTTCCGAAAGTAAAAATATTGGTTGGTGGATAACTTCAGCTTTAGAGAGTAATATTGGCTTAAATGCTATTGCACAATATACTCATACAAAAAGCAGTAAATTACCTCAGGGTTTAGGTACAGGAAGTCTTTTTACCAATAATATTTCTTCACCTCTAGAAGTATGTAACGGAAACTTATATTACAATACTAATAAAAAGTGGGACCTAGATATGATTAAATTCTAAATAATGAAATTTTAAACTATGTATATTGAACAGGCATTTAAAATTAAACAAGACGTTTGGCGTTATTTACTGGGAATATTAATTATTTTTATATTGGGATGGCAAATAATAGGAGTGATTCCTTTAGGAATTGTTTCTTGGTTTAAAGCCAGTAATCTAGAAGAATTTATAACTGCCAGTGAATCTGCTTTTTCTACTCTATTTCCTTTAAAAAGTAATCTCTATCTTTTCTTAACGCTATTAACTTTTATAGGAGGATTTGTTGCGTTGTTAGTAGTTATTAAATTTTTACATCATCAATCTTTTATTCAACTTACCACTTCTAGAGATAAAATTGATTGGGGTCGTTTTTTCTTCGGATTTGGTATCATAGCTTTATTAACTATCACCACAACGGCGTTTGATTTTTACTACAACCCTGAGAATTATTTAATTCAGTTTGAATGGAAATCTTTTTCAATTATGTTTTTAATAGCTATTGTTTTAATTCCATTACAAACTAGTTTTGAAGAATATTTTTTTAGAGGATATTTAATGCAAGGAATTGGAATTACAGTAAAAAATAAATGGATTCCATTACTATTGACATCTATTATATTTGGAAGTTTGCACTTTTTTAATCCAGAGGTAGATAAAATTGGAAATATAGCCATGGTTTATTATATAGGAACAGGATTTTTTCTAGGAATAATTACGCTTATGGATGAAGGAATGGAATTATCCTTAGGCTTTCATGCGGGAACTAATTTGATAATCGTATTATTAGTGACAAGTGATTGGACAGTTTTTCAAACCAATTCTGTTTTATTAGATCTTTCAGATCCTAGTAAGGGAATTGAGGTAGTATTACCTGTATTCATATTGTATCCAATATTATTGGGTGTGATGGCTTGGAAGTATAAATGGACTAACTGGAAAGAAAAACTATTTGGAAAAGTTTTGCCATTAAAAAAAGATTCAATTTAAAAATAAATCAAGTAAAAAGTGACGTCTTCTAGCATTTATGTTCATCCAAAATTTAAATTAAACGGTCTTCCATACCGATTTGATGATTTGTATGAATTGGCTCTAGATTTCGAGAAATCTCAGGCACTTCACGAGATAGAGATTGGTAAATTTTTAATAGAATGGCTAAATAACAACGATTATATAGGTGTTCCTACTTCTGGATCCACTGGAGCTCCAAAAAAAATAAATATTTTAAAAACTCATACGATTAAAAGTGCGATAGCTACGGGGACTTTTTTTGAATTACCAAGTGAAACAAGAGCTCTTTTATGTTTGCCTGCAAGTTACATCGCTGGTAAAATGATGTTGGTGCGCGCGATAATTTTAGG
>ERZ1046876.406-NODE-406-length-33911-cov-5.503308_pt1 | contig 33911 bp, 34 predicted proteins | sample MGYA00383094_ERZ1046876 | MGnify/ENA primary metagenome ERZ1046876 (study PRJEB29581, sample SAMEA5548364) | metagenome | biome: marine; feature: coastal; material: water | depth 50 m | study: Short-term variability in the microbial, nano- and picoplankton...
AATATAAAGCATGCAATTTTTTGTAATGCCTGATTTTAGAGCAAACAAAAAACTAAAAAAAGTCATTCCAGCTTTTTATCAGCTTTTATTTTTCTAAAAAAAGAGAAAAAAAATGCTCTAATTGCACTGTACGCATTTTGTCGTGAAGTTGATGATATAGCAGATGAATGCAAAGATAATAAAATTGGTAAAGATAAATTAAATTGGTGGCGCTCAGAAATTAATCGTCTATATAATAAAAATCCTCAACATCCTGTTACTATCGCTCTAGAGCCTTATATTTCAAAATATAATCTCAATAAATTATATTTTATTGAAATTATTGATGGTATGGAGATGGATCTTATTTTTAATCGATACAAAAACTTTAAACAACTCCAACTTTATTGTTATAGAGTCGCATCTACTGTTGGAATACTCTCTGCACATATTTTTGGATTTAAAGATAATAAAACATTAACCTATGCTCATAATCTTGGCATTGCACTTCAACTTACAAATATTATTAGAGATTTAGGAGAGGATACTAAGCGTGGTCGTATTTATATTCCACTTGATGAATTAAAAAAATTTAATATTACTGAATCAGAAATACTTAAAAATATTAAAGATAAAAGAATAAAAGACTTGGTTATAAATCAGGCAAAGCGTGCTCAAGATTTTTATAAGTTAGCAATTAATAGTTTATCTAATCTGGATAAAAAGAATCAAAAACCAGGATTAATTATGGCTAACATTTACTATGTATTATTATCTAAAATTATTAAAGATCAACCAGAAAATATACTCAATCAAAAAACGCTATTAACTAAATATAAAAAACTTCAAATTGCATTACTCACTTTCTTTAATTGCGAATGGATTAAATAAACTAAATCTATTTAATAATGGAATTTAAAGCTTGTGAAAGAGTTTCAACTGGTAATATTTCAATACCTTTTATTTTTTGTTTAGCTTGATTTGCTTTAGGAATAATTGCTCTAGTAAAACCTAATTTAGAAGCTTCTTTAAGTCTTTCTTGACCTCTTTGAACTGGCCTTACCTCGCCAGCTAAACCAATTTCTCCAAAAATTATAGTTTTTTGATCTAATGGTTTATCTTTAAATGAAGATACAATTGCACATAATATTGCTAAATCAACACCAGGTTCTGTTATTTTCACTCCTCCAACAGCATTAACAAAAACATCTTGATCGTAACATGCTATTCCGGCATGTCTATTTAAAGAAGCTAATAACATTGCTAACCGATTTTGATCTAATCCGACTGAAAGTCTTTTTGGTGATTGACCATGAGCTCCATCTACTAAAGCTTGTATTTCTATTAACATAGGTCTTGAACCTTCTTGAATACAGCTAATACATGAACCATTAACTTGTTTATTATGATGTGATAAAAAAAGAGCTGAAGGATTTGTTACTTCTTTAAGACCCTTCTCAGTCATTGCAAATACACCTAATTCATTTACAGCCCCAAATCTATTTTTAAATGCTCGAATCATTCTAAAACTTGAGCTTGGATCACCTTCAAAATATAAAACAGTATCAACAATATGTTCTAAAACTCTTGGGCCAGCTAATGCTCCTTCTTTTGTTACATGACCGACAAGAATTACAGTAATGTCTAATTGTTTAGCTATTCTTGTTAATTGCGCTGAACATTCTCTAACTTGTGTTACTGAACCGGGAGCTGAAGTAAGTTCTTCTGAAAATATTGTTTGAATAGAATCAATAACAACAACATCTGGCTTATTTTTTTCAATAGTTTTCACTATTTTTTCCAAATTAATTTCAGATAAAATTGAAATATCTGAAACTTCTAACTCAAGTCGTTTTGCTCTCATGGCAATTTGCTGAGAAGATTCCTCTCCACTAATATAAATTACATCACAAGAATCATCTGGCTCCTGTGTTATTTTTGATAGAGCTTGAATTAATATTGTTGATTTACCAATACCAGGATCACCCCCTAATAAAATTACCCCGCCAGGGACAAACCCGCCACCTAATACACGATCAAACTCTGAAATTTTTGTTTTTCTTTTTAAAACATCTATTGTTTCTACTTCATCTAATTTTATTAAAGCATTTGTTTTTGCTAAAGAAGCATATCTTTTAATATTTTTGCTTTCTATAAGCTCTTCAACTAAAGTATTCCATCCAAAACAATGAGGACATTGGCCCTGCCATTTGGTTGATTGACCTCCACATTCTGAACATTGATAAGCAATTTTACTTTTCGGCATTAATATTCCTTAAAGGTACTCTTTGTGAGGCTGAGACAGCACAAATTAATTCATATCCTACAGTTCCAGAAAATTGAGCAACAGAATCAACCGAAATATTTTCACCCCACAATTCTACTTTTGAACTAATTTTAGCATCAGATATATTGGATAAATCTACATATAACATATCCATTGACACACGTCCAAATAGAGAAGTTTGATGACCATCAATTGCAATAGGAGTTCCTTTTTTTGCATGTCTAGGATATCCATCAGCGTAACCACATGCTACAACTCCGATTTTCATATCTTTCTTTGCTATAAAATCCAGTCCATATCCAACTGAATCCCCAGATTTAATATCTTGAATTGCAATAATTTCTGAAGTTAAAGACATAGCAGGAATCAATTCTAAATCTTTAGCAGTTTTATCTTCAAATGGAGAAAGGCCATAAAGCATAATTCCTGGTCTAACCCAATCTAATCTAGATTCAGGAAATTTAATCAAAGCCGCAGAATTAGCAACAGAAGCTGGATAATTATAGTTATCAGCAATTTGATTAAATACCTTAAATTGTTTATTTATTCCTTCTTTTTCATCTGCTGTAGCAAAATGTGTCATTAAAATAATGTCTTCAATATATGGATTACTATTTAATGATTCAAGTAAATAATCTATTTCATTTGGAACAAATCCCAATCTATTCATCCCTGTATTAATTTTTAAATGAATATTAACTGGAGAAGCTGGTTTAATCTGATTAATTAAATCAATTTGTCTGTGATTATGAACAGTGATATTAATTCCTAATTTAGAAGCAGTATTTACCTCTTCTTTATCAAACAAGCCTTCTAATAATAAAATAATTTGATTAAATCCATTCTTTCTTAACAAAATTGCTTCCTCAATTGAAAGAACGGCAAATCCATCAGACATCTTTAACGTCTTAGCAACATCAAGTAAATTATGACCATACGCATTAGCTTTAAGGACAGACATAACTTTACTTTTGTTTGCTATTTTTTTTATATAATTGTAATTACTTGATAGTGCTTGATGATTAATAGTTGCTTTTAGTGGTCTCATTGAATTTAATAACCAGAATCAGACTCATATCCAGGATTAGCATAATTTTCAAAACGAGTATATTCACCAACCCATGTTAGTCTAACATCACCAGTTGGACCGTTCCTTTGCTTAGCTAATATAATCTCAGCAATCCCCTTATCTAATGTCTCAGGATTGTAAGCTTCCTCACGATATATAAACATAATAACGTCTGCATCTTGCTCAATAGCTCCAGACTCCCTCAAATCAGACATTTGAGGTCTTTTATCTGGACGACTATCTACATTTCTATTAAGTTGCGATAATGCGATTACTGGAACATTCAATTCTTTAGCAAGTGATTTTAATGATCGTGAAATTTCAGATATTTCTGTTGCTCGATTTTCTCCAATATTACCTAAAGGAGACATAAGCTGAATATAGTCAACTACTATTAATCCTAAACCACCTTCTGTGGAACGATGCAATCTTCTTGCACGAGCTCTAAGTTCATATGAGTTTAATGCTGAGCCTTCATCAATAAAAAGAGGAGCCTCATTAAGCACACCTAAAGCATCAGCAATCTCTGACCAATCATTCTCATCTAGCTCACCTGTTCGCATTTTATTTTGATCAACTTTAGCAACTGCCCCAAGAAGCCTTGTTGCTATCTGTTCTGAACCCATTTCCATAGAAAATATAGCTACTGCTTTTTTTTCTTTAAGCGCACAGGATTCAGCAATATTCATTGCTAATGCAGTTTTACCCATTGAAGGTCTTCCGGCAATTATAATTAATTCACCGCGCTTCAATCCAGTAGTTAATTTATCTAAATCAGTAAATCCAGTCGACACGCCATTTATAGCCCCTGGATTTTGCCCTCTTTCTTCAAGGTTTCTTACAACGTCTGCTATCACTGTTTGAAAATCTTTATATCCCAATCTATTACTTTCAAGCTCTGCTATTGAAAATAATTTTTGCTCCATTTCATCTAATAATGCTTGCGCATCTTTTCCTTGTGGTGAAAAAGCACCTTCAACAATATCGGAACCGACACTAATCAAATTACGTAAAACCGAATTATCACGAATAATTTTAGCGTAGCCTCGAATATTAGCTACAGAAGGCATATTTTCTGCAAGACTTCCAAGATAAGCAATTCCTCCAACAGAAGCTAGTTCAGATTTTTTTTCTAAAGATTCTGCAACTGTAATTACATCAGCTGGATTATCTAAATTAATAATTTCATTTATATATGTAAATATTAAGCGATGATCTTGCCTATAAAAATCTTTGGGGGAAACAATATCATTTACTTGATCTAACGCAGAGTTATCTATTAATAATCCGCCTAATAAAGATTGCTCCGCCTCAATTGAATGAGGAGGTAGTTTTAAATTTTTCATTTGATCATCAGCCATAATATGATTATAACCAATAAAAAAAAAGCTGCTCATTAGCAGCTTAAAAAAATTAAAAATAATTAATTTTATTCTTCACCAATTACAGTTAATTTAATTTTAACTTTAACCTCCTGATGAAGGATTAAAGTAATCATATGGTCTCCAGTTACCTTTATTGGGCCATCAGGCATTCTAATTTCTGATTTAACAATCTCATGACCAGTATTAATAAGAGCTTCAGCAATATCAATATTAGTAACTGATCCAAAAAGTTTTCCATCAATACCTGATTTTTGACTTATTTCAAAAGCAAATCCATCAAGATCCTTAGCTCTTTTTTGTGCGGCTTTTAATAATGCGGCTTGTTGTTTTTCTATTTCTGCACGTTTTGATTCAAATTCCGCTTTATTTTCTTCATTTGCTCTTTTAGCTTTTCCTTGTGGAATTAAAAAATTTCTTCCATAACCATCTTTTACATTAACTATGTCACCTAATTCACCAAGGTTTACAATTTTTTCTAATAAAATTACTTCCATGAAAAGCTCCCTAGTGTTTGTCAGTAAATGGTAAAAGTGCTAAAAAGCGTGCACGTTTTACAGCAGTTGTTAATTGTCTTTGGTATCTAGATTTAGTGCCCGTTATTCTTGCTGGGATTAATTTACCATTTTCACTTATAAAATCTTTTAAAAGACTGATATCTTTATAATCAACTTCTTTAATTCCTTCTGCAGAAAATCTACAATAACGCCTTCTTTTATACATATCTCTTGCCATTTTTACTCTCCCTCTTCTTGTTTTGCAGATTCTTCATTAATGTCTTCAATAATTTCTTCTTTTTGATTTTCGTTATTTTTATTATCTCCAACTAATGATTTAGATTTTTCTTCTTTCATCATTGGTGAGCCGGTAGTTATTGCTGTTTTAGTTCCAAAAATAAGATGGCGGATAATTGCATCATTAAATTTAAAAGTATTTTCAATTTCAGCCAATGTCTCTAAATTACATTCAATGTTCATTAAAACGTAATGGGCTTTATGAATTTTTTGTATCGGGTATGCAAGTTGAAGTCTTCCCCAATCTTCTAGACGATGAATTACTCCCTTACTTGTTTTAATTAATGCTTGATATTTTTCGATCATAGCCGAAACTTGTTCGCTTTGATCAGGATGTACAATAAATACTAATTCGTAGTGTCGCATATAAATTCCCTATGGTTATAGCCTCCAACTTTATTGTTGTGAAGCAAGGATTTAAAGAACAAGTATTATATTGTTTTTTATAATAAAATCAATGAGATTTACAAATTAAATTCTATCTTTAATATTAGCGCCATAAATTTTTTCTTTTAAATATTTAACTTGATCTCTAATGCTTGCCGCTTTTTCAAATTCTAAATTCTTTGCGGAAGTTTGCATTAATTTTTCTAATTTTGATATTTCTTTAATTATTTCTGGTTCAGTTAAATCTTCATATTTTCTATTTTCTTTTCTTAATGCTCGTTCTTTTTTATGTTCTTCTTCATCTGCAATGCTTTCAATAATGTCTTTAACTTTTTTTATAATTCCAACAGGAGTAATATTATTATCCGAATTAAACTGCATTTGCTTTCTTCTTCTTCTTTCTGTTTCATCAATTGCTAATTTCATACTTTTAGTAACCTTATCCCCATAAAAAATTACCTGGCCATTAAGATTTCGTGCAGCTCTTCCTGCTGTTTGAATCAATGAACGTTCAGATCTTAAAAAACCTTCTTTATCTGCATCTAAAACTGCTACTAGTGATACTTCTGGAATATCTAAACCTTCTCTAAGTAAATTAATACCAACGACTACATCAAATTTACCAATTCTTAAATCTCTAATAATCTCTACTCTTTCAACTGTATCTATTTCAGAATGAAGATACCTTACTTTAATTGAATACTCATTAAGATAGTCAGTTAAGTCTTCAGCCATGCGTTTAGTTAAAGTAGTTACTAAAACTCTTTCCTTTAAACTAACTCTTTTTTTTATTTCGCCTAATAAATCATCGACCTGGCTATCAGCAGGTTTAACAACAATTTTTGGATCAATTAAGCCAGTTGGGCGAGCTACTTGCTCAATAATTATTTTTGAATGAGCTGCTTCATAATCTGCAGGAGTTGCACTAACAAATATACATTGACGTATTACAGCTTCAAACTCTTCAAACCTTAATGGCCTATTATCATGTGCAGATGGGAGGCGAAATCCATAATTAACTAAATTTTCTTTTCTAGCTCTATCTCCTTTTGACATGCCTCCTATTTGAGGAATTGTTACATGACTTTCATCAATAATCATTATCGAATTATTAGGAAGATAATCTAACAATGTGGGGGCTGGCTCACCTTCTTTTCTTCCTGATAAATGTCGAGAGTAATTTTCTATACCTTTACAAAAACCAATCTCATTAAGCATTTCAATATCAAATTTTGTTCTTTGTTCAATTCGTTGAGCCTCAATTAATTTATTCTGACTTACAAAATCCTTTACTCTTTCAGCCAATTCTATTTTTATTCTTTCAATTGCTTTTAAAGTTGTATCTCTAGGGGTAACGTAATGACTAGATGGATAAACAGTAAAACGCTTAACTTTATCAAATAATTGGCCTGTTAAAGGATCAAATGCTGTGATTGATTCTATGACATCATCAAATAAACTGATGCGAATAGCAATCTCTGAGTTTTCAGCAGGAAAAATATCTATAACATCTCCACGAACTCTAAAACAACCTCTAGAAAAATCAAAATCATTTCTCGTATATTGCATAGATACTAAACGTAAAATTATATTTCTTTGAAGTAATTTTTCCCCAACCTGAATATATAAAACCATTCCTTGATAATCAACAGGATCGCCAATACCATAAATAGCTGAAACTGTAGCAACTATGACCGAATCATCTCTCTCTAATAATGCCTTTGTAGCAGATAGCCTCATTTGCTCAATATGATCATTGATACTTGAATCTTTTTCAATAAAAACATCTCTACCTGGAACGTATGCTTCTGGTTGATAATAATCATAGTAAGATACAAAATACTCTACTGCATTATTTGGGAAGAATTCTCTAAATTCTGAATAAAGTTGAGCTGCTAATGTTTTATTTGGTGCCATAACTATCGCCGGTCTACCAGTTCTTGCGATAACGTTAGCAATAGTATAAGTTTTACCTGAACCAGTAACACCAAGAAGAGTTTGAAATTTTTCTCCGTCTTCTATACCAAAAACCAATTTTTTTATAGCTTGAGGCTGATCACCCGCTGGCATAAATGGTTGATAAAGCTCAAATGGGCTATTAGGAAATTTTTGATTCAAAATATAGTTTTAACAAAAAAGTTTTATTTTAACAGTATGCGAACTTTAATAGATACAATTAGTCAAGATAAAATCAACAAATTAGTACAAAGGTAATTTCATGAAACATTTTTTTCTCTTATTTTTATTATTAATACATACCAATTTCATTTTTTCCATTGATAAAGCTTTATTATTAAAAGCATTTGGCTCAATAGTTATGGTTAGAGGATATACAGAAAGTGGAAGTCTTGCATATGGCTCTGGAGTTATTGTTGGTAAAGGTGAAGTTATAACTAATTGCCACGTTTTAAGAAGAACTAAAAATCCTTGGATTTCTCAAGGTGAAGATAGTTTTTCTATTATTGATATTAGAATTGATACATGGCAAGATTTATGTCTTCTTAATATTCATAATTTGAATCGAGATCCAGTTCCTATTGGAAGCAGTAAAGATTTAATTAAAGGCCAAGCTTTAGCAGCAATAGGTCATTCCAGTGGTTCTCCAGTCCCGTTAACTACAGGTGGTTATGTTATATCTACTTATAAATATAACAACGGTAAAATTATTTTAAGTTCAGCAAAATTTAAATTAGGCGCAAGCGGAAGTGGTTTATTTGATATGAATGGTAACTTAGTTGGTATTAATACCTTTAAAACAACAGGATATGGATCATATTATGCAATGCCAATTGACTGGCTTGATAATCTTAGAAAAAAAGAAAGGCAAAATAAATTCTTAATACAAGGTAAAGCTTTATGGGAAGAAGATGAAAACAAGAAGCCATATTTTTTAAAAATTGCAATTCCAAAAGTAAAAGAAGATTGGAAAAATTTATCTAAAATTACAAAAGAATGGATAGAAAAAGAAAAAGATAATTCAGAAGCTTGGTATGAATATGGATTTGCAAATGAAAAATTATCGAACCTTAATATTGCTCAAAATGCATACAATAAATCTATTCATTTAGATAAAAATAATTCTGACTCATTATATAGATCTGCTTTACTTTATAAAAATGAAGGAAATTTAAATAAAGCAAAACTAATCCAAAAAAATCTATTAATAATTGATGAAGTTAAAGCTCTTAAATTAGAAAAATTACTTTAAAACAATAAAGTGAAAATTTAATAAAAATAAAAAATACATCTTATATTTAAAAAAGATATTTGTACTTACTGAATTTTTAAGTAAAATTACTTATCGAATATTTAATAGTCTGTGGAATAAATTTTGCCTAATATAAAGCTATCTAATTGTGTAAATCGAATAAAAGAATCGCCAACTCTTGCTATCACAGCTAAAGCTGCAAAATTAAAATCTGAAGGTAAAGATATTATTGGTCTTGCTGCAGGAGAACCTGATTTTGATACTCCAGATTTTATAAAAGAAACAGCTATAAAAGCAATTAATGATGGATTAACTAAATACACGCCTGTTTCTGGACTAGCCTCTTTAAAAGGAGCAGTAGTTGAAAAATTTAAGCGTGATAATAAACTTAATTATGAAATCAATGAGATTATTATAGGTGCTGGTGGTAAGCAATGTATTTTTAATTTATTTCTAGCATTATTAAATTCAGGTGACGAAGTTATAATTCCAGCTCCGTATTGGGTTTCATATACCGATATAGTTGAACTTACTGGTGCCTCCCCAATATTAATTAACTGTGGAATAGATCAATCATTTAAAATGAGCCCGCAACAGCTAGAAGAATCAATTAATAAAAGAACTAAAATTATTGTTCTTAATTCCCCTTCAAATCCAACTGGTTCAGTTTATTCAAAAAATGAACTTCAAGAACTTAGCAAAGTTTTACTTAAATATCCAGATATATATATATTAACTGATGATATTTATGAGCATGTAAAGCTAGATAATCAACCTTTCTATAATATTATTATGGTAGAGCCGAAATTAAAAGATCGCTGTATAATTATAAATGGCGTATCCAAAGCATACTCAATGACAGGTTGGAGAATTGGTTATGCTGCCGGGCCAAAAAAAATTATTTCAGCAATGAGTATTTTACAATCACAATCAACATCAAATCCAACTTCTATTTCTCAAGCTGCCGCAGAATCTGCTTTGTTAGGAGATCAATCTTGCATTACACCTATGCTTGATGCTTTTAAGAAAAGGCATAATTTTGTTGTGAGTGCATTCAATGATATTGAAGGTATTAAATGTATTAATGCACAAGGTGCTTTTTACTCATTTCCTTATGCTAGAAATGCAATTGAAAAACTTTATAAAGCTGGGAAAATTAAAAAAAATGATGATATAGCTTTTAGTGAATATTTACTTGAGACAAAAGGAGTTGCTATTGTTCCAGGATCTGCATTTGGTGCTGAAGGTTATTTTAGAATATCATTTGCTACATCAATGGAAAATTTAAAAGAAGCATTATCAAGAATTAAAGAAGCTATAGAAAACTAGATTCATAATACAAGCTTATGCTAAAATGCTCGCTTTCTAAGATATTCCCCAATAGCTCAGTTGGTAGAGCAATGGACTGTTAATCCATTTGTCCCTGGTTCGAGCCCAGGTTGGGGAGCCAAATATAAAGGCTCCAATAGGAGCCTTTTTATTTCATTTCCCTTTGTCTATTTATTTCATAGAGACAAATGCCTGATGCAACGCTCACATTAAGACTTTCAACTTGACCCATCATTGGAATTTTAAAAATTTCATCACATAATTCTTTAGTAAGACGCCTCATTCCTTTACCTTCTGAACCCATAATAAGAGCTATAGAGCCATTAAAAATTATTTGATTCATCATTTTGCTCGATCTATCATCAGTGCCATAAATAAATACGCCACTCTCTTTTAAGTAACGTATTGTCCTAGCAAGGTTTGTTACAACAACAAATGGAACTGATTCTGCTGCTCCAGAAGCAACCTTTCTTACAGTAGAATTTAAACCAACAGCATTATCTTTAGGGCAAACTATAGCATTTACTCCCATTGCATCGGCTACCCTAAAACATGCCCCTAAATTATGTGGGTCTTCAATACCATCCAATATTAAAAGTAAAAGTGGATTAGATTCATTAGATTCAATAATATCTTCAATTGTTACATATTTACTTTTTATTTCATGAATCATTGCAACAACACCTTGATGTTTTTGATTGGAAACAAAACCATCTAATCTATCTTTGTTTGATAAATGATATTTAATTTGATGTGTTTCAATTAATTTCATTAAATCATTGACTCGACCATCAGTTCTAAATTCATCAATAAAAATTTCTTTAATAGACAAAGGGTTTATTCTTATGTAACTCGTAATAGAATGAAAACCATAAATTATTTTTTCTGCACTCATCTTTTTTTAGATTTCTTTAGATAATTGGATTTTTTCTTACGCACCTTTGGTTGCCTAGAAATATTTTTCTTACTTTCCAAAGAAAGATCAATTTTAATTGTTTCTAAATCAACCCTCACAACCTTAACTTTTAATCTATCTCCTAAACGATATGATAATTTAGTTCTCTCACCAATCATTGCATGCTTACTCTTATCATAAATAAAATAATCATTACCAAGCTCTGTAACATGAAGTAATCCTTCAATATAAACTTCATCTAATTCAACAAAAAGACCAAACCCAGTAACTCCTGCAACTGTTCCCTCAAAAATTTGCCCAACTTTATCTTGCATAAAATAGCACTTTAACCATGATTCAACATCACGAGTAGCCTCATCTGCTCTTCTTTCTGTATTAGAACAATGTTCGGCTACCTTGTTTATATTCTTAAGCTTAAAAGGTTTTTTTTCTAATTTAGCTTTAATAGCTCTGTGTACAATAAGATCAGAATATCTTCTAATTGGAGAAGTAAAATGAGTATAAGCTTCATAAGCTAATCCAAAATGTCCTAAATTACTTTCACTATAAACAGCTTGTTGCATCGATCTTAATAAAACAGTTTGTAAAAGATGGAATTCTGGTCGATTAGAAATTTTTCCAATTAAATTTTTATAATCTTTAGGTGTTGGCTTATTTCCACCTTGTAGTGATAGTCCAAATTCTCCAAGAAAACTTTTTAAATTTTCAAGTTTTTCTTCAGAAGGATGTTCATGGTTTCTAAAAAGCCCATCTATATTATTCTTAAGTAAAAAATTAGCAGCGCAAACATTTGCTGTAAGCATACATTCCTCAATAATTCGATGAGCCTCATTTCTAAAAATAGGTTTTATGAAATCAATTTTTCCTTGTTCATTAAAAACAATAGCTGTTTCTGTTGAATCAAATTCTAAAGCACCTCTTTTTTCTCTTTCTTTGAGCATTATTTGATAAAGCTTTTTTAAATTTTCTAAATTTGAAAGAATAGAACTATATTCATTTTGTAAATCTTTATCATCCTGGTTTAAAATTTTATCCACAATTGTATAAGTTAATCTTGCTTTTGAATTCATAACTGAAGGATAAAATTTATAAGATAAAACTATTCCTTTATCATTAATTATGATATCGCAAACCATACATAATCTATCCACGCATGGTCTTAAAGAACATAAATCATTTGAAATAGCTTCAGGTAACATTGGAATTACACGTCTAGGAAAATAAACTGAATTTCCTCTTTCGGCTGCAGCGATATCTAAATCACTAGAGCTTTTTACATAAGCACTTACATCAGCTATTGCTACAAGTAAACGCCAATTAACTCCATCATATTCAGCATAAACAGCATCATCAAAATCTTTAGCTGTTTCTCCATCAATTGTGACTAAAGCTAAATCTCTAAGGTCCTTTCTGTCTTTAAAATCAGATGGTTTTAGATTAGAGGGAAAATTATTAGCCTCATTAAGAACATTTTTATCAAACTCATAAGGAAGACTATGTTTTCTTAAAGCAATTTCAATTTCAATTCCACTATCATTATAATCACCAAGAATACTTATAACTTTTCCCATTGGTTTAGCTTTAAAGCTTGGTTGTGTAGTTATCTCTACTTCAACAATTTGACCAACTCTTGCTTTTATATCGGATTCATATGGGATTAAAATATCCTGACAAATTCTTTTATCTTCTGCAGAAATAATAGTTATTCCATCAACTTGAACAACCCTACCTACTAATATTAGATTTGCCCTTTCTAAAACTTCAACAATCTTACCTTCCATTTTTCCTTTTCGATCTTGGCCTGTAACTTGAACCATCACTCGATCATTATTAAATACCTGAGTCATTTCTCTAGGAGACAAAAATATATCGCTATGATTTTTATCTTCAGGAATAAGAAAGCCAAAACCATCAGGATGACCTGAAACTTTTCCAGCAATTAAATTAAGTTTGTCTGAGATACAAATTACATTTTTTCTATTAATTAAAATTTGACCTTGGCGTACCATAGCTTTTAAACGCTTTTCGAAAAAAATTATTTCATTTTCTTCAATTTCCAAAATCTTAATTAATTCATTTTTATTTATTGGAATGCCATAATCTGACATTACTTGTAGAATCAATTCTCGACTGGGGATTGGATTACCATACAAATAAATTTCCCTATCAAATTCAGGGTCATTATCTCTTATCTTAATTTTCTTTTTCGACATTAAATTATAAAATTACTATTTGTGTACATAAAGATGAGGGATATTTCGCCCTATTCCCTTAAAATCCAAACCAAATCCATAAACATAAGCATTAGGAACTCCTAATCCAGAGAAATCAGCTTTTATTGGTTTTGCTTTGTCTATTTTCTTATCAAATAAAACAATAATAAAAACTTTTTTAGCTCCACATTCAATAAGCTTTTTCTTTATATTATTTAGAGTAATACCTTCATCTAAAATATCATCTACAACTAAAACTACCCTATCTTTTATTAAATTTAAATTTGGTTGATAAATCCAGTTAACAATTTGTTGTCCTTCATTATTTAAATATCTTGAGGCATGAATATAATCTATTTCGCAATGAAAATTTAATTTTGGAATTAAATGCCCTGAAAAAATAAGAGCGCCATTCATAACTGGAAGAATAGTCACTTCTTGATTTTTAAATGCTAAATTACAATCACTAGCAATATTTAAAATTGCTTTATCAATTTGTTTACTTGAATATATAAGTGAAGATTTAGATATTAATTCTTTAAGATTCATCGCTTTAACCGAGACCTTAAGAAACTTTCTAATTCATTACCAAAAGTTTCATTTTTTAAAGCATATTCAATATTTGCTTTAATAAAACCTAATTTATCTCCACAATCATACCTCTTACCATCAAATTGATATGCATAAACAGGATGCTTTTTTAACATTTCTTTAATCGCATCTGTTAATTGAATTTCATTTCCTATCCCAATTTTTGTATTTTCTAAAAAAGAAAGAATCTTATTTGTAAAAATATATCTGCCCACAACACCAAAATTAGATGGGCTATCTTTAGGTGATGGCTTCTCTATAATATCTAATAACTTTTGCATATTTTTATTTTTATCTTCAGTTGCTACCATGCCGTATTGAATAGAATCTTTTTTTTCTATTTTTTGCACAGAAATAATTGATGAGTTTATGTCATCATATTTTTCTACCATTTGTTTTAAGACAACTTTTTCTGAATCTATTAAATCATCAGCTAAAACTACAGCAAAAGGCTGGTCACCAAGAACTGATTTGGCCTGTAAAATAGCATGTCCGAGACCTAATGGCTCTTCTTGCTTAATATAAATACATGAAGCATGAGAAGGTATTATTTGATTCATTCGATCAAAAAGATTTTTTTTAAAACCAGTAATGTTTGAAGTAATTTCTAAAGATGAATCAAAATGATCTGCTATAGCTTTTTTTGTTTTACCCGTAATAAAAATTAAATCAGTAAATCCAGCATCTAATGCCTCTTCAACTGCATATTGAATTAATGGTTTATCAACTACAGGTAACATTTCTTTGGGAGTGGCTTTAGTAGCTGGTAGAAAACGAGATCCATAACCAGCAACCGGAAAAACAACTTTGGTAAGTTTCATATTAATTTAACCTTTTGTATTATTAGTATAATTATAATATTCAAGAAGTCTCTTATCATTTCTTTATATCCCAATTGTTTTTTCTTTTATAATCTTCGGAGTTATCTTGAACCCACAATTGATCTCGATCTGAAATTTCTTTTTTCCAAAAAGGAGCATCTGTTTTAAGAAAATCAATAATAAACTCACATGCTTCAAATGCATTTTTCCTATGTTGGCTTGCAACAATAACTGCAACAATTGGCTCGCTTGGTAATAATTTTCCAACTCTATGAATTATGCAAACATCCTCTAAATCCCATCTAGATTTAGCATTCAATTCAATCTTTATTAACTCTTTTTCAGTCATACCTGGATAATGTTCTAAATCCATTTGTTTTAACTTCTTAACTTTTATATCATTCCCATTAAATTCTCGAACATACCCGATAAAAGAAACAATAGCGCCTATTAAAGGTTTGTTCTTCCTAATGTTAGAAATTATTTTTTCAACTTCAAATAACTCTTTCTGAATATAAATTGCCATTTAGCCACCTGTAATTGGGGGGAAAAATGCTAGTTCATCTCCATCATTTAACTGGTCATTCCAATCACATACCTCTTGATTGATTGCGACCCTAACAGAATCTTTTTTATTTAAAAGCATAATCCAAGAACCCTGCTCTTTTTTACTTAGAGAATTAATTAATTTATAAGGAGAATTTTCAGATTTTGAAATCTCAATAGATTTTTTATTAGTCCCAAATTCCTCTCTAATTCCCGCAAAAAAAAGAATATTAATCTTCATTTTCTTTTTTTCTTATCAGTTAATACATCTTCTTCAAATTCTAATAGCTCATTTGACTCTTCTTTTAATTCTACTTTTTCAATTTGTGAAAATCTTCTTGAAATTTTCTGACTAGAAACATGAACTTCCTGAGCATTATCATGAGCTAAACGAATATTGTCGGCTAACTTTTTCATTCTGGTATCAAAACGATCGAAATCTTTACCTAATTTACCAAGTTCCGATTTAATAACATGAACTTGTTTTCTTGTTTCAACATCTTTTAAAACTGCTCTGGCTGTATTTAAAACAGCCATTAGGGTTGTAGGAGAAACTAACCATACTTTTTTTGCCATTGATTCTTGAATTAAATCAGAATGATAAGCATGAATCTCAGCAAAAACTGCCTCTGCAGGAATAAACATTACTGCACCATCAGAAGTTTCTCCAGGAATAATATATTTTTTAGCAATATCATCAATATGGCTTCGAACATCTAATTTAAACTGCTTTTGAGCTTTAGTTTTATCTAATTCAGATTTAGATATATCAAACATTTTCTGATAATTTTCCATAGGAAATTTTGAATCAACAGCAACTATTCCTGTTGGCTCAGGTAAAAATAGAACGCAATCAGCTTTTAACCCATTTTTAAATGTATGTTGCAAAGCAAATGAATCTGGAGGAAGTATGTTTTTAATTAAGCCTTCTAATTGAAGTTCTCCAAAAGCACCTCTTGATTTTTTATCTCCCAACAATTCCTGCAAGCTAACCATATTTGTTGTTAATCCATCAATTTTTTTCTGCGCTTCATCTATTGTTGCTAATCTTTCCATTACACTCACGAAAGTAGCGTTTGTTTTCTTAAATCCCTCCTCAAGCCTTTCATGAACCTTACCCGTTATTTCATGAAGCCTTTTATCAACTGTCTTAGTTAAACTTTCAACGCTAGCCATTAATTGTAAGGAAGTATTTTTAAAAGATGATTGAACAGTTTCTTGTTGTGTTTTTCCTTGTTCAGACAATGTTTTATGAAGCCTATCTGAAAGCTTATTTAATGCGTCATTAATATCGACAAGCATTTGACGATGTTTTTCTTCTAAAGCTTTTGAGATATCTTCTTCTTTCTTAGTATGAGATATCTTCCATAAAATAATTAAACAAATACCTATAATTACTAATAGAAGAATCTCAATAATCATTTTTACTTAGCTGCTTCAAGTGCTTGCTTAACATCAGCAATGATGTCTTCAATATGCTCTATACCCACAGAAATTCTTACCATATCTTCACTAACACCTGCTGCAGCTAATTCATCTGAATTAAGTTGCCTATGAGTTGTTGAAGCAGGATGACAAGCAAGTGATTTTGCATCACCAATATTTACTAAACGAAGAATCATTTTTAAAGCATCAATAAATTTTGTACCTGCTTTAACTCCACCTTTAATACCAAAACTAATTATTCCAGAAGCCTTTCCATCAGTGATTTTTTTACAATTAGCATTATATTTATCATTAGATAAAGCGGCATAATTTACCCAATTTATCTGCTTATGAGAATCTAAAAATTTTGCTAACGCTAACGCATTATCACAATGTCTTTCCATCCTTAACCCAAGAGTTTCAAGACCCTGCATTATTAAAAAAGCACTATGTGGAGATAATGCCGCACCTGTATTTCTTAAAGGAACAACTCTACATCGACCAATAAATGCTGCAGGACCTAAAGCTTCTGTATAAACAACGCCATGATAAGAAGGATCTGGCTCATTAAGCATTGGGTATTTTTCTGCATCTTTAGCCCAATCAAATTTTCCAGAATCAACTATAATTCCGCCGATTGTAGTACCGTGACCGCCTATATATTTAGTTAATGAATGAATAACAATATCTGCCCCAAAATCAAAAGGCTTACATAGATAAGGCGTTGGCACAGTATTATCAACGATTAAAGGTATATTGTGTCGATGTGCAATATTTGCTAACTCTTTTAGATCCACAATATTACCTAATGGATTCCCGATAGACTCACAAAAAAGTGCTTTAGTATTAGAATCAATAGCTGAATCAATGGCATTAAAATCAGAAGCATCTACCAACTTCACATCAATTCCTTGCTGAGGAAAACTGTGCGCAAAGAGGTTATAAGTCCCACCATATAATTGGTTTGCACTTACTATATTGTCTCCTGTACGGGTAATACATTGAATGGCATAAGTTATGGCTGCCATACCAGAGGCTAAGGCTAAAGATGCAATACCCCCTTCCATTTCTGCTACCCTTTGCTCCAGAACAGCATTTGTTGGGTTCATTATGCGAGTATAAATATTTCCTTCTACTTTTAGGTCAAATAAATCTGCGCCATGCTGAGTATTATCAAACGTAAATGATGAAGTTTGATAAATTGGGGTAGTTGCAGCCTTAGTGGTCGATTCGGATTCATAACCATGGTGTAATGCAATAGATTCTAATTTCATTTTATAGCTCCATATTCAATTATTTAATTAAATTTAATACTAACAGATAAAGAAATACCTAATTACATATATTTACTTAATTTATTAATGTCATATCAATCATTTTAAATTCTTCTTTTACTAGTTTCTCAGCTCCACTTGGCAATGAAATAAAAACTTCAACTTTTTCTTTAAATATTTTTTCATATATTTTACCTTTATTCTTATAAATTACATTAATTAATTTATTTAACTTATTGTATTCTATTAATATTTTATAATTATTATAGTTAATAAAATTAGCTATTTTGGAATTGATTAATGCATCCGTTCCTGCTTGACTATAGGCTCTTGCAAGCCCGCCCATACCTAGATTAATGCCACCATAATAACGAACAACTGCAAGACCACAATTGATAATTTTTTTGGATTCTAATATATTAATTAATGGCCTTCCTGCTGTCCCTGATAGTTCACCGTCGTCACTAAAATGAGGTTCAATAATATTCTTTTTAATCCGTAAACCAAAAACCGTATGGCTTGAAGATGGGTTATTTTTCTTTATCTCACCTACTCTATCTAAAAATTGCTCTCTTGACCCTGATATGATGCTGTAACCTATGAATTTTGATTTATTTACTACTAACTCAGATTTTCCCTCTGAAGTTATTATGAGCACTGTTAACTAAGGCCCTCAATTTCTCCACTATTATTAATAGAAATTCCTTCGCTTGCTGGTTTTAAGGGTAATCCAGGCATAGTCATAACACTTCCACAAATGGCGACAATAAAACCCGCACCCCTAACCAACCTAATCTCTCTAATAGTAAGTGAGTGATCCGAAACAGCACCAATGTCCTTTGGATCGCCGGAAAAAGAATATGGTGTTTTTGCAATACACACTGGAAAATGTGCATATTCATCTTCAATTTTTTTAAGTTGTTTTAAAGCCTCATCCTCAAATACAACATCTTTGGCTCGGTAAATTTTTTGAGCAATTGTTGATAATTTGGATACGATAGAATCTTTTTTATCGTAAAGAAATTTAAATTGATTTGGCTTTTCAACAAGAGTCATTGCCTCCTGGGCTAATAATTCTGCACCTTTGGAGCCATGCCCCCAATGTGAACATAAAATAGCCTTGAAACCTAAGTCCTCAACTTTATCTTGAACGAATTTCACCTCTTCATCGGTATCTGTTTGAAAGTGATTAATAGCAACTACTATATTTAAACCAAAATGTTGACTACAATTTTCAATATGGCGCTCAAGATTGGAAAATCCTTTCTCAAGTGCATTCAGATCCTGATCATTGAGATCTTCAACTTTTTTCCCACCGTGATATTTCATAGCCCTTATAGTGGCTACAATGACAATTAAACTAGGATTTAATCCTGTTTGACGACACTTAATATCAATAAATTTTTCTGCCCCTAAGTCAGCGCCAAATCCAGCTTCAGTCACAACATAATCAGCCATATCTACTCCTAATTGAGTAGCAATATATGAGTTACATCCATGTGCAATATTAGCAAAAGGACCTCCATGAATTAAGACTGGGTTATGCTCCAATGTTTGAACCAAATTAGGCATAAAAGCATCTTTTAACAAAGCAGCCATTGAACCTTGAGCTTTTAGATCTTTTGCAAATATAGGTGATTTATTCTTATCAAGATTTTGTGCAACTTGTATTTCTCCCAATCTATTTGTCAAGTCATCTAATGAAGATGCTAAGCAAAAAATTGCCATCACCTCACTTGCTACTGAAATATCAAATCCACCTTGATATTGATAACGAGCATTATCTATAGTGATCTTTCTTAAGGACCTATCATTCATATCCAACCCTCTTTTGAAGGTAATTGCATCTGGATCAATCCCTAATTTATTTCCATGATAAATATGATTATCAATCAGTGCTGAAAGAAGATTGTTTGCTGAGGTAATGGCATGGAAGTCTCCAGTAAAATGTAAGTTAATATTCTCCATTGGAATTGCCTGTGCATACCCACCTCCTGTAGCGCCGCCCTTCATACCAAATACAGGTCCTAATGAAGGCTCACGCAAGCACGCTACGACACTTTTACCTTGGCTTGCAATAGCGTCAGTTAATCCAATTGTTGTTGTTGTTTTACCCTCACCTGCTGGAGTTGGACTCATTGCAGTAACCAAGATCAGTTTTCCATCTTTTTTCTCTGCTTGTCTTAATCCTTTGAGATTGATTTTTGCCATATAAGGACCAAAATTAACCAATGCCTCTTGAGTAATATTTATTTTCTTTGCAACGTCTTCAACTTTTTGTAAATGTGCACTTTGTGCAATTTCTAAATCAGATTTCATAACTAACCTTTTTCAATATTGTTTTTATTGATATTAACTTAAATAAATTATTTTAAATATTATTTTTTGTTAAAAAATGTTTCAATTCAATATCTTTCATATCAGGAGTAAACATTTTTATAAAATCATAAGTAAAACCTCTTATAAAAGTTTCTTTTCTAATTCCTATAAGAGTAGTGCTTGTCGGAAATAAATGACTAACATCCCTACTTTCTAAAAAAGAATCTTTGCTTTTATCATAAGCCATCTCGGCAATTAGCCCAACACCTAAACCTAATTCTACATAAGTTTTAATTACATCGGCATCAATAGCAGTAAGCATAATATTTGGATTAATATTTGCTTCTTTAAAAACTTTTGAAACAGTTGTACTTCCAGTAAAAGCATAGTCATATGTAATCATTGGAAATGATGCAATATCCTTTAATGTAATATCTTTAATTTTCATAAAAGAATGATTCTTAGGGAACACTAAAACACGATTCCATGAATAACATGGTATAGATAAAATATTTTCATTTTGTCCAATGGATTCAGTAGCAATCCCTACATCTGCATCTCCTTTTAAAACCTGCTCGGTCACCTGTGAAGGATTACCTTGATGAATATTTAAATTAATTTTAGGGTATTTTTTAACAAATGCTTCAACTACTTTAGGTAATTTATATCTTGCTTGAGTATGCGTCGTCGCTATTGTGAATGTTCCAGTATCATCTTTTTCATATTCATTAGAAATATTTTTTATATTTCCAACTTCTCTAATAATTTCTGAAATAGATCTATATAAATCATTTCCTGCTTCACTAAGGCCAGTTAATCTTTTACCATTCCTTTGGAAAATTTTTATTCCTACTTCGCCTTCTAAAAGCTGAATTTGTTTACTAACTCCTGGTTGTGAAGTATGTAATGACTCAGCAGCTTTAGAGATATTAAAATCATTTTGTACTATTTGATAAACACATCTTAATTGTTGTAATTTCATATATTTAAAAGTTATATTAATAGAAATATTTATTATTAAAATAGTATATCAAAATCTGATATATTTCACTCCAATTAAATTAAATTAAATTAAATCAATTTCATGGGTATTGAGTATATTTTTTCAGGTTTTATAGTTGGTCTTTTAGTTGGTCTGACTGGCGTTGGTGGTGGCTCATTAATGACCCCCCTTCTCGTTCTAATATTTAAATTTCCAACTGCTATAGCAATTGGTACAGATCTTCTTTATGCATCAATCACAAAATCGGCTGGAGTTTTTTCACATTCTCGCTTGGGGAATATTGAATGGAATATTGTGAGAAATTTAATGATAGGCAGTATCCCTGCATCATTCTTAACGACTTACTACTTAAAAGGAATTGATTTATTCGCTTATGAAAATGTTAAGGTTATTAATTTTTCTTTAGGTATAGCGTTAATTTTGACATCCTTGGCTGTTTTGCTGCAACCTCTCATTTCTAAAAAAGCAATTAAAAAGAAAATTAAAACTAAAATTAATACCACTATTCTAACTATTTTATTAGGTTTATCATTGGGAATATTAGTTACTTTAACTTCAGTTGGTGCTGGGGCTATGGGTGTAACAGCATTACTTTTGCTTTATCCACAAATGAGCATTAAAAAAATAGTTGGTACTGATATTGCTCATGCTGTTCCTTTAACATTGTTTGCAGGATTAGGTCATTTAAATTTAGGTACAGTTAATGGATACTTATTGCTATCATTGTTAATAGGTTCAATACCAGGAATATCACTAGGTAGCAATTTAAGTGTAAAAATTGATGAAAAATGGTTGCGTTATATTTTAGCTATTATTTTAATAATTGTTGGCTTTCAATTAATTAATTAAGAAGGTTAAATATGTATAAATACGATCACATTGATCAAAAAATTGTTGATGAAAGGGTAAATCAATACCAAAATCAACTTGATCGTTACTTAAACAAAGAATTATCAGATGAAGAATTTAGACCTCTTCGACTTCAAAATGGTCTATATATTCAACGTCACGCACCCATGTTAAGAGTGGCGATCCCTTATGGGCTTCTTTCTTCAAACCAACTTTTTAAATTAGCTGATATTGCTGATAAATATGATAGAGGATATGGGCATTTTAGTACCAGACAAAATATCCAATTCAATTGGCCAAAGCTTGAAGATAGTCCGAATATTCTAAGAGCATTAGCAGAGGTAGAAATGCACGCTATTCAAACTTCAGGAAACTGTATTCGAAATATAACTACGGATCAATTTGCAGGAGTTACCCATGATGAAATCATTGACCCAAGACATATAGCAGAAATCTTAAGGCAATGGAGCACATTCCATCCTGAGTTTGCTTTGCTTCCAAGAAAATTTAAGATTGCAATAACTGGTTCAAAAAAAGACCGTGCATTAGTTCAATGTCATGATATTGGTCTTGAGTTTTTTACTAATAAGAACAATAAAATGGCCATTAAAGTTTGGGTTGGGGGTGGTTTAGGCAGGACCCCTATGATTGGATCTGTCATAAAAGATGAACTTCAATGGGAGCATATTCTAACTTATTGCGAAGCAATATTACGCGTCTATAATCTTTATGGTCGAAGAGACAATATATTCAAAGCACGGATTAAAATACTAGTAAAATCGCTTGGGATAGAGGCATTTAAAAAGCTTGTTGAAGATGAATGGAAATACATAAAAGATGGTCCAAACACTATCAACACAGAAGAACTTGAACGAGTAGGTGGATATTTTTCTGAGCCAAATTACAAAAAAAATATAGAAAGCAATCTAAAAGATTATGAAAATGAAAAGGCTTTTACTCAGTGGCTATCTAAATGTACTAATACTCATAAAAAGAAAGGTTATCGTGCAGTTACTTTTTCTTTAAAAGCGACTGGAAACGCACCTGGTGATGCCTCATCGTCTCAGATGAGAGCGGTTGCAAATTTATCCGAAGAATATAGCTTTGGTGAAATTCGGGTATCACATGAACAAAACTTAATTTTAGCTGACGTTCAAGAAGATAAGCTTTATGAGTTATGGGTTAAAGCTAAAAAACACCATCTTATTACACCTAATATAGGCCTTTTAACAGATATTATTTGCTGCCCTGGCGGTGATTTTTGCTCCCTAGCTAATGCTAAAAGTATTCCTATTGCACAATCTATACAAGAACTTTTTAACGATATGGATTATTTACATGATATTGGGAATCTGAATATAAATATATCGGGCTGTATGAATGCATGCGGACATCATCATGTCGGCCATATTGGTATATTAGGTGTTGATAAAGACGGGAGTGAATGGTACCAAGTAACTCTTGGTGGGAACCAAGGCAATTTTGCAAGCATAGGAAAAGTAATTGGACCCTCTTTTTCTGCTGAAGAAATGCCTTTTATTGTTAAAAAAATTATTGAGGTTTATTTAAATAATAGGCAAGAAGAAGAGCTTTTCATAGACTGTGTTTCACGGATAGGTCTTGAGCCATTTAAAAATTATATTTATAAAGAGTCAGAGGTTAGTGAATGAGATCACAATTAATTAAGGGAAGAAATATCGTCAAAGATGATTGGATAACCGCTGAATTAGCTAAAGCTGAACAAATAGTTAGAATGCAGGCTGGTAGAGTAGTGGCCTTTAAACTATCAGGCGAAGATTATCCAACAAACGAACAAGTAAGTAAAACAATTTTTCCAAAGAAAGGAAAAATAATACTGCCTTTAAAAGTCTTTATTCTTCATCAAGAGAAGTTAAGAGGAAGATTGGCAAATGAAGAAATCGGTATATGGTTTTCGACCCACGAAGAGATTCACAAATTTATAAAGGCTATAGGTGATTTAAATAATTTTCCATTAATAGCTATACATGTTGAGAGATTCTCAGATGGAAGAATATTTTCCATCGGCAACCAATTAAGAAATAAATATAAATTTAAAAATGAATTACGAGCGTTTGGAGATATATTAAAAGATCAGATATTTTTTCTAAAGCGTTCAGGTTTTAATAGTTATTTAATAAGAGAAGATCGCGATTCGCTTGATGCAATTAAAGGTTTAGATGATTTTAGTGAGCCATATCAAGGAGCATCTGATATTTCAAACCCAGTTTGGAGGCGTATTAAACGTTAAAAACAATGAATAAAAATATTTCTAATTTTAATGAAGAATTAAGAGAAAAAAGTCCATCAGAGATAATTGAATGGGCTTTGAATAAAAGTAAAAACCCTATTCTAACAACAAATTTTCGCCCTTATGAAGTTGCAATACTTCACTTATGTACAAAAATAATGCCAAATATTAAGATTGTCTGGTGTGATTCAGGATACAACACTAAAGCAACTTATATTTATGCAGAAAAGATTATTTCTTCTCTAAATTTAAATCTTAAATTATATGTGCCTTTGCAAACATCTGCTCATAGAGAAGTTTTTATGGGTAAAGTACCAGAAATAGATGATCCAAAACATAAAGAATTTACAGAGCAAGTTAAACTGGAACCTTTTAAAAGAGCAATGAAAGAGATAAAACCCGATTTATGGATAACAAATTTAAGAAAAGGCCAAACCGAATTCAGAAATAATATAGATATAGCTACTGAAACAAATGAAGGCTTATTAAAAATAAGTCCTTTCTATTATTGGTCAGATTCAGATTTAGAAACATATATGAATAAACATAATCTAGAAAATGAATTTGATTATTTTGACCCAACAAAAGTAGATGAAAAGAGAGAATGTGGTCTTCATAATCAAGGTAATAAATAATGAAAAAATTATTAACACACCTTGATTGGTTAGAATCAGAAGCTATACATATTATGAGAGAAGTTGCAGGACAATGTAGTAATCCAGTCTTACTTTTCTCTGGAGGAAAGGATTCTCTTTGTTTATTAAGAATCGCAGAAAAAGCTTTTAGGCCTGGTCGATTTCCTTTTCCATTAATGCATGTCGATACTGGCCATAACTATCCTGAAGTTATTAATTTTAGAGATAAAAAAGTTAATGCCTTAGATGAAAGATTAATTGTAGCTTCACTTGAAGACTCAATAAAAAAAGGTACGATTGTTTTAAAATCCGAAAAAGAACCTAGAAATAAATATCAATCAATAACATTACTAGAAGCTATTGAAGAACATAAATTTGATTGTTGTATTGGAGGGGCTAGAAGAGATGAAGAAAAAGCTAGAGCAAAAGAACGAATTATGAGTTTTCGTGATGAATTTGGTCAATGGGATCCTAAAAATCAAAGACCTGAGCTTTGGGATTTATATAACGCAAAAGTTCATAAAGGTGAAAATATCAGAGCATTCCCAATCTCTAATTGGACAGAAATGGATGTATGGCAATATATAGAAAGAGAAAAACTTTCATTACCTGATATTTATTTTGCACACACAAGAAAAATAGTTAGAAGGGATAATGCTATTGTCCCGATAACCGAAGTGACGCCAGCAAAAAATAATGAGCTTATTGAAAATATTATGGTTAGATTTAGAACTGTTGGAGATATAACCTGTACTGCCCCTGTAGAAAGTAATGCTGATACAGTCGAAAAAATTATATTAGAAACAGCATCTACTTCAATTTCAGAAAGAGGAGAAACAAGACTTGATGATCAAGTTTCAGAAGCATCAATGGAGCAACGAAAAAAAGAAGGTTATTTCTAATATGAAAAAAAATACAAATGATACTGTACTTAGATTTATGACATGCGGAAGTGTTGATGATGGGAAAAGTACGGTTATAGGCCGACTTTTATTTGATACCAAAACAATTCTAACTGACACATTAAATCAAATTAAAAATACTTCTAAGAAAAAAGGTATGACAGAAATTGACCTTTCATTAATAACTGATGGTCTTCAAGCGGAAAGAGAACAAGGAATTACTATTGATGTTGCTTATCGATATTTTAGTACAGGGAATCGTAAATACATTATCGCTGATGCTCCTGGTCATGAACAATATACTAGAAATATGGTTACAGCTGCATCCACTGCGCAACTTGCAATAATTTTAATTGATGCACGAAAAGGAATTTTAACACAAACCAAACGCCATACTTTTTTAACAAAATTAGTCGGAATAAAACATATTATAGTTGCAATTAATAAAATGGATTTAATTGAATTTAACGAAGTCAAATATAAATCTATTTGTGATAATTATAAAAAATTTGAAAAAATTTTTTCTTCATTAAATACATCAATTAATATTGAATTTCTACCAATGTCAGCACTTAAAGGAGATATGATTGTAGATAGAGGTAATTCTATGGATTGGTATAAAGGTCCTACACTCCTAGAATTTCTAGAAAATCTTGATACCACTCATGACAATAAAGAATCATCATTAAGATTCCCTATTCAGTATGTATGTCGACCAAGAGAATCTGAAAATCAAGAACTTCATGATTTTAGAGCTTTTATGGGGCGAATAGAATCTGGTTTTTTAAAAATTAATGACAAAATAAAAATTTTGCCCTCTGGAAATAAATCATCAATAAAAGAAATTAGAGTTGGAGAAAAAAACATTAATGAAGCTATACCTGAACAATCAGTTACAGTTACATTGACAGATGAAATTGATATATCTAGAGGAGATATGTTAGTTCATCAAGATGATTCAATTGAGGCTATTAAAAATTTTACAGGGATGGTTTGTTGGTTTTCTGAAATACCACTTTCAATTAATAGAACTTATTTAATAATGCATACAACTCGCACGTCTAAAGCAAAAATTACAAATATTAACCATAAAATAAATATTGAGACTCTTAATCATGAAGAAGCAAATGAACTTAAAACAAATGATATTGCAAATATCTCATTTAAATTAGCACAACCATTAATTGTTGATGATTATAATGAAAATAGAGGCACTGGCGCCTTTATTATAATTGATGAAACTACTTTTCATACAGTGGGTGCCGGGATGATTCAATTATTGGATTAGTAAGAAAAATAACTTAAAATATCAATAAATTTTATAAGGAAAGTAAAAAATGACCTATGTTGTAACCGAATCATGCATTCAATGTAAATATACGGATTGTGTTGATGTTTGTCCTGTTGATTGCTTTGTTGAAGGCCCAAATTTTCTGGCAATTGATCCAGAAGAATGTATTGACTGTACTTTATGTGTTGCAGAGTGTCCGGTTGAAGCAATTTTTGCTGAAGATGATGTTCCTGAAGGACAACAAGAATTTATAGAAATTAATGCGAGACTTGCCAAAGTTTGGCCGCTTATAACTGCTAGAAAAGACCCTCTTCCAGATGCAGAAAAGTTTAATGATGAAACTAATAAACGAGAATTATTAATCGAAAAATAATTTTTAATCTTATCAATCTAATTTTTTAAATATCTTTATATGTTTTTATAATTAATAAATGCAAACTATATCAAAAAATAATTGGATTGAAGGGGAAATTTTAGAACATACCAACTGGACTAATTCTTTAGCATCAATAAAAATTGATGCTAAAGTAAACCCATATACTGCAGGACAATTTACTAGAATTGGGCTAGAAATAAATAATGAAATAATTAGTAGACCTTATTCATATGTAAGCGCGCCTTGTGATAATTTTTTAGAGATTGTTTATGTAAAAATACCCAATGGAATCCTTACTCCAAAAATCAGTAAACTTAAGCCTGGCGATAAATTACTAGTTAATAATAATGCCTATGGTTTTTTTGTTATGAAAGAAGTTCCAAAAGGTGATAATTTATGGATGATGGCAACAGGAACAGGCCTTGGCGTTTTTATTTCGCTTTTAAAAACACAAGAACCTTGGGAAAAATTTAAAAAAGTTATTTTAATTCATGGTGTTAGAAAAAAGAATGAATTAACTTACCAAGACCAAATAACTCAATTTCAAGATAAATATCCAAATAAACTAACTTATATAAAATCTATCACTAGGGAAAAAATTGATGGTTCTTTAAATATAAGAATACCTAATAGTATTAAAAATAGAGCTTTAGAATCTATTGCTGATACAGAAATATCTAAAGACTCTCAATTTATGATATGTGGAAATCCAGAAATGATAAAAAATACAATCTCAAATTTAAATTTAAGAGGTATTGAGATTAATAGAAAAAATAAACCTGGAAATATAACTATAGAAAAATATTGGTAAATTAATTATATTGACCATAATCTAGTTTTGCCAATTACAAACAAACCAAAACTTAGCAATAAAAATAAACCTATTGATAAACCAAAGGTTGAGAACCAAAGTATTGGAACAAGAAGGCCTGCGACAACTGATGAAAATAACATTTGCATAAAAGCCTGACCTGAGGCTGCTGTTCCTCTTATTTTTGGAAAACAATCTAAAGCAGCTATAGAAATAATTGGCATTGCTGAAGCCATACCTATATTATAAAGAGCGATAAATCCTATATTAATAAAGGCATTATTTGGCATAAAATAACAAAATATTAAATTAGATAAAGAAATAAAAAACATCCAATAGTAGCCAAATTTTAATATTAATTTTGAATCTATATTTCCAGCAGCTTTTTTTACAATTAAAGATCCAAGTATCATTCCTGTAACTGTTGGTATAAATAAATATCCAAACTGTTGAGGTGTAAATCCAAGATGGTCAATTAAAAATATAGGGCTTGCTAAAACATAGATAAAAAAAGCTGCAAAATTAGATGATACAGATAGCACCAATAAAACAAATTCTTTATCTAATAATAATGATTTATATCTTTTAATAGCTCCTAATACTGTAAATGGCACACGCATTGATTTATCAACAGTTTCAGGCAAAATAATTGAGCTCATTATCATTGCGATTGCCGCATATACTGCAAGAAAAACAAATATAGCTTGCCAATGAAAACTTAACAGCAACCCTCCAATCATTGGGGCAATTGCTGGCGCTATACCAAATAAGATCTGAACAGTTGCCATAACTCTTTGAGCCTCAGCACCATGATATAAATCTCTCACCATTGCTCTAGCAACAACACTTGCGGCTCCGCCCCCTATTCCTTGCAATGCCCTAAAAAACCACAATGATTCAATAGTAGATGAAAATACACATCCTAAAGATGCAATAAAAAATAATACTAATCCCCATTGAAGAGTTTTAATGCGTCCAATACCATCTGAAATTGGCCCATGAAATAAAAGCATTATTGTGTAAGGTAAAAGATAAAAAGTTAAGCTCTGCTGAACACCTTGAGGTGAAGCTAATAAATCTCCACCAATAATATGAAAAGCAGGAAGATAAGTATCAATAGCAAAGGGCGCTAAAGAAGATAATGCTGCTAAAGTAATTACTTTGGGATTTAGAAAAAGACTCATTAACTTAATTATATTTTAATTAAGGTGTGGCGTGAAATTTTTCTAGTCTTTCTTTTTCTTTACCTTCTGAAATATTCTTTGAATTTTGATTTGTTCTGAATACGATAGGTTTCGCTTCTATTCCGGGATTTTGTGAATCTTTAATTGCTTGATCAATTAAATTTCGATTTGGAGATTTTGTACAAACAGGATCTGCACTTTCAGCATCACCAGATAATAAAAATGCTTGGCATCTACAGCCCCCTAAATCATTTTCTTTTTCTGAACAACTTCGACAAGGTTCTTTCATCCAATCATCGCCTCTAAACTTATTAAAAGCTGGTGAATCGTACCATGCAGCTTTTAAAGGAGAATCATTAACATTAGGAAATTTTAAATTAGGAATTACTCTTGCGGAATGACAAGGAAGGATGTCTCCATTTGCCGCAACAATCATAAATACTTCGCCCCAACCATTCATGCATTTTTTAGGTCTTTCGTCAAAATAATCTGGCACCACAAAGAAGACTTTCATTTTATTACCAACACGCTCACGAAATTCATTTGTTATTTTTTCTGCGTGAAGCACTTGTTCTTTTGTTGGCATTAATTGATCCCTATTAACTAATGACCAACCATAATATTGAGTGTTAGCCAACTCAACATAATCTGCTCCTAAACCTTCTGCCATTTCAAGTATTTCTTTAATATGATCAATATTATATCTATGAATAACTACATTTAAGACCATTGGGTAACCTCTGTCTTTAATCATTGCAGCTACTTTTTGTTTTAATTTAAACGTTTTAGTATTAGTTATAAAATTATTAATTTCTTCAGTTATATCATGCATAGATAGTTGAATATGATCTAAACCACCTGATTTTAATGCATCAATTCTTTTTTCATTCATACCTGCACCAGACGTGATTAAATTACTGTAATATCCAAGTTTATGAGCCTCAATTACAATATCTTCAATATCGGGTCTTAATAAAGGCTCACCGCCAGAGATTCCCAGCTGAAGAGCTCCAAGATCTCGTGCCTCTCTTAAAACTTTCATCCAACCATCGGTATCTAGTTCATTTTGCGTATGCTTATCAAAATCAGTAGGGTTATAACAAAAAGCACACTGAAGTGGACAACGATAAGTTATTTCAGCAAGTAACCATAAAGGTTGGGTTGCTGTAGTAGAAGCTGAAACACCGTTATTTCTATCGTCCATACCTATTATTCCTAATTTATTTTCTCAATCCAAGCCTTATCTAATGCTAACTCTATCATTCCTATGATATCTTTAGCAATATTTGGCGCATCTGGAAATTTTTTAATTAATGTATCTGTAATTATTTTTACTGTTGCTACACCGTCTACTAAATTTAAAACCTCACCTGCTCCACCATTAAGCTTCACCATTCCTTCTGGAAATAATATGACATAACAATTCTGTGCTTCTTCCCATTGAAATCTATGATAAGAGGCAAGTTTATATATATCTTTATTTTCAATAGCCATGATTATTTTGGCTGCCTCAAATAATTTCTATCTTCTATTTTAATATTTGAAGATGCAAGCATAATTGAATCTGCTATTACCCACAAAACATTAAGTTTAAACTGTAAAATTTCTAGAGCTTGTTCTTGCATTTCTCTGGTTTGACTAAAATAATCTAAAGTAACTCCTAAACCATGCTCAACATCTCTTCTCGCTTCAGTTAAACGTTTTTTAAAATAACTAAGTCCAGATTCATCAATCCAAGGATACATCTTTGGCCAAGAACTAATTCTTTGTTGATGAATATGTGGTGCAAATAATTCAGTCAAAGATGAGCATACTGATTCTTGCCATGATCGTTGTTTAGCAAAATTTATATATGCATCAACTGCAAACTTAACTCCTGGGCTAACATGTTTTAAAGAAGTTACATCTTCTCTAGATAAACCAACAGCTTTTCCTAAGTTTATCCATGCCTCAATTCCACCCTCGGCCTCACCTTCTCCATCATGATCAAGAATTCTCACTATCCACTCTTTTCTAATATCTTTATCAGGACAATTAGATAAAATTGCCGCATCTTTTATAGGAATACTAATTTGGTAATAAAATCTATTTAAAACCCAGGATTGTAGTTGTTCTTTTGTTAATTTACCTTCATACATCATCACATGAAAAGGATGATAGATATGATATCCCTTGCCTTTTTCTCTTAATTTATCTTCAAATTCTTTTCTAATCCAAGGTTTGGTCATAATAATTCCTTAAATTACAATATCCATACCATCATATGATACTTCAATATTATGAGAATTCAGTATTTCACGCTCTTTGGAACCTTCATTTAAAATAGGATTAGTGTTATTAATATGAATTAAAATCTTTCTTGGTTTTTTTAAATTACTTAAAGTTTCCATAATGCCCCCTTTACTTGACTGATCTAAATGCCCCATTTCACTGGCTAATTTATCATTAATTCCATGTCTAGACATTTCATCATTTGTCCATACAGTACCATCAATTAAAACTACATCTGCATTACTCATATACTCTAAAACATGATCTTCAATTATTCCTAACCCTGGTGCATAAAATAGATTTTTACCTGCTTTAGTATCTTCTACTTTATAACCAACATTATCACCTGGCACTGTATTGTGTCTATGAGGTGAATAAGGAGGCGCTTCGCTTTTAAGTGGGACAGCAGTAAAAATTAAATTATCAGCTTTAGGAATTGTATAAGGAATTTGCTCAGTTGAAACTTCATGCCAATTAACACCCCTAAAATGTTCTAAAATCTTAAAAATTGGATAACCTGTAGTCATATCTTCATAAACTGACTTTGTACAATATATATCCCAAGGTTTATCATGCTCTCTTAGAATAAGTAAGCCAGTAGTGTGATCTATTTGTCCATCAGTAATAACAATTGATGAAATACCTGTATCTCTTATTTTTCTTCCTGGTTGAAGAGGGGGGAATGATTCAATTTGCGCTCTAATATCTGGTGATGCATTAAATAAAATCCAATCTTCACTATTTGAGCTAACTGTAATTGAAGATTGAGTTCTTGCAGTTAATTTTGGATTATGCGCTCTTAAACCTGCGCAATTTTCACAATTACAATTCCATTGTGGAAAGCCGCCTCCAGCACCAGATCCTAAAACTCGTATATGCATGAATCACCTTTCAAACTAAATAGAAAGTCGCATATTGACTGAGGCTTTTAAATAGGTACAGGGTAAAATAGCTCAAGAAAACTCATGATATCCATGAGTTATTCTGATATAGTTCGGCCTAAAATTTTAGATATAGCAGATAAATCCTTCATTAAATTCTTTAATTCATCTGGTGTAATAGCCTGATCCGCATCACACCATGCCTCACATGGGTTTGGATGCATTTCAACAAGTAACCCATCAGCACCAGCAGCAATACCAGCTCTTGAAAGAGCAGCAACCATCCATGCTTTGCCACCTGAATGAGATGGATCAATAATAACAGGTAAATGTGTTTCTTTTTTTAAGACTGGAATCGCTGTAACATCTAATACATTTCTATAATATGTTTCAAAAGTTCTTATCCCTCTTTCACAGAAAATAATATTATGATTCCCTCCGGATGCAATATACTCTGCTGACATTAGCCATTCAGAAATTGTTGCTGACATACCTCTTTTTAAAATTACTGGGATTTTAAGGTTTCCTACTTCACGTAATAATTCAAAATTTTGCATACTTCTAGTGCCTATTTGAATTACATCAACTTTTTGTTCCAAAAATTTATCGAGATGCCTCACATCTAATAGCTCTGTCACAATTGGTAAATCTTCTTTATCAGCTGCTTGCCTGAACATTTCAAGCCCATCAAAACCAGCACCCTGAAAAGTATACGGACTAGTTCTTGGTTTAAAAGCACCGCCTCGCATTAATTTCACCCCTGCCGCCTTAACTGCTGCAGCTGATTTTTGCATTTGTTCTGGTGTTTCAACTGAACACGGCCCTGAAATAATTTGGATATGTTTCCCTCCAATTAAATGACCCCTTATATCTAAAACCGTATCTTTTAGATGCCATTC
>ERZ1046876.408-NODE-408-length-33885-cov-16.905409_pt1 | contig 33885 bp, 24 predicted proteins | sample MGYA00383094_ERZ1046876 | MGnify/ENA primary metagenome ERZ1046876 (study PRJEB29581, sample SAMEA5548364) | metagenome | biome: marine; feature: coastal; material: water | depth 50 m | study: Short-term variability in the microbial, nano- and picoplankton...
GCCTTTGCAAAGGTAAATCCGATTCCCCAAAGCAGAGGGACACTGGCTGCAAGTATTAGTTCTGAGTTTTTCAACACATTTTCAACGTCAAATGTTTATTGAGAAATTCTGCTGGAATAACTCAGACAAGTATTTAAATATTCTTAATCTTTCCTGTTACTCTTTTACGCTGCAAAATAATGATAGAGCCTAGCAGGAACAAAGCAGGGAGGTACATCCATTGTTTTGCCGGTCTGTCTGTAGGAACCTGCAGGCTGAGGATTTCCCAGTCAAAATCAATTCCGGCTTTTTCCGCATGACTGTCAAAAGCAACCATATCAACATAAACCCTTGATTTTTCTGTACGTAGTTCAAGTCCGGCTTTTTCCAGTCTGGCTTTTCCGGGCGCAGATTCTCCCATAGGCAGAACAACCATTTTGCTGACCAATTCTCCGTCGATGTTTTCACCTTCCACATGCAGACGCAAATCCGTCTCCGGCGGAAGCTGTTCCACCATTTGAACAATCTGATTAGGCTGCACAATCATGCTTGATGGATAAACCATTTCCCACCAGAAACCCGGTCGGAACAGAGTGAAAGAAATCATCAGCAGAACCACAGTTTCCCACCAGCGGCTTTTCACGAAAAAATAACCCTGCGTGGCTGCAGCAAACAACAGCATGGCAGTCACCGCGCTGAAAATAGTCAGCAGCAGATGCCACCAGCTTTCAATATCAATCAGCAAAAGTTCCGTATTAAAAATAAAAAGGAAAGGCAGAATCGCCGTGCGGATATCATAAGTAAAACCCTGGATTCCGGTTTTTATCGGATCACTTTGCGCAATCGCGGAAGCCGCAAAAGCTGCCAGACCGACAGGTGGCGTATCGTCCGCTAATATTCCGAAATAAAAGACAAACATGTGAACCGCGATCAGCGGTACAATCAAACCATTTTGCGCGCCGAGAGTGACAATAACCGGTGCCATCAAAGTGGAAACAACGATGTAGTTCGCTGTAGTCGGCAAACCCATTCCCAGAATGAGGCAGATAAACGCCGTAAAGAGCAGCATCAGCATCAAATTGCCGCCGGAAACAAACTCAACAAATTCGGTCATCACCAGGCCAATTCCTGTTAGTGTTACTGAACCTACGATGATTCCTGCCGTTGCCGTCGCAACACCGATTCCAATCATGTTCCTCGCACCAAATATTAGCCCGTCAACAAGGTTCCGTATTCCATTGAAAAATTCCTTTTCCAGATCACCGCTTTTGCGGAAATAAACTTTCAGCGGACGTTGAGTCATCAAGATGAACAACATGATCACGGTCGCCCAAAATGCGGCGAGTCCCGGTGAAAAGCGTTCGACCATCAAACACCAGATCAACACGACAACCGGAAGTAAATAATACAAACCGGATTTAACGGTCGGTCCGGTTTCCGGCAGTTCGGTCAGTTCGATATCATGCTCGTCAATATCCAAATCCGGAAAGTGTGTTGAATATCGAATAAGCGCCACATAGGCCAGCAGAATCAGCACACCCGCAATCCATGGAGAAGCATCTCCGGCAACGGATTTAATCCAACCGAAACCAAAATAAATAACTCCCGAAAGTATAATCATGCTGATCAGTACCATCAGGAATGTGATAATTTTTTGCATGAAAGTTGTCACTCTACGCGGCGGAAGGCCTTTTAAATCCAACTTCATGGCTTCAAGATGAACGATGTAAACCAGCGCGATATAAGAAATTACCGCGGGCAAAAAGGCATGTTTTACGACTTCGAGATATGAAATCCCAACATATTCAATCATCAAAAAAGCGGCAGCTCCCATAATCGGCGGCATCAACTGTCCGTTGGTTGATGCCGCGACTTCTACGGCACCTGCTTTTTCCGGCGTAAATCCGACTTTTTTCATTAACGGGATCGTGAAGGTTCCGGTGATCACCACATTCGCAATCGATGAACCGGAAATCATCCCGTTCATTCCTGATGAAACCACTGCGGCTTTTGCAGGTCCGCCCCGGTAATGTCCGAGTAGTGCGAAGGCCACCTGCGTAAAATAATTTCCGGCACCTGCTTTTTCCAACAGTGCGCCAAACAGCACAAACAAGTATATGAAACCTGTTGAAACCCCCAGCCCAATGCCGAAAACTCCTTCCTGTGACAACCACATGTGCGACATCGCTTTTTGAAACGAAGCGCCTTTCCAGGCGATAATATCAGGTGCGTATTCGCCAAAAAAAACATAACTCAAAAATAACAGCGCCACGCACATCATCGGTAAACCCAGCGCCCGCCGTGTTGCTTCCAGTAAAAACACCAATCCAATTCCGGAAAATATCAAATCCTGTGTTATCGGTAATCCCGGACGATCTGCTAATTCATTTGAAAACACCGCGATGTAAAGCGCACAACTAACACCGGTCAAAGCAAAAATCCAGTCCTGAACCGGCACCTTCGTTCGCGGTGAACGCTTAAGCGCAGGAAAAGCCACAAAAGCCAAAAATATTGCAAAAGCCAAATGCGCCGAACGATTGTGAGTGCTGTTTAAAAGGGGAATAATATCCGCCAGCATGTACGGAAAAGGGGAGGCGATCCAAAGCTGAAACAGCGACCAGACTAAGGAGACAGAAGCCAAAATCCAGCCGGCCCATGAACGTAAATTGCGCGCACCGGTATCAACCGTTGCCACCATTTCTTCAAGTTTTTCCTGTAAATCTTGAGTTTCGGAAGCTGTTGCTTTTTTCTCCGAGTCCGCAATTGTTGAATTCATGAAGAAAAAATCTTGAAGGAATAGTTAAAATGGGGAATGAATGAGGAAAAAGCAAAGCCGGAAAACGATAAGCGCTTTCCGGACAATGCCTTTTTAGCTTAATTTACATCCAGCCGCGTTCTTTATAATAACGCACTGCTCCTGCATGCAATGGTGCAGAAAGAGAATCTGAAATCATTTCCTTTTCATTCAGATTACGAAAAGCCGGGTGCAGTTTTTTGAACTGATCAAAATTATCGAACACACCTTTGACAACGTTATAAATAACGTTTGTAGATGTACGTGTGGAAGTCACGAAAGTCGCGCCCACTCCGAAAGTTTTGATGTCATCCGGATTCCCTGAATACATTCCGCCTGGAATATTTGCCCAGCGATAGAAGGAATTATCCTTGACCAACTGTGCGATTCCAGAACCGGACGCTTCAACAATAACAGCGTCGCACGAAGAAACTGTTTCCTTTGTCAATCCGGATGGATGCCCGACCAGCCAGAAATATGCGTCAATCTTATTGTCGCAAAGTGCTTGACCTGTTTCCGAAGAACGCAGTTCCGCAGCCAGTTTCAAATCACTTCTGCTCCAGCCCAATGCTTCTTCAATAACTTCCCAGGTTGCACGTGTTCCTGATCCGGGATTGCCGATATTCAGGCGCTTTCCTTTGAGATCGTCGATGTGACGTATGCCTGAATCACGACGCGCAAGAATGGTCACAGGTTCCGCATGCACGGAAAAAATCGCCCGCAGTCCTTTGAAAGGACCCTGATCCTTGAACTTGCTGGTACCGCGATATGAGTGGTACTGCCAGTCTGACTGCGCCACGCCCATATCCAATTCACCGGCACGAATTGTGTTGATATTGTAAACGGAACCCCCGGTACTTTCCGTAGAACAGCGGATCCCGTGTTCTTTCCGTTTCTTGTTGACCAGGCGGCAAATCGCACCTCCGGTTGGATAATAAACTCCAGTAACTCCACCTGTTCCGATGGTTACAAAAGTTTGTTCTGCCCAGACGGGTACGCTCATGGTCAAAGCCAGCGCGCTTACCGCCAGCCACTTCAATATGCTTTGCATATTCCTTCTCCTTAGTAAGTGTTAACAATCATGGAAAACTGAAACATACGGCTCCAATCCTCATCGAATCTCTTCCATAAGATCATAGGAGCGTAGTAATTATTGTGACAAGAGTCAATGTAAATTTTATTGTGCCACTCCTGGAATTTGCTGATAAAATCCGGTCGCTTTTTCAAAAGCATAAGCCAACTGCAAAACTCCCAGATCGTCCCGCGGCTTTCCGACCAACTGTAACCCAACCGGTAGTCCATCACTTGTAAATCCGCAAGGCACCGAAATCGCAGGCTGTCCTGTGACTGAAATGAAATAGCAAGAGCGCATCCAGTCGAGGTAGGTTTCCATTTTCACACCGTTTATTTCTGAAACAAATTCCTGCTCACTTGGAAACGGCGGAACCTGACTCACCGGAAGCGCCAGAAAATCATAGTTCTGCATAAATTTACGCACCCGATGAAATAGTGCCGTGCGTTTTACTTCTGCCCGTCCCAATTCCGGACCGCTCAATTTAATCCCTGATTCGATATTCCAAACCACGGTTTCTTTTATCTTGTCCCTGTGTTCCGGTAATAGCGAACCATGATTCATTTCATAAAACCAGGCTCGGAAAGTTTTAAAAATTTCATCCGCATCCGAAAAATCCGGAAATCCTTCCTCGACGATGCATCCTAAATCCTCAAAAACTTCCCGCTGAGCTTCCAGGGTTTTAGTAACTCTGACATCGACGGGTAGTCCTCCAAGATCAGCACTCCACGCGATTCGAATTCCTTTTAGATTCCTCTCCAGCGGCTTTCGGAAAACAGCACCACTTTCCGGAAGTGAAATCGGGGAGCGTAAATCCGGCCCGGCTAAAACACTCAGCATCAGTGCGGCATCCTCAACCGTGCGTGCAATCGGACCGTCAACCGCAAAACTGTTCCAGCCGGATTCACTTGGCCAACTCGGAACCCTGCCCACAGAAGGGCGTAAACCGACAACATTGCAGAAATTAGTTGGATTCCGGAGCGACCCTCCTAAATCACTTCCATCCGCAAAAGGCAACATCCTGCAGGAAACCGACACCGCTGCACCGCCGCTGCTTCCGCCGCAGGTTTTACTTAAATCATAAGGGTTTTTTGTTACGCCAAAAACTTTATTAAACGTCTGTGAACCTGCGCCGAATTCCGGAGTATTCGTTTTGCCAAGCAAAATCGCGCCGGCTTCCCGTAAACGTTCCACAAGCAATGCGTCTTCTTCAGGAATGAAATCCTCGTAAACAAGTGAGCCAAATGTGGTACGGATTCCTTTTGTCTGCACCAGATCTTTGTGCGCTACCGGTAATCCATGCAGCGGACCAACTTCCTCGCCCCGCGCTAATTTTTCATCGGCTTTGCGCGCTGCTTCCATGCCCATTTCCGGCAGCAAAGTGACAATGGCATTGACTTGCGGATTGACCTTTTCGATCTGCGCCAAGTGAGCTTCCATGGTTTCTACCGCAGAAATCTCGCCTGCACGGATTTTCTGTGCAAGCTCAGTTGCTGTCAAAAAACAAAGTGATGTGTCATACATACTAAATCTTCAGAAAAATTGGTAAGAATCCCTCAGTGATATTAAAAAACTAAACAACCAGATAGAATCTCTTTATTTATTTCAAACGTAAATCCGCCAGTACTTGTTGTGCCTGCGCAGCCATCAAACGCGCATCGGAACTTACAACAACATAATCAAACCCCAACTCGATCATCCGGCGTGCAAACGCCGCAGTTAAAGTATAAATGCCTGCACGAATGCCTTGCGTATGAGCTGTTTTCAAAATGGATTCAATGGCTTCAAGTAAAACTGGCTCCTCATAGTTCCCGGGAACATATCCTAAAGAAAGTCCCAAATCGCTTGGCCCGACAAACACTGCATCCAATCCTTTCACGCTCACAATATCATCCAGATTGTCCAGTGCTTTTTGGGTTTCGATCATTGCAAACGTCAAAATAGTTTTATTTGCATGTTGGGCATAGTCCTCTCCCGCATAAAGAACGGCACGACTCGGACCAAAGCTACGGGTGCCTTGCGGGGCGTAACGGCAGTATGAGACAAGTCGTTCAGCATCTTCACGTGTGTTGATCATCGGACAAATAACACCATAGCTGCCGGAGTCCAAAACCTTTGTAATGATCCCCGGTTCCAACCATGGGACACGCACAAAAGGGGTCACCTCAGTCGTCGAAATTGCTGTTAACATAGGAACGAGTTCTGAAGCATTCACCAAGCCATGCTGCATGTCAATGGTTAACACATCCCACCCTTGATGGGCCATGATTTCAGCAGAAAAGCCATTTGGTAAAGCAAGCCATCCTCCTATAGCGACTTGGTGGTTTTTCCATAATTCCTGAACCCGATTAACTTTCATTCCACCTCCTTTTTTTGTTTTTCCATTTGACTCCCTAGTTCCACAACCAAAGAAAGTGAGAGACACATCAAAGCACTCAAGATCACTCCCCTGAATCCAAAAATTTCTGTTTCCTCTACTTCCATACACACATCCGAAAAAAGACCTAAAGGGTTGAGAATGCTGTCACTGATTACAATCACTGGAATTCCTTGTTCTTTAACATTTCCAGCCAATTTGAGGACTTCATGAGCATATGGAGAAAAACTAATAGCTAATAAAACATCCCCCTTACGTATATTTTTTCCCTGTTCGGGAAACATTCCTCCCACACTGTCCAAAAGCATATTAGGTACGCCAAGATGGCTCAAGGCATAAGTCAAATAAGTGCCAATCGGGAAAGATCTCCGCTGGGCTGCAATATGTACCACATCTGATTCTATCATAATCGAGGCAGCTTTCTCTATATCTTCATCTTTTACAGTTTTTCTAAGACTTTGCAGTGCTTGGATTCCCCCTTGTACGAAATAACCAAGATTCGACTGAATTTCATCTTCTTGTTGGCTTATCTCAAGATTTAGATTTTGCACTCGTTTTTGATATTCACTCATCCTGCCCAACAGTCCTTGTTGAAACACTTTCTGCATTTCGCTGAAGCCACTAAAGCCAAAACTTTTAGCAAAACGTATCAAACTTGAGGGTGGAACTTCTGTTCGTTTTGCTAACACAGCAATTGTTTCGAGCGCCATATCATTGGGGTGAGTCATAGCATAGCGGGTTATTTGCTGGAGACGACCGCTCAAATCGCTGTAGTCTTCTACCAGTTTATTTCTCAAGTGTTCATAATCCACTTTAGCTCCTTTTATCTACGATTAATTAGACAGACTGCGTCTTAATTTTTGCATTTAATAATAAAATATCCATCTTCCAAATTTAGCTGATTTTAAAAAAATAAAACATTTTGAAATAAGCCTTGACAAATATCTTTCCTGTAGTATATTCCATTATTGAAACAATATGGAATATATTTTTCATAATGCTTCATCCTTATTTTTGTGGAACCACATGAACTGTTAGTGCAGACGTGTTGAATTTAAGGAAATTTTATACAATAAATACTAATCAATTAACAAAGGAGATAGTATGAAGAGGGTAATGAAAAATCTGTTAGGGGCCATCGCGATTACGATGGGCCTAACTTTAGCAGCTGGAGCAGTGCATGCCATGGGACATGAGAAGTACATTCTAGTCAGTCATGCTCCAGATTCGGATTCATGGTGGAATACGATCAAGAATGGTCTCGCACTTGCGGGTAAGCAGATGGGCGTTGAGGTTGAATACCGCAACCCTCCGACCGGTGACCTTGCTGATATGGCCAGGATCATTGAACAGGCCGCTGCTTCAGGCCCAAGCGGCATTATCACAACGTTGGCAGATCCTAATATTCTTGCAGGACCAATCAGGGCTGCTGTAGATTCCGGTGTAGACGTAATAATAATGAACTCCGGAACCCCAGATATGGCTCGTAAGGTTGGAGCACTTATGTATGTAGGACAGCCAGAATACGATGCTGGACATGCAGCTGGTCTCCGCGCAAAATCTGATGGCGTGGGCTCGTTCCTGTGTGTAAACCATTATGCAACGCAACCTTCCTCAACAGAACGCTGCCAAGGTTTCGCCGATGGTCTAGGCATTAAATTGGGCAATCAAATGATTGATTCCGGACAGGACCCTGGGGAAATAAAAAACCGCGTTATGGCTTATCTGTCAGCTAATCCCAAAACTGATGCTGTACTGACACTTGGTCCAACCTCTGCAGACCCTACACTACTGGCTCTCGAAGAAAACGGAATGGCCGGCGACATCTATTTTGGCACATTTGACCTTGGCGGAGAGATCGTCAAAGGAATCAAGGCTGGCGTAATAAAGTGGGGTATTGACCAGCAACCATTTCTGCAGGCTTACCTGCCTGTTGTGGTTATGGCCAACTACCACCGCTATGGTGTTCTGCCAGGAAACAATATCAACTCCGGCCCCGGTTTCGTGACCGCTGACGGATTAGGTAAGATCGAGAAATTTGCGGGAGAATACCGCTAATTCTGGTCATTGTGGGCACCTAACTAAGGTGCCCATTTTAATATCGTCTTCCATCCCCGATTATAATTTTTGCAAAATGGCACTCAGATGAGTGATTCAACTCAGTTAAACCCCACTTCCGATGAACGTATCAAGGAATTTTCCAAACTGCGGAAGGCATTGATACGACCAGAACTTGGAGGCATAGTCGGTACAGTAGCCGTCTTTACGTTCTTCCTGATTTTTGCCTACGACAGCGGTATGTTTAACAGCCGAGGTATTATGAACTGGTCGATTGTTTCTTCACAGTTTGTGATTATTGCTGTTGGTGCCTGCCTTTTAATGATCGCAGGGGAATTCGACCTGTCGGTCGGATCGATGATAGGCTTTGCCGGGATGATGATAGCAATTTTTTCTGTCAAACTTGGATGGCCGGTCTGGCTGGCTATCCTTTTAACATTTGTAATGTGCATTTCGGTAGGGGCGCTAAACGGTTTCATTGTCATACGTACTGGGCTTCCGAGTTTTATCGTGACGCTAGCTTTTCTTTTCATCCTGCGGGGTCTAACAATCTTTCTACCTCAGGTAATCGTTCGTAAGACAATAATTGGAGGGGTAAAAGATGTGGCTGAGGGTGACTGGCTAGCTGTTCTTTTTGATGGCAAGATTCTGACCGGCCTTTTTTCCTGGCTAGGAGAAGAAGGTCTAATTGCTACATTCGAGCGTGGAACGCGAGCCGGTCAGCCAGTAGTCAGTGGGATTCCAATGTTGATCGTCTGGGCAATTGTTCTAATGTTATTAGGTCATTTCCTACTGACCAGAACACAGTTCGGCAATTGGATATTTGCATCAGGTGGTGATGCAGAAGCAGCACGAAATTCTGGTGTCCCTGTCAACAAGGTTAAGATTCTAATGTTTATGTTTACCGCCTTCTGCGCCACAGTGTTCGCCACATGTCAGGTGATGGAATTTGGCTCAGCAGGCGCAGACCGTGGCTTATTGAAAGAATTCGAGGCCATCATCGCCGTTGTCATAGGGGGGGCGCTTCTGACCGGTGGTTACGGTTCGGTCATCGGGGCAGCATTAGGAGCCCTTATCTTTGGTGTTGTTCAACAGGGATTATTCTTCGCAAATGTTGAAAGCTCTCTATTTCGTGTGTTCCTTGGGGTTATACTTCTCTTTGCCGTTATACTTAACACTTACATCCGCCGTATCATCACTGGTGAGAGATAAAATGAATCAAGATGCAAAACCCATCATCCAGATGAACAATATTGAGAAGCATTTCGGTTCTGTCATTGCTCTTTCCGGTGTTTCTATTGATGTATTCAGTGGTGAATGCCATTGCCTTTTAGGTGATAACGGGGCTGGAAAGTCAACATTCATTAAGACGATGTCAGGGGTATACAAGCCAACACATGGTGATATCCTGTTTGAAGGCCGACCAATGCATTTCGCCAATCCTCGTAAAGCAATTGAGGCTGGTATAGCAACAGTCCATCAGCATCTTGCAATGATTCCACTGATGTCAGTCAGCCGTAATTTTTTCATGGGCAATGAGCCAGTGAAAAAGGTTGGCCCACTAAGACTCTTCGATCATGATTATGCTAACCGCGTAACTATGGAAGAGATGAACAAAATGGGCATTAAACTGCGGAGTCCGGATCAGGCAGTAGGAACTTTGTCAGGAGGGGAACGCCAGACCGTGGCAATTGCCCGGGCAGTTTATTTCGGGGCCAAGTTACTGATATTGGACGAACCAACCTCAGCACTAGGTGTACGTCAGACTGCAAATGTGCTGATGACCATCGACAAAGTGCGTAAACAGGGCATTGCGGTAGTCTTCATCACACACAACGTACGTCATGCTTTTCCCGTTGGTGATCAATTCACCTTACTAAACCGAGGCCATAGCATGGGGACATTCCGTAAAAGTGAAATTGACCGGGATTCCTTGCAGACAATGATGGCTGGTGGTGAGGAAATTCGGAATCTTGAGGCGACAATCCAGGGGGGGAATAATTTCAAACAAGAGTAGCAATCATAATATAAATAATAAAAAATTATATTTAGTTAACAACTCAGTTTTAATTGTGCTGCTGGAACTATGATCTATTTTTCTCATCTTGAATTTACTGGATAAATTAATTAAAAAGGATTTAAATCGATAACGAATCCCTTTGCAGCAATATTTTCTGCGCACAAGATGATTTTAGTATGATTTAGTGACTTTAACCTGGTAAATGAACCTCAAGCAGGTTAATTTTTCAACGATTTACCTGAAGTGTAGTGTATTTATCTTTTCAAGAATTTCTCATAGTATTAATTGACCATTCAGATACTATCTCAAATAACTAAAACCAGAGAAAGATAATGAGTACTATTCGTCTCACAATGGCCCAGGCTTTGTTACGTTTTCTGGATGCCCAATATGTGGAACTTGACGGTTCTGAACACAAGTTCGTCCATGGAGTGATGGGTATTTTTGGGCACGGTAATGTAACAGGACTTGGGGAAGCATTAGAATATGGAGATTCCAGTTTACGTTTTATCCAAGGAAACAATGAACAAGGAATAGTCCATGCTGCAACAGCGTTTGCTAAACAGAAAAACCGTTTGGGAATTTATGCTTGCACCAGCTCGATTGGTCCTGGAGCTACAAACATGATTACCGGAGCAGCTACCGCCACTGTAAACCGTATTCCAGTATTACTTTTGCCAGGGGACTCATTTTCATCACGTCAGCCAGACCCTGTGCTACAACAAATAGAAACTCCTTGGGACCACACGATCAATGCAAACAGTGCTTTCAAACCAGTCAGTCGTTATTGGGATCGTATCGAACGCCCGGAACAGTTAATGGTTGCGGCACTGAATGCCATGCGTGTGCTGACTGACCCTGTGGAAACTGGCGCAGCAACACTTTGTTTGCCTCAAGATACTCAGGCAGAAGCTTATGATTACCCGGATTATTTTTTGGCAAAGCGGATCTGGCATATAGATCGGCGACCGTTAAATTCAAGGTCACTTCGTGAAGCAACTTCACTTTTGAGCAAAGCGAAAAAACCACTCATCATAGCAGGAGGAGGTGTCCATTATTCACAAGCAGCAGACACTCTCCGTGATTTTGCTGAAACCTTTGGTATTCCCGTGGGTGAAACACAAGCTGGTAAAAGTGCAATGAGTTGGAAAGACTCGATGAGCGTCGGCGCGATTGGTGTCACTGGGACTTCAGCAGCCAATTTAATAGCGAGCGATGCTGATGTGGTTCTCGTGGTCGGATCAAGGCTGCAAGATTTCACAACAGCCTCAAAACAGATATTTAGTCCAGAGGTAAAATTGTTACACCTCAATGTTAGTCAATACGATGGGCACAAAATGGATAGTACAGCCTTACAGGCTGATGCAAAATCCGGATTGCAATCCCTGAAAGAATCACTCCAAACAGGAAGTTATCAAACCGGCCTGGAATACCGCGAACGGATATCTCAATTGCAATCGGAATGGAATGTCGAGGTGGACCGGCTTTATCAATTAACTTCTGAAGAGGGCAATGTGCAAACTTTGATTGTAGGAGCACTCAACGAATTCATGGCTCCGGAAGATGTAGTTCTTTGTGCTGCAGGCAGTTTGCCAGGAGATTTGCATCGACTGTGGCGCTCAGAGTTATCCAAGAGTTACCACATGGAATACGGCTATTCCTGCATGGGCTATGAAGTTGCTGGAGGACTTGGTGCAAAGCTGGCGATGGATCAAGGCGAACTATACGTTATAGTCGGGGATGGAAGTTATTTGATGCTCCATTCGGAAATTCTTACTGCACTCAAAGAACATGTCAAAATCAATGTGGTCCTCTTGGATAATTCCGGTTATCAGTGCATAAAAAATCTACAAATGGCTCACGGCAGCGTGGGCTTTGGGAATGAGTTCCGTTACAGAGAGACAAATTCTGATCGGCTTACAGGTGAAATTACACCAGTTGATTTCAAAAAATATGCAGAAGCTTTAGGGGTTAAAGCTTTTTATGCGAACAACGTTAATGAGTTTAAAGAATTACTTCGAACAACTAGAAACGAAGACGTATCAACGTTGATTGAAGTAAAAGTACTTCCCGGCACAATGACAGATGGCTATCACACTTGGTGGCGTGTGGGTGTTCCGGAGGTTTCCAATTGTGAAACAACAACTGATTCAAATCTGAAAATGTCTGAAGAAATTCGCAAAGCTAGGGCATACTAAAGTTAATTTACAAAATTATTTCCAAAACTATTCAAGGTTTTTCATGTTTTCAAAAAACTCCATACAATTGTCTATCGCTCCCATAGCATGGACCAACGATGATCTGCCGGAACTCGGAGGACACATCACCTTTGAGCAGTGTATTGACGAAATGGCTGCTGCGGGATTTACCGGTAGTGAAATTGGGAATAAATATCCTAAAGACCCCATTGTACTAAAATCTGCTCTAGAAAATCGAGGTCTACAAATTTCATCCGCATGGTTGAGTACCTTTTTCAGTGAAGAAGGACGAACCGAAGACACAATCAATAATTTTGTAGAGCATATGAATTTTCTTAAAACATTGGGAGCAAAAGTTATAAATATTTGTGAATGTGGACACTGTATTCAAATGACATCAGGTTACGTGTTTGATCGTCCTAATTATTCTGATGAGCAATGGATGCAGGTCGCTGAAGGATTAAACCGTGTCGGTGAAATGGCCCGAAAAAATGATATGGTCATCGCCTATCACTATCACATGGGGACAATGGTTCAGGGTGCTGAAGAAACTGATAGAATCATGGAAATGACGGATCCCGATCTGGTTCATCTTCTTGTGGACACCGGACACTCCTACTACTCAGGAGGAGACCCATTGACCATGGTTCAAAAGTATGGTTCACGCATACGAAATGTGCATCTAAAAGATATTCGTCAACCTGTACTTGATGAGGTTAAAAAAAATAAACTGAGCTTTCTGGAATCGGTTAAGGCTGGTGTTTTTACTGTTCCGGGTGACGGTTGCATCGACTATGATTCAATTTTTCAAGCTCTCGCAGACAATAATTATCAAGGTTGGTTTGTGGTAGAAGCAGAACAAGACCCAGACAAGGCTAATCCTTTGGAATATGCTAAAAAAGCCAGAACTTTTATTCGGGAACATACAGGAATATAAATGAGCAATAGATTTCACAACAACCCCCCACTACGTTATGGAATGGTCGGAGGAGGAGTAACAAGCCAAATTGGAGACAGTCATAGGGCCGCCTTGAGACGAGATAGCTATTTTCAACTTGTCGCCGGGGCCTTTGATATTGATAAAGAGCGTGGGCAACAATATGGCAAATCATTGGGCTTAAAGTCAGACCGAACATATGCAGACTATCTTCAGATGGCGAAGGCAGAAACGTCTCGTGTAGATAAGATTCAAGTCGTTGGAGTAATGACTCCCAACAGTACGCACTACCCCATAGCTAAAACATTTATTGAGTCTGGGGTTAACGTTATTCTGGAAAAACCGATTACGACAAACACAGACAATGCACTTGAATTGATAAGACTGGCTAAAGAGAACGATGTCCTTTGTGCATCCATGTACGGCTATAGCGGCTATCCAATGGTCAGGCAAGCAAGAGCCATGGTGGAGGCTGGAGAGCTAGGCGAGATCCGGGTAGTACAGACAGAATTTGCGCATGGTAATTGTGCCACAGCTGTTGAACAACATAGCGAAGGGGCCGCTTGGCGAAACGATCCGAAAACGTCCGGAGAAACTTTCGTGTTGGGAGATGTTGGTGCTCATGCTTTGCATTTAGCTACATTCATCACCAGACAACAGGTTCTTGAAGTTGCCGCTGACCGGCAAAGCTTTGTTAAAGGGAGAATACTAGAAGACAACGCACATGTTTTGCTCCGTTTTGAAAAAGGCGCAGCCGGTTATTTATGGGCCAGCGGTGTGGCCATAGGGCATCGGCATGGTTTGGCTATCCGGGTTTTTGGAACTAAAGCCGGAATTGAATGGCATCAGGAGCGTCCAAATCAATTGTTATTTTCTCCATTGGGACAAACTTCGCGAATATTAGAATTAGATTCACCCGAACTCCACCCACCAGCAAAACGTTTGTTGCGTGTCGGGGCCGGACATCCGGAAGGCTATTTTGAAGCGTTCAGTAATATATATTCAGATTTTGCGGAAGTACTCCTAGCCAAGCTTTCAGGAGAAACACCGGATCAGCTAAGTTTGGATTTCCCCACTTTAGAAGATGGTGCTCACGGAGTAAAGTTTATTGAAGCTTGTGTAGAATCTGCTGACAACAATGGCTGTTGGGTTAACTCAAAATTAGATGATTCAACAACATAAACATATTGATCTAATTAACTGATGGAAAACCTACAGAGGTAAAAGCCAGTCAGGGTTATGCGAAGCTCTTTAGACAACGCATGTCATACAGACACGAAAGCTGTGATTTTGATTTTTTACATGGTACTCCATTTGAGATACCGGAGCCTGAAATTTTTTAATAGACTATGATGGAAAAAGTTCGTGTTGGAATAGTTGGCACAAGTTGGTGGGCAGATACAATGTATTTGCCTTCTTTGTCCGGCACAAAAAAAGCAATTATAACATCCTGTTGCGGGCGTAACGAGGAACATGCCCAGAAGTTGGCAAAGCTCTGGAATATTCCGAAAGTGTATACCGATTGGAAGACCATGCTGAACGAAGAACCTCTGGATGCTCTTATTATTACCACTCCTAATGACACTCACTGCCCCATTACATTGGCTGCACTGGAAAAAGGACTGCATGTTCTCTGTGAAAAACCACTCGCTCTGGATTATACCGAGGCACGTTGCATGGTGGAAGCTGCAAAGGAGCACAAGGCTATAACAATGGTTCCGTTCACGTACTCTTTTCTACCCATGACCCAGACGATCAAAGGCTTGCTGAACGAAGGATATTTGGGGAAACCCTATCATCTAAATTTCCGTTATAACGCTAATTATGGTCGATCTCCAGAATACAGTTGGAGGTTCGATCAAGAACGTGCTGGTTCAGGTTCATTGGGCGATATAGGTTCCCATTTTATTTATTTAGCAGTTTGGTTTTTTGGAGCGGTAACACATGTTTCAGCCGAGTTGTGTACTTTTATAGAACGTCCAGACATAGACCCTTCAGGTCAGCCTTATTTACGGGCAGACGATTATAGTATAATAGTGCTAACATTCTCAAATGGCGCAAAGGGGGTAGTGCAAGCTACCACTGTCGCCCATGAACCAACTCCTTGGGGACAAACACACTACTTCGACCTACATGGCTCCAAAGGGACATTGCGTGGCTGGACCGATTGGGAAAATACCTACAAACTAATTGGAGCCAAAGCAGAAGAACAACAATTCCAGGAAATTGAGATTCCTGAATTAATGCAGGATGGACAGCAACAGGGAGATATTCAGAAAATGTACAAGGAAACCTTTCGCAAGCGAGGCCAAATGACGGGTGAATTTATCGAGGCAGTGGCATCCGGTAAAACCTGCAGGCCAACTTTTGAGGATGGAGCTGAAATTCAAAAGATTCTGGACGCGGCTTTCCTCAGTTCACAAGAAGGGCGTAAAGTAGAAATGAAGGAAATATGCTGAAACGATTTTTTCAAATCGATTTTTATGTAAAATGACTTTTGATCTGTATGCAGGTTGACTCTTTTGAGGGCTGGACTCAGTCGGGCTATGCCTGACGGGGAATGCGGCATAGCTAAGATTTATAAAAACAAAGATGTTCGTACTAACCACTTTAACAGTGAAGCAGGCAGAGAAAAATAGCAAAAAAGCTTGTAATGAGTAATAGCAAAATTTTCGAACGGCTGAAGCGCAAACGGTTCTTCTCAATTGGTCGTGCCGGAATGGATTTCTATGCAGAACCACCGGGAACTGAATTTGAACAAGCCAACAATTTTTCGGCTCATATTGGCGGATCGGCGGGCAACATTGCTGTCGCCTTAGCAAAATTGGACTGTGAGTTAGAACTCGTCACTTGTTTTTCTGACGATGCCGTCGGTCGCTTTACTGCAAAAAAGCTGCACGAGTTTGGAGTCGGCACATCCCACTGTAGGATTGTTGGCGGTGAAGCCCGTAACACGCTTGCTGTTATTGAAACCCGTTTAACGGATTGCCAGTCCGTAATTTATCGGAATGGTGCTGCCGATTTTGAAATGAATTCAAACGATGTTAACATCCTCGATTACGAAGGGACTGGTGGGGTGATCGTTTCCGGTACAGCCCTTGCTGAAGAGCCCTCGCGTTCAGCTATTTTTTCAGCTATTGAACATGCCCGTCTCGCCAATACACCCATCATCATTGACATGGATTACCGCCCCTATTCCTGGGCATCCCCTGAAGAAGCAAAAGAGGTTTATTCATCGGCTATTTCTCAGTGCGATATCGTCATTGGGAACGATGTAGAATTTGGCGTCGTAGCAGGAAATCACCTGGATGGGTTAAATTATGCCACACAACTCGTCACCAAAACTCCTGAAATAGTAATATACAAAAAAGGAGAATTTGGGTCAAAGACACTAACCAAAAACAAACAGTTTGATACAGGAGTATTTCCGGTACAAGCAATAAAGCCAACAGGGGCCGGTGATTCATTTATGGGTGGTCTCATTGCAGGGCTTGCAAACTGTATGACCTTGGAAGAAGCGGTAATTCAAGGATCTGCTTGTGCGGCCTTGGTGGTCACCCGTGTTGCCTGCTCAACTGCGATGCCCTTTCAGACCGAAATATCTGAATTTCTAAAAATCAATACTATTTCTCAAATTTGAACTGGAGATTTTAATGCATATTGCCCCTTTTGATAATGACAACAAACCACTCATAGATGTCGAAGATTCAATCGTTCCCCTGAACTATTTCAACATTGTTAAGTTAGTAAGAGGGCAAGCGTTTTCCTATCAAACGCCTGGATACGAAACATGTGTTGCCCCCGCTACGGGTACTGTTGATGTCAGTATAGAAGGAGAGAACTATTCTGCTATAGGTCAGCGCACAGAAAATGTTTGGGACGGTGAGCCTGAGGGCGTCTACGTTCCTTCCGGCGCAAAAACTGAATTCGTTTGCACTTCTGAAGCAGCTGAGATTTTCGTTGCTGGTGCAAAGTATGACAAAGTTATGGAACCTTTCGCCGTCCGTGCCGATGACATTGATATGGTTCAATATGGCTCTGACGATACAAAAACTCATCGCAAAATAAAACACATCCTGGGGACCAAGTATAATGATAAGGTTGGCAGGTTGCTCGTATCAGAGCTTTTCACAGTAGGAGCAGGCGGATGGTCAGGTTTTCCATCGCACAAACATGATACAGAGCGATTACCTGATGAAACTCTCCACAACGAAGTATACAACTTTCGTTTTAACCCTGATCACGGATTTGGAATGCAGCTTCTCCAGCCTGATGGTGATGCCGTCGGAGAAGCATTTCATCTTATTGATGGATCAACATTCGCCTTTAACGCTGGATACCACCCCTGTGTCGCAGCACCTGGATACGAAATGTACTATTTCACCATTTTGGGGGGCTTAAACCAGCGTTCTCTGATTCAGTCATTCCAGCCTGAGCACGCCTATCAGGTGGAAACCATCCCTGGTATCAAAGATATGATTGCTAAATTTAAATGACTGCTGTCTCTCTGAAAGAAGTTCTTAAACCCGCCATGGAAGAACACCGTGCCGTAGCAGGCCTTGTGGTTTTGGGCTGGGAGGACGCGAGGGCCTATGTCGCAGCTGCTGAAGAAACAGGCATACCAATTATTCTTCAAGCAGGACCAGGCTGCCGTGCCCATACACCTGTCCCAATATTGGGTAAAATATTCCGCCATCTTGCAGATCAGGCCAGTGTGCCCATCGTATGCCATATTGATCATGGGTATTCTGTCCAGGAATGTCTAGAAGGAATCGACAGTGGATTTACCTCCGTTATGTTTGACGGCTCTAAGTTGCCGATATCAGAAAATATCGACATCACAGCTCGAATTGTCGAAACGGCAAATGCTGCTGGTGTTTCCGTAGAAGGAGAAGTAGGTTTTGTCGGCTACGCCGAGGGGGCTCCATCAGCAAACACGCCACCCGAGGAAGCCGCCCGTTTTAATAATGAGAGCGGTGCGACCGCTTTGGCAATTTCTGTCGGCAATGTTCATTTGAAAACTGAAAAAACCTCAGGTATTAATTTTGATGCCTTAAAGGCAATTGAAGAGGTCACGACATTGCCCCTTGTTTTACACGGAGGCAGTGGGATTCCGGTGAATATTCGTAAGCGTCTGGCTAGAGAAAGTAGAGTGTCAAAATTTAATATTGGTACTGAACTGCGGATGGCATTTGGAAATTCATTACGTAAATCATTAACAGAAAATCCAAAGATTTTTGACCGCATTACACTACTTTCGCCAACTGTAGACGCTGTAAAAAGTGTGACAATTGAAGTTATCTGCGCTTTAAATGGGAAACCAGAATGATTTTGTTTGGATTACTTGAGTGAGGTCGAGTCAGACAAGTTCATACCATCAGTATCGCAACAATGCATCACATAATTCTTGCCACCGCATCAAGAATCAATTCAACAACTGCTGGTGCTTTGGGAAACAAACAGGGGAGCTTTAAAAATATAAAAATGATAAACTATCAAATTCCTTACTTTAAATAATTGTGCAACGCCATTTTTTCAATGTTGACGAAATAAATCTTTCTGAATTTGCTTCAGTTTGCTCTCAGACTGTTAGTTCTGCAGACTATTATTTTGCCTCTGATATTCAACAAAGGGTTGTAATTTATGAGGGAGAGCACATCCAAGCTTTGGTCAGCACAAAACAAGCTTTTGACTTAAAATCGGAGTTACATCATTGCATCAAAGAAGGACCTGGAGTAGTAGTTGTTCGTCAAGCATTTCAGGATATAAAAGTAATTGATAGGGCTACTGAGCTATTCCAAGAAATCATTGACGAAGAAAAAAACTCTGACCAGCACCGTGGTGATCACTTTGCAAAAGTGGGAGAAAACGAGCGCATTTGGAATGCCTTACAAAAATTTTGTGAGCGAGACACTGAAGCCTTCATTGACTATTATAACAACCCTGTTCTTTGTTTTGTAAACGAAGCATGGCTGGGTCCGTTTTTTCAAATGACCTCACAAGTCAACATAGTAAAGCCTGGCGGACAGGCACAGAAACCACACCGCGATTATCATCTAGGTTTTCAAGAGAATTCACTCGTTTCCGAATATCCTTTATCAGCCCAAATTCTCTCTCAGTTTCTTACTTTGCAAGAGTCTGTGGCACACACCGACATGGACATTTCGTCCGGATCAACTATGATGCTCCCTTTTTCTCATCAATATCCACTCGGCTATATGGCGTGGCGAGATTCGAAATTCATAGAGTATTTTCAAAAGCACGCAGTTCAATTAGCCTTGAAAAAAGGAGATGCGGTGTTCTTCAGTCCTGCTTTGTTCCACGCTGCTGGAACTAACTCCAAATCTAGCGACCGTATTGCGAACCTATTACAGGCCTCCAGTGCTTTCGGTAAGACTATGGAGTCTGTGGATCGTACCAAGATGACAAAGTTGATCTATCAAGTACTGCTTGATAGAAAAAAATACCATCAAATTAGTCCAACTGAAACAAAAGCCGTTTGGGCATCAGTTATTGATGGCTATGCTTTTCCGACCAACCTGGATTTAGATTCTCCCATGGAAGGTCTTGTTACAGAGAACTTATGGACTTTGATGGAACGTGCCTTGAATGAGGAGTGGCCGTGCGATCGTTTTAACAAGTGTCTCAATGACTCAGCAATACGGAGAATTCCCTGAATGAAAAAAATAATGAGGATTAAATGAAACCTGTAACTTTTGGAATTATTGGAGCAGGCCGCATAGGCAAACTACATGCAGACAATCTACTCAGCCGCGTAGATGGAGCACGCTTAAAAGCAATCACAGATCCGTTTCTGGATGAAGACTGGGCTGCTTCACGGAATATACCACTGACCGGGAAAGATCACCGGATATTGCTCGACGATCCGGAAATTGACGCAATCCTGATCGGCTCACCATCTGCTGAACATGCACCGCAAATGATAGAATGTGCCGAAGCAGGAAAGCATATTTTTTGCGAAAAACCGATCGCGCTTGATCCTGAGATAATTAGGAATGCCTTGGCAGAAGTTGACAAATCCGGTGTCAAACTTCAGGTTGGGTTCAATCGGCGTTTTGATCCAAATTTTTCTTCAGTACAGCATCAGGTTGCTTCCGGAGCTTTGGGAGCTCCGCACATCATCCGGATTACTTCACGCGATCCCGCTCCACCGCCGGCCGAGTATGTAGCAGGTTCCGGAGGAATGTTTCTGGACATGACGATTCACGACTTCGACATGGCCCGCTTTCTCAGCGGCAGCGAAGTCTCAGAAGTGCACGCTTACGGTACGGTTTTGGTGGATCCGGAAATCGGTAAAGCTGGCGATATTGACACGGCAGTCATTTCACTGAAATTCGCCAACGGTGCGCTCGGCATTATCGAAAACAGCCGAAAAGCAGTCTATGGGTATGATCAGCGTGTTGAAGTGTTCGGTGCAAAAGGAACTGCAATGGCGGATAATAATACTCCAACTTCAATGATCGTTCTCAACGAATCCGGAACTATCAGGGACAAACCGCTCTACTTTTTTCTGGAACGCTACAAAACCGCATTTGTGTCAGAAATGCAAGCTTTTGTAGATGCGATTCGTGAAGATAAGCCAACCCTGGTTTCAGGAAAGGACGGACTTGTTCCGGTCTTGATCGCAATGGCTGCAAAGGAATCTCTCAAAACAGGTAAACCTGTTCAGGTAGTTTCTGTTTAGTATTCTAACTGCTTTCCCAACTCCACAATCAGGGAATGTAATTCTTTTAATTTCATCTGAATTTGATAAAAAAACTGAAATCGCAAATGCAATTGCACAGTGTTACCAATCTGTAATCAATATTTGGAACAACATTTAAAAAAAATATGACTTCTCTACTTTCCCGTGCGCAGTCACCAAATTCAGAGGGACGCATCCAAAACATAACTCCGGAATCCGCAGATTGGAAATATGTCGGTTTCGATTTTTTTAAACTCAAAGCCGGACAAATCTTAAAAAAAGAAACCGGCGGCCGCGAAGTTTGTCTGGTGTTGGTTTCCGGAAAAGCGAGCGTAAAAACTCTTCATGAATCGTGGGACAATTTGGGAGAGCGTATGAGCATTTTTTCTGAAAATCCAGGAACGGATGGCAAACCGCCTTACGCTGTTTATATTCCGAACGATGATCAATTTTCTGTAGCAGCAGAAACGGAATTGGAACTGGCTGTGTGTTCCGCCCCAGGAAAAGGCAGTTTTCCGGCACGTTTAATTACACCGGGAAACATGACATATGAAAAACGAGGACATGGAACGAACACCCGTCACATCTGTAATATTCTGCCAGAGACTGCAAAAGCAGACAGCTTGCTCGTGGTGGAAGTGATAACACCGAACGGCAATTGGTCGAGTTACCCGCCGCACAAACATGATTCCGATAATATCCCCGAGGAATCATATTTGGAGGAAACATATTACCACCGGATCAATCCGCCGCAGGGATTTGCGTTCCAACGTGTTTACACTGATGATGAAAGTCTGGACGAAACAATGGCGGTTCATAATCATGATGTGGTGATGGTACCTCGGGGATATCATCCGGTCGGGGCCCCGCATGGATATGATCTGTATTATCTGAATGTGATGGCCGGCCCAAAACGTATCTGGAAATTTCATAACGATCCGCGGCATGAATGGATTGTCAAGAAAACAGAGTAATGCAAATACAATTATGGGATTACTGTATAAAAATAAAAGGCTTTATGGAAAAAATCTCAACCTTAATTGAAGTCAAAGTTTCGCCGTGTACTATGAGTAAGGGTTTCCACATGTGGTAGCGCGTAGGTGTATCTGAAATTTTAAACAGTTAATTCACACTGGCTTCCCACTCCGGGACAGACACCTAGATCCAAAAAGACAAGACATATTGAAAATATTCTTTCAACTAAGGCACTTGGAAATTAGAGAGTAAATATAACCCATGTAAAGGGTTTATTTGAATTTTTTAGGTGGTATATTTTTGAAGAATTTGAATTATTTTTTACTCTTATTATTTATTTGCAATAAAATATTTAATTTGTTGACAGAACCTGCCGGAAGTGTAGAATATTTCATTTAATGGATTTCTTAATGGTGAGAATTCCTTTTTTGTATAACCATTTCTTAAGGAGTTAGTATGAGAATAGTTAAAATGACAATGGTGTCATTAATCTTATTAATGATTGCATTACCGTTATACGCAGGGGGACGGCTTACTTACTATTGTAGCACCGACATACCGTGGTGTGAGCTCATGAAAAAAGAGTTTGAGAAGCGTACAGGCATAAAAGTAAGCATGACCAGGGCAAGTTCAGGGGAAACCCTTACAAAAATTCGGGCAGAGAAGTCTAATCCCAAGGGAGATGTCTGGTGGGGTGGCACTGGTGACCCACACCTGCAGGCGGCAGAGGAAGGTTTAACACAAGCATACAACTCCCCTAAATTGGGTGAATTGCACGACTGGGCCAAGACTCCGCACCAAGCCACAGGCGGCAAAACCGTTGGCATTTATTTGGGTGCTTTGGGTTTTGGATACAATCGCGAACTACTCGCTAAAAAAGGTTTGCCGGTGCCCAAGTGCTGGAACGATTTGCTGCACTCGGCCTACAAAGACGAAATCATGATGGCATACCCTAGCACTTCCGGTACGGCCTATACAACTCTGGCTTCAATGGTACAACTCTTTGGAGAGGATGGCGGTTTCAACTACATGAAGGGGTTGCACCGTAACATCAGCCAGTACACCAAGTCTGGATCTGCAGGGATCAAAGCTGCTGCTCGTGGAGAGATAACAGTCGGCGTTGTTTTTGTACATGGCGCAGTGAAGCAGGCCGTGAAAGGTTTCCCTATCGAGGCAGTTTCACCGTGTGAGGGGACGGGTTATGAAATAGGCTCTGCGAGCATCATCAAAGGTGCCCGCAATCTGGAAAACGCCAAGAAGTTTATTGATTTCGCTCTTACTGCTGACGTGCAAAGCAGGTCGGCAGAGGTGAAGTCATATCAGGTGCCTTCCAATAAGAATGCCATAAGTGCTCCGGAGGCTCCGGATGTCAGCAGCATCAAGCTTATTGACTACAATCATTCTTTGTATGGTTCTAAAGCTGAGCGAACACGTTTGCTGAAGAAGTGGGACACTGACGTCAAAGTGTTACCTAGGTGAATTCAACAGCACTCTCTCCGGAAAACTCTTCTGGTTCTCCGGAGAAACTCATCCAAAGCAATTACTCTTTAAAGCTCTGGCTCATAATTGCCTGGACAGGATTTCTCATCCTTCCATGGTATGCAGCATACGATGGTTTCTGGAGTTTTATCTGGCTCACAGATGGTTATCCGACTTTCGATGAGTACTCTCCAGGCATCCTACAAATTACAATGCACCAGCGTTGGTGGCTTTGGCCAGTAGCGTTGGCATTGCTGATTCCTCTCCCCGCCCTGATTTGGCCCAGGACAGATCCGCGCCACGTAGCTGCTTTATTATTCGGTGGAGGTTTTGGCTTCAGTTATATGCTTATTCAGGGTTTTGTCCTCGGTCTCCATGGCTGGGGTTGGGGTTTCCTCGGAGATCTTTTCGGATCTACTACACTGACACAATTTGGAATGGGTTATGGGGCCTTACTCGTTGCCAGCGGTTTCCTTTTCCTGTTCACACAGGGCTTAGCAGCAAGAGGGGCGATCAAAGGTGATGTCTTTGTCTCCGGATCCATTGGCCTTACCGTTACAATGGTCACTGCCTTTGTCTTCTTCCCAGTCGGACGGATACTCATTAATGCCTTACAAGATGACGAAGGCAACTATGTTTTTTCCCTATTTCTCGAGAAAATCACTTCTCATAATATCTGGGGAGTAGCCTGCCTTAGTAGTGAGCTCAGTTGCGGGGTCGCATGGAATTCTCTATGGATGGGAGTCTTGGTTGGCACAGCTACCACTGTATTGGGATTAGCCTTCGCACTTTTAGTGACTCGCACTGGTATTCAGGCCAAGGGCTTCGTGCGAACAGCTTCGCTGCTTCCCATCATCACCCCACCATTTGTAATAGGACTTGCGCTCATCCTTTTGTTTGGTCGTGCCGGTGCGGTGAACGCCTTTTTGGAGTGGGCTTTTGGAATCCCCCCCAGCCGCTGGCTTTATGGACTCACGGGAATTCTTATCGCACAGATTTTGGCCTTCACGCCGATTGCCTTTCTCGTCCTCGTCGGAGTTGTGGAAGGAGTCAGTCCTTCAATGGAAGAGGCAGCTCAAACTCTACGGGCCTCACCGTGGCAAACCTTCTGGAGCGTTTCTTTTCCGCTGATGCGACCCGGAATCGCCAACGCGTTTCTGCTCGGCTTTATTGAAAGTTTGGCAGACTTCGGCAACCCGCTTGTCCTGGGTGGACAATATGAGGTACTTTCGACACAAATTTTCTTTGCTATTGTCGGAGCGCAGGGAGATCCAGGCATGGCGGCAGTGCTGGCGATTGTGCTACTACTTTTCACACTTTCGGCGTTCTACGCCCAGCGGCGCTGGCTCGGCAAGAAATCCTATGCAACGGTCACCGGAAAAGGCGACGCCGGAGTGCATGTACGCCTTCCCAGGCGAGTAGCGTGGGGGGCATACCTTACAGCCCTGCCTTTTATTGTCATGAGCTTGATCGTGTACGGAATGATCCTCTTTGGGGGTTTTGTGGAAACCTGGGGCTACAAGCACAACTTCACTCTTAAACACTACATTGCAGAGTTCTCCCTTTATTGGTCAGAGGAATATGGCCTCATCTGGGAAGGCGCAGCATGGAATTCGTTCTGGACAACACTGCAAATCTCGGCAATCTCTGCTCCACTCACAGCTGGCTTAGGCTTGTTGATCGCATATATCCTGGTCCGGCAGCGGTTTTGGGGAAAAGACATCTTTGAGTTCCTGACCATGCTAAGTTTCGCCGTTCCCGGAACTGTGATCGGCGTTGGCTACATCCTCGCTTTCAACGTACCACCAATCGAGATTACCGGAACCGGAGTGATTCTAGTAGTTTGTTTTATCTTCCGTAACATGCCAACAGGTATTCGCGCAGGAATTGCTGCGATGAGCCAGTTGGATCCCAGCCTTGACGAAGCCTCCCTGACTCTGGGAGCACGATCATTTACAACACTTCGGCGTATCCTTTTGCCCCTACTGCGACCAGCTTTGATAGCTGCTCTTGTCTTTGGTTTTGTGAGGGCTATGACAGCAATCAGTGCTGTCATCTTCCTTGTCAGTGCCGACTACGATATGGCGACTTCATATATTCTCGGTAGGGTAGAGTTTGGAGATTACGGTTTGGCTATCGCTTATTCGTCTGTACTGATTATAGTGATGCTCTGCGTAATAGCATTGATCCAGTTCGCAGTAGGTAAACGGGAACTTGGCAGACGGGAAACAGAAGCTTTAACAATTTAAACTCAGAATAGATTACTATGGAAAAAGCCGTTGAATTTAAACATGTGACCAAAGCCTACGGCGACGTACAGGCAGTCCGTGACCTAAGTTTCACTATAGAGTACGGAAAACTCGTGACATTACTGGGTCCATCCGGGTGCGGAAAGACTACCACACTAAGGCTGATTGCCGGACTGGAGATGGTCACCGATGGAAATGTCTTCATTGGAGACAAGGAGGTCACGCGGCTTTCAGCTTCTGATCGAGATGTAAGTATGGTTTTTCAATCATACGCTCTCTTTCCGCACATGACCGTGATGCAAAATGTTTCTTATGGCCTGACAATGAGCCGTATGTCAAAAGCCGAAGTGAGTGAAAAAGCGCATGAGGGGCTGAATTTGGTTGGACTGACTGGTTTCGGTGGACGCTTGCCGAGCGAACTCTCCGGAGGTCAGCAACAGCGGGTAGCAGTGGCACGTGCACTTGTTTTGGAACCTGAAGTTCTGCTCTTTGACGAACCACTCTCGAATCTGGATGCGAAACTGCGCAGACGCGTAAGGGAGGAAATCAGGGAATTACAGCAAAAACTAGGACTGACCACGGTTTACGTAACCCACGATCAGGAAGAAGCACTTGCTGTTTCAGACCGGATCATTGTCATGAATGAAGCTGTTATTGCACAGGAAGGTACTCCGCACCAACTATATGAAGAACCTGTAAATCTTTTTGTCTCAGATTTTATTGGAGATGCTAATCTAGTAAAAGCTGAAATTATCAGCATTGACGGAGATGATGCAGAAGTCAATATCGGTGGAATCCTAGTCAAGCTACCTCACCGGGGAATTCCCACAGGAGAAGTTGATGTGGCAATTCGCCCGCAGGCAATCAGTCTTAATCGGGCAGGCAATAAAGATGAAATATCCGCTACAATTCTTAAATCATCTTATTTGGGTGATCATATCGAATATACACTTGAAAGCACCCTCGGTGAATTATTTGTAATAGAGAATCAAATGGAAAAACAATTTGAATCCGGTTCTGCGGTTTCCATTACTTTTCGCACGAGTGGACTTAGCATGATTCCTGAATCCTGATCATAGATTTCTTCAGGTTATTTCAAATGCTTAAAAAATAAAAATACAAATCACTACTGCAGAATAAATCAAATATTTGCAAAAGATAAAACCCAGTTGGACAATGCCCCAATTACATTGGCCAACGATGTTTTTCAGAAATTGGAAGCGCTCTTTCAGGAGTAAAATTTTTGGAGACTTGCGTGGAGCCTTCAGTAAAAAACTGCGGCCGGCATAATTGCGTTACTTCAGACCGGCCGCCTAAAGTTTCAGGGCTGACTAAATTGCTGTTTGCGAATTTCAGGAAATTTCTTCCGTAAAATTACTCCCCTCTAAGCTGTCACCGAAAATTTGCTGGAGACGATCTACACACTCACTCAAGGCAGTATGTTCGTTCATACCCTGCTGAATGAATTTCTGAATTAATGGATATTTAGAAATAGCGTAATCAATTTCCGGATTACTTCCCTGAACATACGCACCAATATTGATCAAATCTTCCGCTTCACGGTAAGTAGCTAAAGTACGGCGTAATATCTGGTTTAATTCAAGGTGAGTCTCGCCAACTACGTTGACCATAACCCTACTGGTTGATGAGAGCAAATCCACTGCAGGGAAAGTCCCCTTTTCTGCAATACTGCGGCTGAGGAAAATATGTCCGTCAACAATAGCGCGGATTGCGTCTGCAATCGGATCGCTTGCGTCATCGCCTTCTACTAGAACGGTGTAAAAGCCGGTTATCGAACCCGGCCCCTCATGCGTACCAGCACGTTCCAACAAGCTTGGCAACAAGGCAAATACGGAAGGCGGATAACCTTTAGTTGTCGGAGGTTCTCCTGCCGCCAAACCAATTTCTCGCTGTGCCATTGCAAAACGTGTGAGAGAATCCATTGAGAGAAGAACATCCTTTCCCTGGTTACGGAAATGCTCCGCAATTGAAGTGGCGACATAAGCTCCACGCATTCTCAGTAGAGGGGGTTGATCCGATGTCGCAACCACTACGACTGAGCGACTCATACCTTCTTCTCCCAGATTGTCTTCTATAAATTCCCGCACCTCCTTACCACGTTCTCCTACCAGAGAAATAACATTAATATCAGCGTCAGTATAACGTGCCATCATTCCGAGCAACACTGATTTTCCAACTCCGGAACCGGCCATTATTCCGATACGCTGTCCCCGGCCACAAGTCAGACTTGAGTTAATGGATCTTACTCCTACATCTAGTGGAGCTTTGATGCGATCACGATTAAGTGGATTTACAACTTCCGGAAATAAGGGAACATCGGTTGAAGTCAACAACTCACCAAAACCGTCCAGCGGTCTCATCAATGGATCGAAAACCCGTCCCAGCAGCCCTTCTCCTACAGGCACCATCGCTGGTCGGTCTTCCGGAACTACTCTGCATTTTGGGCCGATTCCATGTGCATTGTGTAGCGGCATTACCAGCATTCGGTCCTTCCGGAATCCCACGACTTCCGCGCTCACAGATTTATTTGTCGCAGGATTAAATATTTTGCACATACCTCCTACGGAACATCCCGGATTTGTTGCCTCTACCATGTGACCAATCACCTGCATAACACGACCCTCCTTACGCAGTACCGGAAAGTTTTCAATACCGCCAATATACGTTTCAAGGTTAGAATAAACCGGCAATTCCACTGCTGATGAATCAGGTAACATATAATAATAAGGCTTAGCTAAATATAGTTTTGTGGGCTTGTAAAATGATAATTTAACACTTGAAATAATTCGGACAACTTTTCTTTTTTTGATTGTGGCAGACTAATTTTTTCAGTAAGCTTTTCACTCAGTGGAGGCATCCGTATTTGTTTCCAGAATTTGATCTGCAGCGTCCGAAGATGTATCCGCATTTTCAAGAGATTCCGTATCCTGATCCGGTTCCTCTAATTCGGAGCTTGCTGTTTCAATATCTGCTGATAAGATCTGTGGATTTTCAGATTCTGCTGATGCTATTTCCGGAAGAAGTTCCCCATTGGCTGCCTGATTGTCAAAATCCACCGTTTCAATGCTTTTATTCGCTGAGTTTGGTGGATCAATCTGTTCTGATGTTTCATCTTGACTTAAATCAAGAGTCTCAGTTTCAACAGCAGTATCTGGTGAGGGCAGTGTAGTGAAATCGTGAGCATCAATATCTACTTCTGATAAATGTGCATGCCGATTTTCCACCTGTTCAGTCAGGGTTTCTTCAAGCTTTTCGAACTGCCCTTCAATAGACCTGCTGATTATTTCTTCATCAGATTCCACATAAATAGAACCAGGTTTCATCTCCGGGTTCTGCCGAAGTACGAGGGTTTGTTCATCACTTAAATATCGCTCCAGATCACTTTTACTATTGACCAGAAATTCGTAGTCATCCGGATGCAAAAACAAATAGATCTTTCCCTGTACTTCTGTTTCGTGCAGAGCAACCTGAACTATGTTCTTGATAACTGAGTTATTCAGTTTTATTTCTTCGGCAACAACATTTTTAGCAATTTGTAGAGCTAATTTCACCAACTCTTCTTCTGCCTGAAAACGGACAACATTCCTCAACGAATTCAATTGCGCCAACACGGAACTTATCTGCATTACCAATGGTTCAGCCTCATCATAACGCTGCTGAATCCCCTGTTGAAGTCCACTTTCAAACCCTTCCTGATATGCGGTACTTTTTATTTCTTCTACTTTTTCTTCAGTGGAAGAAAGCAGATTTTTCCTTTCCTTTTCTGCTTCCTGATTTTCTGCAATAGTTTGCTGATAGATACGTTCAGTATCACTCGCTTGTTCTTCAATTTTTGTGAGCAGTTGAGTTTTGTAAAGTTTCGCGCCTGATCTGATCGATTCCGCAAAATCCTCTGCATTTGTCAAAAGACTGTTTTCCTGAAAAAACTCTGCATTTTTGAAACCTTTTGAGAGTTGGATTTTTTCTGCATCCGTTTTTCCACTTTTAGCATCAGCGGAAACTTCTGCGACAAATTCAGAGGAACCTCCTTCCACGTCAAAAGTAAGCGGTTTGAAAGAGGCAAGCCGCTCTTCAATTTCCTGCTCTGCGCTGTTTGAACCTTCTCCAGCACTTTCGTTTCCAGCAGATGAATCCACAGTTTCTGCAGACTCTGTTTCAACAACCGTGAAATCAGTCAGTGAAAACGGTTTGAACTCACTCTCATCCAACATGCTTAATAAATTAATTGATGATTATTATGTTAAAAGGAGCCAGATTTCAGGATTTGACACAAAACGGAAAATTGCAGAGTGAATTGTTGCTTGCTGCCTGAATCCTGAATCAGCATTATGAACGATCCCGCAACCAGGTGTGTATGAGAGCAGATGTCTTGAGAGGATCCTGCTTGGCAATTTCTAAGATCTTATCTCTAGGCGGAATTCCGGACTCACGTTCGGTTGGAATTTCCAGCTCCTCTCCTTCAAGTTCTCCTATTGTTGCAGGCATTCCCATGAGAAGATCAAGGTCAGCAGGTTTGGAACTCAGCCGCTGAACCATCGGTCGGATGACCAACATGATGAGTGCCAGAATTGCCAGACCAAGTGCGACATAACGCACAACATCCAAAATAAATTTGTTGCGGACTCTCGTCGCTTCAATTTCAGAAGCTTTATCTTCTTCAACCGCTGCTTCAAATGGCATATTACCCACAAATACTCTGTCACCGCGTGACTCATTATAGCCCATTGCCGCTTTTACCAAACCAACGATTGTTTCCTTTTCACCTTCAGTCCATGGAGTGTTCGTCCTTCCTAAAGAGTTTCCACTGTCATCAAGAATTTGTGAGCGTCTGTTATCTAAAAGTACAGATACGCTGAGGCTAACCACTTCTCCAACTGCTGACTCCAGAACTATTTCGCGACGGCTGCTTTCAAAATTACGAGTAGAGTTTTTCTTGCTGAATTCTGAAACGGTTGCTGCTTCACGGCCGGTTGCTTCCGGAAGATTGGTCGTAACTCCGGCAGGGCCAACAGGAATTGATCGTGTTCCGGTCGACGCCTCATCGACAATCTGCTCACTGACAACACTGGTTTGATCCGGATCCACTAACTCCTCTTTGATAGTCCTCCGGTCAAAACGCAGGGAAGCAGAAACATTAACTCTCACACGGTCTTTCCCAACAACCTCCTCTATTTGCCGGACTACTTTTACTTCAAGTTCTTTTTCAAAACGGCTTTTATATGAATAATTATCATTCATCTTTCCGCCGGCAGAATTATCCGAAAAACCTCGGCTCAGCAAGGTTCCGCTTTGATCAGTTATTTTAACATTCCTCGGAGAGAGACCTTCAACCGCACTCGCAACCAGGTGAACTATAGTTTCGATCTGTTTCCGCCCGGCTCCGCTGCTGGTAAGATTGAGCGCAATTGCTGCCGTGGGTTCCTCCTCATTATCTGAAAAAAGTGTTTTTTGTGGAATTGCCAAAGATACTTTTGCTGACTTTACAACATTAATAGTGGAAATCAGTCGGGCAAGTTCACCTTCCTGAGCTACGCGGAATTTAACACCCTGCTGAAATTCTGTTTCACCCAGACTTGGAGTTGAAAACAGATCAAGAAAACCAACTCCACTACCCGGCAATACTTTTTCTTTAGCTAATGTTAGGCGGGCCTGATCTACTCTGTGCGGTTCAACCATAATGGACCTGCCTCCCGGGGCAAGCATATAAGGAATCTGATTTTCCTTTAGTTTTTCAACTATAACGGCAGCATCCCCAGGTTCTACGTTAGAATACAAAGGAGCCCAGGAAGATCTGTTTGCCACAAAAATCATGCTCACCATACCAATTAGTATTATGCCAAGGGCCACCAGGATCGTGATCCTCTTCGTGAGACTCAGGGCTCCAAAAAAATCCTGGAACTGAAAACGTACATCTGAAAGAACACCGGCTTGCTCTGCCATAGTTTTCCTATTAAAGTGTGTTTATATAAATGGAGAAAATATCGCCTGATTTTCAAGTGCCTATTTCAGGTCTGGAAAATTCAAGCAGGAATTTAGAATCAATCTCACCTGCAATTACAATTCCAAATAATGTGGAAGAACTATTTTGTTTTTTGGATATTTAAAAAAGAGATTTTTTAATAGGTGATCATTTGTGAAGCATAATTATCATTCGATTTTACAGACTCAGGATATCTTAAAAGACGTCTGGTAAGAGTACGGAAACGCCAACTATGAAGCACTGCAGCAATGCTCAAGCCAACAATCAGACCAACCCACATTCCCACAGGGCCAAACTTAAAATACACACCGACCAAATAAGCCGTTGGCAAGCCTATAAACCAGTATGCGACTACGTTTGTTACAAATGGAACACGGGTATCTTTAAGTCCGCGTAGTGCTCCCAATGCGCCTACCTGCATTCCGTCAGATAGCTGAAAAACTGCGGCCATATAGAGTAATTGAACAGCCAGTGAGCGAACTTCCTGATCATCTGAATACAACGCTACAATCATTTCCGGAAAGTTAACAAACACAGCCGCAGTTACTGCCGTTATTAAAATACAAAGTATAATGCCGGCATAACCTGTAAAACGTGTAGCCACATAATCACCTCTGCCTTTAGCTTGGCCAACCCGAATAGAAATGGCAAATGAAAGTCCCATCGGCAGCATGAAAGTTACTGAAGCAATATTGATTGCGACTTGATGTCCAGCAATTGCCGTCACCCCAAATGTTCCCATCAACAATGATACCATTGCGAAGAGACCTACTTCAGCTGCTATTCCAAAACCATTAGGGATACCAATTCTCAAAATTTCGTGCAGATAGAGCCAGGAAGGTCTGGTGAAAGCAATAAATTTCCGATAGCTTTCAAACATTGATGCTTTCATGCAAAAGACCAGCATCGCACAAAACATGACCCAGTGAACCATACTCGTAGTCCACCCAGCGCCAACCGCACCCAAAGCTGGAAAACCAAAGTGCCCAAATATCAAAGCATAGTTCGATACAATATTTACTCCGAGGCCAAGCAGTGTAAAATACATGGCTGGACGAGTAATGGACAAACCTTCACTAAACATCCGCAAGACAACAAATGCATAGACAGCCGGCATACCCCAGCACAATGCCTTCAAATAATCTGAAGCAACCCTGATCACCTCCTGCTCATAACCCATCTTGTTCAACACTGGTTCAAGATTGGCTATAATAAGGATACTTATAAATGCTAATACAAGACTTAGCCACAGGCCCTGTATCACATTTCTGACTATCTCCTGTCGATTTCCCGCCCCAAAATGCTGTGCGATAATCGAACCGAGCGAAATCAATATTCCCAACATCAGCAAAAACACCGGATGATATAGCGCTGTCGCAATTGCAAGACCAGCCAAATCATGCGAACTAACGTGTCCAGCCATTATTGTGTCCACAAACTGCATCAGAGTCTGTAACAAATGTGCAATAATTACAGGCAAACCTAATTTTAATGTTAATGAAGATTCATGTGAAAATCTTTTTAAACGTGAATATATTTTGTATTGCTTCATAAAATATAGTTACTTTTGAAAATAAGTGTCTAAAAAATTACTTAACTGTACCTGCAGTTTTATGCTAACATGTACAGTCTTACATAGTTATTGATAAATTAAATTGTTATTTTTTGAGGTATACCCACTTCGCTGCAACTGATACAAGCTGACCTCAATCTCTGTTTTAAGTCTATTATTTTATGAAAAGAGAAAATATCCTTATTATCCTCAGTATGCTGGTGCTGGCATTTTTTTTAGCAAAAATGTTCGACGGCGGAAGTATGTCAAGCGGTTCTCAGCGCACACAGGAACTGATTTACAGTGACTTCAAGGCTCTCGTTGCATCAGGTGAAATTGTCAATGCTCAGATTGTCGGAGATTCCTTAATAGAGGGCTTCACTCAGGACGGACTGGGCTACCGCACCTATATCCCCGCAGAAGACCCCAGCGTGATTGACTACCTTCGACTGTATCAAATTCCGATCAATTATGTGCCTGAAAAAAGTC
>ERZ1046876.410-NODE-410-length-33750-cov-5.580472_pt1 | contig 33750 bp, 21 predicted proteins | sample MGYA00383094_ERZ1046876 | MGnify/ENA primary metagenome ERZ1046876 (study PRJEB29581, sample SAMEA5548364) | metagenome | biome: marine; feature: coastal; material: water | depth 50 m | study: Short-term variability in the microbial, nano- and picoplankton...
TGTAATACAGCCATCAATACGAAAGCAATAATTGCTATTGGTATAGCTGCCTCGAGTTTGTATTTGTGCATCACAGTGATGATACCTTCTGCGGTATATGCCCAAGTTAGAGACGCCGCGGCTCCACCAACGAATGTAGCCCATAACACGCGCATGAATTGCATACGTGAAAGAAGCCCGAGCATTGCTCCGACCAATACTCCAGATGCCATGAATGGAATCCAAACAAAGACCATCAAACCCCAGAACCCATATTTGTTAATCATCTCTCTCTTTTCATTTGCAGTATATTCAACGGTTGACAATATGTCGCCAAAGAGTTTGGTCTGTAGAACCCTTCCGCCTAATCCGTCTTGCTTAGCGACAGCAGCAACACGAGAATCATTTGCATTGCCTGGGGCATGGGTTTCAACCCGACCTGCTCCTGAACGATCTGCTAAAGTGGATATGATGTTTCTACCTCTTACTACTAATTCGTGAGTTCCAGTTAGGTCTGGGTTTTCTTTTTCGATGTATGACTTGAGTTCTTTTACGACATCATCAATAGTTTGTTTAAATCTGAAAAATGCAAATTTTTGAGTTGGCTTGTACGCAACTCTAACAAATATAACTCGGTCCTCACTGGTAACAGTTGCCATTTGTAATAGCAGATTATTTTCAACTTTGAAGAAATCTTTGATAGAATCACGCACTTCATCCTCAATCTGAGATAGAACGTGCAGGTCTTTGAAAAATGAAGTATAATCCTGTGGGCCATCATCTGACTCACCATCTGTCATTCCACTTCCAACTCCGACCCCTGTTTCAAAATCAATCGCTTGATTATCACCGATGGAGCGAACAGTTAACTGGACCGGCTTGAATACGTGAAATATAGCGAATTCATCTAGTATTTCCTTAAGTATCTCAGAACGAACTTCACTAAGATCTGTCAAAGTATCTTCAGTATTGTGATATGGTACCATTATGTCAATAGACAAATCTCTCACTTCTGCTTTGAATAAATCCCAGTCTACTTCAATACGCAAACGTTTCTCCGTATTCTTTAGTACTTGATTAACCACTTCATTGATGTGTGCGCGACTCAACATATCATCAGAGTCTTGGTGATATACTTTGTACATTACAGGATATGCTAAGAAAAGAGAAATCACCGATAGTGAAAGGGAAACATATGCCATCCACCAAGCGGGTATTCCAGCTGCACCACCTGTGAGCATTGCGGTTTCTCTACCTCCGCCAAGTTCAGCACCCATTAGTACCCAGCCCCAATTACCAAGGTCTGTTACAGACCAGCACGATCTTGTGCCTTCGTCAGTAATTTTCGCTTCTTGACTAATTTCACTATCTACAAAGGGTAGGAATGTCAGGCTGTTACTAGAACTTGTTATTTCTACCAGTATTGTTTTTGACAGCGTTTGTAATTTAGAACCGTTTTCTTCAGCGGACGTATCGTTGTATACATCTACTCGAAGTACCAAATCATATTCTCCATCAGACCAAGTTGTGAAATCAACTCTATCACTTAAGCCACTTCTTTCATTTGTATTGGGAGATGGACTTGTGGTATCTCCTTTACCTATAGCGGTCCAATTGAATGACTGAATTCCCTCTTCGAAATTATATCCATTTACGACTATTACATTATCATCATTTATTGGGTATATGTGCAGCCATGCTTGGTCACTGGTATCGATACACTGGTCTCCAATATCAAAGAATGTTCCACTGGCTCCATGGTCGAGTGCTGTAGACTCACCAAATATCCCTGCGCCCATTGCTAATAGCGCTCCCATGAATAAGATTCCATAACCGAGTCCAAATAATAATACAAAATCTTCAGTAGCAGAAGGAAAGCGACTACTTGTATCCTGAGTTCTTCTCTGACGAATCGCCGCGAGATCTTTAGAAACTTGAGAATCACTCCCCTTCTCAGGAGATTCTATTTCTTGAATCTCGGGTTCAGAATCATCTTCCCCCGTCGCCATGTACGAACCAGAAAGGACCTGCACATCAATGCATCTCTATAATTGTGAAAAAACTCACGCCATTTCAAAATCAGATTCACCCATTAACTTGCGCCATGCCGCAAGTCCAAAGAGGGCAATAATTTCAATAATTCCAACGGGTGCAGGTAGTATTGATGACTCATCATCCAGATTTTCATCATTGTAACCAAGGAGTTCTGAGGCATTGTATGAATCGGCATAAATCATGAACCAATCCAAATCTCTTGGAAGATTCATACTTAGAAACTCATGATCTTCTTGGTTAACCAAGAAATCATCTTCAATTCTAATCCCAAACCAGCCATCTAAGTAAATTCCTGGTTCAATTGTGATTGCATCAGTGATTACAAGCGGTTGTTGATTATATGATAGTCCAAATAACGGATCATCAGTTCCACCAGATAGTAGAGGAGGTTCATGAACACATACTCCAAAGCCATGACCGAGTGAGTGAATGAAATTGTCTCCAAACCCTTCGTCCTCAATGTGGGCGCGTGCTATATCGTCTAATGACCAAGCAGGAGTTCCTGCTTCAATCAATGGGAATGTTAAATTCTGTGCATCATAAACTGCATTATATGCTTTGATAATAGTGTCATTATTAGTTCCACCAATGGCATAACTTCTGGTGATGTCACTAACCCAATCATTTACTCTTGCACCTAGATCTACTACGACAATATCTCCAATCATAACCTGCTTTGGGCCGGCTCCAGCATTATCTGGGTCGCCATGAGGTATCGCACCATTAGCGCCAGAAGCAACAATTGTCTCAAAAGAAGGCCAAACAGGATTAGAACCATTTTCAATCATAGCACGATCTATCTCATCTGCGATTTGTCGTTCAGTCAAATTAGCCCCCATAACTACCATCCATAATTGTAGCCTAGCAACTTCTTGACCGATTCCTGCAATACGCACCGACTCTCGAATAGATTCATCTTTATCTGGAGATATTCCAGTTGGAGATGGCAATTTTCCATTTAAAATCCGTTCTGCTTCAGTTTCACAAGCACCTGCTGTTGGCAATGAAGCCGCCACAAACAGTGCAACTAATGAAAATACGAGCACCTTGCCCATTGATTTACCCTAAGCACTATCCTTTTTCAAACCGTCTATATCTTCGGTGTTTGAAATATACATGCAAAAATTGTCTAGTTTCAGGACATTATATGTGAATCGACATATACTAGAACTTTGATTGAGAGTCATGGGACTTGTATGGCCGCCACTTGCTTGGATGATGGCAAGTCTACTGTCATTTCTTGGAGTGATTTTATTCTCATATTTGGCCTGGCTAACATATAATGCCAAGCCTGAAGACTCAGAAAACCGATTAATTTCGTTTATGTTGGTCTGCGAAGGCTTTGGTGCGGCATTATTCATGATACCTTTCGGCTTCCCATGGACTCCAGCATCGGTTGACTACGCACAATGGATTCAAAATTTCCAAATTTTGTTTTTTGCGATGTTGCCATTCATTTATCTTGCTTTTACAGGTATTCAACCATCGAAGGTCTCTTCGTTCTTCGGACGAGATAATATCCAAAAATTATTGTTAGGAGCCGGTTTATTGTTGGGTATTTACCTAATGATAGCGCAATGGAATGAGGCATTGATTTGTCAATGGGATGAAGCATCACAGAAGCTTGGCTTTGGTCAAAGTGGAGCATTCGTACTGATCATATTCGGGATACTTATGACCAATTTCTATCTGATATTTTCATTATTTATGTCCAAAAGAAACCCGAAAATTGACGATGAAAGAAAAACTCGTATCAGAACTTATTTGCGGGGTTATGCACTTCGATATTTGTTCATTTTAGCTTCAATGGGTTACTATCTGGTATACAAATCATATTTCCACGCTGGAGGGACTTTACCTCTCTGGTTTACAGGATTTATTTTTGTGTGCTACGCATTGGGAAATATTGTATTTGGTGTGATGTTTTCAATGGGTATTCTGCAAGGTCAAATACTCGGTATCGAGCATTTGTTCAAGACAAATATCAACCGAGCTGCAATGGGTGGATTATTGGTATCTGCCTTTTTCGTAACTGAAGAAGTAATGCAGAATTTTCTTTCGGAAGAATATGGTTTCGTTGGTGGATTGATGGTGACATTTGGGATGATGGGAGCACGTACACCTATTCTGAAAATTATCGATAAGGGTACTGATTCAATGGTTGTCGATGCATTAGAAATCAATGATGATGCAGCAAAGATTTACCGCGAACAATATCTTACTGTAGTTCATGATGGAGTTATTACAGAACTTGAGAGACGTATGCTAAAAATAACCGCAAAAGCCCTCAGGTTGTCCGAAGACCAGTGTAAAGAGATTGAGTCAGAGCATTCTGAAGACGTTATCGAAGAAGAATAGTCAGACAACAATTATTCCTTCATGCATTAACTATGCAATAAAAGTTGAGATGCAACACTCTTACAAGAAAAAAGGTGGGTTAGGCCGGACTTGAACCAGCGACCTCGGCATCTTCAGTGCCGCGCTCTCCCAACTAAGCTACTAACCCTTGTTCACCCCTGCGGGCAGGAGCATTTCAAGCCTACGCCTTTCACTCAAGATCTCCGAGAATGGCTTTCTGTATCTCAAAGAGTTCACGTAGTCCACCTTCGGCAGAATCCATGAGGGCATTGAATTGTTCTCGCGAGTAAGTCGCTTCTTCACCAGTAGCTTGTATTTCGACAAAACTACCATCGGATATACCAACTACATTCATGTCAACATCGGCATTTGAGTCGAGGATATAGTCGAGGTCAAGATAAACACCTCCATCGATTAAACCGACTGAAATAGCGGCTAAGTCATGAGGCATAACCGCTCTCTCATGTGCTTCGATTTCCGTTGGAGATAGTTTAGGCGCTTCCCAACCTGCTTCTAATTGATCACGATTCGGTCGAAGATTTACAGGTAAACAAGTACCTGATACAATCAAGCGTCGAACTGCTAATCGCAATGCGATATTGGCAGCGGTAATCGATGCACAGCGAGTTCCACCATCGGCATTGAGGATGTCACAGTCAACGGTCAATGCGATTGGACCTAGTTGCTCTAGGTCGATTGCACCACGCAGAGATCGAGCAACTAAGCGTTCGATTTCCTGAGTTCTTCCTTTTGCCCCGTTACGTTCGCGGCGAAAACGAGAATCAGTAGAGGCAGGAAGTAGGCTATATTCTGCATGGACCCAACCCTTTGTCGCATCTCTAGGAAACCAACCGGGAAGGCGGTCAGCTTTGGTTACACAAGCCATAACTACAGTCTCGCCTTGGCGATATAGGATACTTGCTAGCGCATTTGGAGTGAAGTCTATTTCTACTTCGACACCACGCATTTCGTCATTCGGTCTGTCGCTTTCTATGCCGGACTTGAATTTGGCCATGGCTGTTGCCTGAACCTTCTCTTCATCAAACTTCCCCGCTGGCACAAATTGAAATGTTACCTGTTAATGGCCGGGATATGACTGAAGTAGCCATATGTGCAGTAGCACGTACACCTATCGGTAAATTCCGTGGATCATATTCTGGATATAGTGCAGTGGACCTTGGAGTATTCACTGTTAAAGAACTGTTGAAACGAGTGGGATTACCTGCAGATTCAGGTTTGGTTGATGAGGTGATATTCGGTCAGGTATTGCAAGCAGGTGCTGGCCAAGCACCGGCGCGCCAGGTCGCATTGGGTGCTGGTTTACCAGATTCTACCCCTGCGGTAACTATCAACAAAGTCTGTGGGTCATCACTCAAAGCAGTTATGTTAGCAGCAAATTCGATTCGAGCCGGAGAATATCGCTGCATTATTGCTGGCGGTATGGAAAGTATGACAAATGCTCCAAAAATGCAGTTAGAGAGAGATGGAGATCTGGTGAGTAGTATGATTCATGATGGTCTTTGGGATGTTTACAATGATGTTCATATGGGGAATACCGGAGAGTCGGTTTCTTTGGAACATGACATTTTGCGTGAATCTGCTGATAACTTCGCATCTCGTTCTCAACAAAGAGCAGCAGATGCAGAGAAAAATGGTTGGTTTGACTGGGAATCATTCCCTGTCCCTCTGCCAAATGGTGAAGAATTAACTTATGATGAAGGTGTAAGAGAAGGCACGACTACTGAAGGACTTAGCGAATTGAAGTCTGCATTCATCGAAGAAGGACGAGTAACTGCAGGCAATGCATCTACACTAAGCGACGGTGCATCTGCAGTATTGGTTGTAGAAGCTAATTTCGCACGTCAACAAGGATGGGAAATAATCGCTCTAATCGAAGATTATTGCACTAGCGGTTTAGCACCGGTTCAAGTGATGAGTGCACCTATTCCAGCAGTGAAGATGCTATTGGAACGTAATAACCTCAGTGTCGAGCAAGTCGATATATTTGAGCACAACGAAGCATTTGCAGCAGCATCTTGTGCTGTAGCAAATAAGATTGGTATTCCTGACGATAAATTCAATCTCCACGGTGGTGCAGTAGCTCTTGGTCATCCACTCGGAAGTAGTGGTAGTCGATGTCTAATCACCATGCTTGGAGTAATGCGGAGAGTCGAAGCCACTAATGGTATCGTGACCCTTTGTCTTGGTGGCGGCAATGCAGTAGCAATGTTAGTCAATCGCGCTTAAGATGAATTCTAACCACCATGGCTGCACCACGGTGTAGGTCTGATTCGTCGAGCACAGTTTCTGTAACCTCGGCTTGTATCACTTGCATCTTCGGTGCTGCTGGGCCTGTTAATTCTGCCATGACCTCATCGAGGTCAAATAATAGTTCGAGGTTTTTTGGTCCGCCACTAGAGCGATTGATCTGACTCTTGTGATATCCTTCCATGACGAAGTCTCCTCCCTCGCGGAGCGAGTGGAGGATACGTGGCATATGTACCGCCCTAATCTCCGGAGGAGTGTGGAACCATGAGCAAGCTATTAAATCACATTTTGATAATTCGACGTCGGTAAGGTCTTTGACGTGATAACTAACTTTGACATCGTGTTCATCTGCCAATAATTTGCACTTTGCTGCACCCATTGCTGCATAATCAAAAACCTGACAATTCCAACCTAGAGTGGCTGCCCAAACTGCATTTCTCCCTTCGCCATCAGCTGCGAACCATGCATCTTTAGGTTCTAATTCGGTTATGATTTGTTTGAGATACCGATTGGCTTCTTTACCATAAGCCCAGTCATCTTGTGCATACCTGAGATTCCATCGATTTTTCATTTATCAATCCCTCACCTTTATCAATCCGTGATCTTCAATCAATTCGACATCTCCTGGAATTATTCCAAGGATATCATCAGTAGAGATTCCAGTTGCATGCCAGATACTATTGGCAAAGGTCTCCTTCTTCATGCGTCCTGGTGAAATAATGGCATGGCGAGAACAGAGTTTACGTATTTGCTCAACTGTTGAGGCTAATATCAGAGGAATACCATTTATTGCTACTAAACCAACACCAAGTTTGAGATCAATATCCTTGTACCAAGTTCTCTCGCCGCGTACTACAAATGCACCTCGACCCAAACTTTCTCCACTTTCAGCTTGCTTTGAAACCTGACTTGGCTTCACCCAAAAAACGGTCCCATGTGCCCCTCCTGCATTCCATGATCGTGACCATGCCAGAGCAAGAGTGGCAGCCTGTAGAGTATTTTCATCATCGAGTTCGGAATCAATTTTATCCACTAAGCGGAATGCAGGTACGCCTTTTGGGATATGAGCAGGTGGTCTTTCATCAACTACAAATCCGATCGAGGATTTTAGAGCACAAGATGGAGCGCCATGAATATCGGCATGCAGATACCTATCGCCTATCTTCAAATGCTTCTTTACGATTGCATCATTTCCTTTAACATCTTTACCACCAATCATCAAATGACCTCCTGGCAAAATAGACCAGCGATGATTTTCAAACCATAATCTACGTGAGCGTTTTATACGGGCCAATTGGCCGCTCGCCTCTTTTTTAGCCTGCTTTTTACGTGCACTAGCAAGGGCAGCTCTTGTTTCTTCTAGAGCCGCTTCACCTCCAGAAATCTTGTTTTTCTGTTTGCGCCCAATTGTGAAATAACGACTCGCATTCTGATGGACAGAATCATCGAGATAGAGGGTCACTTTGATGCCTGGTGTGCCATTTTCATCGGGTAAAAAAGCCTCTATACTTCTCTTTGCAGCATTGATTGAAGCAATCCATTCAATGCTCTTAACCATCTTTCCAACAGCGCTAAAACCTTGTTCAGCAATTGCTTGGTTGACCTGATTTAGTAAATTGTCAACGTGAACCCATTCGTTCTGAATCGCATGGCCTAGAGATTGCTGCCCTTCGCCTTTTGAATCGAATCCTGAAATGGCTTTTTCTTGTTGAGCCAACCTTCTTTCCAATCTTTCAACCGTAGTCGAATGACCCCTTCCAGGTGCTGCAATATCGAGTAATTCTTCTTCCCTTCGAGCTAATGCTGCTGAATCTAGTCCTCCTTTCCAAGCATCGATCGCTGCTGAAAACGTATCGAATCGGAAGACGTTTTCATCAACTACAACCGGCATTTTAATCGGCCATACAGCAGTACAATTCTTTTCAAAAAAGGTGTCTCTATCCGCAGAAGGAATCGATAAATCGATTTCAGTAGTAGATTTGAGATGAGCGAATCCTCCATCTTCAGTTGAATTGAGTATTTTCTCTAGACTCTGATGTATTGGTATAGCGGCTACATCCTGTGATTTCGCTTTACTATCGAATTTACAATCGGCAATCACTGCTTTTGCTAGCGAGCCCCCAAGTACTTCCTTTGCCCCAAGAGTGGCGACGAGGTTCTTCTCAGAATTTGTTAGGATTTGTGAGATATCTTTCACTGTTAATTCATGAGGGTCTTTAGATGCAGGAGGAGGTGCGTAGATATGCCCCTTCTTGAGAGTGCGGTCGGCATAAGTCGCATGAGTGAGTGGTTGAATTATCATGCCATCCTCTTGACAAAGAATCAGATTTCCATCGCGGAACATCTCGACATAGAGGTGAATTATTCCGTGCTTCCCATCGAAAGTCAATCGAGCTACGCGGTCAAAACCTAGTTGTTCGATAGCCTCTAATCTGGCATTGGTAAGGTTTTTTCGCAACAACATGGCGAATTGTCCTGGATTCATTGGCATAGGTCGTTCGCGTTGACTAGTGTAGATACGTTGACCTCTTACTAGAACCAAATCGAAATTATCCGCACCACGAGGATTCATTCGCAATACGATTTGCTCGTAATGAGGCTGGTAGCATTTCTTTACTCTTGCGCCAATTAGATGACTCAACTCTGTACAAATTGCCCTAATGTCAATCGAACTCATGGAATCTTTCATACTATCACCCAACCATGTTCTTTCATTACAACTTTATCTTCTCTTCCCAGAGCTAAAAGATGAGCAAGAGTTTGGTCTTCAGCGAGAATCGGGTGTGCATCAGGTGAATCTGAATATGCATCAATCGCTATATCTTTGATAGAACTATGGCGGGAAACGGCAGCGAGAACCCGTTGATGCCGTTTACTCCTGTGAGAGATGTAATAGTCTAATGTTTTCTGAGGTAGGGGGATAACTGGTCCATGGCTTGGGAATATTAAATGCGGTTTCATATCTTTCAAGCGCTTTAATTGTTCAAGATAAATATTCATGTCTCCGTCATTTGGAGGAATTAGAATCGTTCCAATACCTGCAACCATATCTCCTGCGATCAAACCGGCATCTGAGATTAAGCAGAGATGCCCGGTACAATGACCAGGTGTATCGAGAACCCGCCATTCTTGATTTCCCAATTTCAAGATTTCATTATTGACAAGAATCCTATCACAAGCAATGGCGGCAGAGGTTTCTTTCGATGCCCAAATCGGCACGGGAAATGTTTTTTTCAATAATTCAAAATCGCCGAGGTGGTCCAAATGCCGATGAGTGAACATCATCGCTACTAATTCTCCTCGATGGCGTTCAACAGCAGCCAGTAAATCTTCCATTGCTCTTTTTGTTCTGCAAGCAGCATCAACTAGGATAAATTCACCTTCTGGGTCACCGACAAGATATGAGTTGGTATGATCTGCAGGAGGTAGTGTTGCTGTTGGAACAGGAACTACCTCAACACCATGTGCGAATAGAATTGAACGTCTACCTGGTGCGCGTGTTTCCAAATCGAGTGCCACTGCATTCATGTCATCATCAGTATCTTCTAGACAGCGTGCAACTTCTATCAGTAGACTAACTACAGGTGGTGCCACTTTAATCGAATTATCTCTCCATTCAGCGATTAGGTGGCTTGGTCTAACCCATCTTGCTTCAATAAACTCGGTTTGGCCACTTAGTGAAAAATCTGGAACATCACTACCTGCATGAATATGAAGGAATGAATTTTCAAAACGCATTGGACCAAAAGGAGGAGTAGTGCGTTTAGAAATCAATCGTACGCCTTTGTTATCACAGGAGATGCTGCCTGATTTCACCAATTTCAGCCAATTGTTTTTGTCAGCCACAACTTTCATTCTATCTTCCTCACAGACAGTTACTAGTTTACCATCTTTTGGCGCTAGACCTAATTCCTCGACCAATTCTCTAAACATCGCTGCTTGGGCTAAATTTAGATTTGGTAATATCTCTACAGATTCTCTGTCACAACGGGAAATACCACCGCCAGGGAAAGCCCAGTATTCTGGAAATGAAGGCATGGTTCTAGCACGTCTGCCCAAAAGAACCTCAACCCCTTCTTCACTATCTCTGGTAACCATCAATGTGGCTGAAGGACGTGGTGGCCTTCGGTTGAGGTTTCCTAGCGAAAGACCGGCTGGAACTTCGCTCATGGATGTGGGATGTCACCCTTGGTTTCAAGACATATGCCGATATCGGAGCATGATGGTCACCATTGAGGAGGATCTCGAACAGTTGGCAGCTGCCATAAGAATCGGAATCGATCCATTTCCTCCAACTAAACCAAAGCGGTCAATTGGGCGAATCGCTATTGCCTCTTTTATGATAATTTTGATGCTGAGTTGGGTATCAAAGTTGCTAATGCGTTTTGTTTAATCTATCAAAGGACTATTATAGATGCATATTATTCGTTCTATAAAGGCAACTGCGAGGTAATACTTTCAGGTCAACCTAAAGATGTGATTAAATGATGGATACAATACTTGCTAAAATGAATCAAGCCCTTGGGTTTGAGTTGAGAGCGATAAATATGTACGCACACTATGCTGCTAACGTGAAAGGGATTCATCGCATGCAACTTGTTCCATTGTTCGAAGAAGAGGTCACAGAATCTATTGCTCATGCAAATATAGTTAGAGCAGCGATAGTTAAACTAGGTGGGATTTGTGTGACCGAACGCGATCCTTTACCGATAGTTCACACGAATTCTTACCTCGATATGCTGCAACATTCTTTGGAGACAGAAATGAGTGCTAGTCTGGTTTACCGTGAAGTACTCGATTTGGTCGAAAAATTGGGTGATAGGGAACTATACGACTCTTTCGAAAGCATCTATTTCAGTGAGTTACGCAGTGTCGAAGAGATGAGGATGCTTATCGACTGAAGCCTCTAGGCTCTGCTATAGGCAGGCCAGATTGTGAATATCGTTGTATGCACTCAGAGTTTTCCCCGCTTCAAAGGGGATGTGAATGCACCATTTATTTTCAATCTAGCCAAGGCTCTTTCAAAACATGAAAAAATCTCAATTGTAGCCCCACATCACGCATCTAGTGCTGAGCAAGAGGAGTGGGAAGATATTCCTATTCACAGATTCCGTTATGCATCAGATAAACGTGAGATAATGGCATACACCGGTTCAATGCATAAAGTCGCCCTAAAACCGTGGAATTGGCTACTTTCAAGATCATTTTTGCGTAAGGCTAGCAAATCTATACGGATGGAATCTGAAAGGGTTTCTGCTGATGTTCTTTATGCACATTGGGTTCTTCCAAGTGGAATGTTCACGGCCAAAGCCCGCAGCGGTGAGAAATTAGTAATCCATGTTCATGGAACCGATTTCAATTTAATGCGAAAGAGTCGTTTATTGCGACGTATTTCGGTTGGAGTCTTGCGTAAAGCCGATGGCATACTCTGTGTTTCCAAAGAGCAGGAACAAGTCATTAAGCGATTGGTAAGTTGCCCAGTCGCAGTAGAATCTATGGGGGTAGACCTTTCATTATTCAAATCAAAACCAAAAGAGAAATTCGACAAAAAAGTGCTTTTTGTCGGGAGGATTACCCAGGCCAAAGGCGTAGACCACATTGTGAAAGCAGCAAGGCTCATGCCTGATTGGAATTTCACAATAGTTGGTGACGGCCCCTATTTATCTGAGTTGAAAGAAAGTGCAGATAAATTGGTTAATGTAACCTTTACGGGAGCTGTAGATAATGGTGACTTACCAAAATACTATCACGAAGCAGATCTATTCCTTTTACCTTCACAAAGAGAGGGAATGCCAGTATCGATAATCGAATCATTAGCATGTGGCACTCCGGTTATCGCAACAGATGTCGGACAGATTTCAGAGATAGTTATCAACGGTGAAAATGGTCAATTGATCGAAGAATCTGGTGAGTCAATAGAAGTGGCGCTGAATAGTATTGCAACTCAAGGAACATGGAAACAGATGAGCCTTAATGCTCCAAACAGTGTTAGTGACCGTGACATGAACGAGGTCGCAAAAAGGATAATTTCTTTTATGGAGGAGTTATGATGGCTGATAAAAAAGTCCTCACTCGAGTATTGGCTACTGCAATAGTAATTATCGCATTTTCATTTGTCGCTAACGATCTTCATTCTAGTTGGGATTCATTAGCCGATAATATCTCTTCACCGAGTCTTTCTTTTTGGGCTGGATGCGTATTGATTTTGTCAATGATGGCATTATGGCCAGCAGTTTGGATAATTATCATGCGAGGATGCGGAGTGAAAATGCCTACTAAGAATGCATATGCAATTTGGTGGGTAAGCAATCTGGGTAAATATGTCCCTGGAAAAGTGACACTTATCGCAGGTAGAGCATGGCTTGCTCGTCGTTGGGGTCCACAGGTGGTATTGGAATCATTTGCTTGGGAATTTATTCTTAGTATCTCTTCTGCATTGATCGCTGGAAGCCTTTTCCTTTTCTATAACGATAGCATCTATGGTAGTCTTATTTTTGGGGCTGCATTACTAAGTTTATTCCCCATTTTATCTCCTGATCTAGTACAGAAATTGTTGAGAAAACCGATTGCTTTGCTTGGCAGAGGGAAGTGGGATGCGCCTGTTTCTATGAGTCGTGCGACATATTTACAGGCATTGGTAATGTTGGTATTAGGTTGGATTGGATGGGGTATTGCTCATCAATTATTATTATCTGGGATTGGGATAGAGATAGATTTAATCGTATTGATATCGGTGTTTAGTCTAGCGTGGGCAGTTGGTTTTGCCATCATTATACTACCAGCAGGCCTTGGGGTTAGAGAGGGTGCGTTAACACAATTGATGACCCCCTTTGCAGCAGCAGGGGTAGGTGCGATCTTAGCACTGCTTTCTCGAATAGTCAACATCATTGCTGAATTGATAGCGTTCGCAGTAGGATCTTCGATTTATGCTACAATCTCATTGGAAGAAGAGTAATCAGATTTCATCGCCCAATAAATCTAGGCGCCGGTTCTGCCTTGACCGATATACAAAAGATTCTCCAAGTAGCCCAAGCATGAATAATTGAATACCCACTGTAATCAATAAAACACCAAGCATGAGTAATGGCCGGTCACCGATTCCTTCACCATACGCATACTTCAAAGTAACAAGATACGTACAAATTGCAAAACCTACCGCTGAAAAGAACCCACCGATTCTACCGAAGAGATGCAGCGGCCTTTCCATGAAGGAGACTAGGAACCCAACTGTCATCAAATCGAATAATCCTCTAAGTAATCTCTTGCTACCATATTTCGATTTACCATGAACTCTTGGTCTGTGATCAACGGGTATCTCTGTGATTCTGCCCCCACGAATAGCACCTAAAACCGGGGTATAGCGGTGCATGTCCCCATACAGATCGAGAGAGCGAGCCAACTCTGTATCATAGGCTTTGAAACCACAATTCATGTCGTGTAAATCGACTCCTGCTATCTTTCTTGACATAGCGTTGTATATTTTGCTTGGCCATCTCTTGACAATACCGTCTTTTCTTTTTGCTCTCCAGCCACAGACCATCTCATATCCCTCGTCCATTTTGGCGAGGAACCTCTCGATTTCTTTCGGGTCATCTTGTAAATCACCATCCATTGTGATGCTAACTTTTCCTTTAGCGATTTCAAAGGCGGCAGCAAGAGCGATAGCCTTACCCTGGTTTCGTTTGAACTTCAGAATTCGGATCATAGAATGAATCTCTCTTTGAGCAAGTATTTTTTCAACGGTAGCATCACTACTTCCATCGTCGATGAATAGTATCTCAAATGTTTTTCCAGTCATTGCTGCAACTATTTCAGAAACTAGAGGTTCTATATTTTCTTCTTCATTAAGAACGGGGATAACTACGCTAACCGCCACATCCTCGGTGCTATCTTCCACGGTCATCATTCGACCTCCTTAGGCTTGTGACTAAGATATTATCTCATAAGTTGGGTAGTCTGAGCGCTGATTGATGGCAACAGTGGAGAGCGGCAATTTATTTGCTAAAGTCGACCACTTGCTGGATTTGATTCTCAAATGGGTCGATGAAGCACCAAAGAGTAGAATTTTGCTAAGTTTACTAATGGTCAATATTTTGGCAGTAATGCCGATTATCACGGGATATGTAATCTCACCGAATCCTGACCACGAAGCAAATACCGATCTCGAGATATTTAGGGATAGAGCAGGTACCATTCTCGATGGGAATCTACTTTATCGCGATACGGACAATGTCACACTAACTCCACCTGTAATCAATTATCTACTCACTCCACCAATGATTTTAGGTGATAACATAATTGTTTGGCAATTGTGGTTTGCCGGATTTACCTTCCTCACTAGTGGACTAATGTTTCTTATGATTTCTTCGCTTGCAAACAATAGAGTCGGTTTCGCAGCGGCTTTGTTTTATCAAAGCAGCCCGTTTTCCGTTTATACGGCCGCAGCTATGGTCCAAGACGATACGATACTGCCACTATTTTTATTATTCATAATGGTAATGATGCTCAAGAAATTGTGGTATAAAGCCGCACTTTTCGCTGGTATTGGAACGATGACAAAATTATTTCCGGCTTTGGTAGCACCGTTGATATTCTTTGCTAGTAACGATTGGAAAACACGTTTCAAAATCGTTGGCATCGGCATTGGAATTGCTCTACTAATCTGCCTTCCATTCCTAATTTTTGCTGGTGACGATTTCATACCCTTCCTTGAGTTCTACCTTTTAGGTAAAGAACCAGTTGGAATAACTGGGCTCGAAGAGGATATTGCAATCGCACGAGGAATGTCAATGTGGGCATTCTTAGCTAGGGTAGGGTTAGTGGTTCCAACTGGATTACTACATGGTTTATTCATTCTCAGTATAATTGGGATTTGGGCCATGGTCGGTAAAGGACATCTAGACTCTATCCGTGGTTTCAGTCTCTGTATTTTGTCGATTTTCATACTTTATTCAAAACTTCATTATGGCTATCACCTGATGCTATTAGTTGCACTTATTCCATGGTCAATGCACGACCATAGACGCATTCTGGGGTTGTTCTTAGCAGCATTAGTCGCACGAATTGTTCATCTTGAATGGCGTGATTATCTTGGCTTGCCTGGTGGTGAATTAATTCCTCTACTTCTTGCTATTGGCTTATGGTTCTACTGGATATGGTGGGCAAGAGTTCTCATCAAAGGTCCAAACTTTTCTGAACAATGGAGTAGAGATGTTAGTCAAAAAGGAATGAAGTACGTCCTCTTTAGTTCAGTACTATTTTTCTGTTTGACATTTACTGTTAGATTGATAATTCAAATCTAGGGTTTACGGCCAGAGATAACTAACGTTCCAGGGAACTCATCACTAGGGTTTGCTCGCCAACTCTTGATGTCGATAAAACCAGCATCTTTCCATAGAGATAACCATTCTTCTTCACTGAGTAATGTCATGTGTACATCCAATGACTCAGGCCAATTATGACTTCTTTTATGCTCAGCATAAAAATCGATTCCAAAAATTGCTAATCCCTCATCATTCATCCAGTTACTGAAAATATCATTCAACATCATTGCAGGGTCATGTAGATAATAGATGAATTCCATAGAGTGAATTACATCGAATTTTTCATTCATTTCGAATCCAGGTAATACGACAAGGCGATAATCTCCATTTTTATCAATATTTTTTGCTTTGGTGATCATTGTCTCCGCACCATCGATTCCAGTCGCATGCATACAGTTGGCAAAATCGGATAATTTCCGAACAACCCACCCATTTCCACAACCAATGTCGATCGCAGTAAATGGTTTAATACGTGTTTTATCAATGAATTCAAGCATTTCTTTTACTGCAGCGGCATGGCCTTTTTCCATTCCTTCATCCTTACCAATAACCGCCCAATGGTCGAAGACCTCGGTTGCATCCTTCATACAATCATCCTCACATGTCATTCGTCTAGTCGGACATAAATAGTCTCTCTCGGATTTGAACCGAGGTCGGCGGGACCAGAACCCACCATGATGGACCGCTACACTAAGAGACTGTTAGATGAGCCAGTAGCCTCTCATTCTTCAAGGCAACGGTGTAAGAGTTGTTCTAATTCATCTCAACGAATAATAGTCTGGCAGAAAATAAAATCTCCAGCCTCTGAACAGAATAACAAACTAATCTACTGTGGCGATTCAGCCACGGAAACCAGAGTTAATCTTGTTTAGTGCTTCTTTGCTCGGTCTGAGTTCGTCCTCTCCTAAGTCGATTAATGGTGTATCTACCATGTCCAAATCTTCATGTAATGCAGGTCTACTACCATCGAAGTATAGTAGTCCAGTGACGTGGTTAGCGGCAACTTCTGCTTCATGAAGAGCTGTGAGAGCAGCCATTGTATCACTAGGGTCATGGTCTTCACTAATAGTTTCAAGTCGAATGGTAGAACCATCATGCAAAGTGATATCGCGATAGTGTCCGGATGGAACCTCGATCTCTTCAACAGGATTGAAGTGAGGTATATATCCGAGAGTATGTAATTCGACATCATTGTCTTTCACATAACCATAAGAGCGCATCGACTCCTCGTTATTATTGAAAGTAACACAAGGTGAAATGACGTCGATTAAAGCAAATCCCTTGTGGGACATAGCCGCTCTGATTAAGGATGCCAATTGCTTTTTTGCACCGCTAAAAGATCTAGCGACAAAAGAACATCCAAGGTTGATGGCCATAGCACACATATCGATAGGTTGTGTTTCATTTGTCAAACCTTTCTTCTTCTTACTGCCTTTGTCTGCAGTAGCAGAATACTGCCCTTTAGTCAAACCATATACTCCGTTATTCTCGATGATGTATACCATATTGACATTTCTTCTAATAGCGTGAATGAATTGACCTACTCCAATACTGGCGGAATCCCCGTCCCCAGAAACACCGAGATAGAGTAAATCCTTATTGGCTACGTGAGCTCCAGTTGTGACGCTAGGCATCCTTCCGTGAACTGTATTGAATCCATGCGATTGGGAGAGATAGTAGGCAGGGGTTTTCGAAGAGCAACCTATTCCAGACATCTTAGCAATACGATGTGGTTCTACTCCATTTTCCCAAGCTGCATTGATAATAACAGATGATATTTGGTCGTGACCACAGCCAGGACATAGTGATGATTTACCACCTGTGTAACTATCTTTAGGCTCGTTAATGACATTGAGTTTAACCGCTCTTACGGGTTTATCACTCATGCACCCACCTCCTCTAAAACCTTGAGAATCATATCGGCATATAGGGTCGCTCTAGGAGGTAAACCATCGCTGTAAGCAACACTGTGTATTCGTGTCAATAATTCAGTAGGCATCTCTTTGCGCATGATTCCATTGAGTTGTGCATCTCTATTGACTTCGAGAACTATAACGGTCTCATGACGTTCCATGAATTCTTTTACTCCGCTGTGTAATGGTAAGGCTCTCACTCTGCATTGACTGACCTTACGTCCAGTCTCTTCCAAGATATCATCGATTTCTTGGATGATGTTTTCCATAGATCCATAATATACAATTCCAACTTCACATTCTTTCTCCTCACGGAAAAGAGGTTCTGGTAAATCATCTGCAGAATTCATAATTTTACGCTTTAGACGAGCCATCAATTCGAAGTAAACATCGGGTTTTTCGCTGTAGTTACCTTCTTCGTCATGCCCCGTCCCTCGATATAGAATTGGATCTAAGCCACTACCTGGTAATGTACGATAGGGTATACCGTCACCGTCAACATCTCGATAGCGACCATAGTTGTCGATAGCATCCAACTGTTCTTGAGTAAGCAAGACCTTTCCTCGATCCATAGGGGTGTCGGGGTAATCAAAGCCTTTACATGCCCATTTATTCATTCCTAAATCGAGGTCGCTAAAGCCCATAACTGGAGTTTGATAACGTTCACTTACATCAAATGCTTTCCAGCCAAATTCGAAGCATTCTTCGACAGTTCCTGGAATTAAAACTATGTGCAGTGTATCTCCATGGCTACTTTCATAGAGCATTGTCAAGTCACCCTGCTGAGTTCTGGTTGGCAAACCAGTAGAAGGTCCAACTCGGTTAACATCCCAAAAGACACACGGTATCTCTGCAAAGTAAGACAATCCAATAAATTCCTGCATCAGAGAAATTCCAGGGCCACTGGTTGCAGTCATTGCACGGGCACCAGCCCATCCGGCTCCAATTATCATTCCAGCTGCAGCGAGTTCGTCTTCGGCTTGAATCACTGCATAGGTTGCTTTCCCATCCTTATCTCGCAATTCAGGTAACCAATTGATAATTCCTTCAGCAACAGAAGAAGATGGTGTGATCGGATACCACGCCAATACCTGAATTCCACCAAAAATAGAGCCCAGCGCCAATGCTTCATTACCTTCGATAAAGAATTGGTCGGTTTCAGATTCTCTGGCCTCGACGAGATAAGGATCTATTTTTGTCAGATTGTCACGAGCATATTCACGACCCAATCGGGCGGCTTCTGAATTGAGTTCAATCGCTTTCACTTTACTTCCAAATTGCTTTGAAATAGCTTTCTCGAGAACCTCTTGGTCGATATTTAATAATTCAGCAATCACTCCAACATAAATTACATTGGCAACCATTCTTGCCAACTTTGGATTAAGAGTGCGAGCAATTTTAGTCATCGGAACTGGATATGAAATGACATCCTCTCGAGTCATTGGCATTTTGCTATCGGTATTCCAGATGACTACAGTACCTGGTTCGAGGGCTTCAAGGTCTTCTTCCCAAGTTGCTTTATTGAATAAGACCTGGATGTGGGTGAAGTTTCCTGGTGCTTGATAGCCATTATCCGAGACGCGAATGATGTACCACGTTGGCAGTCCCGAAATATTTGACGGAAACAGATTCTTACCACTCGATGGGATGCCCATGTCAAAAAAAGATTGCAGCAATATCAAATTTGCTGATTGTGACCCAGTTCCGTTCGCTGTTGCTATGTTGATGCAGAAATCATTGACGATATTGCTCATCTTGTTCAGACTCCGACGCCTTGTGCCCTAAGGGCACGGGCCATTAGCGTCAGTGGGATGGAATCGCTCTTTGAATGTATTGCAGGGTATATTCTAGTACCGTGGGAAGAGTAGTGCTCAATAAGTATGCGATTATCGGCGAAGCATGGCCGGAACAGATAAACAGAGTATAATCCAATCTCGCGCAGATGCATGGGATAAAGCCGAGAAATTAATCAAAAAAGGGAATCCGGAATCAGCACTGGAGACTCTAAGGGAGATAGATGGTAAAGGTGAGCATCACACAACTCTTCGTTTGGCCGGTACCGCGATCTGGGAAATGGCGAAAGAATCGGGTTCAAAAAGTGATTATCGACGTGCAGCCCGCTTGTTAGACGATGCTGTAAAAATTAATCCACGCGATAAAGCATGTGGTTCTATTTACAATAATTTACGTAATGAAATGCAGGACAAGGGTATTTCAGAGACATTGATGCCGAAATTGATGATTTCAGGAGCCCCTACTCCTGCTGGATTATTAGCAATTGTCGGCGGTGTATTACTCATCGTGGCAATGATCAAAGTTGTATCTGATTCTACCGATGTACAAGCTTCTGGTGATGTTTTGATGGAGATAACTTGGACTGATACAGCGGGGGTTAATCACAATGGGAAAATATGGATTTCACTTGATGATAGTTCTACACCAATGCATGCTGAGAGTTTTCGAGAAAATGTAGATGCAAAAAGATATGATGGCGTGATTTTCCACCGTGTAATAGACGACTTCATGATTCAAAGTGGCGATTTTGAAAATCAGGATGGCAGTGGCGGTCATGCAGGTGCTTTCTTTGGTTATTGTTCCAGCAATCCAAGTGTTGTTAGTAACGATTGTAAGGATGATATGACACAATGGGTTATTCCAGCAGAATTCGGTAATACTCACGATGCAGGAGTAATTGCAGCAGCACGTTCATCAAACGAAAACTCTGCAGGAAGTCAATTCTATTTGGTTGACTCCAATGGCGCTTATTCTCTCGATGGTAGTTATACTGCGTTTGGTAAGGCCTACAAAGGAGAAATCGATGGAGCAGAAACAACTGGCGTCGAAGTAATCGATCAAATTTCTCAAGTGTCTTGTGGGGGTAGCGGACAACCCTGTTCTCAAGGCAATGAAGGCCCTACATATCCAGTTACAGTAGTTAGCGCTTCACTCCTCACCGAAGGTTCAACACCATGGTGGCAATTTTGGTAATCATTGAGCCAAATTGATAGGTAGGTGGCCATTCGGTCGCCCTATGGCAGAAGACTATTTTGCATCGAAAAGAGATTTTGTCATGGGCGGTAGTTTCCATGCTATCGCAGCACTCGATGAGGCAGGTCATGATACCAGTTCATTACCATACTCGATTAGAGTCTTACTAGAAGGTGCTTTACGTAATTGCGATGGTTTTCTAATCACAAAAGAAGACGTCATCTCTATTGCAAAATGGCAAGCCGACGGTGAAAGAAGCGAGATTCCATTTATTCCCAGCCGTGTCATATTACAGGATTTCACTGGAGTGCCTGCAGTAGTAGATCTAGCAGCACTTCGCGATGCGATGGTTGAGATGGGCGGCGACCCAACAAAAGTCAACCCCCAAGTCCCAGTTGATTTGGTAATCGACCATTCGGTTCAGGTCGACGTATCGGGTAGCGAAGAATCAGCTTTAGATTTGAATTTAGATATTGAATATCACCGCAATATGGAACGATATCGTTTCTTGAAGTGGGGGCAGGAGTCCTTGGAAAACTTCCGCGCAGTTCCTCCATCACGTGGAATTGTCCATCAGGTAAATCTCGAATGGATTGCTACTGTTGTACGTCAGGAGAACGGCGTTTGGTTACCTGATTCTCTAGTTGGAACTGATTCTCATACAACCATGATAAATGGACTTGGTGTTTTAGGTTGGGGTGTTGGCGGTATAGAAGCAGAAGCAGTTATGCTTGGGCAACCGATTTATATGCTAGCACCAGATGTAGTTGGCTTCCGTTTGGTTGGGGCTCTATCGCCGGGAGTTACGGCGACAGATATGACATTGAGAGTCGTTGAAATTCTGAGGGAGCACGGAGTTGTAGGTAATTTTGTGGAGTTCTTTGGCAAAGGAATGGCAGCATTATCATTGCCCGATAGGGCTACAATCGCTAACATGGCTCCCGAATATGGGGCCACTTGCGGCTTCTTTCCAGTCGATGACAAGACACTTGATTATTTGCGATTAACCGGCCGGGAAGATGAGGCTGTAGCCGCAGTTGAGAGTTACTGTCGCGAGCAAGGCCTTTGGTATGATGAAAGTGCGGAAGAGAAGTCTTACAGTGCAGTTATTGAATTGGATCTTAGTTCAATTAAACCTTCATTAGCAGGCCCTAAAAGACCTCAGGATAGAGTTGATTTAGCAGATATGGAGAGCCATTTTAATCATACTCTAACTCATGAAACAGGTCATCAAGGGCACGGTCTTTCTCAAGATGATTTATCTAATTCAGGTTTGGTTGAAATCGGTGATGACATCTATGATCTCAATCATGGTGATGTAGTTATAGCTGCAATTACCAGTTGTACCAATACCAGTAATCCAGGTGTTATGTTGGCCGCAGGAATTCTCGCTAGGAAAGCAGTAGAAAAAGGGCTCACAGTAAAGCCTTGGGTGAAGACTTCATTGGCTCCGGGAAGTCGCGTAGTTACAGAATACTATCGTGCTAATGGTTTCGATGAAGATCTAGCAGCCTTAGGTTTCAACAATGTAGGATACGGCTGCACCACCTGCATTGGAAACTCTGGCCCTTTAGCAGAAGAAATCGAATCAGCAATTACCGAAAATTCATTGATTGTCGGCTCCGTAATATCTGGAAATCGTAATTTCGAAGGGCGAGTGCATCAGAATGTCAAAGCCTCGTATCTCGCAAGTCCACCTCTAGTAGTAGCATATGCTCTTGCTGGAACTCTCGATATCGACCTTGATAACTCTCCTCTCGGAAAAGATAGTTCCGGGAAACCAGTGATGCTAGCAGATATTTGGCCGAGTGAAATGGAGATTGAAAACGCACTGAAGGTCATCACTCCAGAGATGTTTAACGAACGTTACTCTACAGTGATGCAAGAAGATCGATGGGATTCAATAGAAGCAGAAAATAGCCCACTTTACCAGTGGCAAAACGATTCTACCTACATACGCCTGCCAACTTTCTTCCAGGGCCTGTCACCAGAAATAAGTCCAATTAAAGCAATAGAAGATGCAAGAGTATTACTCAAATTAGGCGACTCAGTAACAACAGACCACATTTCGCCAGCAGGTGCTTTCCCTGCTGATGGCCCTGCAGGTAGATGGTTACTAGAAAGAAACGTAGAGGAAGGAGATTTCAACTCATTTGGTAGTCGAAGGGGTAATCATGAGATAATGATGCGAGGTACTTTTGCTAACGTTCGTATAAGAAATCAATTAGCACCAGGTACTGAAGGTGGCTGGACAGTAAATCATGCTACTGGAGAGATTTGTAGTATTTACGATGCAGCGATGTCCTCAGAATCGCCTATGATAGTTCTCGCAGGCTCGCAATACGGTACTGGCTCTAGTAGAGATTGGGCTGCAAAAGGTACTTTACTACTCGGAGTAAAAGCAGTGATTGCAACTTCTTTTGAGAGGATTCACCGTTCAAACTTAGTCGGCATGGGAGTTTTACCGCTGACATTCAAGGAAGGAGAAGACGCTGAAAGCCTTGGTTTATCTGGAGAAGAGAAATTTTCAATTCCAATCGATGATAATGTTGTCCCATTACAAATGATAGAGGTAACAGCCACAAATTCAGAAGGAAAAGAGATTGTCTTTGAAGTTCAGGTTAGAATGGATACTCCAGTCGATGTAGAATACTATCGTAATGGTGGGATATTGCATACTGTCTTGAGAAATTTAGCCCAGTAATACACGTCAAGTTGAAGTTAGAGCAGCCGCAGGAGTGAACGATGCACGAATTGCGGGGCTACGTCAGATATCGCTTTCGCTCATTAGAAGATGAGGTCGACATTACCCTGGAGGGAGACTCACGATGGGTTTCTGCTAAGGTTTCTGAACTTGGCCTTAGTAATGTCGGCTGGACAATGCCCCTGGCAGTAGAAAGTCAAAGCCGTAGTAATTCTAGCTTATTATTTGGTGATAAAAACGCCGATAAAGGTCCACAAATACCACCGCCAGATCCATCTAGGATACCTGTAATTAGGCGTTCAATAGGCGACTTGAATATCCATGCTGCACTTGCAGAAAAGGGCTTAGAACAATCCAGGCGCCCTGATGCGGATGAAATTAGGGAGATTCTAGTGCAAGTTGAGGAACCTTTACCTGCTCAAGGTCCTTTGGTAATCGATCCAATGTCTGAAGCTTGGCTCAAAGAGTTGATGCGCATTGCTGTCAGACAATTTGGTGTTACTGCTATGGCTTTTGAGACCATAGAATTAGCCGCAAGTGACTATCTTGGTGATCGCCAAGATGAGGAATTAGAAGCTTGGCTAGAATCGTTATTTAGAATGGGTAAACTGGTAAAAGTACACGGTGGCGAGACCAATGGCTGGGGGCCTGCCCCGCGTTGGTTAGCATCCTAATAATCACTCCAAATGGGATTCTAATTAGGCGCCAACTGCGCTCTATTCAATCTTCAATAAGAGAGGCATCTTCCCAAAGGCATTAAAGTGGAAGTGGAATTCGGATAGGCTAGTGAACACTATGTCGAGAAAGAATACAAACGGAGCAGCCCAATCGCGCGCAATCTCCCTAGTCTTGATAATGCTGATTTCGAGTCTTGCTGCATTAAATCTTACTTCAGCATCTACTACCAGACAATATACTACTGAAAGAGACCCACACGATGTCGCTCTTGGCGATTTTGATTGTGATGGGGATCTCGATATAGTTACAGCAAACGATCAAAGTTTGAAAATATCCGTACTTTGGAATGACGATGGCCATTTCTACGATAGAATGGATATTTGGACTTCATCTAATACCTCTGAAGATGCAACATTCGAAGATCACTCAAACACACAAAAAGTAGAGGTCGGCGATTTTACCGGTGATGGTAATGACGATATCGTAATCTATGCGCGAAATCGGCCATTTAAGTCCGATGGAAATGGCGGCCTACTTCTAGATAAGTTAGGAAATATTACTACAATCACCAATGATGGAGGTTGCGATACACCCGGTGTCCCTAAGGCTAATCCGCGAGGATTTTCAATCGGAGCAAGAATAGATCAGGTTTGGGTTTGGGATTTAGCGGTCGCTGATGTAGATGAAGATGGCGATGATGATATTCTCGTCCTTGAATTGCAAGCGGATATCAAAAAGCAGGTTGTTAAGACTTACATGGCACCAATTACCAGCAGTTTTTCGCCAACACCTAATAATCCACAACTTACACAACTCGGGGATTCAACAGCAAACGCATATCGGGAACTCGAAGTTGGAGATTGGGGTGAATCCCAGGGTACCTTGGGTCAAACATGCACTGATAGCGATATCTGGCTTCAACGCAGCGCTGGTGTCGATTATTTAACAGGCGTAACTACCAACCCTGGTAAATCAGATAACATAACTGTAATCGAATTTGATTGTCTTACAGACACATTCCCAAGTTCATACAATTTCCAAACCACGCAGCAACCAGGTTCTCACGTTTATGCATTAGGTGTTGACTTTGGTGGCATGGACATTGGCGATATTGACGACAATGGAATAATTGACGTAGTTGCTATGAACGATGCTAATACTCAGAATGTAACCTATGCAATTAGAGATGAAGTTACAGGAGCATATTCGGCATCACAAAATGTTTATTTTGGTGAATATATTTCTTGGGAAGTAACAATTACCGATCTAAATGGTGATGGAGAGCCAGATTTCCTTAACGCCTGTAAATTTGGTGCAGATGAATCTACTGACTCCACTGGTCAAACAACTACAATTTACTACCTGAATGAGCCAACTAGCATTGCAGTGACGCTATCTGATGGAAGCGGTGGCCACATGGCCCCATTGTACTACGGTGCGGCCACACGCCCTGCTACTGCAGTTGTCGGCCAACTTATCGGTGGGTCAGGCAGTGCTCCAGATATTGTTCTGGCTCACGGTAACTACCGCCAAACAACTTGGAATGATAATTGGGGCTGGAATGGTGCATATGAGCGAATAGTGGTTATCGAAATGGACAACACCGATCTAGCGGTTTCCGATATCGATTTTTCTCATACAGACAAATATATTGGTTCAATTGGCGAGGGAACTAGAAATGTAAATGTTACAGTAACCAATGCTGGAATGGGAGTTCTAAACGGCCAAGCTGATTTGGAAGTTACGATTAAGGAAGTAGATGAAGCTGCATCATCTAACGAGACTGTATTTTCTAATGATTTTGATTCCGCTGAAGATAAAACCGGTTGTAACGGTGGTTGCACATGGCGCTATGAGTCGTATCATGGCAATCACCATTGGGCTATGGAAACGACCCACGGCACCGGTGTAACTGGAACTGGAAATAGTAACAATGCAGCGGGAGCATCTGCTAATTCTAACAATCCTACGAATTTCATGTGGTCAGGGACTATGCAAACCGATAGTAACGGCGACGACTGGTCCGGATATGGCTCCAATTGGGATGAAGCAATGGTCTTAGAAGATGTTGATTTGACCGGTTCAGACAGGGCTTGGATTTCTGCTGAATTATTCCGTCATATGGGGTATGCAGCAACTACTTACAACGACGGTCAAGGTGATATCTTACGTGATGTTTGGGATGATATGGCTATGGTAGAAGTACTCAGCGAAAAAGGCGGATGGGATGTCATTTCATGTTCATCTGAAGCTTACTTTGGTGGAGAGTGCCCTTCAGGCTCTTCAATATGGGGCGGATACGATAACGAAAGAGTAAGAAATCAACAACTTAGCGGAAATGAAGAAAGTATTTCGCAATATTGGGTCCAAGGTCTTCAAGCACAGAATTCGTTTTATGGATGGACAGATTTCTCAGAAAATGGAGTCGGTGCATTTGATATTTCAGAATATGCAGGCTCAGTAGTCGATGTACGTTTCAGGTTCAAGAGTGGATTTACTGGAAGTAATTCAGACGATGACGATAGTAGATGGTCTGGTGAAGATGGATTTGCCGTAGATAGTGTAAATATTTGGAAACAGGTTACAGCATTTACCAGTAATGTTCAGACTTATCCTGCTCAAATCAATATGGTTAATATGGCTCCTAACGATGACTATACTACATCGATACAAGCAGATTTCGTCAATGGTTCTACTTACAGAATTTCAGCGACTCTCGATGGCTCAGGATATGGTGATGAACAACCTATCAATGACGAGTTTATCGGTTACGTAACAGTGGATAATCTATACGATCCAGCGATGGTTGGCTTCGAAACTTTCCTTCCTGGTGATTTGTATGCACAAGATGTTCTACCGATTGAAGTAAATGTTGAGAATTGGGGTAATTCCGCTTTGGACTTTGATGTAAAGGCTACCGTGTATAACGCAGATCCATCCGATATTTACTGTACACTCCAAGTTGTGGTATGTACGGAACAATTTGAATCTGATTTACTCTATTCTGATGATAATAATCAGAAAGGACAGATATTTGATGACATGTCAAATACTTGTACACTTCAAGGCAGTGAAATGATTTTCGGCTCCAATGCCTATTGGTTTGGCCACCCATGTGATACTGCAAACAATGGCTATGGTGATGTTTGGGAGAATGAATCTTTCACTATACCAGATATCGATTTGACATCTATGTCTGGTGATTTCGTTGCTTTGAACTTTGAATATTATGCAGATACCTATTACCAATGGGATTCAGATGGCAATCTTTACACTCCTGGTGATTATTCTGCAATAACCTTGGATTGGGACCGAGGCGGCAATGATTATGATGGTCAATTAGTAGGTCAATGGGTAGATTACAATAACGATGGAACTTGTAGGAATGATGACGATGGCGACGGTTTCGTGAACTCTTCCGAATCAATCGATACGTCTGAAATCGACCTGATCGGCGACCAGAGGAATATCAATGGCGGTAGAGGTAATTTCCCTGTATTCTTTAACACAGATGGATTAGCTATGAGCCGCAGTATTGATTTAACACACATATATGTCTACAATACTACAAGTTCAATATCCAATGCATGGGATTATGAATGTATGAGTCTTGAAAATTCTGTTGTTGATATCAATTTCGAATTCCAATCAAATGATGATGGTAAGAATGGTCAAAACAATGGATTAAAGGGAATTGGTTTTGATAATATTTCCCTTGAGGAATTTACATTCTCTAAGGAAGCAGAATATACAAAGACAGTAAATGCACTCGATGCTGATGAAACTCGAATGATCGAAGTAGCAGAACACGATTTCATTGCAGGAGTATACAAAATAGAAGTTGAAACGGTGTTTGATGGCTCCACTTCAGGAACTGCATGGTTTGGCTATGAGGAAATCAGTGAGGCCAACAACCTTGACTCTGTTATATTCACTGTTAAGAGCGTGGACATCACTCTAGGTAGCACTCCTGAATTAACATGCTTGAGTGCTATAATAAACTGCGTATTACCAGTAGATAATGTTCTGTCACATAACTGGGAGATTTCTGCTCTTAATGGAGTGCTTGAAGGAGAATATAATTTCTATATGACGGTTTATGATATTACCAATGGTGAAGCAAACCAAATAGAGGTGTTTAACCAAACATCTGGACAACCTCTGACACTTGAACCGCTAGAGAGAATTACCTTGACATACACGCCTTGGAATGGTTTTGAAGACGGTAAGACCTACAATATTACCTATTTCGCTACACTTGCTGATACTGGTGAATTATCCGGTAATATCCGTAGTTTCAAAGCGGAATTTGCTGACAAGATAGATGTAGCAATTCTTAGTGATGACACTGAAAGAAGTCAAAAGGCTAAGATGGATTTGGAAATTCTTGGTATGACTTATACCGAATATGAAATTAATGATTGGGCCACTTATTTTGAAAGTGGATGGATGTCGCATTATGATAAAATTTTGATGCCTTGGCAAGAAGATTACGATGCAAAACCAAGTGGTGGACAAGACGGTGGTAAAGGATATTATGAGAAGTTAGGAACTACTGCAAATAAGATCGTAATAGAAGATTTCACTAATGCAGGAGGTACTTTACAAATACACCTTTCACCTTCCACGAATTACTATGATTATTCATCTAGTACTAGCAAGAGTTTGCTGCCGTTTAACATGGATATACAACCAAGGATTACACCTTCCACATATGTTACTTACAACAATATGGAAATGGCAAACCCATACCATCCACTTGTCCGTAGTTTGGACCCTACTTCCTTTTCAGGATTTGGCGGTGGAGGAATAGTCGCACAATCTGTGCTGAACACAAAGAGTGTTTCTGGACAAGCAATGCCATCTGTTTGCGGTGGATATATGGAGTTAGGAGGACAATTCCAAAGAATAATCCAAAGTGGAGAAGATCCGGCAGATACGGTTTTGGCTACCTGTAGTTTTGGTAATGGTGGTGTTATAGTCAGTACAATCGATGTTGCCGGAGTCTCAGACCGGGCAGGCGATGTGGATAATTTCACTTTGTTAGGAAATATGTTACAGCACATGGTTACTCCTTATCCTGCTGGATTTGGAATTTTGAATTCAGGTTCAGACATCACGGTTAATGGAGATGTACCTGAACTTGATTCCGCAACTGGTGGCTATAAATATCATTATATGAAGAGCAATGCAACGGTTACCTTTGGCTTTAATTCCCAGACTAGTGCTAATCTCAATAGCGACTGGGTGATGTCTGGTCCTACTAACTGGCTAGGTAATACCGATGTAGATGGCGTGGATGAAACTTCAGTGGCTAATCCTACAGTCAAGTTCTGTGACCCTGATGACAATTCACCTACGGGCTGTAATCAAGGAGCAAAGTGGGATATCAAGTTGTATCTTCATGATGATGCTGGACATACTAGGACGTTGACCCTTACTGTGAAGACAGATGATACTAGGGCAGATGAATTCAGTCCATTAGCTAATTTCGATATTGATATGGGAGATGAGGCGATTGAAATCCATCCAACAAAACCAGAGAAGGTTATTGGAACAGATACCTGGCAAATGATTCGGATTAAACTTTCACAGGATAGTATAGGAAATATTCCTATCACGGTTAATTTTGACGCATCTGGATCAAATGATCCTGATTCAACTGTTGGTTCTGGTATTGTAAGATATGACTGGAAGGTATTATTCGATGCTGAATATGGTGATGAGGATTATGATCTTGGAGGATATTCTGAGACTCTGTATGAATCATCTGGAGGTTTATTCGATTACACATTTGCAAATATTACAGTCAATACTGCAGGAACTATTGAACAGGAAATACGTGTAGATCTTGTTGTTCATGATAAGGCGGGATATACCTCCTCTCCTTATCGAATGTTCTTCGTTATCGTCCCTGAAGGGTTTGGTGATGAAGAGCCGATTTTCGACTACCAAATGAAGGATGAGAACGAGAAACTAATCAGCGATAAGGGATTAGTAGATACCGATACAATCACTATTTCTGGAAATGTGGTAGCTGGAGTTGAAGCAGGCGATTTCACAGTTGAAATCGCTCTTGATGCTGATGATTTCAATAAAAACCGTTTAGATAAGGGTGATTTAGAGGAACTAGGGCTATGGAATAAATCATCATCTCTTAGAAATGGAGATACATTTGAACTAACTCTTGATATATCTTCACTATATACCAATGTGTCTAAAAATCAAACGGTTTACATATTAACCTACGAAGGTGATGACAAGAGATGGAGAACTATTACTCAAATTGAGATCAATCTACCGATTTGTCAAGGTTTAGAGGCTCCGGCTCTAGCAGAAGCGGCTGGTGGAAGTTGGGTATTGGATTCAGCAGGAAAATGTGATTGGAAATCAACTGATGAGAATGGGTGGACCTTAAATCAAGAAACAGGGGAATTTGAGGAACCAGTTATCGATGATGTTTCTGGAGTTACTACCAGCGGCGACTTGCTACTTTACCTCGGTGGCGGCGGTGCAATATTGCTAATAATTATTCTAACTCTATTTGTTGTACTAAAGGGTGGCGATGATGATGATGAAGTGCATATGGGCTTCGACGGAGGTGTCGTACAACAGATGGACCCAATGGAGCAATATGTACAACAGCTGATTGCTCAAGGTTATCCAGAGGAAACAGCCCGAGCTTATGCGCAACAATATAGTGGGCATTTCCAGCAATAGTAGCGTACGCGTAACGTAGGTTATCCGTGAATTTAACAGTGCCAACCTCTAAGAAGGACCCTCGGGACGAAAGGCCATGGATGAGACATCTACATACAAGATCGCAGACATAAATTTGGCTGATTGGGGTCGAAAGGAGATTGATATAGCCGAGCATGAAATGCCTGGATTAATGTCAGTTAGAGAAAAGCATGCAAGTGAAAAGCCATTGGCAGGAGCACGAATAACAGGCTCATTACACATGACTATTCAAACAGCGGTATTGATAGAAGCTCTAGCAGATCTCGGAGCAGATGTTCGGTGGGCGAGTTGCAATATATTCTCAACCCAAGATCATGCAGCAGCAGCTATTGCAGTTACAGGTGTTCCAGTATTTGCTTGGAAAGGCGAGACTTTGGAAGAGTATTGGGATTGCACCTTCAAAGCTCTTGACTTTGGCGAGGGAGTTGGCCCTAATCTCATCGTTGATGACGGTGGCGATGCTACTTTATTGATTCACAAAGGATATGAACTGGAACAAGGTTCTGATTGGGTGGATACTCCATCTGATAATCACGAAGAACAGGTCATCAAGAACCTTCTAAAGAGGATTCACGAAGAACGTCCTGGGCATTGGTCAGAAGTAATCAAAGAATGCTATGGTGTTTCAGAGGAGACAACAACTGGTGTTCACCGATTATACAAGTGGGTTGAATCTAACTCGTTATTGTTCCCTGCAATAAATGTCAATGATTCAGTTACTAAGTCCAAGTTTGACAATCTTTACGGATGCAGAGAGTCATTGGTCGATGGAATAAAGCGTGCAACGGATGTAATGATATCTGGAAAGACTGCAGTGGTATGTGGTTATGGCGATGTTGGTAAGGGTTCTGCCCAAGCTCTCAAAGCAATGGGTGCAATTGTCATAGTTACCGAAATAGACCCGATTTGTGCATTGCAAGCAGCTATGGAAGGATTCCAAGTATTAACTTTGGAAGATACTTTGGGCACGGCGGATATCTATGTCACAGCTACTGGAAACAAGCATGTGATTACTGTAGAACATATGGCAGCGATGAAAGATCAGGCCATTGTATGTAACGTTGGGCACTTCGATAATGAAATTCAAGTTGATACCCTTGAAGAAAGAACTGATGTCACAATGCTGAATATCAAGCCGCAAGTAGATAAATTCACTTTCCCCGCAGGAAATAGTATCTTTTTACTTGCATCAGGTAGACTGGTCAATCTTGGTTGCGGAACCGGGCATCCGAGTTTTGTAATGTCGAATAGTTTCACCAACCAGACACTTGCTCAGCTAGATCTCTGGAAAAACCGTGGGAAATATGAGAATAAGGTTTTCATCCTACCAAAGTATCTGGACGAAGAAGTTGCTAGACTCCACCTCGAGAAGATCGGATGTAAGTTGACAAAGCTGTCTGATGAGCAATCTGAATACATCAGCATTCCAGTAGATGGCCCATACAAGCCAGAGCACTATCGCTATTGAAGCCAAAGATTAGTAATCTTTCTAGAGGAATTGAATGTTCTAGAGATTCATTCCTCTTCGTAGCTAGATAATTCTGTTTGTTCTTCATCTTCGATGATTCCGATTTCATCAAGGTGAGAATCAAGATCAGGAATACTTATCTCCCAATTACGAGGTAATTTTTTACCTTGTTCAATAATTGAATTAAGTCTTTCTTGGTATGCAATAGGCCGTTTACTCAAAAGAAACATGAATAGTTTCTGAGTTCTTATTTCCGCTGGAATCATTACGCAACCAGAACTAGTTTCGACATCCATTGCTCTTAGTAAATTAAAAGCGGGTCGATTTATTGACTGGAAACTTCTACGACTAAACCTCATTCCTAATGCGACAGTCACCAAAATCAGCATTGATGTTAGGCAAAAACCCTGCCACCCTTCACCAAAGAGTTGACGTGAAATGAAGACTTCTACCATTAGGAATGGTACAGTACTTAGCATAAAAAGAAGATTTTCACTTACTGGTAGTTTATTTGCTCTCAATGTTAATGCATTCCAACCAGGATGATTTCTTTCCCAAGGCTTGAAGTGTTGAGATTTTTCTTGAGCAATAGCCTTTCTTACAATAGCGTGTAAACGAGCAATGCGTGCATACTGCTGAGTTCCAATATCTAAGTTGTCTTCTAAGATACCATTTAGGCGATCCATTGCCAAGTCATACATGCCGAGATCAGTTAGTATCGCAGTCTGCTCAATAACTGGTACCACTTCGAAGGGTGCTTGTTCTCTGCAACCTTGCCACCAAGCTAAGGCCTCTTCATACATTCCCAATTCATCTGCGAGAATGCGTCCTCCTCTAATCCAAGCATCAACACGGTCTGGAGCAATTGCAATGACTTTTCGACAAGCAGACAAAGACTTCGATGCCTGTTTGAGATTTGGCGCTGAACTAGCAGGTAGTTCAAGGTCAGCGATCATCCACCAAGAATCTACGTGTTCACTATCGAGAGCAACAACTTTTCTTGCCGCATTCAATGCAGTTTCTCGGTCACCTTCATCAATTGCAGCAATCGCATCGAGATAGTAATCTTCAGCACTCATCGACTCCGTCCACCCCTATCGCTGCGACCACGTGAGCCGCCTCGAGGGCTTCTCTCGGTTCTTTGTGTTCGATCATACCTTGGTCTTCTCTCACCAGCACCTCTGCCTGTGGACCTTCGCTCACTACGCTCAGGACGGGACCTACGTTCTGGACGAGCACTACGTTCTGGACGAGCACTACGTTCTGGACGAGCAC
>ERZ1046876.417-NODE-417-length-33381-cov-6.393567_pt1 | contig 33381 bp, 26 predicted proteins | sample MGYA00383094_ERZ1046876 | MGnify/ENA primary metagenome ERZ1046876 (study PRJEB29581, sample SAMEA5548364) | metagenome | biome: marine; feature: coastal; material: water | depth 50 m | study: Short-term variability in the microbial, nano- and picoplankton...
AGGAAGGTTTCAGTGGCCCCACTTGTTTTAACCCGGGGTACACTTTCCAGTCCGGATGGTTCGATTCGAGTATCCAATGTTCAAGTACTTGGGGTTGATGAAAGGTTTTGGAAACTAGCACCAAATTTGAAAGATACCCCGATTGGCAAAGAGGGTGCCCAAATTAATTCTTCCTCGTGGAATCCTGATACTTTTTTTGTAAATCAAAGATTGGGTAAGAGATTAAACCATGCCAGTCAGGGTCGGCTTATTTTAAGAATGGAAGAACCCAGCCTGTTTTCAAGAGATGCCCCTCTATCTGGAGAGAGGGATAATAAGTTTATTTCCATGAACCAAGAATTGGGGGAAATTATAGCGGCGGATGGATTTGGTAGTTTTGGCCTTCAGGGGAATCAGAATGAGCCTCTTACTGTTTTTGTTTCCCTGCAAGCATTACAAAAGAAATTATTTAGATCCTTGGATGAAGTAAGTGGAAATGTCAGGTTCGCTAATTTCTTATTGATAGGCGGAAGTGATCAGAGTGAGGTGGATATTATACTGGCAAAAGAGGTAATGGATAAATGCTGGTCCCTCAGCGATGCTGGCATCGAAATTAAAGAATTACCTGCCAGGGCTGAATGGAGCATCCGCACCCGTCAGGTTTTTCTTTCTGATCGATTAGTAAGCCAAGCAAAAAGAGTAAGTAAAAAATCCGCGGGTGTCTTAACTTATCTGGTCAATGCGATCGAAAAAAAGAAAGACAAGAATGAGAGTGCCTTGATTCCATACTCAATGATAAGTGCGGTGGAGCCCCAAAGTGTAGACTTTTTACAGGGTGATTGGGAAGACGGTTCCATTGCCTTAAATCAATGGGCGGCTCATGACTTAAATGCGTCTCTTGGGGACTCTATAAGCTTGTCCTATTACACAGTTGGGGAAAGGCGAAAACTGGAGGAATCTTCCAGGGGATTTATTTTGAAAAAAATTCTGCCAATGCCAGATAGCATTTCAGAAAATCAGGAAAGTGGATGGACTCCGCGTTTCCCGGGTTTAAGTGATGCTGAGTCCTGTGGTGAGTGGGATACAGGTATCCCAATCGTTCATGAGGTTCGGACAAAGGATGAAGATTATTGGGATGAGTACCGAGGTACGCCCAAGGGATTTATTTCCCTCCGGGCAGGCCAGGAAATGTGGGGAAACCGATGGGGATCATTAACAGGATTAAGGCTAAGTAAAAGTGAGGGATCACGGGAAGAAATTGCGGGCCGGCTTCGAAAGTTTTTAGGACCAGAAGATGCGGGTCTGATCATTCGAGACCTCAAGGCAGATGCCACCGAGTCGACAGAATCTCCGGTTGACTTTGGGCAATTATTTATGGGTTTTAGTTTTTTTGTTATTCTTGCCGCATTGGCGATTACAGGGATGATCTTTACCTTTTCCATGGAGCAGCGAAGCCAGCAAATTGGACTTTTCCGAGCACTTGGTTTACGAACGAAAGTAATTCGATTCATTTTTCTGGGAGAAGGCTTACTTGTTTCAATAATGGGGTCAGCTCTAGGGGTTCTATTAGCCTCTAGCTACGGTAAAATAATTTTAAATTTATTGAGCGGGCAATGGAGTGGTGCAGTTTCTGGTACCAGTTTTACATATGACGCCACCCTGATTTCTATGTTGAAGGGGGGGATGTTAGCCACCCTTATTTGTTTTCTTGCCATGGCAGGCGCAACCAAGAAATTGTTTAAACTTGAGCCGAGAGAGCTCTTACAGAGTGGGGGTCAAATCTTTCCTTTAAGCACGGTAGGGATTTCGGTTCGATGGAAAAAATATCGCTGGGCAGGTGTAATATGCCTGTTATGTTCCGTTTTCCTTATTTATAACATTGGCATCTCTAACGGGCTTTCTTCCCTTGCATTTTTTGGGGCCGGAGCCTTGGTTCTCGTTGGAGGCCTTTTCTTAATGAGTGCACAACTAGCCAGTGAGACTCAGGGTCAAAGAGAAATCTCAGAAATCTCTGACCTTAACCGTAGAAATATGGGCAGAAGAATGGGGCGCAGTCTTGTGACTGTGGGCTCTATGGCTGCAGGAACATTTCTTGTGGTAAGCACGGGTGCATTTCGCAAGGCTGGCAACATAGCGACTGAAGATTTTAGTTCAGGCACTGGAGGATTTGCATACTGGGGGGAAAGTGCTAGCCCCATTTATGATGACCTTAATGGATTGGAAGCTATTGAGCTTTATGATTTGAACAAAAGTCTTGTAAGAAATACCAAAATTATTCCTCTTCGCTTGCGAGATGGTGATGATGCCAGCTGTCTCAATTTAAACAAAGCACTGCGACCTAAGATCTTTGGAGTAAACTTAAGTGATTTCAAAAACCGCTTTCAATTTGTTGACGGAAATTGGTCAAGTTTGAATCGGCAAATAGGTGGGGGGGTAGTGCCAGCTGTCGTTGATCAAAATACATTGCTGTGGGCACTTAAAAAGAGCCTTGGCGATCGAATGCAATTTATGAATGGCGAAGGGATTTCCTTTGAGGTTGAACTGGTTGGCTCACTGAAAGGGTCTATGTTGCAAGGTGTGCTTCTCATAAAGGAAGAAGATTTCCTTAATAAATTTAGTCAGCAGGGGGGGTACCGAAGTTTCATGTTATCCGGCAAAAAAGAAGATGCACGAAAAGTAGCCCGTCATTTGGAGGATAGGATGTACCAATATGGTGTAGAGTTTTGTGATTCAGGAGAAAAGCTAGCAGAGTTACAGAAAGTGGAAAACACCTACCTTTCAATTTTTCAAGGTCTTGGTGGTCTAGGTATGCTCATTGGTACATGTGGCCTTGGTTTAGTAGTTGTACGAAATCTTATGGAAAGAACCCAGGAATTTGCACTTTTTGAAGCCCTCGGATATCAACTGACTGAGATTCGTAAACATGTATTTTGGGAGCATGCCAGACTTGCGTTTTGGGGGATTGCTCTTGGTTCACTTTCAGCGGTCACTGGGATCGCTCCTGCTTTAGTAGGCGAGGGAATGGGGGATTCGGGTTTAAGTTTTCTTTGGTTTTTTACCGCACTTGCATGTCTTGCTTTTTTATGGATCAGGGTGGCGGTTTTTTTACCCTTACGGGCAAGTCAGCTTCATTTTTTGAGAAATGAATAAATTTGGATTCCAGCGCTTTCTGAGCGCAATAAGGTGTCTGTTCTTTGCCTTGTATTTATTGATTGGACATTCATGTCGTCAACCGGGTGAACGGGTTAAGAATTATCCGCCCAGCCCTGTACAAAATACCCCATTGGTAGAAACAATACCGATTGTGGCTCAGGAAGAATGGAAACTTGAATTTCATGAGGAATTTTCTGATAGCATAATAGGGCAAGAGCCTGAAACACTATTTATTTTAGACGGAGCTTACACTGTTCAAGCCCACAAGGAACGAGATAAAGTCTTGGCATTGCCAGGTACGCCCACGGGAGATTACGGTGTACTTTTCGGGCGAAAAATCAAAGAAAAAGCTCTTGAGTTGCGTTTTTCATTTTTTTCTACCTCACAAGGTCGTCGTATGCCTTCTGTGGCTGCAAGTATTGGCGGTGTTCGGGGGCTCCGACTCCGTCTTAACCCTGCCGCCCGCAACCTTGCTTTGTCCTTGGACGAAGTATTTCTTACAGAAATTCCATTTACTTGGAGGGGTAATCAGTGGTGGTCGGTTCGTTTTCAAGTCATCCCAGCTGGCGAAGTGCAGGCAAAAGTTAAGTTATGGCCATCGGCCGAACAAGAACCTGTAAGTTGGGCGTTTACTAAGTTTTTTAAAGTTGAGTATAACGGTGGGAAATGCGCCTTATGGGGATTCCCCTATGCCGGTACATCCATTCTTTTTGACGACATCAGTATATTATCAAAGTAAAAACTTTATAAGTTCAGAAATTTAGGACTTATTGTCACAAGATCTTTTTTGGCGTATTAAACTTCGTATTTATGCCATGTTTGGTAAACATTTCTTGCTTTCTAAAATGGGTGGAATTTTGTATAAGGAAGAATTGCCCGTGTACAATCTAAACCGAGTTTTTTTACTATCATTCGGAATCATTTGTCTTATATTGATTCCGTTTTTTTGGGGAGCAGTTCATTTTTTAGATTATATTGCTTTTGAGAATTTCATTGTTCGACTTACTTCATCTAAATTTGTGGGCTACCCTATTCCTGAACTTGTTGGCTCTAGTAATCAGGTACCTTTACAAGAAAATATTTCTCATTTCAAAAATATATTTGTTAGCCTTCTTTCTTTTTACGGTATTTTTCTAATTTCTATAAGTTATGTGCCGACATCAGGGAAAAGGTGGAAACTATTTTCACTATCTCTCGGCTTTCCTCTTTTATTTATCCTTTTTGGATTATGGCTAAAGTTCATCAATGATGATCACATTATTGGAACATTCGAAAAACAACAACTTTTCCAATTTACCTACATTCTTATTATCGCGACAACCTGCTGTTTTTTTATTGGTTTCCGAAAACCTAGAATCAAAAAGCGTAAAAAAGCTCAGGCTAAACCCTACATAACAATTGATAAAGTCTCCCCAGCCGAGAAAAGTCAGATAGTACCACCTTCTACGGATGTAACATTAAATGATAATGAACCCTCTGGTGAGGAGGAATTAAAGCAGGATTCTAAAGAAGTAAATGGGAGCGGACCTGAGGAAATTCCTATGACAGAAAATATGGCTGAACCTTTGAATGAAGAAGGAAATGACAATCAATTAGGCGGAGTTACACCCGAAGGCTTACAGGAAGAATTGCAGGAAAGCTCAGACCAAAAGGATGAGCTTGAAAACAGTGTTGAAGTTAAGACTGAGGAAGAAGTGCAGCGAAATGTTGAAAATGTTTTACCACCCCAGGAAATTGTTCCCCCTGGTGAAAATATACTTCCTCCCCTGGAATCTTACGAGCCAAGCGAAGAAGCTTTCCCTCAAGAAGAATCTGTCGGGGATGGGAGCAAGGTGGTTGCTGAGAAAGCCGGAAAACCTAATTAATACTTGGAATGAAATCGTTTATTTCTACCTTACTTGGATTAACTTTACTCGTTTTTACTTTAATTATTTTAGAGGGAGCCTGTTTTCGTCTCGTAGAGAATTATGCAAACTCTAGGCTGGAATTTGCTTGGGGTAAACCGGGGCAGGGAATGTTTCATTCTGTCCTTAAAAAGCTTCCTTTAGATCATTTTATTCCTCCACCCAGTCCACTTTTATCACCATCGGAAAGGATGCACTTGGAAGATCAGTATGCAACTTCCCTCATGAGCTTTGGTCGGGCGACACGCGATCGTTTGCAGGAAGAGCTTGAAACCTCAGTTGACCCCCTTGCCGCTTTTGAAATAAAAGATATTGGCGTTGCCAAACATGTTGTTTTACCGGGTCTGCAAATCTCAGCTACCTTAAAAGAAGTAAAGATGAAGATGGCTCGAAGGGTTGGCGATCCAATGGAGTATGCCAAGGGAATGGTCATGCGGGTGGTTACCTCCAAAGAGAAACACATCATAGAAGAAGAACTTGCTCGTTTAGAAACTGTTTTCAAATTTATCCTGGAAAAAGGACTTGCCTGTGCCGTGATCTCCGCTTCTTCACCCCAGGAACTTGTGAGCATTTCGAGGAATTTAACTCGGCAAAACCCAATGATTGCTCGAGATTTATATGTATGGGGAGATGATGAAGCAGCCGATATTATTTTAGAGGTTGTGCAAGGAAATCCAGCCTTATTTCAAACGATAATGGCATGTAACCCGCAAGCCATTCCTGCTCCTCGCGTAAAAGGCATGCCTTGGATTCTTATGGGGATTCCTTCAGCCAATGAATATAACGACGAAAAGCTTTTAGAGTTTCTCTCATGGGTGGATCGAGGACGTGATGCAGATAAGCTTTATCCATCAAGGCTTGGTGGATTACTCAGGGTTTATGAAAAAGAAAACAGATCCGACTTCGAGTCTTTTGCCATCCCTTACCTTTTTGAAAGTTTGGAATATTTTGATCACTCTGAATCTCCTCGGGAGGCTCCCGTACAGTTGATCGAGGGAGTGACCGAAATAGGCGGATCAACAGTGAATATGGCATTCGATGGTAAAGCAGAGACTGCCTTTGATTTATTTTCATTGGAAGAGAAAATGCAGGACATGGAAGAGGGTGACGAAAGTTCACTTGTTAATTTTGCGACATTCGACTGTGAGATTATCCGTGGCTATAGACTAATTCATGCAGATGATCGTAATCTTCAAAAGGTCTCAAATCGAGACCTCGTGCTCAAGCTAGGATTGGGTTTTGAACAAATGGGAGATGAAGTACTCAAGAAAATTGGTAAGAAAGACCCTTTGTTTTTAAGATTTTATAACTCTTTAAGTGAGGTTCAAGAATCCCCTTTCAATTAAGTCTAATCTTTAAATGAATCTGCTAACTCCGGGGATAGGAGGGGTGGGTACAGCTAAAGGTGTATCCCAATTAAAATGTGGGGGTGACAAGTCTTGCTTTGAATGAAGTGCATCTTGGTAGGTAATTTTCTGTCCAGTGTAAGCAACCATTCTTCCCATGATCGCAACCATTGTGCTTTTGGCTGCCTTTTCACCATCATTAAAAGGAACACCATCACGGATGGATTTGAATAAAGTATTATGTTCGGTTTGGTACATGTCATTATTTTCACCGCGATATCTCCATGAATTTTCACCTGCCATTATCGCATGGCGATTCTTGGCTGAACATGATCCTTTCGAACCAAAGATTTCAACTTCATAACTTGCGACGGCACCATTTTGTTGCCTTGAAAAATGATAGCCTCTCGCGCCTGTTTCCCATTGATAAACACAGGCAAAATGATCGTAAATATTTCCGTATTTATCTGGGTCATTGTATACCTGTCTTCCACCTGAACCTTCTGCACTGGTGGGTGCTACATCTCCCATAGCCCATTGCATCATGTCGATACAATGAACAGCTTGTTCAACAATAGAATCACCAGACAGCCAAAGGTGTGCATTCCAGTTCCTTATCTGAGCTTCAAGGTCGCCCCATCCATTTTCCCGCTTTTTCTTCCAAATTTCACCACCATTGTAGGTGCTGTACATGGAGCTCAGATCTCCGGCATCACCATCTAATATTCTTTTAAAAACTTCTTGCTTGGGGTTGTGGTGTCTCCAGCAAAAACCTGACATGAAGCTCAAATTTTTATCCTTTGCTTTCTTGGCTAGTTCAATAACTTTTCGCACACCTGGGGCATCGACAGCAACTGGTTTTTCGAAGAAGCAATGAACACCTTTTTCAATCGCATATTCTAGGTGTTGGGGCCGGAAATTTGGTGGTGATGTCAAGATGACCACATCAACGCCGGAGTCTATAACTTTTTTGTAAGCATCAAACCCAACGAAAGTGGTCTCTGGCGTCACTTGGTACTTTTCCCGGCCGCGGGATTTTAAAATTCTACTTCTTAATTTAATCCTGTCTTCAAAAAGGTCACCAATGGCAGTTAGAGCAACATGAGGGTCAGCATTCATCGCCTGAGCCGCTGCTCCGCTGCCTCTTCCACCAATTCCCACTAATCCAATTTTAATGGTCTTATTATTCGTTGCTGCTTTAGTTAAGTATGGAGCAGATATCATGGCTCCAGCGGTTAATAGTGAACTGGATGCGACGAATCTTCTGCGGGTTTGAATTTCTGATTTCATAATTTAGGATTAAAATTAATCCAATGTTTTGGAAAGTATAATGAGTCATTAAGCAGAATTTTTTTCATACAAGTAAAATCTTGTTGTTATGCCGTATTTTGATCAAGTAGCTTTTCTTGGATCTTGTTGAATGACTGTAGTGCACGACTAAAATTTTGGATTTTATTTTAAATACTAGATATAAACATTATACATAGTGAATAATTTCATTGAAATTGTAATGGATATTATGAGATTATTTTCTTTTGCTTAGTTTAGTTGAAGTGGAAGTATTGCATTCAGCCATAATCAAAACCAAATTTTAAATATGTTAAACGAATGAACACTAAAATTCTTTGTGTAGATGACGAAGAGTCGATCCTTCGCGGGTTCCAATTAAATCTTAGAAAAGATTTTGAATTGCATATTGCTGCCAATGGAAGAGAGGGCTTAGAAGTTTTTCAGCAAGAAAAAGGTTTCGCAGTCGTTCTCTCTGACATGAGAATGCCAGAAATGGACGGTGCCACCATGCTGAGTAAAATCAAGGTAATCGATCCAGAAGTGGTAACAGTCCTCTTAACCGGACATACTGATTTCGAGTCTGCTATGGCAGCAGTTAATGATGGAAATGTTTTTCGGATGCTTTCCAAACCTTGTCCTCCTGAAACTTTGATAAAAGTTTTAAAGGATGCTTTGGCTCAACATGAATTAATAATCAACAAACGAATTTTATTAGACCAAACATTGCGTGGTGCGGTCGATGCACTAGCTCAATCATTAAGTACAGCTAAGCCGTTATTTTTTGGAAGAGCACAAAGAGTAAAACGTATTGCCAAAGAAATTGGAGAAGAATTAAAAATACCAAATCTTTGGAGGTTAGATGTTGCTGCTGTTTTTTCTCAACTCCCCTACATTTCGATTCCCGAAACTGTAAGCGAGGATGTCTATCAAAACCGTAAGCTTAGTTCTGAGGTTAAGGAAATGGTAAAAAAACTCCCGGAAGACGCACAAAAAATTATAAAAAAAATTCCGGGTCTTGAAGAAGTTGGGGAAATTTTAAATAAACTCGATATTCAATATCGATTTGAAACTGCTGATAGCGAAGGCATTCGATTATCGGCATCGATTTTGAAAGTTGCTCTTGATTATGATTATTATGAGCAGCAGGGCCATGAAAAGAATTTAATCGTACAAACACTTGTAAGTCGTACGAAAGATTACGATCCTGTTATTACGGAATCGCTTTCCAAACTTCTCTTAATTTCTGAACAGTCATACCGTTTGGAAGAGATCTCCATTAGAAAGTTAGATATAGGAATGAGATTGGCTCAGGACTTAAGAGTGGATGATGGATTTCTTGTTGCTTCCTCGGGAGCGGATATTGATGGACAATTGCTTAAGGTTATTCGAAATTACGATTCTTGTTATGAAGAAAGCCCATTCCCCAAGAAAATTCAAGTATCTGTACCATCATTAGCAGTCTGATCCTTACAGTTTGAAAGTACGGTCATATATAGCACTTCTTACTGCAGGAAGCCTGGGGGGGGCAATTTTTATTGCGTTACTTGGATGGTTTACATTTGCAGGATTAAACCAAGCAACGAGTGAATTACAGGAGGAATCAAAGAAAACTGGCGATTCCTCAGAGGAGTATTCTGATGTGCGGGCATTTTTGCAAACGACTCGAGGTATTTTCGTAGCCCTTGAGATTTACCCTAAGAACTACCCGGGTGTCTTTAATGTGGCGAAAGAAAATATGGTTGTGGCCAAGGAGGGGCTAAACAAAATTGGCCAATATCCCAATTATGAGAAGCATTTGTTGGAGCCGATCAAAAATGACCTTCAGGAAATTGAGCAGAATATAGTACAAATGGAAAAACTTTCACCTTGGGTGCAAGACTCAGGCTGGAATCAGCGCAATATAAAAGCTCGAGCTGCCTATGAGAAAACTAGGGATGAATTAAAAAGAAGTCTCGATAATCTCGAAGTGGTTGCGGAGGGAGTGAAAATTGAATCTGAACAAGCGATGTCCGCGAAGTGGGAAAAGTTAAGGTCCAGGGAAGATAGTGGGAAACTACTTCTCATTGTTACCGGATTCATATATTTTATATTTGTTTGTTTTTTAGCTTTCGTTACTTACAAGGGTTTTGCCAGTCCGATTAAAAAGTTAGAAGATGCAGCCAGGAGGTCGATTGAATTTCAAAAACCATTTACTCACAAAGAGTCTGGGCCTTATGAAGTTCGCTCAGTTACAAGACAGTTGAAGGGGCTCATTTCTGGCCTTGAAGGAACCGTCAGGCAAAGAACCGCTGCCCTTGAATCAAGCAATCAAAAGCTACAGGCAGAAATGAAGCAGAGAATAGAGTTGGAGACACAACTTGTTCATGCTCAAAAAATGGAAGCGGTAGGACAATTGGCTTCAGGTATAGCTCACGAAATTAATTCCCCTTCTCAATTTGCTAATGATAACATCCTTTTTTTAAAGGATGCGGTTGAGGGCTTTATTGCAAAAATTGATCAAACGGAAAATTCTCCAGATGAAAAAGAAATTTCTTTTCTGAAAGAAAATGCACCCGAAGCCGTTGCTCAAGCCAAAGAGGGTATTTCTCGAATTACGACCATCGTAAAATCAATGAAGAATTTTGCATATCGTGATGCTGAGTCTGCAAAAAGACCAAACGACCTTAACCAAGCAATAAAATCTACAACCGTGGTGGCAACTAATGAATGGAAGTATCATGCCGATTTACAACTTCAATTGGATGAGGATTTGCCGCTCGTACCATGTAATGTAGGGGAAATTAATCAAGTAGTTTTAAACTTGATCGTGAATGGAGCGCATGCCATTAGGGATCGTTTCCAGGAAGGTCAAAAGGGAACACTGATTGTCAAAAGCCAGTATTATCCTGATGCGAATTGTGTCATTATTTCCATTGCTGATAATGGAGGGGGAATTCCGGAGAAAGTAAAAACCAGGATATTTGAGCCATTTTTTACGACAAAAGAAGTTGGAGTTGGCACAGGGCAGGGGCTAGCTATTGCCCACAATGTGATCGTTAAATCTCACAAAGGACAACTGTGGTTTGACACGCAGGATGGCCAAGGCACAATTTTCTATATCAAATTGCCAATGGAGCAAGAAGTTGCGAGCTAAGGAATACTTACCGTGTTTCTTTCTATTTTACATTTATTGATTGGGGTTTTTATAAGCTTTTTTTTGCTAGCCTGCTCAGAGTCCGTGGAAAAAGAAGAGAACCATGTACCATACCTTGCTTTTACGCCTTATTTACCTCCTGTTCTTACCCAAAAAGACGAAAAAAAAATTGATCTAAATTATTTCGCGAAAGTTAAACCCGGCGAATTTATTATGGGTAGTCCTGTAAATGAAATAGGGAGAAAAAAAAATGAGAAACAACACCGCGTTCAAATAACAAAAGAGTTTTTTATTTCAAAATTTGAAATTACTATCCGGGAATGGAATGAAATTTTAGGGGAGTACCACCGAAGAGAAGCACAGTTTTTTGTGCCTGACGAACATGACCATCTCCTCGAATGGTTTTATAACAATAGAAAAAATAATCCATTGAGGGATTTGATATTAGATAAAGTTACAAACGTTGAGGAAATTGACAGCTTTATTTCAAAATTTGAGATATACAGGAAAAATCGGGGAAATAAAATGATACTGGATCTAGGAGAACTAGGGTCAGTGATAAAGGTCTTTGACCAACTTCAGCCGCAAGAGATACAGATTCGTGCTTTATCTAAACAGGAAATAACCTATAAATTGCAAATTTTAAAAACATTGTGGGTAAACCATATCAATCTACCTGTGACGGACATCTCTTACACCCAAGCCCTTCAGTATTGTTACAAGAAAACTTCACTGGCTCGTGAGCAGGGTACACTTCCCCATCAGTTAATCTTTCGTCTTCCGACCGAGGCCGAATGGGAATACGCATGCCGTGCCGGCAACAAGGGAGTGAGCGGATTGGAAGAAGGAAATCAATTGTCAGGCTTGATTTCCAATATTAATGGGGGAAGCCCAAGTGCCAATATTGGAAGGGTAACCGCTTTTATCAACCGAAATAAACTTACTCCAATCTTACCAAGCAACCCTAAGTTTTCTCCGAATGCGTGGGGGATTTACGACATGCATGGAAATGTCAAAGAATGGTGCTATGATTTTTATGCTGATTACCCATCAGAAACCGTACTTGACCCAATCGGTCCAATTCGTGGAGTTAATCGTGTCATACGAAGTGGTAGTTTTTTGCGTACTGCTATCTCTGCACGCTCAGCTTGCAGAGAAAGCCTAGAGCCTTCCTGGAGGGGTTCTGAAATAGGGTTCCGCGTGGTCTTAGGGTATCCCCTTAGATAATGTTTTGTCCAGAGTGGGGAGCCACTTTTTTAGATATGGCTTTATAGTTTCTGCGGGCAGGGCAAAAGTGCTGACCCGGTCGACTCTGGCAATATTGATACCGATACATTTTCCCTTTAAGTTGAACAAAGGACCACCCATTCCTTCTTTGGGGAGGGGAAGATCATGTTGAAGAATGAGGGGGAAATTATCTTTTCTTTTTGATACAGGCCCACTCATTTGAAGGTTTCGATTAAATAATTCAAAAGTTACCGAGTTATGTCCCAGCGTTACCTTTAGTTGCTTCTTTTTGTTATTTCGCAAAATTTCTAAGGTAATCATATCTCCTGGATCCTTAGACGAAACAATTTGGATCACTTGATTTTTTCTTAGTACTCTTCTACCATCGACAGAAAGGATGAGATCCTGTGCCAGTAAACCAGCACGGTCGGCTGCTGCTTGGGGGACAACCTCATTAATTTCTATACCCCCGTTTTCTTTCCCGTCTCTTCCGAGCATCACACCCATGACGCCTCCCTCTCGACCGATAGTGCGAGGGTTTCCGCTTGTTATACCAATTCGAATTTCTTGAAGTCCGAGGTAAGGAGAGAAAACCCAAGAGGCAGGAGAGGTTTGATTTCCTTCTTCCCATTCTACGCAATCAAACTCTACTTGTTGCGAAATCAATTGATATAAAGCCAAATCAATTTCTTCAAATCGCTTACGTATTTTTAGTGGAAATGATTCTCCGTTGTGCATAGTGGCTTCTCTTGCCCCAACGCAAGAGCTCGCTTTAGTAATGATGTAACCGTCTGCATTGATTAAAGTACCAAGAGCAATCAGTTTGTTGTTACGCATTAATCTGACCGTAGAAAGGAGAGCTTTTGATTTCCCTGGACCGAACGCATCTTGAGTTTTGATTCCGTTGAGCCGAAAAGCTGGTTCGAGGGAATTGGTTTGGCTTTGATCTTCGCAAAAAGCTGGGGTATTCCAAGTCACAAAAAAGAGCAGGGCTATATGTATCAGATTAAAATGCATCGAATTATTCAAACCTAGAGCCAAGTTTGAGTTTGAGTGTTGCTGTCGACATCTGACGCTGATACTCGATTTTAATTTCATCCTCTGGCTCTTTGCCCGAAATAAAAATGGTTAGTTTTTCTCTGTTTCTTATAACTTCATCATCGATTTTTAAGATGATGTCATTTTCTTGAAAGCCAGCCTTTTCAGCAGCAGTTCCCGGAATAACAGATTGGATTACAAGGCCCTGATCACTTTCTTCGCAAGCAATACCTAGAAATCCTCCTTGCTCAATATTTTCGAAAGTGAGCAAGTCCTGCTCGCGAAAAAACTCCCAATTTTCTTGGAACGACTCAATTGGAACATGAAAATTTTGGTCAGGTTCATTGGAGATTCGACTATGAATGGCGATAACTTTTCCCTCGAAGTTAAATAAAGGTCCACCTGAATCGCCTCCAAGTAATCGGCTATCAGTCTGCATGGTTTCATCTTTTTTTTCGATAATACGACCGATCCTAACAACCAGACCTCTTTCAATATCAAACCCACCAGGATGGCCTAGGCCGAAACACCAATCTCCGACTTTTGAGGAGTGAAGCTTTGGGATTTTGACATAAGGCCAAGGCCCAGGTTCCTTAATTTGGAGCATACCGGCATCTGAAATCTCTGAGCCGCCTAAGCTGACCGCGTTAGTCCGTCTTCCATCAAGCAGTCGGACTTCCATATTAACTCCGGTTCGGCCAATGACATGTGCCGCAGATAAAATGAGACCATCAGGAGAAACAATCACCCCACTACCAGCTCCATCATTTGCTTCAATCGAAACTAAAGCTTTTTGAGTCACCGGTATGAGCTCTTGCAATCTTGCCTGAATGGCAGCTAGGTCGGCCCTGTTTTCCGGTACTTTTTTTTCCCAAGCCTGTTGATCAACAACCTCAGAAAATCCAATAACTCCGGAAAAAAAGAAAGTAAGCAGGATGCGTTGGAAGGGGAGGGGCATGGTACCAAATAAGTCACCAATGGAATAACTCGCAAATTTTATTATTTCAGGGTTTTAATTTGAGAGTGGAAAGTGTTCGTTCACACAAGTGGGAACTTGTTCCTTTTGATAGATAATAAAGTCGTAAATTTGCTTCATTTATTGAATGGAGATTATATATATCTAGAGGAAGAAGTAGAGGGATTTGACTAATTATAATATCGGGAAGGTATTGCTTTGCTTGGCCTTCGTGTAAGATAGCTATCGTACTTTCAATTTCTTTGGGTTTTTGAAAATTGATATCGTAAGTTGCACCTTCTCTTGCTTTAAGTGAATGTAAAGAAGGTGTTATCCTAGATTTGGATTGTGTGTCGCAAAGGATTTTAATTTCTGGAGTTGCTCTCCATTTATCCCCATCTACTCCAATCCACTTATCTTGAGCAAAATAAAACTGTCCACGGCTAGGGGCAGCAAGAAAGCGAGCAAATCGAATAGTATCGATCGGTCTTTTAGATAATTTACTTACTTGGGCATGGATTGCGGATCTTGAGAAAATTTTGTTAAGACCTGAACGATTTGGGTGATAAGCAAGGGGGATTTTTTCTGCAGATAAACTTGAAATCATTTTGTTATATGAATGGTTGGAATCTGTGGATAAAAAAAGATCAGGCCAAGGTTCTGAGTTACTGGTCAAAATTTCATCCATTTTATAAACGGAAAAGTATTGAATCTTTACCGATGTTTTCATTTCTAGTTCATAGTCATTTTTAGCTAAATCAAGAGCATTCCTCATACAGTCTTCGGCCCAAACCTGAAGAGGTTGACCAGAAGAGAAGTCTTTTTTCTGGGGCATCTTTTCCCAAACCACAAACATGGAAGCTAAGACAAACATAGACAGTAGCGAAAGGGAAATTCCTGTGTACTTTGGTGTTTTAAAAATCTTTTGAAAATCTTGAGACATTTGGTTGTTTATCCATTTTTTGCCCTGAGTCGAGGACCATGTAAACAAAGCTAGTGAACTTTTATTTTCGAAGAGTAATCCCAAAAGCGATAACTTGATGAATCCTGTATGTGGTAAAGCCAGCTTTGGGTAGAATTTCGAAAAAAGTAAGGGTATAATTCTTTGGTTGTGTAAAGCCACTGGAGGTCTGAATCATAAAACCAAATGGTGTCTACTTCGTTGGATTCTCCATATAGCCACCCCAATTTTTGGTGGTACAACCAGGGAGAGTTTTCTGGGTTATAAAACAAGCCAAACCAGGTAGATTCATACCAAGCATTACCTAGATCATTTATCTCATTTGGCGTAAAATACGATGGGATGGATGCTGCCTTTGCTTCTACATTTACAATTAATGTATAAGTCGGAGTTGCACTGCCTGCGTAGCCTTGGTACCGGAAGCCCGTAATTTCAATAGTATAATTTCCAGCTTGAGAGACTTTACCTGATACTCGACCTGATCCGTAACTTAAGTCCGTACTAAGACCCTCGGGTAAGCCCTCAATTTCAAAACTTTGTGCAGAGTATCTGGATGTATAGAACTGGTAGTCGAGCTCTTCTCCAACTTTTAAAGTAATTGAACTTCCTAAATTAGATTGTACTTCGGTTGTGGCACCAGATAATGCATGAGTTACCATCACTCCTGTTGTCGCAGGGAGCCATGCATGGATTGATTTCATTAAGCAGGGGACTGGTTGTAGTAAAACCCCGGAAAACGAAACAAGTTTTGGCAAAACAGACCGGGTTTCAACCAAAACAAGAAAGGAAATAAACAGCCTGATTTTTTTCATTTTAATTACACCCACATCCACTGCCGCCTGCTCCTCTTCCCCCCCTTGATGCTTCTCTTGAAAAGTAGGCATGATCGTTCATTTTTATCAAGAGCGGGTCGCGATCTGTTTTCATAACAAAATCCGCATGATGGTACCTATCCAGTGGGCTAACAGTAACTTTGGGTGAACAACCAATAAACAGGAGGTAGGCTACAGGTGCTAGGTTAAGCGCTCTTTTCATAGATGACATAATCATAAAATCTGTTGCTGGTACAGGAGGAATTAACTGATTGGATACAGCCCTCTGTATCCCATTCCGCTTCAATCATTCGCATTCCTGCTTCAATACCACTCAGTAAACAGGTTGTTGAAAGAATACCAGATTTCAGACAGCTCGGGCTGATAATAGATGCGCTAAGATCAGAATGAATAGTGGGGTAGCCAGTACGGGGGTCCAAAGTATGACCATAGCGCTTTTTACTCATATCGAAAAATTTACGGTAATTTCCTGACGATGCCAGGGCATGGTTTTTGAGCTTCAACACATAAGCAGGTTGACCCTCTTCGTTGGGCTTTTCAATACCTACCCTCCAAGCTTCATTTTTATCTGCCTCCCCTGAAGCAAAAATATCTCCACCAAAGTTGATGAGAAAACGTTGATAACCCTGGTTTTTTAAAAGCTCAGCTACTTTATCGACAGCCAATTCTTTACCAAAGCCGCCAAAATCGAGGCCCATGCCTGGCTGGGCAAGGAAAATCTTGGTTTTTGTGAATTCTACCCATTCCCAGTTTACAAGATTACGGGCTTCAAGGATTTGGTTTTCATTTGGTACACTCTTGATGGCTTTTGCTTTTTGCCATAACTGAGTAAGTGGCAGACAAGAGGGGTCAACAGCCTGCTTGCTTTGAAAGAAAGTAAAAGTGGCAGCTCTCAATACTTCATAGTCTTCTGTGGTAATAGAAACCTCATTCTTTCCTGCAGAGCGATTTACTTTAGTGACCCAGCTATTTTCAAGATAGCGAGAATAGCGCTGTTCGAAATTATTAACCCATAAGACTACTTGTTCGGAGATAAAGTCCAGGTTCTGATTTTCAGAATATGGAAGTAGGAGGCTGCAATTCGTACCAAATGCTTGAAAGCACAGTTGTGCATATTGTTCATCTTTTCTCAGGCTGTAAGGCTTGGTATTTTCTCCTAATACTGCCATTGAAAGCCGAGGGTGAAGACATTTGCATCCGGATAAACTTTTTGATCAGTAACCCCATCTTTTCCCTGCGTAAAATACCGATCGAATCCGGCATCGATGATCATGTCATCTTGGAGGAAATAAGAGAGTTTGAGGGAGACAGTTTGAGATTCAAAAGAAGACAATCGATGGTCTGCGGAATAGTATGGCCCAGTGGTTGGATTGGGGGAGATCATATATGTTTCAAATTTTTGAACTTGTGGGTTGTAAAAGAATGCCTGCTTCTGGCAGTAGAAGCGGTAACTGGTGGAGTATGCCCAATGGTCTCCCCATTTTTTGATTCCTTCAAACTCAAGGGTATGTCCGCTCAAGTCATGGTTATCTTCGAAATACCTGTAACGCATATGAACACCCGCTTTAATCCAATCCAGGTATCTTGAGATTTCAGAATAAAAAACAAAAATTTCTCTTTCATCTGGTCTGTTTTCAGGTTCTAGGTTGATAATGGGTACTGGAGACATGTCCACTGGAATCCTTTTATACGGATCACTGAGATATCCACTTGGAAAAGAATATGATAAATTGAAGGCTATCGATGTAAATTTATCTAAAACACGTTGAATGCCTAGTGAGAGTGTCGGATTATTTTTGCCCACAAAATCCCCATTTATATTTTTGACTGAATCATCCTGGAGAGAAAATCCGGAATTTATAATCAGGGTATCAGCTGCCAATTTGTGGGCATATTGGAGGGCGTAACTTCTGGAAAAATAATCAGGTTCATCACTGATGCCATACTCAAAGCTCAGGGAGTAGTTTTCTGTATTTTTACTACATGTAAATAGACCAGCCTTTCTTACTTCCTCTGAAACAATGTTGAGCCATTCGTTGGGATCGCTGGCCTTGCTTTTTTCCGGAGGTAATCCGTTTGGTGTTGCCCCAGACCAGGAATCAATTGTGCCCAGAAATTCGATCGACCATCCTTCCTGTAGTGCCATTTCAGTCTCGGCATACCATGACCTTACCTCGACCCGATCGTCATCCTCCAGCCATTCCCGATATTTTGCCCGTAATGCATTTTGTCCGTTCCCTTTATCTGTAAACAGATGAAAAGATAATAAAGTACATACCCAAAGCTCACGCATTGCCTTATTCTTGAACAAAAATTAAGATGGTCAACCTTTCAACCCATAGAACCAAATAATTTTCAATTTCATAAAGGATAAATCAGCCTGGACAAGTTCTATTGTTGCTGTTTTGAGCATTTGCTTAAAGGGTCTCCTTTTTAGGTATTGTAGTGCTTCTTTGGGTCGCACCCACTTTCTTGCTCTAAAGGTAGACTCAGGCCAATCCTTGAATACCTTGGATACTTGGAGAGGATAGAAGAAGAACTTTGTGGTTCCCACTTTTATGGCGTAGGGAGTGGGAGAAATGTCACCTGCTATGCCTGCCTCTTCATAGGCTTCAACTTGAGCGGTTCGAGTGGGGCCAAGCCGTTTGATTAAATTGCCTTTTGGAAATACCCATTTTCCTCCTGATGTGGATACGATCAAGAATTCAACTTTTCCTTGTGAATTTTGTCTGTAGGGGATTACTCCCCATTTTTTTGTTACTTTCATCCCGCTTTTTGAAATTCCAACACCATATCAAAAACTAGCCGTTACACTCTTGGAAACAAGGAAATTCAAAATAGAAGAAAGGACTAACCAGAAAAAAAGTATTTCGAAAAATCAGTACTTCTTGCTCTTATTTTAAATTGAAGTAACCATAAAAGCCGGAAAATGTTACATATATCTAATCTAAAGAAGGGCTTTCAGCGGACCGGTGAAATTTTTTTGCCTGTGGTAAGTATTGATGAGCTTGTATTAGAAAAGAGTAAGATGGTTGCAATACACGGAGAAAGCGGTTCAGGAAAAACAACATTTTTAAATTTGATTGCCGGCCTCTTAGTTCCAGATGAAGGAAAAATTTACTTAGACGGCATTGCATTGCATGAATTGACAGAAAGTAAGAGAGACTTTCTTCGGGCAACATCTATTGGTTATATCTTTCAATCTTTTCATTTGTTACAAAGTTGTTCCGCTCTGGAAAATTTATTGATTGCAATGAGTTTTGGCGGCCAAGCAAATCAAGCAAAAGCCAAAGAAATGCTAGATCTGGTCGGATTAAAAGACCGCATGAGCCACAAGCCGGGAGATATGTCGGTTGGCCAACAACAAAGAGTTGCCCTTGCCCGTGCCTTAATTAACCAGCCATCCTTATTGCTCGCCGATGAACCTACTGGTAATTTGGACGCCCAAAATGCCCAAAATTCATTGAATCTTATGAAGGAGTTGTGTGCTTCCACGGGAGCTAGCATGATGATTGTGAGTCATGATCCGTATGTGATCCATGCCTTTGATCATCAAGTTGCGTGGGATGACTTAAACCTAGTTTCCAAGCACCAAACATGTTCATGATAAGGCCGGGCTTGAGCATTGTGTTATTTCTTGCCTTACGGGGTGTTCGTAAACATGCGTTTTCTTCTTTTCTTGCAATCTTTACTATCGCTATGGCAGCCGGGCTTTTTTTAAGCACCTGGAAAATAAATGACGAAACCAGGCGTGCATTTAATCACTCATCAAGTGGCTTTGACGCCGTGTTAGGAGCGAGGGGTTCCAAGCTCCAGATAATTCTTAATTCACTTTTTCATATAGAAGCTTCTCCTGGTAATCTTCCTTGGGAGCAATATGAAATTATTAAAAATACTAAGGGAGTAAAAGAGGCGTATCCTATTGCCGTGGGAGATAATTACCTAGGCTATCGTTTGGTCGGAACCGAACCAGAACTATTAACACACCACGAGTGGAAATCAGGTCATCTCTATGAAATCCAAGCCGGGGGACGGGTATTTTCTCCTTTAGTCAAAGAAGCAGTTGTCGGTTCATTTGTTGCAGGTAAAATCGGTTTACAGGGTGGGGATCAGTTTCATCCCTACCATTGCTTAAACTTTAAAGAAGAAAATAAACATCGTGACATTTATGTGGTTGTGGGGATTTTGGAGGCTACAGGTACTCCAGCCGACCGGGTCATATGGGTCCCAATCAAAGGGATTCAATTAATGGACGGACATGATAAGTCTATGTCGCATTCCCTTAGTGCCGTTCTTTTATCGCTTAAAGGGGCAGCGGGGTTTTCATTGGATATGAAATACAATAAGCAGGGAAACGTAGCCACTATGGCCTGGCCGGTTGCGTCTACATTAAGTAGTTTTTTTGACAAGTTTAGTTGGTTCCAAAAAGTGCTGGAATTGGTTGCTGGAATGATTGCCATTGTGGGGGCATTGATCATTGTTCTCACTTTAAGAAGTTCGATGAATGAACGAAGAAGAGAATTTGCAATTTTAAGGTGTTTGGGAGCAAGCCGTCAGGTAATATCAAGTGTTATAGTCTTACAATCTCTTATACTTGCCTGTTTCGGTGCTTTTTCTGGCTTTCTATTCCAATATATAATTCATTTTTTTGTTTCTTATATCATCCGAGAAAACACCGGTGTATTGATGCATGATTTTTCCGTTGATATCATGGGGGCTTATGTTTTCGGGGCTGTGTTATTGATCGGGCTTGCCAGTGGTGTTTTGCCGGCCCTACAAGTTTACAAAGCAGAATTGTCTGAAAATTTGAAACAAAACACGTAAATGTATGGTACCATCCCGATGAATAAAACTTTTCTTCACCTCCAGCTAAGTATCGTGTTTTTTTTATCAACCTTAACAACGAGTTGTGATAATTCCACTTCGCAACCCCATAAGGTTGATGCTACATCCATTGTGGGAGAGCCTATCATTGACAGTCTAAATCCTCGTTCTGATGAGCAAAAAACTTCTCTTGTGATAACTCAGAAAAGACTGGAAGAAAACAGTTCGAATGTTGATCGTAATCAAACTGCAGTAAGGGATGGGTTGATCGTAAATGGAAAAGTTATCGACGAGAATGACCAAAATACATCCTCGGCAACCGATTATGGGGTACTGCCCCCAATGGATGAAGATAGTGAATATACACCTGTTGCTTTTCGCAAGTTAACCCAATTTAAGTACGAAGTTGATTGGGAAACAGACGGACTGAACTTTAATTTCCCTGCCTATTGCCAACGAGTGCCCAAAGAGTTGAGAGGCCTTACTGCAAGTAAGGTTGGGATTGAGGGCTTCATGATCCCAACAATAGTGGATGAAAATAATGAAGTGAAAGAATTTCTCCTGTTACCAGATCAAATGAGCTGTTGTTTTGGTCAAACCCCTGAAGCTAATGGTTGGATTGTGGTTTCAGCAAACGAAGGTGTGGAAGTTCTCATGGATCGAGTTATCCGAGTGTCTGGAGAACTAACAGTAGAAGAAAGGTGGGATGAAGAGTTTTTCGTGGGTCTATACCATCTAACCTGTGAAGAAATTACCGGACCATCTTTGTGATGATCTGTGGGCAAAGAATTACTTCTTGTCAGCAGGCTTAGTCTTTTTCACTGGCTTGGCCCCAGCTGAAACTTTTTCCATAAAATCAGGATCTTTGACGGAACCATTATTTCCAGACGAACCTAATTTAATTTTATCCACGAATTCCATGCCTTTTATTACTTGACCCCAGACCGTGTATTGGCCGTCCAGGAAAGGAGAAGGTTCAAAGCAGATAAAGAACTGACTGTTTGCACTATTAGGGCTAGCAGCACGTGCCATAGAGCAAGTACCTTTTACATGCTTGATATCATTGAACTCTTCCTTTAAATCCGGGAGATCCGAGCCTCCTGTACCAACTCGGCCTGGGTTAAAATCTTTTTGATTACCGTATTCTATATCACCTGTCTGGGCCATAAACCCTTCGATAACACGGTGGAAAGCAACACCATCGTACTTGCCGGACGCTGCTAGTTTTTTGATTCGCTCAACATGCTTGGGTGCTTTGTCGGAAAAGAGTTCAATCACGACAGGTCCATCTTTCAAGGTAATGGTAAGTGTGTCTTCAGGCTTGGGTGATTTAGCTTCGGTCATAGCAATAGGAAGCAAGAGCAAAATAAACGCAAAATACTTCATCATAATTGTAGTGGGTAAGGTGGGTTAAAAAAACAAATTATCATCGACTCTTATGAAGAGGTCGACAAAAAAAAATCATAGAATTCTAAAAGCGAACTGTTAGTTTCACATAAGCCTTACAAGTGGCTGCCCTTTATCTGCTAAAGTAAAAGGTCTTCTCGTGGGAGAATAAACAATCTTATCAAGGGGCAATCCAAGTGCGTAAGCAATGGTTGCATTAAGGTCAGGAATCTCAACTTTCTGGTTGCTTACTTCTCTGCCCTCTTTATCGGTTTGGCCCCAAACTTGACCACCTTGAATACCTCCCCCTGCAAGCATGCATGAAAAAGCTTTGGGGTAATGGTCTCTTCCTTCATTAATGTTTATATTTGGAGTTCGCCCAAATTCGGTGGCGAGGACAATTAGAGTTTCTTCGAGCAAGCCCCTTTTATAAAGGTCATCGATTAAGGCTGAAAGGGCTTGGTCCAAAATTGCACTTCTTTCTTGAACTCTTGAGAAGTTATTTTGATGAGTATCCCAACCACCCAATTGAACTTCAACAAAGCGAACCTGTCTTTCTACAAGTCTTCTTGCCAGCAAAACCCCCTGTCCAAAATTATCATCCCCGTAAGCTTCCCGAGTGGATACAGACTCCTCCTTGAGGTCAAAGGCTTGCAAATCATGACTTTTCATAAGCCGTACGGCATCGTCATACATATCGGAGTAGGCATTTACTTTATCAAAATTATACTTTTGCAAAAAGGTATGGTCCAATTTTTTAGATAAAGATAAGCCATCCGAAAGTTTTTCATCTGTCATACCCCAAAGCATTTCGCAATTCTTGAGACCTTCGTTCGGATTACCAACAGTAAGTGGTTGGTGGGATGTGGGCAGGAATCCAGATAACGGATGACGGCTTCCTCCGCCGACAACAACAGCCCCAGGTAAAGTTGGATTGAACCGATCATCCAGCTTGGTCACCCATGCTCCCATACTTGGATGCACGATAGTAGCACGCTGAGCATAACTGGTATGCATAAAATAATTTCCTTGCTGGTGGGCTCCTTTGGTTGAAGTCATCCCCCGAATCAAAGCAATTTTATCGCTATGATTAGCAAGAAGGGGAAGATTGTTGGCTAGTTGTATCCCGTCGGTCTTGGTTCTAATTGCAGTGGTTGGACCACTTGCTTCGGTCAAAGGTTTTGGATCTAATGTATCTAAATGGCTCATGCCACCAGACATATACAGATAAATTACATTTTTGGCTTTAGGTGCGGGATTTAGGGGGCGGTTTAAACCAAGCCCGGCAGCTTGAGAGGACAGGGGAGATACCCATGGTAGAATGCTAAGTCCTAGAAAGCTTTTGGCTGCCAAGCTAACAAAACGTCGACGACTTTGCTCGTTTGAAAAAAGTAATGGTTTATTCATGGGCCTTATCTCCTCTTGTCTCTTGTTAATGGATAAATGAAAACTGTCGGGTATTCATAAGAGACCATGCAATAGCAATATACTCTTTCTTAGCTTTAAATTGAGTGTATTTCTTCTTTTTTCTGAATGCTTCTTGCGTACTTTTCTTTTGTTTTTGCGATATGTCTTTAGCCAAGATTGGCTTAGAATGTGTACCCTCCATTGATTTGGCTGACAGGGTGGCTAAGCACATTTCCAGTTCTTTTTCCGTGGGTAGTCTATTCAAAATAGACAAGAATAAACAGATAACTTTCTCATTTGGTTTTTCTGCCGCCTGTAGATTGACCATTAAAGGTGAGTGTTTATTAAAAAGAGCCCTGTAAAATTTGCCGTTTAGTAGGCTGAGCGCTTGGGGGACCGAGGCGTCTCGATTTGCATTATCAATAATTTCCCGGTCAGATTGTCCAAATTCCTGCAGGAAGTGGCCAGGTGGTGCAGGAGATGCAAGTTCGGATGCTCGATACAAATGAGAACCAAACCCTTTCCACCTTTCGCTTTCATCAGTGAGTTTACTGCGATATTTGTAGAGGGAAGTTGCATCAAAATCAGGACCCATAATTAGTTGAGCAAAAATCGACTTCTTCTGGTTTTGAGCACTGAAATATTTCTTTCTCAAGTGAGCAACCGACTTGCGGTTATCGGCTTTTTGTGCCTCTTGGAGTAACTTTTGTATATTCTCCATTTCGTTGTTTATGGCTTTGCTTTCATTCCCTCCTTTTCGGGCGAGGAGAAGAAATGTGGCTCCATCCATGGAATTAAGCCTCTCTTGGTATGCTTCAAATTTATCTAATCTTTGCTCGACCAGAAGGCTATCCGCTTTTCTTTCATCTGCATCAGGGACGGACAGGGAGACAAGTGAATCCCAGATTTGCTCTGCAGACATTCTTTCAAGTAAAGGTGCTTCAAAGTAATAAGGGGACTCAGAATTAGGGAGGTAAGGTGGGGCGGAATTTTCAAAGGCATCTACTCGAAATAAAACTCTTTGGAATTCTTTAAGGTCATAACCTACGCGAACCATTAGGCCTTCCAAGTGGTCAAGCAGTTCTGGTACAGAGACGATAGTATCATCCCGCCAATCATCAAGGGGTTCCACTAACCCTCGACCAAAAACCTTTTTCCAAATACGGTTTGCAATTACTTTGGTAAACCTAGGGTTTTCCGGAGTAGTAAGCCACTTTCCGTAAGATTGGACTGGAGAATCTTCCTGTGGGAAATTGATTATTTTCCCGAAAATAGGGGAAGGTATGACCTTTGATTTAGGGTTTGCATCATCGTATTGGTAATCATGCGGGAGAGCTAATTTTCGCTTGCTATGAGTAGCACCATACCGCAGGGGCTTGATCATCTCGATAATTGATCGCCTAAGAGCCTGAGCTTCTTTTGAATGTTGTAATTCCTTTTTCTCTTTCAAGGTCAAATGCCTCGCTTGCTCTTTGATGCTTTGCTTGATTCTGCTTTGTAATTCTCCCCCCCTTGAAGAAGTAATGCCGTAAGTGTATGCTGCCATCTTGTAATAATCCATTTGGGTCCATCGGTCGAAAGGGTGATTGTGGCATTGGGCGCATACCATTTGTGTGCCCAAAAATGCCTGGGTTGTATTGGACATATTATCGAGGGGCATCCCGGCATCCCTCAGGTAATAACCAACGGCACCGTTTTCCCATGGATATCCTTCGGCTGTGATGAGATTGAATACCATTTGATCAAAAGGAACATTTTTCCCGACCTGCTCTTTTACCCAGTGCACATAAAATTGCCCTGCACCAATTTGGTTACCGCCAGGCATTTTAGTTTTTAGCCTGAGTAAATCTGCCCACCAATTAAACATTTGGCTATCATATGCAGTTGATTGTGACAGGCTGTCGACGAGTCTATCTTTTTTATTGATAGACTCGTCTGCTAAGTAGGAGGTGATTTCTTTGTAGGAAGGTATGCGCCCGGCAAGTTTGAGATAAATCCTGCGAGCTACTTGCTCGCCACTAACTTTTTCCGGTACCGAAACATTTTTGGTTTTAAAGAGTGCTTCAAGTATGGAGTTAATGTCTTTGGCTTCTTTATTTATGAAGTCTGTTGGTAAAGGAGAACTGTTTGCGGTCCCAAAGAACATCCCCGTCAGAAAAATAAAAATGAACAATTTCATAAAACTTAGTACTACAAATATCGCATAAAAGTTACAGATAAAATTCCGCAATGAAGTCATTGCAGAATTGTAAGCTCTTAAGTACAGGGGGGCTTAAAATGAACTTGAGATTGATAGGATAAAGTTTCTTCCCGCCCCATTGAGCCCAGACCCATGTACCCGATAGTCTTCATCTGCTAAGTTTTCAATTTCAAGAGAAAGCTCGGTGCTCTCCGATAAGGTCTTGGCCAAACTCAATCCTAAAACTAGGTAAGAGGGGGTTCCCTGAGTCGGAATCCTCGATTTGTCAGTTTCATCTTTGAGGGATAACTCATCTGCTTTCCCCACTGCTAAAATAGAAAGTTTACTTTCCCAACTCGATAAGGGGGGAGCATATCGGGTAATGAACTGTGTCTGCACTGGCATTAGACGACTGGTTGCCCGTTCTACAATTTGAAAGCGCTTATGAATTTTGGCCGTGGATTCATCATTATCGTGATCGGTGAGCTTCATCTTTGGACCCAATGCATGGGGTTGTAACTGCTCCACTTCCGCAGTCATCCAGGAAAATGAAAGATTGGATTGCCAAGAGGGGGACCAATCATATTTCAATTCGATCTCCAAACCCTGAATAAAACCATCACCATTCGACTTTATTGCTTTGGTTTTACCGTCGGTTGCCGTGAAGGGGGATCGTGTGATCATGTCATCAATCCATGTGTGGTACGCAAAAAACTGCCACTCGAGTGCAGAGGATAAGCCTCGTAGACCAATTTCAGCTTGGATAAATTTTTCAGGTGATATCCTAGTATCGGGTGTCTCAGCAATGCTGGTTTCGTCTGTGGAGGTTAAATCATAGAGACTGGGAGGGCGGAAGCCTTGAGATAGCCCGGTAAAGAGAAGTAGATTGTCAGTGATCTCAGTACTAGCCCGTAATGAGCCAGTAAACTTCTGGTATTTTTGAACGCTTGGTGCTTCAAGTGTGGCAACATCGTCATTACTTAGGTAGTATCGATGGAGATCGGCTTGAATCGATGAGTATCTAATACCAGATTCAAAAGTGCACCCAAATTGTGTTTCGAGGTTGTGGTTGAGGTATAGCCCGAAGCGATCATAATCTGCATCAGCGGCCAATGGGCCTTGGGCAAAATCGGCTATTTTGATTTGATTGTCGTCAAAAGAATGACCGCCAGACTGCAGTGATTCCTGATGCCATTCTGTCCCATATGCGAAGGTTCCACCCCAAACTTCTTCCGCTTCAAATCTTGCCGAAATTCCAAAATCGTCCAAGTCAAAGAATTGATAATCTCCACCTTTTGTCGGCTTCATCATTCGGTTCCTTTCCTGACTGTGCTGATGAAAGCTAACGGTGATAACCCCCTTATCCATCAGTCCACCTTGATTTCCCCAGGATAACTTGCTGTAATACAGTTGTCGTTCCTGATCGAGTTTACGCCAAAGTTCAGAGCCAGGAGTCAGTCCTTCCCAGGTCATGCTATGAATGGTTTTATGCGTACGGGGAACATCATCCAGCAATGTATTTTGAAAGCCGAGCATGAGCTGGGCATCATCACCTAGTTTGTGATGAATCTGTACTTCTGAGGCATGGGAATCGTAACCAGTATAAAATTGTCTTCCAATATTCCTTCCAGCCTCAAGATCTCCAAATGAGCGCGAGATGTGAGAAAGTTTCACCTCCCACTTTGAAGAAGAAATATAAGAATGTATTCCAGCTGCCCATGAGTTCTCAGCTGAGGAGATACGCCCTAGAGCTTGCCCTCCCTGGTGTAAGCCAGTGGAGGAAAATTTTGCAGGCTTGGGGGTTATATTGACTACCCCGCCAATGGCATCTGCACCATAGGTAACACCCTGGATTCCACGAACAACTTCCAGTTCTCTAGTCCCAAATGTTTCAACCGTGCTCCAATATTGATTGGGGCCGGACCGCATAGCTGCGTGATTCAAACGGATTCCATCCACTAACAAAAGATTATGATAACCAGTTAACCCTCGGATATAAGGTGAGGATTGTCCAAGCGAGGTTTTCTGGATCATAACCGAGGGAACTCCGGTAAGGGCTTCTGGCATGGATCTTGAAAACTTTAAGGTCTCATCGTAAGCCAAGACTTGATGGGCCCATAAAGATGAATACGAAGGCTCGCTAAAGTTGCCTTCGGTGGTGATCACTACAGGGCTTAAGGTGTTATATCTGACCAGCTCATTTCCCTGAGTAGGCAGGCTTAAAGCAAAGAAGCAAAGAAAAAACTTAGATCTATAGATTACTTTGTAAAAGTTTTTTTTGATCATAATTCAGCCTGCTATGAGTAAGGGTATTAAGGGGATAGAAGTTTGGGTAATCAATGAAAGACATCTACGGTTATTCCTGACACAAAAAAAGCCTGACTCAGTCGAAGAGTCAGGCTTCGGAAAATAATAGTCTAAAATCATTTACCAGGCATACTGCCAGCCAAAGGTCCATGTGGAATCCAGTTCTAACTGGACACCATTTACTTTTTGATCGAGTGGCGTTTCCCATTCAGCAGCAAGTCGGTGACCCCTGAGCCCGCCGTTTTGGAAATAGTAATTTAAACCTACACCTAAAGTGGTTATGTCACGGCCCTGAGAAGTAGCTGATAATGCAGGAGACATCATTCCATTCATCCTGGAGTCTTCTCCGTCAACTTCATTTTGACTTGTGTAACCAAATTTCGCAGATGCACTTAAAGAATCTGTAATCTTTCTGGCTCCCCATAATGTTCCCTCAACCTTATTTCCGAGTGTATATTTCTGGTCATTTTCCCCGGTGCGTAAGATTCCCCCTAACTGGGCTCCATAAGAATAGTTTTCTGTTTGGGCCAAATAGGTAATGGCAGGATTAAAGTCCCAGGTTCCAGATCCTAGTTGCATACCGTAACCGAGTGTATCATTGCCTGACTTTTTATCAATGGAACCGGTTGGCAGGCTTAGACCAATCGTAAGATGGATACGCCGACCTGAGTCCCAGCGAGCTAGGTCATATAATCCCGCTATTTTTAAGTCACTCACACCGTCAGATTTCATTGATTTATCATTTTGCATAGTCATTTCATTATCCAAATAATTGAGCATGCACATTAATGTCCATTTATTTGAAATTGCATGCATTGCCCCGAGCATGTGCATGTCCATAGACATAGACTTTGGTAGCATCATGCCCCCCATACTCATTGGATAAGATGTTGCTGCTTGAGTTCTAGAGATATCATCAGAACCCTTCATTAAACCCTCCATTTCCATGGTCATGTAGCGATAGGACACCATCCATTCACCCATGGCGTGCATGTGATCACCCATTACGGAAATCGGGGCATGTCCGTCAGGTCGGGCAGCTGTCCAAGGTTTGTCATGAGCATAAGAAGGAGATGAAAGAATAAGGGATAAAAGAATGGTATAAATTGTTGTTTTCATAAAATAAGTATAATTAAAAATGGAGTTGGAGATTCGCTAAAATAAAAATCACTGGCTAGGCATCCTTGGGTGGATACCCCAAAAAACTCGCAGCCAATAAAGATGGCTGTGGAAAATCAGTGCCAGTAATTATCTAGGCTACGATTTGAGGGGGAGGCAATTCAACGCGGTTGTAAAAATACTCGAATAATTTACTTTCAAATATTCCGTGTTTGGAAGAGTAGGATTGCGTAGAAATGAAATTGTCTGCTTCCATCAATGTATGCAGAGAATCTTTCTTTAAAGCCTCCTGTAGAAGCAGGTTTTCGGTTCCAGAAGCAACCCCATTCACTAAATCACACCCTTCGCACCTGTGTTGTCCGTCAAAAGTCCATCGGGCTGATACAGCAACAGACTGTGTTTCATTGTAAAACTCTTCAAACATACTGACCCATACACCAACCTGTAATAAAGCGACTGGGAGGTGACTCGTAGTTACCGCAACAAACAGGAAAAGTATCTGGTGTAATTTAGTCATTCGATGAATACACTACTCAATATACCTAAATCAGTTGTTCAAGATAAAATAAACAATTTTGATTAAATAAATATGCGCTCAATCGTCCAATAGACTCCTGCAATTCCAATTATGCAGGAAATTGGAATGATGATAAACTTTCGATAATTCACTTTATCAGTGATCCAAAAAGTGGCTAGGTAAACCAAGGTAATCACCGCGATTTGCCCAAGTTCAACCCCTAAATTGAACCCGAGTAATCCAACGGCAAGAGAAGCTGGTTGAAGATTGAATGCGGAGAGCGCACCGGCAAAACCAAGGCCATGAATGAGCCCAAAAACAAAAACGATAACCAAGCGGGAATTTCGGTAGCCTGGAAAGAAAATGTTTTCAAGGGCGACGATCGCAATACTCGCCGCAATCATAGGTTCGACCACATGAGATGGTGCGGATACTAAATCTAAGGTTGCAAGACCAAGGGTGATGGTATGTGCCAGGGTAAAGATGGATACCTGATAAAGAATAGGTTTCCACTGCCGGGATAATAAGAAGATACCAATTACAAATAGAATGTGATCCAAGCCCAAGGGCAGGACATGAACAAATCCTTGCCTTGCAAAAGACGAAAATGTGCTTTGTGCATCTTCTCTGCTTTGCCTTTTTTCTTTTTCATATTGGGCTGATTCAAGTCGATTGGCGGCAGCTTTTGTGCCGGGTGGTGATTCTTCTATAAACCCTAAATCAAAACGAAAACTTTCTTCGGATGGGAATAAAACGTTTACCCGGCGCTGAGGCTTGCCATCAATTTGATTGGTGAAAACTAGGTCGTAAGGTGCTCGATCCTTTGAGCGAATTTGGTAGAAGCCTGAATCTGCATTTAAACGGGTGGCATATTTGCCTTCAATGAATACAAGTTGTTCTTCACTGAGTTTCCCCCCATCACGGTTTGTAAATTTCATTTTGAATTCCGGGGAAAACCACTTTTGATTACTGAACCGCAATTCAAGTGATTGCTGAAGCATGTTTCTGGCTTGTAATACCAACTGGTTTTTCGCTGATGCGTTAAGTTCGTTAAATTTTCCAACGGTAAAAAATGGCATTTTTTCCGGGTCTTCAGCAAAGCACCGGGTGTCAATTTCTACGGAAATGATAGCATTTCCATTTGATTGAAACTTTCCAAAAACCGGTAGGTCCGGAATGGGGTGGGCATTGATGTAGCTGTAAAAGCAGAAAAAGGCAGTTGAAAAAAACTTAGCCATATTTGGGTGATTCATGAGGAAAACGCATACGAAACTTGAGGTTTTATATCAATTAAAACTTGTGAATTTTTAAAATCGCGATTGCATATGATGTTATTACAAACCCAAATAACACCACATTATGAAAATTATAATTACATCTCTCTTCACTTTACTTTTTGCTGCGTCTGTTTTTGCTGGCTGCCCATCAAAAGCCATCAACGGAAAAGTAGTGGGCTTTGATTCTGAGTCTAAAACACTTACAATTGCTCAAGGAAAAAAACAAAAGAAAATCAAAGTAGGCAGTAAAACAGAAATGGTTGGTTTTGATTGCCCCACCAAGTTGTCAGAAAATGCACGCGTCTCCATCGAAGGCTGTAACTGCAGCAACAAAACTGCAGCTAAAGTATCCTTGAAAAAGGGTAAGAAGAAAGCTAGCTGAATTTTTTAACTATCATTAAGGCCCTCTTCTTGAGGGCCTTTTTTTTGGCTCACAAATAAGGTGGCTAGCGGTGCATAAAACGTGAGCACACCCCTCCGTTAGGACCAAGCAAGCAGGCAGGGATAAATAATAAGGTCGCAGTCACCGCAATAGCTCCGGCTATAGAGCAGTCCAGCCAATGAGCCAAATGAAATCCACCCAAGGTGTAAAGAATACCGAGCGGAAAGGATGAAAGTAAGATAAAGGACAATCGATTGAAGAAAAAAGAGGCGGTGACAGATGGAAATACAAACATTGCAACCACCAAAATGACACCTACAGCTTCTAGGCTTGCAACCGTAGCCAATGCAAGTGTGAGCATTAAGCACAAATGAATAACTTTAACAGGCATACCAATAGATTTGGCTAGTGTGGAGTCAAAGCTGGAGATTAAAAGTTGTCTATAAAATACTATAGCCCCAGTTACTACGCATATAAAAACTACACCCATAGTCCAAATGGCACGGTTTCCAAAAAGGGTGCCATTTATTTTAACTTTTTCTGCTAGGGGAATGAGCCCGAGTTCACCGTAAAGTATACAGCCTGGATCTAGGTCGATATTTCCGGCATTTCCACTGATAAGGGTTACTCCAAGTGCAAAAAAAGAAGTAAAAACAAGACCCATTGCGGCATCCTCCCGAATCTTGGTATTGGTATGCAACCATTCTATACAAAAGTTGCATGTCAGTCCGGCAAGGCAGGCACCAATAAACATTGTCCCTATGCCAAGGCTTCCAACGGTGATAAAGGCAATAGCTAGACCTGGGAGGATGCCATGGCTAATGGCATCACCCATTAATGCCATGCGGCGAATGACAATGAAAGAACCCACAAGCCCGCATGTCCAGCAAACTAACAGCCCCATCAATATAATTTGCAAGTTCCATGTAATCAGTTGGGTAGTGCTCCAGGGTTGAGTAAAAACCTGGTTGATAGTGAAGTCGGGAATCAAAGGCATATCAGCAGTGCAAAGCTAGGATGATGGAGAGCTTTCGATATTGCCCATTTCCATGTCAGTAAGGCTTGGGATCAATTTTCCATGCGGGTCTTTTCTTGGGTTGGAAAGAATGTGCTCGAGTTGTCGAATAGTGTCATCTCCTAAAACATGTTCAATTTTTTCTGCATCATCATGGACATGGTCCGGTGCATATTTTGCCTCATTTGTAAGATACAACTCCCAAAGCCTATGATTTCTGACGATTTTGCATGCGTATTCCCAGCCCATTGGAGTGAGGGATAAAATGGACTGGCCGGGGATAGAAAGTTTCGGGCTTCGGGGCTCTGTGGTCGCAAGCCCTGCGTTTATAAGTTGTTGAATTTCAATTTCGCATTTTACAATATCTATTCCACGCTTGGACATTAAGGCTTGGGTGTTGATCGTCTGATGTTGGAAATCGTGGCTTTCTAGAATTTGGTATACTGCTTTAAGGGTATTTTCCCTATGAATTCTCAAAGTATTTTTTCGCGAAAAAAACCATTTTATGAGTAAACCATCGGTGGGCCTCAGGCATAGCACAAAAATAAAAATTCCCGCGGATACCAGGACAATTAAAGGTCCAGTGGGCATACCTTGTCCGAGAAAGGAAAAAAAGCTTCCACCTAGTCCCGCAAACGCCCCCAGTGTCGCAGAAATGAGGAGGTAAGAATTCATCCGCTTTACTAACAGTGAAGCGGTAACCGCGGGAATGATCAGCAGTGCAGATGCAAGGATAACCCCAATAGCTTGGAGTGAGGTAATGATACAAAATGCAAGTAATAACCAGAGTACATACTGCAAGCTATCGGCCCGAATTCCAATGGATCGGGCAAAAGACAAATCAAAACCGGTAATAAGCAATTTTTTGTATGCAGTAAGAATAAATAAAGAAATAATGAATAGCGTGCACCCAATCCCCCAAAGATCTTCGACGGATAGGGCTGAGGCTTGACCGAACAAAAAGGAGTCCAGTCCTGACTGATTGCCAAATTCCATCTTCTGAATTCGGGTAAGGAGGCAGATACCAACGGCGTAAAACCCAGAAAGCACTATACCTAAGGCACTATCTTGGCGAACATGAGTATATTTCTGTAAAAAAGTTACGCAAGAAACACCAAGAAACCCGGCTCCGGTGGCACCAACCATTAA
>ERZ1046876.434-NODE-434-length-32463-cov-6.505770_pt1 | contig 32463 bp, 19 predicted proteins | sample MGYA00383094_ERZ1046876 | MGnify/ENA primary metagenome ERZ1046876 (study PRJEB29581, sample SAMEA5548364) | metagenome | biome: marine; feature: coastal; material: water | depth 50 m | study: Short-term variability in the microbial, nano- and picoplankton...
ACTTCTTGTATAACAATAGTTGATTCTTCTTCCGAAATGTGTGAAATCCTGAAAGCATTAAATTTAAATCAAAGAAAAAAAATTTCAATAATTAATCAATCTTTTTTCGATTTCAATCCCGATAAATATTATGATTTCGTATCGACATGTTTTTTTTTGGATTGTTTTTCTCAGATTGATAGTGATTTATGTAGGGAAAAAATTGCAAATCTTCTTAAGAATGGTGGTACTTGGCTCGATGTAGATTTTTATGATCCGAAAAACTGTTCTTTTTCAGGATATTATTTTAAGTTTGTTATTAAAATTCTTTTTTGTTTTTTCCGTAAAAGTGCTCATTTAGAATCACACTCCTTACCTTGTGGTCCTCAAAGGATCTGTAAAAATCTTGTTTTGAGAAATGAATCTATTTGTTTGTCTCCACCACTCTACGCTAATCTAAGAGAGAAGGTTGGCTCTTAAATTGAGCTAATAGCCTTGACCGCATATCGTCATAGAACAAAATGTTTTAATTCCGCGTTTGTTTCTTCAACATCAAATGCCTATAATTACTTACAATGAAAAATTTCCCGCAAGAACAAGGACTTTATAACCCATCTCTCGAACACGAAAACTGTGGCATTGGCCTTATCGTTGACCTCAAAGGTCGTAAGTCTCATGCAATTGTCCAAGGTGCTTTAGAAATTTGTGTTAACCTTGACCACCGAGGTGGTTGCGGTTGCGACCCCATAACTGGGGACGGAGCTGGTATATTCATACAGTTGCCTCACAAATTTCTCACCCAAGCCTGTGCGGATGAAATTTCATTACGTCTACCATCATCGGGCGATTATGGAGCCGCCTTTATATTTCTTTCCAAAGATCAGGATCTTTATGCTCATGAGAAGAACATTATCGCTGAGGTGCTTGGCGAGGAGGGTGTAGAGTTACTTGGATGGAGGACGGTGCCAGTCAAGAGTAGTATTTTAGGTAAAGCTTCCTCAGAATCAGAACCTACGATGGAACAACTTTTTGTTAAGCGACCTAAGCACATTGATGCTGGACTAGCTTTTGAAAGAAAACTCTATCTCATTCGGAGAATTATTAGTCATCGTTTACGCTTTAGTTCAGATGACCCGGATGTCAGTTTCCATGTAAGTTCTTTCTCTTCCAAGACGATGACCTACAAGGGTATGCTTACTACCCAGCAACTCTCAGATTACTTTCCTGATCTGAGCAATCCACTCATGGAGTCTGCCCTTGCTTTAACTCACTCGAGATTTTCAACTAATACTTTTCCTAGTTGGCACCGAGCCCAACCGTTTAGATATCTTTGCCATAATGGCGAAATTAACACTGTTCGAGGTAACGAAAATTGGCTCTACGCACGTCAAATGCAGCTTGCAAGTGATGCTTTCGGGGAGGATGTTAAAAAATTATTACCAATTATAAGGGAAGATGGTTCTGATTCCCAGAAGTTTGATAATTGCTTGGAGTTTTTAACCCTGTCAGGTCGTAGTCTTTCCCATGCTATGATGATGATGATACCTGAACCGTGGGAAAAACACCAGGACATGCCACAATACAAGAGAGATTTTTATGAGTTTCATGCCTGTGTGATGGAACCCTGGGATGGTCCAGCCTCGATTGCATTTTCAGATGGTACGCAAGTTGGCGCTGTTCTCGATCGTAACGGTCTTCGTCCGTCAAGGTATTATGTTACTAAGGACGATAAAGTGATTTTAGCATCAGAAGTTGGGGTGCTTTCTTCAATCGCCCCGTCAGATGTTGTAAAGAAAGGCCGCCTGGAGCCAGGTAGGATGTTTATGATTGATATGAATCAGGGCAGAATAATTGATGATGCTGAGATCAAAGAATCTGTTGCACAAAAAGAGCCCTATGGTGATTGGCTCAGAGAGTCCTTGGTAGATTCCACAACTTTGCCTCTTCCTGAGACTAATAAAAAAGATGATTTTAGCTCAATTGTTACGAAGCAAAAATCTTTCGGCTATACCTTTGAGGATTTGCGATTTTTGATTGGGCCAAGTGCACAAGTTGGAAAGCAACCACTTGGTTCAATGGGGAATGATTCACCCCTCGCCGTGCTTTCAGACAAATCTCAATCGCTTTATAATTATTTTAAGCAACTATTTGCCCAGGTAACAAATCCGCCGATTGATCCAATTCGTGAAGAGCTAGTCACAGCGTCGATAAGTTTTGTCGGTTCAGAGGGAAACCTTACCAATCCTGGGCCAAAAAGTTGTAGACTTTTAAAATATGAATCTCCCCTTGTGGACGATACACAAGTTGCGCAATTGAGAGGTAAATTACCTGTTGGATTTATGGCTTCAACTTTGCCAATTTTATTCAAACCCGATAATGCTAAGCTTCATGGAGAGGACTTGGAAATTGCTTTAGAAGCTCTTTTCCGGAAAGCAGATGATGCAATCATTGAGGGTGTGAATATTCTTATTTTATCTGATCGTGATGTTTCATCTGGTTACGCCGCAATGCCTGCACTTCTGGCATGTGCCGGCTTGCATCATCACTTGATACGTAATGGTACAAGAACAAAAGTATCTCTTGTTATTGAATCCGGAGAACCTCGTGAAGTTCAGCATTTTGCGCTGCTCATTGGCTATGGTGCAGATTTAATCAATCCATATTTATCTCTTGAAACCGTTCGTCACATGATCGCTTGCGGTGATATTAACGAAGACCCAAAAGTTGCCTGTAAAAACTTCCTAAAAGCCAACCTCAATGGTGTTATCAAGACCATGTCCAAAATGGGGATCTCTACGGTTGCTTCCTATCGAGGCGCTCAGATTTTCGAATCTATAGGGTTGAATCAGCTTATTATTGATAAATTCTTCACTAAAACTGCTACCCGTGTTGAGGGAATTGGAATGGACGCGATTGCGTCTGAGGCCAGGCACCGACATGGTTTTGCATTTGCCCCAAGACCAGATGAGCGTTCGCTTCCTCTCGATCCAGGCGGTGTTTATCAGTGGAGAGCCACGGGAGAAAAGCATTTGTTTAATCCAACAACCATTCACAAATTGCAGAAAGCTACGAGGCTTGGTAACTTCGAAGTGTTTAGGGAATACTCAAATGCTGTAAACGATCAGTCCCGCGACCTTTACACTTTGAGAGGCCTGATGGAGTTTAATTTTGATGAACAAAAGGCCATACCGATTGATGAAGTAGAACCAGCAAGTGAAATTGTCAAAAGATTTAAGACCGGTGCAATGTCCTATGGCTCTATTTCCAAAGAGGCTCATGAAAGTCTTGCGATTGCGATGAATCGTCTTGGTGGTAAATCAAACACGGGTGAAGGTGGGGAAGATTTGGATAGATTCACACCGGACGCTGATGGTAATTCAAGAAGATCTGCGATCAAGCAAGTTGCGAGTGGCAGGTTTGGAGTAACAAGTTACTACCTTGTCAATTCTGATGAGATTCAAATTAAAATCGTCCAAGGTGCTAAGCCTGGAGAAGGTGGTGAACTGCCTGGACATAAGGTATTGCCTCCGATTGCCAAGACAAGAGGTACTACTCCCGGAGTTGGTTTGATTTCTCCCCCTCCTCATCACGACATATATTCAATCGAAGATCTTGCTGAACTCATACACGATCTTAAGAATTCTAATATTCATGCCCGAGTGAATGTTAAATTAGTTTCGGAGGTAGGAGTGGGCACCGTTGCTGCAGGCGTAGCAAAAGCGAAAGCAGATGTTATTCTTGTGTCTGGCTATGATGGGGGCACTGGAGCTTCGCCCCGTTCATCAATTCAACATGCTGGAGCTCCTTGGGAGCTTGGTGTTGCTGAAACAAATCAAACTTTGCTGTTAAATGATTTGCGTAGTCGTGTTGTTTTGGAGACAGACGGACAACTTAAAACTGGACGGGATGTTGCAATTGCTTGTTTGCTTGGGGCTGAAGAATTTGGCTTTGCCACTGCACCTCTTGTTACACTCGGTTGTTTAATGATGAGGGTTTGTCACAAGAACACCTGTCCTGTTGGCATTGCTACTCAGGATCCGCGTCTCCGCGAGAAGTTTGCAGGTGGTGCAGATGCAGTGATTAATTTTATGAATTTTATTGCTGAGGAAATGAGAGAAACAATGGCAAAACTAGGTTTCCGATCCATAAACGAAATGGTTGGAAGAGTTGATAAGCTTAAATTAAGCAAGGCGGTAGATCATTGGAAAGCTAAAGGCTTAGACTATTCAAAGATCTTGTACCGGCCTGATGTTGCACCAGAAGTTGGAACGTATTGTCAGGTGAAACAAGACCATCTTATTGATCGTTCACTTGATATGAGGACCATACTAGACGCATCTCAAGCTACAATCAAAGGCGGTCAACCGGTAACTTTAGACCTTCCTGTTGTTAACACCGACCGTGTGGTTGGGACAATAACAGGTGCTGAGCTGTCCAGAGTAAACGGTCCTGATGGTTTACCTGATGATTCCATTCGAGTTAACCTCGTTGGCTCGGCTGGACAAAGTCTTGGAGCTTTCTGCCCAAGGGGCATGACATTTACAGTTGAAGGAGATACCAATGACTATTGCGGCAAAGGACTTTCTGGTGCTAAAATAATTGTCCGCCCTCCCAAAGGTGCATCATTCATTGCTCACGAAAACATAATCACAGGCAATGTTTGTTTTTATGGTGCGACAGCAGGGGAAGCTTTTATAGCTGGTGTTGCAGGTGAAAGATTTTGCGTTCGTAATTCCGGTGTTTCCGCTGTTGTCGAAGGTGTTGGCGATCATGCCTGTGAGTACATGACTGGAGGAAGTATTTTATGCTTAGGGAAAACTGGTAGGAATTTCGGGGCAGGCATGTCTGGAGGCGTCGCATATGTATTCGATGAAGATGGTGATTTTGTTAATAAGCGACTTAATCGTGAGATGGTAAAAGTGTACCCTCTTGTTGAATGCGATGATGATGAAATTTCAAAAGTCAAAAATTTGATTTCCGATCATGTCAGATACACTCAATCAGCTAGGGGGCAAGATGTGCTCGAAAACTGGGACTCTTTTAGCGGTAAATTTCTTAAAATTCTACCGGAGGATTATGAAAGAGTGTTACTTGCATTGAAAAAAGCCGAGGAAAGAGGTTTGGAAGGTGATGAAGCAATCCAAGCGGCTTTCGAAGAAAATGTTGCTGCTGGTCATTAATACGAATTAAATAGGAGAATTTACTATGGGAAAACCAACTGGATTTTTAGAATACGACAGAAAGCCAATACCAGATCGCCTGCCTATGGAACGGGTTAAAGATTGGAACGAAATCCATGAAGATTTCGAAGAAGATAAGGTCCGCAAGCAAGGTGCTCGTTGCATGGATTGTGGTACGCCTTATTGCCATACTGGGATGACATTAAGTAACATGGCCAGTGGCTGTCCGATCAATAATTTAATTCCAGAATGGAATGATTTAGTTTATCAAAATAAATGGCGGGAGGCTTTGGACAGGCTTCACAAAACGAATAACTTTCCAGAATTTACTGGTAGGGTTTGCCCTGCACCCTGTGAAGGTTCATGTGTTTTGGGTGTCATCGAACCTCCTGTTGCAATCAAGAGCATTGAGTGTTCTATCATTGATAAAGGCTTTCAAGAAGGTTGGGTTAAAGCCAATCCTCCTCAATCCAGATCGGGTAAAAAGGTCGCGGTTGTTGGTTCCGGTCCTGCCGGGTTGGCCACTGCTGACCAACTCAATAAAGCAGGTCATTTAGTTACTGTTTATGAAAGAGCAGATCGTATTGGTGGTCTCTTGCTTTACGGAATCCCCAATATGAAACTGGATAAGCAAATCGTTCAAAGACGGGTTGATTTAATGGCAGAGGAAGGAATTAAGTTTATTGTTTCTACAGAAATTGGAAAAGATTTACCGGCCAAAAAACTAGTTGATGATTTCGACTCTGTCATTCTTTGTTGCGGAGCAACTAAACCTCGGGACTTGCCCATCGAAGGAAGGGAGTTGAAAGGTGTCCATTTTGCAATGGAATTCCTAACCAAAAACACCCAAGGACTTCTTGAGCTGAAGGACATCACAGCTTTTAAAGCTGCGGCCCAAGGAAAAGACACGGTTGTTATCGGAGGAGGAGATACGGGTACTGATTGCGTTGGAACTTCTCTTCGTCACGGTTGTAAAAGTATCACTCAGCTAGAGATTATGCCTCGTCCTCCGGAGGAAAGGGCAGAAAACAACCCATGGCCTGAATGGCCAAAGGTTTACAAGATGGATTATGGGCAAGAGGAGGCCAAGGAAATTTTTGGTGCTGATCCACGAAAATATTTAACGGCCACCAAAAAATTTATAGGTGATGAAAGTGGTAATTTGAAATCAATCCTTATTCACGAAATTGAATGGAAGCAGGAAAATGGACGATTTCTTCCTGTAGAAGTTCCAGGCAGTGTGCAAGAAATTCCAGCACAAGTTGCTTTTCTTGCTATGGGCTTTTTAGGACCTGAAGATATCATCGCTGAGGAGTTAGGCTTGGAAAGAGACTCAAGATCAAATATTAATGCAGAATATGGTAAGTTTGCTACTAATATAGATGGTGTTTTTGCTGCAGGTGATGTTCGCAGAGGGCAGTCTTTGGTCGTATGGGCAATCAATGAAGGTAGGGCAGTGGCACGCGAATGTGATCGTTATCTAATGGGTGAAACTTCTCTGCCCTGAGCAAGTCACTGTAATAACATGCGTATAGTCTGTTTAGATTTGGAAGGTGTATTGATCCCGGAAATGTGGATCGCTTTCGCTCAAAAGACTGGTGTTTCTGAGTTAAACCGAACTACTCGTGACGAACCAGATTATGAGGTTCTGATGCAGTATAGACTTGATATTCTGAAGTCTCACGGTTTCACTCTTGATCAAATACAAGAGGTTATTAAAACCCTTGATCCTTTGCCTGGAGCACTCGAATTTTTAAATGAGTTGAGAGCAAAGTACGAGTTACTCATTCTCTCAGACACCTTTCGTGAATTTGCTGGGCCGCTTATGAAGAAGCTCGGTTTTCCCACGCTTTTTTGTCATGAACTTGAAGTAGTGGGTAAATCAATTGAAGCGATTAAATTGAGGCTCGACGACCATAAGCGAAAAAGTGTGCAATATTTGCAAAAGCTAAACTTTGAAGTGACAGCAGCTGGAGATAGTTACAATGATTTGGGCATGTTGAAGACCGCCGATCATTGCATGCTATTTAATCCTCCAAAGCAATTAACCATAGATTATCCAGATATACCGGTTGCTAGAGACTACACTAAGCTGATGTCTTTTATTGAAAGCCCAAATTCATGATTGTTATCATTTCAGGTACAAATCGAGAAGGAAGTTTATCATCCGTTTTTTCGCATTTACTGCATGAAACTTATCAGAAAAAAGGGATAAAAAGTAAGATTCTAGAGCTTTCTGATTTGCCCCAAGAAACATTTTCACCTACTGCATATATTGATAAGCCACCAGCAGTCTTGGAGTTTACCCAAGACATACTAAATGCATCTGGTTTGGTTATTGTCGTGCCGGAGTACAATGGAAGCATGCCGGGTGCCTTGAAGCTTTTTATTGATTTGCTTCCATACCCTGAAAGTTTTGAGGGTCGCCCAATTTGTTACATTGGTATTGCGTCGGGCCAATTTGGTGGGTTACGTCCCGTCGAGCATCTGCAGCAGGTATTCGGATATAGAAATGCTTACAACTTTCCCAAGCGTGTATTTGTACCAGCTGTTCATAATGTTGCTTCACACGAAAATGGTATTACTGATATTGATTTAAAGAGCAGGCTTAGCAGTCAGGCAGAGCAGTTTATTAAGTTTTGCCGATCTTTGGGCAAAGTAATTTAATATTTCTACAATCGGCTGCCTACTTTATGGGTAGAGCCGGTTTTCGTTTGAATTTGTCTATTGATTATTATTCTCACTAAAAAATTGATTTCTTCTTTTTCATTGTATGAATGATCTTTTGGTTATTGCGACTGACTGTTGCGGTTGGCCAAACCTTACGAAGCTTGAAAATGGTCATATCCTCTGCACATATTTTAATGCCCCTAGCCATGGGCTAATTGAAGGAGACTTAGTTTGCTCTATCAGTGACCGTAAAGGTCAAAACTGGAAAAAACTTTCAGTTGTGGCAAAGAGACCTAACGGTGGAAATCGCATGCATTTAGCTGTTGGACTCGGTCATAATGGAGATATTCTGTGTTTCAATAGCGGATTTTTTGTTAAAGATAAAAAGTTTGTTAGGTTTTCCGGTCACTGGCTATCAAGGTCAAATGATCAAGGTAAGTCTTGGGAATCTGAACCCAATCCCGTGGTACCGAAAGGAATTGAGTCTACGATCCCATTTGGGCGAATCGTTCAAACCGGGCCAAATCAATTGGCTTATTCATCGTATCGTTCCCAAGGTAGAGGGAACCCTAGTCAAACTTGGATGATTTCATCTTACGACGATGGACAGACTTGGACTCAAAAATCAAAATTTGGCTTTGGAGATTCGAATGAAGCCACATTATGTAATCTGGAAAGAGGTCCGGTACTGGCTGCCACGCGAACTCATACTGATCACCATGTGAAACTTTGCGAGCTTTCCAAGACTGGCAAGCGATGGAAAGAAAAATGCCCGCTTACCTTACCCATGCAACACCCGGCAGATTTGATTGTACTTTCCACCAATTGCTTGTTGCTGACCTATGGAATTCGAAATCTCGGACTTATGGGCATTGGGGCAAGAGTAAGTATTGACCGGGGGGAAACATGGATGCCTCCTTGGGTGATACATCAATTTGGAGATCATGCCAAAGATATTGGATATCCGTCCACAATTAGCTTGGATAAAAAGGGTAACCTGCTAACAGCCTTTTATTCTGATTATGAACCTAGCATCAATACAAAGCCAAGCCGTTATCGAGTACTTGCTAAACATTGGTCGTTACGTGATTGGCTTCCCTTGAGTACCTTAACTTTAATCTTGGCTGAAAATGATCTCAGCTTTCGTAATTAGATTAGCACAAAAGTATTCCAATACCGCAAAAATCATCTCAAAATAATGTAATGTAAGGTCTAATTTAGAAGCCCTGTGCTTTGAAGCACTGCATCTAATTTCATTGTCAATATTCATGCTCAAAAAATTGGGCAAAGTTTAAAAAAGATGGAAAGGCACCGTCCTCCCAAACGATGCCTTTCAGGATATGCATACCTTTGCTATATTATCATTACTTTTACTTTAGGATACAATTTCTTTTTTGAAAAATATAATAAAAATAAATAAAAAATAAATAAAAAATCAGGGTGGCTCGATTCTCTCTTTTTTTCGTGCATTGGGACCCCTGTAAATTCTGCGCCATTCTTCCGGCATTGGTTCCGTAAGGTTATCATATCCTTGCTTCCTCCTTTCATGAAGAAGAAGTTTTGTAAGATGGCTTACCAATGATTCATTTTCCGTTCGATCAAAAATGTTATTCTGTTCGCTGGGGTCTTTCTTTAAGTCAAATAATTCCCATTCATTGAATTGGTGATAATGTATCAGTTTGTGTCTATCTGTTCTTATTCCGTAATGCTTGGCTACCATGTTGATGTCTGGGAAGATGCAGTGTTCAAAATAGAGAATGTTTTGATTTCCGGAGCTATTTTCGTCTAGTATCGGTATGAGCCTTTTACCTTCTATATTTTGCGATAAGAGTGTAGGGTAAAGGTCAGTAACTTGGATTGATGCATTATATTTTTTATTCTTCGGGTATTTACTCCCGGTAATAATTAGAGGAATTTGTATAGTGGGTTCATATATCCAACTTCCACTAAACCATCCGTTTTCACCCAAAAAGTTTCCTTGGCATGCGGAGTATATGAAGGTCCAATCGGTCGTCATGCCTTCCTGAATAATCGTATTATAAAGCCTGCCAATATTTTCATCGATTGCATGAACACATCTTAGGTAATTTTTTGCGAAGCGTTGATATTTCCAATTTAAGTCGTCATCTGAATCTCGATTTAGTCGAACAAATGCTTCATTTTGTGGCCGGATTCCAAGTTGCCATGCAGATAACTGTTCATCATTTAATCGATCAAAAGGTGTAGGTTTAGCTAAGTTTAATGCTGTACTAATCTCCAGTGATTTTTCATCTGTTTCCACAAAAAGATCCGAAACTAAATCGAGGTTCCTGAGGATTTCAACTTCTTGATATCTTGAAGGGGGAGCCTTACCTGAGTAGTCGGTGTGTAGAGTTTCTGGTTCGGGTAACAGCCTATCGTTGTATAATTCTAAAAATCGTATGGGCGGTATCCATGGCTTTAAGGTTCCATTAAAAAAAGTGATCAGAAATACCGGTTTTTCTGTATTATTTTGTTCGTTTATCCATGCAATTGTACGATCTGTGATGACATCCGTAGCATGTCCTTCTATCTCGTGAGTACTGTGCGGAGATATTATCTTTGGGTTGTAAATGTCTGTAGAATCTTCCAAGATTTCCCAGTAATCAAAATTCTTTGGCAAGAGCTTAAAAGGCCATTTACCAAAAAAAGCAGTTTGGTATCCTAAGACTTGAAACAATCGTTGAATGCTTTGGGTGTCATTCAATCCACTTTTAGCTAATTGTGTGTGAGTTGATTTTGTTCCGGTTAGAATGGTTGCCAAAGTTAATTTTGCTGATCCCTGAGAAGTAAATGCATTTTTAAAAAGTACACCTTCTGTCGCAATACGGTCTAGATGTGGAGTAACATTAAATTCTTGATATCTCCCTCCGTACGAGGAGATGGATGAGATTGCGTGGGTTTGGCTTAGACAAAGAAAAACATTTTCTTTGCCACACAGTGTCATCCCTAAGAGTAGGGATATAACTATGGTGATGTAATTGATTTTTTTAGAATGTATCAACCCCTTCTTATCTCAAACATTCTCGCAAACGGGTCGAGCTAATTGTACTTGTACAGCAGCATTCTTTTCTCAATTCAAAACTTTGATAAATAATTTCGTGCTTTCTAATGTATTCATCTATTACCTGGGAAATTGGCTATGTATCTTTTGATGGAAATATAATTGATAGAATCAATTTATTTCTCTAGGTGATAGACCATATGTGTGGAATAATTGGATATTTAGGTAAAGGATGTGCACAAGAATCTCTAATTGATGGTCTTAGAAGACTTGAGTATAGGGGCTATGATTCAGCCGGTGTGGCTTTTCACGAAGGTAAAAGTTTTTCCATGACCCGTGAAACTGGTCGTGTAAAAAATCTAGCAACTTCCGTACAGAAAAATAGTTCTTCTTCTTCACTTGGTATAGCCCATACAAGATGGGCTACACATGGTGAGGTAACGGTTTCAAATACTCACCCTCATGTCAGCAATGATGGTAAGTTTGTCATGGTACACAATGGGGTCATCGAAAATTTTAATACCCTGAAAAAGTTTCTTATTGGTAAGGGCTTTGAATTTTCTTCGGAAACAGATTCCGAAGTACTGTGTAATTTAATTGCGTATAATTATTCTGAGATTGAACCGAGTGAAGCTCGTTTCATTGACGCCATTCGTATGACCCTGCCTCAGTGTCGAGGTGCTTATGGTATAGCTGTTCTTTGTTTGGACTTCCCTGATACCATAATTGGGGCACGTAGAGGTTCTCCTTTGGTTGTTGGTCTCGGAGATGATGCTAACTTTATCGCAAGTGATGCTTCAGCTTTTGTGGGGCGTGCCAAGGAAGCTGTTTTCCTAAATGATGGTGAGCTCGCAGTTTTACATGGTAGTGAATTTAGAATAACCACTCTTGAAGGGCATGAAACACAAGCTGTTTCTCAACCTTTAGACCAGATTTCAGAAGAGGTAGAACTTGGAGATTTTGGTTCATACATGGAAAAAGAAATTTACGAACAACCATCCGCTTTAAAAAATACCTTGCGTGGTCGTTTTGGTGATGATGGAACCACCGCTAAGTTAAGCGGACTCGAAGGACACGAAGAAGAATTACGAAACCTAGACCGTATTATTTTCGTTGCTTGTGGAACTGCTAGGCATGCCTGTATGGTTGGTGAGTATCTGATTGAAAAATTGGCTCGAGTACCCGTTGAGGTCGAGCATGCTTCGGAATTTCGTTATCGTAATTCACCGAAAGCAGGAAAGTCTTTAGTCATAGCGGTAAGTCAATCAGGGGAAACACTTGATACGCTAGAGGCGGTCCGTGAAGCTAAAACAAAAGGTTTACTTACTCTTGGCATTACGAATGTAGTTGGATCATCATTAGCTAGAGAGACGGACGGGGGTGTTTATCAAAGAGTGGGGCCAGAGATTGGGGTTGCATCAACTAAAGCATTTTCTTCCCAAGCTTGCTTGTGTGCGATGCTTGGTCTTGCTTTGGGTAGGATGCGTGAACTTTCGCCTTTGGATGGTCAAGCTATTGTAACCGCTTTGAATGCTCTTCCTGATTTGGTCGCACAAGTACTTCAGCAGGGGGAACAAATTCGTGAATTAGCTGTTAAGTATTCAAAGGCTGAACATCTTCTTTTTCTTGGCCGACAAAGCTTATATCCGGTAGCGTTAGAGGGGGCCTTAAAATTAAAAGAAATTTCATACGCTCATGCAGAGGGCTATCCTGCCGCTGAGTTGAAGCATGGCCCGATTGCCTTAATTAGTCCAGAATGCCCATCCGTCTTTGTTGTCGAAGGAACAGAACTTTCAGCCAAAACAATTGCCAATATGCAAGAGGTAAAAGCTAGAAAAGGTCCAGTTATTGCAATCGCACCAGAAAGTGTGGAAATCCCTGAAGAAGCGGCAGATGATATCCTTCGATTACCTGATGCCCATGAAGTGATTCGGCCTATTTTAGCAAATTTACCTCTTCAATTATTTGCCTATCATTTTGCCCGACTACGAGGATTGGATGTGGACAAACCCCGCAACTTAGCAAAGTCAGTTACTGTAGAATAGGCCCAAATCAATTACTTTTGTTTTCCAGTTAAGGTCAGATTAGTTCCAGGATTCGGGTGGGGTACATACTCAACTTCCTATTCTTGAGGGGAGAAACTTGAGGCATTTATAATGTTTTCGTAAATTTTTTTCACGAAGACTTTAGACGATCTATTTATTCGCAGGGAAAGTTGACGAAAGCAAACTATGGACGCGATCATCATCCCCGTTACATTAGTATGTTTTGGACGGAGCTGGGGTGAAAAAAGGTTTTTCATTGGGGGCGACTGATGACTATTGCTACAATATCGCCGAAGGTCCTGTTCATGTACACAACTTGACTGCCACCATCATGCACTTGCTTGGGGCTGATTATAAAAAGCTAACTTATCGTTTCCAAAGAAGAGACTTCCGCCTTATTGGCATACATGGTCATGTGGTAAAAAACTCCTAGCAACAAAAGGAATACAAATACAGTTCCTGCTTAATTATTTGAAATTCTTTCAAGCGTATCTTTTGTTGTGTGTGGAATTGAAATAGTTTGTTTTGAGTTTGAACCAGCATCTCTTAGGTAAACTCTAATCATAGTACCCTTGGAGGAATGAGTAACCTCTTCGCAGACCGATCGTACTGTTGGGATACTTGTACCGGCTCCCAATTCGAGCACAAGAAGCTTGGGTGAACAATATTGCTCCAGCCAACGGGTAAGGTTTTCTGTTTGCCTTGCAGTCCTTTCCTGCAACCATTCCCAATCTGAAAACATCAGAATGTTGGGGCGTGCTATTGAACCGCAACTGGGGCATAAAGGAAGTGGGTTTTTTGCCTGCAAGTTTTGAGGGTCGATATTCAATTTGAAATCTGATTCTACTCTCCAAATCGATTGCCCGCATGCTTCGGTGCATTGGAGATGCATAATAGATCCGTGACATTCAACGATCTGCTCCCCGGTAAAGCCAGTCTTTTGAAAATGACCATCCACATTCGATGTGAAGATAAACATGGGGATTTTTTTGACCGTATTTTTTTCTAATAAAATATTGAAACCTCGATGGGGTACAGTTTTCTGGTAAAGCTTGAGGCGGTGCCCGTAAAAGCCCCATGCTAAGTTTGGTTCATCAGAAAACCATTTCGGATTTGCCATTTCATGAAATTTAATACCCATTTTTGCAAGCGGAGGGTATGCCTTCCAAAAACCATCGTTGCCCCTGAAGTCGGGTAATCCAGAGTCCACCCCCATTCCTGCACCTGCTCCAACTAAAATTGCATCGCAAGAATGAATGAAAGAAGATGCTTGTTCGATTTCTTTTTGAAATGGTTCCATAAAAATTCTCCTAAATTAACAAGTTTTTTACTTTAACTTTAAGTGTCCACAATATTTCATGAGGGTGGGTAATGTACAAAATGAAAAAGATAGAAAGATGGGGTGGTTTACTATGCATAGTTTCCTTCGGGTTACTTTTTGGATGTGCCCGGACTCAAGCGCCCGATCTTTCCCAGAAACCAGATTTGATTGACTCAGGTAACCACGCTCTAACTGAATTGGAGTGGGAAGAAATTAGATCAATATCGGGTGAGCACCGACTAGCTTTTGGACCCGATTTCAAGGTTTACTCAACGAATGCAAAGAAAACAAGCAGGGTAGGGGTTTTTAGAGTCGAGTCTGTCGACCAATGTAAAACCTTCATTGATCTGTCGGAATGGATGGCATCTTCTCAATCTAACCCTCTGGTGGTTTCAGATATCAAAGTCGACGATCAAGGCAGGTTGCTCATTGCTGAAAAAGGCACCGGCAAACTTTTGAGGGTTTCTTCCACTGCAAAAAAATTGGAGGTACTCGCTGATTCCTATGATGGGTATCGTTTTTCGTCTATTGAAGATATTGAAATTGGCATCAATGGTGATCACTACTTAAGTTCTCCAGAGTCTGGAGTTATTTATCGAATTGATTCAGAACTTGGCCAAGTTGGCATACTGAATGAAAAAGTTATAAGCCCTGGTGCAATTTGTATCCGTTCGGGGCACAATCAACTGATTGTTTCGGAACCAGACTTCTACCGAGTCATTGTGTTTGATCTCGGCAAAGAAATATCTTCTGTAAGGTTTCGTTCTCTCATTGATTTTTTTCCACAACAAATAAAACCCCAGGGATTAGCTTTTGATAGTCGGGGTCGCTTGTATGTATCACTGGGAGATCGCAACGAGATCCGAGTTTTTGACTTAGTAGGAGCAAAAGAAGTAGGTAAAATAATGACTGAACATTTTGCCGGATCACTATTTATACATGAAAATATTCTGTATCTGGGTGGAGGGAAGAAGTTGAAGAAAATCGAAATACAGGAATCTTATCAAATCCTGCCCTTCAGGTAACTTCTTCACAGCCTGAGTTATCTGTGGATAACTTGTCTTTGACTCTTGGTTTGGTAAGTCCAAGTTGAATAATATAACATTTAAATTAAGGACTAAAGATGGACGAAGAGTTTCTTCACTTTTTTGATGAATCTCCAGCATTGCGCTTGATGCGTGGACGGCTGGGCTCATTTGTTGTGGGCTTTTTCTTTAAAACTTTTAAAAAGTGGGGATCGGTAGATGCTTCCGAAGAAGAGTTGGCAGCAACCCTTGCAGAACACATCGAGCAGGTTCGTGAACTTGAGGATTTTGATGCTCCGAAAAGATTACCACAGGACTACTTGGATGAATGGTGCGATGAAGATCATCGCTACATGACCAAAACTTATGACGAGGAAAAAGAGGAGTATATCTTTCGCCTGACTCGTCACTCCGAGAAAGCTCTAAGTTGGCTTCAGGACTTGCTGTCAATGCAACAAAGAGGTTATGCCACAACAGAATCTCGCTTTAATCGGATTATTATTGAAATGGAAAGTCTTTCCCAAGGCGTAAATGCTGACCCAGAAGCCCGTATCCGTGACTTGGTTAGGAAGCGAGATGAAATCGACGAAGAGATTCAAAAAATTCGAGACACAGGAGAGGCACCAATTTTCGGAGAAGATGTCATTCGTGATCAAGTGTATGACCTTTCAGATATTGTGGAGCACTTCCTCTCTGATTTTAGGTCAATTGAAGAGTTCTTTAAGGACCATGCTCGACAAATTTCCAAGCTCTACGCGCAAGGGGATGCTTCTAAGGGTGATATTGTGGAGCATGTCCTCGACTCAGATGATGAACTCAGGAACTGCGATCAAGGAAAGAGTTATTTTGGATTTCGTTCCATGATGACGAACCCAACTTTAGCCCGTCAGTTTCGAAACCTAGCAGAGCAGACAGCTGATATTGCCCGCCGAAGAGGTTTGGATCCAAATAAGACATTTTTGAGTCTTAGTGATCGCCTTTTTGGTGAAGCTAATTCGGCACACGGTGCTTATGGGCGGATTTCACGCAAACTTAGGCAAGTAGTGGGCGATCATGCCGGCGGTGGAGGTAAGCAAGTGCGCAAAACTCTCTCAAGCATACGCAAAAAAGCATTTTTACTGCGTGATCAACCGCCTGAAGACTGGGAATTTGAGATTGATATCCGGCCCCAATTTTTTGGTCTTATGGAATCTGACTTCTGGGAACCGAAAGCAGTTGAGCCTTTTGCAGCAATATCGACAGCATCGTCTGATGATAGTGAGTGGATTAGTGAAATCCTGAATTCTGTTGGTGAGCCATTAGACTTGAATAAATACAGAGAGCGGGTAAACGAAGTGCTCGAAATTGAAGAAAAAATAACTCTTACGGAAATGGTGCAAAGATTTCCATTAGAACGCGGTGTTGTGGATGTAGTCTGTTATCGAGTGGTCGCAGGTGAGGATGTTAGGCACAATATACTAGATGATGAAATTATAAAAATAGATTTAAATCGCCCCGCCCAACCTCGCTTTGTTGAGGTCGAAGAAGTTATTTTTCAACGCAATATTTTATGAATCCTGCCATCACCCACCGCCATGTTATCGTTCGCCTGCTGAACGGCCCAATTTATCAAGAAGATATGGACTTATGGGGTCGCTTAGGAGCTGAATGGGATCGTATTAAAAGCCATTTTTTTGAAATGGGACTGGAGGTCGCCCGAGACGATTCTGCCGGTTATGCTTATGTTCGCCAAGCGGATGAAACCCAAGAGGAACTCGAAGACTGGGAGGATGCAAGTGTTGCTCCTTTGCCACGGGTTTTAAGACGTACGCGTCTTACCTATCACCAAACAATTTTTATGGTTTTATTGAGGGAAGAACTTTTGCGCTTCGAGCAGGATCAGGAAGAGGGTGACCATCTTTACCGCTCAACTATGGATTTGCGGGAATCTATGACACCTTATTATCCTGAAATGCACGATGAGAAAAAAGTGCATCGCCAAATATCCGGAATAATCTCAAAATTTGAAGAATGGGGTATACTCAAAAAAGTACGGGATAAAGACGAGGGCTTGTATAGAATTGAACGAATTATTAAAGCTAAACTTCCACCAGAAAAACTAGCCGATGTCCGTGATCAAATCAGAAGAAGGTCACCAGAACTTGAAGAGGAGATAGAAGAAGATGTTATTTGATTCACAATTAGAGCTCGAATTTTCACCTGATAAATCTACGGCAGGATACAGGCTGCATTCTTTATCGGTTCTTAATTGGGGAACCTTTCACAATAAGGTTTACACCATGCGGCCTGACGGGCGTACTGCGATGATTACGGGCCGAAATGGTTCGGGGAAGTCAACCATCGTCGATGCCTTGCTAACCCTTTTAGTTCCCAACCGTGTCCGCAACTATAATGTGGCTTCAAGTCAGGCAGGAAGCCGTGAACGGAATGAAAGAGATTATGTGCTTGGTGCTTATTCAGAAATCCATGATGCGGTCACAGGGCAGGGAAGAAAAGAAACTCTACGTAAACCCGGGGAGTCGTATACAGTTCTTATGGCCCATTTTTACAATGAAGCCTACAAGTCTGATGTCAGCATTGCCCAAGTTCTATGGTGTTTGCCAAGTGGTAAAGTCGATAAGGTGTATATTGTCGAAAAAAGAAAACTTTGTATAGAGGAAGACTTTAATGATTTGGGTGATGTTGATACCTTACGAAAAATTATTAAGGAACGGGACCTTTTTACTTTTGATTCTTTTACCGCTTATCATAAAAAGTTTGAGTCTTTGCTTTTCATGGACGCAGATTTGGGGACCCGTTCTCCGATGGCTATTTTCAATCAAGCAGTCTGTATCAAAGATGTTAAGGACCTCACCCAATTTATTCGAGAACACATGCTGGACGATGGGGGTTCAAAAGAAAAGTTAGCTGCTCTCCAGGAAAGGTTTGATGATCTCAGGAGCACCCATCGTCGTATCGAGACCGCATCATGCCAACTAGAGCAATTGGATGAGATTCGTGATACCCATGCAGCTTATTCCGATGCACTAGGTGACCGTGATCATGCCGAGCGTATTCGGCATGCCATTGAACCGTTTTACGCTCAGGTCGAATCGGATCGAAGGTTGGAGTGGGTAGATGAATTAAAGCATCAAGAGGAAGCAGAGCGTGCCCGCTTAAAGACTGCTCGTATTGATGTAGATCGCTTACGTGACAAGCTCACCCATTTGGATCGAGCTTTGTCGGATAGTGATGAAAACCGAAGACTTGAACAAGTTGGTGCCGAATTGGATCGCTTGCGGGATAAACGAGAAGTGGTAACCAAACGAGCTGCTACTTTTGAAAGACATTTAAGCGCGTGGGAAAAGGGATTATCTCTAAAACAGGAAGATGATTTTCTGTTGTTGAGGAGAGACTTAGAATCTCAAGTACCCCGCATTGAGGGGAATATTGCGAGCCTTGATGAAAAAATCCCCGAAGTGTCCTATCAATTCAGAAAAGCCAGTGAGCGAGTTGAGACCCTTGAAGATGAGAGGAATTACCTCCTTGAATCCAACACAAATGTCCCTGCCGATTTATCGCGCTTACGAAAATCCCTAGCCAAAACATTGGATCGTGATGTTGCTGAGCTTCCTTTTATTGCCGAGCTTATTCAATTAGTACCAGATGAGGTAAAGTGGACTGGTCCCATCGAACGGCTATTAAGAAAATGTGCTCTTACAGTTGTACTTCCTGCCAAATTGGCACAAAAGGCTGAATTATTTTTAGAAGAAAATCATCTTGGAGAAAGATTGTCTTTTGTTTGTCCAACAACATCTGCCAAGGAAGCAAACTTACACCTTGATTCGGTTATCGCGAAATTATCATTTCGGGCAGAGCTTGAAAAAAGCCGGCTGAAATGGATTAAATCCTACCTTGTTTCGGTTTGCCCACATTTATGTTTTGATGATCGCGAACAAGGTTATGATCAAGCCGACCATGCGTTGACCTTAGAGGGCTTAGTGAAGACAAATGGTATCATCCGGGAGAAAGATGACACCTACTTTCTTGAAGATGCAAGTCAATGGGTCATTGGGTGGGATGTGAACCCCAAGCAAAAAACCCTCGATGATGCTCTCATAAAATGGCGCGAAGAAGTGGATCGTGCGGGTCGTGCGATTCGAGAAGCTGAATCTGAAAGACAAGTCTTACGGGCGAAACTAAGAGCTGGTGCCCAACTGCAAGCCTGTGCAAATGAATTCTCAGATATTGACGGTCTAGGTTTATCTTCCCGTATTTCGGAACTGGAAGAGGAAGAGCGTGTAATTGTAGGCGGTTCGGATGTGTTGAAAAAGTTGAAGGAAGACCACAACCTGGCCAATGAAACGTTGGAGAATGCCCAAAGCAAACGAGATGATATTTTACAGCGGATTGGAGGAGTAGAAGCGCGTGCTGAGAGGAATGATTCCCGTCTACTTACATTGAAAAGTTTACTAGCTCAGTGTAAGCAGGAGTTCTTTCAAACTCAGGATGCTGAGGGAGTAGAACTCTCCGAAGAACAAAAGGAAAAGCTTGAAAAAGCGTTAGAGACTTTATACGAGGAAATTGAAAATGAATATGGGAAAGCTCCAGACGAACCTGACGATATTGAAGAAGCTGCCCGTGATGCTACTCATAAAATAGAAGCCCGTATCTCTAAATATGAGAATGCTCTAGACAAGTTGAGGGATAAAAATGTGGCAGCGATGCAACGATTTATTGCAGATGCCAGAAATCAAGCCTTTCGAGATGAACTCAGTCTAGACCTTGAAGATGGTTATAAAGATTCAACATATGCAATGTTTCATGAAGTAAGAACTCAAATAGAAGATGAAGACCTGGCCAAAAACAGAGAAAGGTTTGAGGAATTACTCCGTGTTCAAGTCCCGGAAGAAGTTTCAGGATTTAGCGAATCTTTAGAGTCCCATAGAGACAGAATTCGAAAGAGAATTAATGAGTTAAATGATCACCTATCTCGTGTTACTTTCGATCGTAAAGAAGATACCTACATCCAATTAAAGTTTGAGGATGCGGGAGATGACGGGGTTCGGAGGTTTAAGAAACTTAGAAGGCATGCCCTGGAGGCCGATCTGGAGTCTGATGATGATGATGAAAGGCGTCGCGAAAGATACCACCGGGTGGAGCAATTCCTTGGGGAACTAGAAACTGATACTACATGGACGGAAAGAGTGATCGATGTTCGCAATTGGTTCAAGTTTAGAGCGGATGAATTTTACAAAGATGGGGATGGGTTACGCCAAAGTTATAGCGGAGCCGCAGGGAAATCAGGTGGGGAGAAAAACCGGCTGGCTTCCACTATTTTAGCGACTGCTATCGCTTACCAATACGGAATTGATGTTGGCGGTAAGCAAACCGAAACCTTTCGATTGGTTGCGGTGGATGAAATGTTCAGTAAGACAGACGATGAATTTTCCCAATACTTACTTGATCTATTCAAAGAATTTCACCTTCAACTATTAATTGTCCAACCATTGGATGCTAAAATTCATGTCGTCCAAAAGTATGTGGAAAGGTATCATGTAGTTGAGCGTCGGGATGGACTTTCTTTTGTGGGTGATTTAAGTGTTCAGGAATACTTAGGTGAAAAAGTCGATAAAAAGGATGAACAAGCCGATCAAGAAGAAAAAGATGAAGCCGTCGAGACTGAGTCCTAACTCTTGATTTTTATTCCTGATTAGCTAATGAAAGACAGTCTTAATCCTCCCCGTTATGATGGGCGGATGCCCTACAGGAAGTGTGGAAGGTGGGGCTTGAAGCTACCTGCTATTTCGTTGGGGTGCTGGCACAATTTTGGAGGAGATTCTCCCACACCTGATCAAAAGGAAATGATACAGGGTGCTTTTGATCATGGTATTACCCATTTTGATCTAGCTAATAACTATGGTCCGCCCTATGGATCTGCAGAAATTAATGTGGGTAAAATTCTCAAAGATTTACCGAGAGATGAAATTTTAATAACTAGTAAAGCAGGATATGATATGTGGCCCGGTCCTTATGGTGAATGGGGGTCAAAAAAGCATATGATGGCCAGCTTAGACCAGTCATTAAAGCGGATGAAGGTTGATTATTTTGATCTTTTTTACTCGCATCGATTTGATCCAGGTACACCTTTAGATGAAACCCTTGGTGCCTTGGATTCAGCCGTGCAACAGGGTAAAGTTCTTTATACTGGAGTAAGTAGTTATTCGGCTGATGCTACGCTACAAGCAGTCAGTATCTGTAGGGAAAATCATTTTGCCCCACTGGCCATTCATCAGCCAAATTATTCAATGTTGAATCGTTGGGCCGAAAATGGGTTAGTGGACACATGCGGAGAGTTAGGTCTTGGTATCATTGCATTTTGTCCACTCTTTCAAGGTCTACTTACTGATAAATACTTACACGGTATCCCTGCAGGCTCGAGGTTTACAATTAAAAATTCACCTCTGAGAAAGAATGAAGTTAATGAACAGAACCTGAAGGTTATTGGTGATCTAAATGACCATGCCGGTCAAAGGGGGCAAACATTAGCTCAAATGGCACTATCTTGGGTGCTAAAGGATTCGAGAGTTACCAGTGCCTTAATTGGTGCGAGCACGGTTTCTCAAATTTTGGAGAATGTAAAGGCTGTCGGGCAAACCGATTTTTCTTCCGACGAATTAGCAAAACTTGATCATATTCTTGCCAGGTCCAACCTGCCTAAATCACTTTGGTCAAACTAACTTAAAGGGGAGGATGATTGACGGGATCTTGGTTCAAGTTATGAAATATCATTTCTAATATCGTCGAGAACTGGAAATTTTTTTCGGCATGATTCAATAATTTCTCTGTCTATGTCTCCTTCAATAATTGTCTCATCTTCACCACCATCTGCGATTATATCTCCATTTGGGTCTACAATAAGTGATCTGCCGCCACAGGCAAGGTTAGGGTCTTTGCCCACAGCATTTACTCCAATTACATATGACTGATTTTCAATGGCTCGAGCTTGTAGAAGTGTAAGCCAATGCTTAATTCTGCTCGCAGGCCAACATGCGATTACGACAAATGTACTGGCTTTTTTTCTGATTGCTGTTCTAAAAACTTCAGGAAACCGTAAGTCATAACAAATAAAGGTGTTAATTATAAAGGAGCCAGCTTCAATATTTTCTACCGTTGAACCTTTGAGGTGCACCTTATCCTCACCCAATATTGGAATGGTGTGAATTTTAGGAGTGCAGAGTGCTTTTTTTCCATCTGGTGTAAAAGTAACTGCACAATTATAGGCTTTTCCTTTTTGTTCACTTGGCTGGGTCATACCGGCAATTACCCAGCATTCCTTATCTCTAGAAAGGTTTGAAAGATAGTTTTCAGTCTTCTGTGGTTCGCTTAAGAGTGTTTTATTGGGATCTAAACAAAAGCCTGTGGCAAACATTTCAGGTAAAATAAGTAATGAATTTTTTTCGATTTTATATTCATTTAAAAGAGAGTCTACTTTACGAAAACTTCCATCTTTATTTCCCCATTCCGATTGGAGCTGAATCCCATAAACTTTCATTTTTTTAGTAAGGGTAATATTTGAGATGTTTGGTGAGTGTTGGGATGAAAGGGGGCCAGTTTTTTCATCCCTCGGTAGGCTTGTATGGCCATATTCTTATCTTTTTATTCGTTGAGTAGTACCTGACTTTATTTTGATGAGCAACTAAACAACCCGGATGCACCTTGAGTGTATTATTGACTGCCTTACGAGCTTCTGGAAATTGTTTCCTGAATGGAGAGCAGGTTAAAACCACTCCCATTTTCGTTAATGATATTTCCGCGGTGCATATGAAATCGACTTTCTGTATGATTTAAAAATTTATCTTTTTCATGGTAATCTCCAGCAATTTCTGCTTACAAATGAAAAAAATAGCTAAAAAAACGATTTTTGGTAAGGGTGCTCCCATAGGGAATAAGTAAAACAGAGAGCGTTCCAAGAACAAGATTGTATGTGGCGTTAATCGTGGTTTTGCAGTTTTAATCCTAGCATTCTGAAGTAAAACGGACAGTCATTCTGTCCAAAAGTATGGAGTACCCCGTCCAATTTTGAAATGGAGGAGTGATTGTAATCATTCCCAAAAGAAAGTGGATGAAAAGTAAAATTATAAAATAAGTGTTTTATTTTTATAATGCTTGGTAGTACGGAGTGTGAATCTCATGCAAAGTCAAAGGAACTTTAATATCGATGACAGAGTCTTAGATTTTAAAAAGAAACAAGAATACCCCAAGGTAAAATCAATCCCCAGGATAAACATATTTAAATAAATATTTTAATCTCATTTATTAGGGCTGAAAGAGTGGGGTAATCATTTATTTGTTTCGAATCCAAAAAGTTTATTCATGGTTGTTCTTCAGAATAAGTTTCCCTAGTTTTTACCGATGAAGATTAAAAATCTTTTCCTTTTATTGTTTCTTTCATTCTCTTTGTTCGCGGGCAGAAATCCCAATGTTATCCTGATTTTAGCAGATGACTTGGGGTATAATGAATTGGGCAGTTATGGGCAGAAAAAGATCAGGACTCCCTATCTTGATCAACTTGCGAAAGCAGGTATGCGGTTTACACGCAACTATTCTGGAAGTGCTGTGTGTGCTCCATCCCGTTGTGTTCTAATGACAGGGAAGCACCCAGGTCATGCCTATATTCGGAATAATGGAGAAATTAAGCCCGAGGGGCAGCGCCCTGTTCCTCTTCATACAGTTACCCTAGCGGAGGTTTTAAAAAAAGAGGGATATACCACGGGAGCTTTTGGGAAATGGGGACTGGGTGGACCGGGTACTGAAGGAGATCCCATGAATCAAGGTTTTGACCGTTTTTACGGATATAATTGCCAACGTCATGCCCATAGCTATTACCCGGCTTATTTATGGAGCGATCGGAACCGTGTTCCCTTACAAAACAACCCGCCGGTTCCTGGGCATGCATCTCTACCTACTGAGGCGGATCCGAGTGATCCACAAAGCTATGCAATTTTTAAAGGAAAGGATTATGCATCTGACCGTATTAATGAACAAGCTTTGGCCTTCATAAAAGATAATAAGGATAGACCATTCTTTCTTTATTACCCGACCCTTATCCCGCATGTTGCCCTGCATGTACCAGATGAAGAACTAAAACCCTACTTGAAACTTAACTGGTATGACCCACCGTTTACCCGGGAGCAGGGATATGGGTACACTCCTCACTTTAATCCCCGGGCTGCTTATGCTGCCATGATCTCTAGAATGGACCAGTATGTTGGTAATGTAATCAGCTTGGTTGAGCAACTCGGGCTAACTAGGGATACTATCGTCATTTTTACCTCTGATAATGGAACCTCACATTTAAAATTGGAAGTGGATTATGACTTTTTTAAAAGTGTAGGGAATTTACGCGGGCTCAAGGGGTCACTTTACGAGGGAGGCATCCGTGTTCCTTTGATCGTAAAATGGCCCGATCAAATCAAAGCTGGTTCCGTATCTGATATTACGACCGGTTTTGAGGACTGGATGGTTACCCTGCACAATTTGATTGGTGCCCGTAATCCACTCAATGTAAAGCATGATGGCCATGACCTAGCTCCTCACCTTGTCGGTGGTTCTATTTCCCCTAGGCCTCATCTTTATCGAGAATTTTCTGGTTACGGTGGGCAACAGGCAGTTTGGGTTGGAAGATGGAAGGGGATCCGTCAAAATATGCTTCGCAAAATAAAAAAGCAAGATCCCCTGGACATCGCACTTTATGATCTCTCCAATGATGAGTCTGAGTCCAATAACCTGGCTCATTCTCATCCGGAAGTTGTCAGTAAAATTAAAGAAATTATGAAAGAAGAGCACCTTGTATCGAAAGTATTTCCGATGCATGTGATCGATCAACATTAGATTAAATTGAAGTTTCCAAGACTTCACATCAGGTAAAAACTTAATGAAAAAATTATTTTCCAGTCTTCTACTATCATGCCTAGCGGTTTTTGCGAAAGATCGTCCAAATATTGTATTTATCTTTGCTGATGATTGGGGTTGGGGTGATTTGGGTTGCCACGGGCATCCGTATTTAAAGACACCGAATATCGATCGTCTTGCCCGCGAGGGGACCGATTTTCATCGATTTACAGTGGCCAGTGGTGTGTGTTCACCTAGTCGAACTGCGGTCATGACCGGCCATTTCCCAGCCCGTTACAATATTGATGGCCATTTTGCATGGGTGCCTAGTAACCAGAAACGAAATATGCCCGATTGGTTGGATACTGAGTCACCTTTATTACCCAGATTTCTTCAGGAATCTGGATATGCAACCGCCCATTATGGGAAGTGGCATTTGTCGAATGATATGATTCCAGATTCTCCTTTTCTTACTGCTTATGGGTATGACGATTATGGATCCTACAATTGTGCGGGCCCTCAAATGTTTGTGCATGATGATGTAAAAAGTGCTATCCCATTTATGCAAAAAAGCCACGCTCAGGGAAAACCATTCTTCATTAATTTATGGATCCATGAACCGCATACCCCTTTTCATGTAGACCCAAAGCTTCAAAAACTTTTTCCTGGTCTACCCGAAGCGGACAATATCTATGCGGCCACCTTGTACCATGCTGATTTAAGAATCGGCCAATTATTGAACGCCTTGGACGAGATGAAAATTTCTGATAACACCCTGGTTGTATTTAGCTCGGATAATGGACCGGCCAGAGGCTTACCCAATTCTCCAATTACTCTGAGTTATGATTCAGCAACGGGCCCGGGATACGGAATCGGAGCCGCCAAGGGGATCACGGGAGGGCGTCGTGCTTTTAAGGGGGCTTTATTGGAAGGTGGGATCGGAGTGCCATTTATTGCCCGCTGGCCTGGGAAAATCACGGCGGGGAAAGTGGATAAAGTATCGATCTTGTCAGCGGTCGATTTGTTGCCCACTTTTTGTGAGTTGGCAGGAGTTAAACTCCCCAAGTCATACAAGCCGGATGGAATCTCCCAAGTTCCCTCATTGATGGGCAAGGGAAACCCATTACGAGAGAAACCTCTCTTTTGGAGAATATCAGCTCCTTGGCCAGCAAGTGATTCAAAACCGAATCATTGGGTTGCTTATTCAGTGGTTCACGAACAATGGAAGTTAGTTCTTAATAAAGATCAGTCCCATGTAGAACTCTATGACTTGGTGGGTGATCCACTCGAAGGTACAGACCTTGCTGAAAAGAATGCTCAAACTGTAAGTCGATTGAAAAACTTACTCCAAAAATGGCTGAATTCCATACCAGCAAAGCCTAAGGGAGATGTATTCTCTAGTCTTCGGGCAAATTAATCACTTTTCCCCCACTCGATAAAGGGTAGAGTCTGTTCTGATAAGAAAAGAGTTCCCGATGGGGGCAAAAGAAGCCATGTGAGGTTCTCCATCCAATTCGTTTTCTGAAATGATGTCCAAAGCTTTTCCAGGGCGGATGACTAAGGTTTTTCCTGCTCGATCAGCAAGGTATAGTAATCCGTTGGCATAGGTGGGAGAGGCGCTAAATTCACCATCGAGTCTTTCCCGCCAGTTCAGTTCCCCGGTTTTAGCATTTACCGCGGAGAGAATTCCTCCATCATTTATTACATAAAGCTGATCTCCAATGAGAATAGGGGAAGGTATTTTTGGGGCACCCTTAGTCATTCTCCATGCAAGTTCCGGTTTCGCGAGACCTTCAAGCTGATAAGCATGTATTTCCGCTTTCATAAAACATGTTGATAGATAAATCATTCCGTTTCCAATTATGGGGCGAGAAACATTGGAAAATCCGAGGATACCATATTTGGTTTTCCAAAGTTCTTTGCCGTTTTCAGGGTCGTACCCATAAAGCCAGTCAGCGGCGCATGAAATGAGCACGAATTTGCCATTAAATTCTCCGATTATCGGAGTGGAGTATGACTTCTGAAACTGTGGGTTTTCTCTCATTTCCCCACTTCGCTTGGTTTGCCACGCAATTCTTCCATTATTTTTATCAAGTGCGACGATGCTTTGGCGGTCGCTGCCATCAAGATGAAAAATCATATAATTTCCCCATATTACAGGTGAACTGCCAGGACCATTTTCATGCATAACCCACAAGTCTTTTTCATCATTTTTCCAAATAATTTTTTCACTCATGGAATCAATGCATACATTTCCATAAGCCCCAAAGTGAATGTAAAGTTTACCATTTTCTAAAAATGGGCTTGGGGAGGCATAACTGTTGAGTTTATGAACCCACTGAGGCTGTTTTTTCTCGAAAACTTCAATATCTTTGATGATTTTTCCGCTAACAGGTTCAATTTTAAGGGCTCGAAGGCTGACTTTTGAGAGGACAGTAACGGTTGGTAATCCATTGTTTTCTTTTAACCTTTCTTCCTTCTCCTCTAAAGAAGCGGGGGTTTCTATGGCTGTGGTGACCCAGATGTATTTTCCATCATGGACAGGGGATGAATGACCACGACCGGTAAGGTCTGTTTTCCATAAGACCTTCTCTTTGGATGACCATGTTTTTGGATAATTTCCAGTTGGTGCATGACCGGATGCTACCGGACCTCTCCATTGTGGCCAGTTCACCCCCCAAATACAAACTGGTGTGAGGATAAATCCAAGGATGAATGCTTTCATGCAAATTAAGTGGTGAAATTAGGGCAGTCTTTTCACCAAAAGATTTCGAAATAATACAGTACTTCCTGGGTCGTGGCCTTGTAGAGCAAAAGTTCCTTCACCGAGGATCCTTTCGAAGTTTGAGTCTTTTTTCCAGCCATCGGGCTGGGTCCAGTTAGCAACGATTTTATCATTCACTTTGGTAATGACATGGTTACCCTCCACTTTGATGAAGAGGGTAAACCAAGTATCATCTTTTGCTGGTGCCTCTAAACAGTCGACTATCCCATAGATACTGGCAGTCTTTTTTGGGTCGTGGTAGGTGTTGTTGATTTGGCATTCAAAGCCTGCCTTGGGCCAGCCTTCATCCTGAAAACGGGTATGGAAATAAACACCAGCATTGGAATGGGGTAGGGTCATTACCTCTGCCTTAAAAACAAAGTTTTTGAAGGGCTTTTTTGTTTGGTAAAACAAGTGACACCGGCTGGGTGCATTTGCGACGATACATCCATTTTTAACGGAGAAGGAGTTATCATTCTCATTCGCTTTCCATCCTTTCAGGGTTTTCCCGTCAAACATACTTATCCATCCTTTTTCTTTGGTGTGACTTTCAGCATAGTGGTCTGCCAGCAAATCTCGTCCAAAATCACCGTCAAAATCTCTCCACACTGCATGCGAGTGGTTGACATTATTTTGAGTATTGGCGTATTCAAAGAGAAAATCCGGGGTTTGCACCCGGTAATAGTGACCTTCTCCTGCATTTAAACTACCTGCCCATGCTATGTAGGTTTCTTTGGCGTGGACTAGTGGTTTGCGACTTGAAATTTGCTGAACTATTTCTGGACGGTGCTTGGCGGCATAGGCGTGGATTAAGTCATTGAGCCATCCTTTTTGGCGAGAATTCATCTTGGTGATCGGTAAGCCTTTGGGCGGGGTGAACGATTTTCGGTTTATGCTGTTTTCTTGACCAGAAAGGATATCTCTTGGCGCTTTATCTGACAGGATGGCCATTTTCTTTTGAGGAGGGGAAAGTGAACGAAAAAGCTTTCTTGCTTTTTCTTCCTCATCGGCAAGAACCCGCATGCCATCATACCTCCCCGTGGTTACCTGAGCAGGGCTTGCTCCAAAAAAACTAGGCGTATTGGAGAAGATTCTACCATTTACAAAAGTAAAATTCAGTGACAAGTGGTGACCCTCAAAACGCCAACCCCAGGAACCAGCTTTATCAGGTTTCCCAAAGATAGATACATGAAACAATTCGGGGTCCCGAAATTCACGACCTTCTTTTTCGAATAGAATTTGTTCTAGAAGTATGACATCGGTTGCTTCGATCAGCCCTCGGTGACTTAGAGCAGACCCAAGTAAGCCATGGGCAAGAATTTTTTGGATTGGGGACATTTCTTTGAGAGACAAACCCCGTCTTCCGTTTGGTTGGATAAAGTTACCTGGAAAGAAATGCCAGTTTTCGCGTTCTTGGTCTTTAAAACTGTAATGTACTTTCTCTTTTTCTTTCGCGTTAAGAGATTGAAGGAATCTATTGGCGGCAACACTCATGTCGCTAGCTGGATCATGTGCGTTCACTTTAGTGAGTAAGCAAAAAGACAAGGCGAGGTGGGCAAAGATTAATTTCATAGGCATAAGAAACTAAAATTTGTATGCTTATCTGATGACGTCCAACCAAAACCAGCGAATTTTTACTGAAAAGTATCGGAGTAAATAGTAAAAAGGTAATGAAAGCATTGGTATACTTGATGAACTGTTCTCTTTTTAATCCATATGAAATGATATGAAGAGAAAAAGGCTAGCAGGTTCCCTATTTTCTGGTGGAGGAATAGGTGATGTGGGAATAGAATGGGGGACTTCTATTCCCGTACTAGCTGCCTGTGAACTAGTTCCATCCCGTGCGGCTTTGATTAGAAAGAATTTCCCTATGACTAAAGTCTTTGAGGGTGATGTGAGGGATATAAAAGCCGATTACATAAAGTACATAAGGGCTAAACTTGGTTCGGATCCATTGTGGCTGCTTACTTTATCTCCACCTTGTCAGGGTATGTCATCTAATGGTGCCGGTAGAATTTCAGCTGAAATACGGGCGGGTAAACGTCCGCAAGAGGATGAGAGGAACAGATTAATTCTACCTGGTATCGATATTTTGGAAAATTTAAAACCTGAATGGTTTATTCTAGAAAATGTCAGAAGGATGGAAAATACCATCATTCGAAACGAGCACGATCGACCTGAGAATATTTTGGATTGCTTGCACCGAAGGCTTAAACCATTGGGGTATTTAATTTATGCAAATATTATTGATTTCCGGGATTATGGAGTGCCTCATCATCGAGATAGACTTATTACGATTGGATGTCGAATACCTGGAGTTATTTCTCAGCTTTCTTGGTCTCGGCCAGTTTTTACTGATCATGTAAGCCCTTACCATAAACCTCCCACTCATGGTAAAAAAGGAACAATGCCTTGGGTTACATTACAAGAGAGTATTGCTCACCTTCCTGTCTTGGACGCCCTTAGCAAAACCCATGATGATATCGACCCTTTTCATTGCGTACCTAAATGGAGTGAAAAGCAATATTTTTGGATGAAATTCACTTCCGAAGGGCAGACAGCTTTTGACAATATGATATGCGTTAAGTGCAAAAAGGAAATGGAAAACAAAACTGCTTTGCATTGTGATTGTGGTGAAAGCTTGCCCAGACCTCAAATATTCAAGAAGGGAAAACTACGCTTGATCAAAGGATTTAAGTCCTCATACCGAAGGATGTGGTGGAATAAACCGGGGGGAACGATAACCATGAACAGTGGGGTCATCTCCAGCGACCTCAAAGGGCACCCCGATCAAAATCGGGTATTATCACTTCGAGAAATCCTGATCTTGTCGACCTTGGATCATCCCACTTGGAAAAGGGAATACTCCTTTGAGGGGATTAATTATGGTCGAATGAAAAATGACCAATCATTTTCTGCCAAGTTAGTGCGAGAAGTAATTGGTGAATCTATTCCACCTTTAGCGATGAAGAAAATGGTTGAGCACTTGTTATACCTTGAAAGGTAGGTAGCTTACTGTTTTCCCTTTTTAGCTTTTTGTCATTCCGGTCCTACTTCTTCTGCCCTTTGTAAACTCTTCCATGTTGAATTTATTCCAACCCCCTTTTGCGTAGTCTGAAGGATTTTCATTAACCCAGTCAGACCAAGCTATTTTAAGTGTGGCACGAAATCAACGCCGAAAAAAGAGCAAAATTTATTTTTAAAGAATTTCATCTTATCAATCTGATAGGAGTGCTTCTTTATGAGAAAAATAAAAAAGCGGCCCGCTCTCGGTAACCGAGAACGGGCCTAAAGCCAAGAAAGCCTACCCCAAAACTTCCTTGGATAAGTTGATTTAGGAATAAGCACACCCTCTGGTCAACTGAGTTTGCACAATAGGCATTCTAGTGTAAGCGAAAAGAAGCTGTAATTACCTACCTCGCATGAAGATAGGTAAATAAATGAGCCTTGGAAAAGTTATTCACTACAAGACAGGAATGCTGTTAGTAAACCGCGTTTGGTTACCCGATAAATCTAATATTCTCTTCTGTTTTTCCCAGGAGCTGGTACGGGATAGGAACCATCTGCATTGGCCATCAAAGGAGATTCGGAATCAAGGGTTAGATTTTCTACACCTTTACCAAATTCATGATCGCAATTAAACATATCGTCGTAAGTGATCTCAGTTCCCACATGGGCAGCCATGCGACCCATAGAGGTAACTACGCTAGCTTTTACTCCCCGCTCAACTTCATTGAACGGCTTATCATTTTTGATCGCATCCATGAGGTGTTCCCACTCATCTTGGTACGGGTTTGTTTCACGGGTCGGTCGTCCGCCCGAGCTTTGCCCAAACATCCAGGCAAGATCACTATCTGGCCCCTGTCCTTTATGGATGCGTGCCTGAGACCGGTGACCCCCTGGTCCTGAAATTAGGGCATATCCTTTGGTTCCATTCGCATGACTGGCAAATTCTTCATAGCAACGATTCATGCTCCTACCCTGGAAATAAAGCTTTGTTTCATCCGGGAATGTATATTCTACCGAATAACTATCGAGGTTTTGATCAATCTCATCTCCACGATAGTGTCTTCCCCCCATAGCTTGTGCTTTAACGGGCCACATTCCTTTCATCCAGCAACATTCATCAATGTTATGAATATTGAAATCACTGTAGACCCCTCCGCTTAGCCACAGGAAGCCATGGAAGTTTTTAATCTGGTACATTAAATCGGAGAGATGTTTGCTTTCAGTTTCCTGTTTTCTTTTGTCCCAGCCAATCAATCGACCTTGCATCCGTACAGCTTTGAGATAAAGAAGCTCACCGAGTTCGCCGTCTTCTATTCTTGATTTTAATTCTCTTCTGGCTTGGCTATGCCTGCACATGAGACCAACTCCCACTTTCAAATTTAGTTCTTTAGCTTGTTCATTAATCTCTAAAATCTTTCGGGAAGAAGGGCCATCGGGAGTGACGGGTTTTTCCATAAATACATTGAGACCTTTATTTACTGCATATTGGTAATGTACCCACCGAAAAGCACAGGGAGAAGTGAAAATAACCACATCCCCCGGGTCAAGTATATCCATAGCTTTCTTATACCCATC
>ERZ1046876.437-NODE-437-length-32361-cov-17.482078_pt1 | contig 32361 bp, 36 predicted proteins | sample MGYA00383094_ERZ1046876 | MGnify/ENA primary metagenome ERZ1046876 (study PRJEB29581, sample SAMEA5548364) | metagenome | biome: marine; feature: coastal; material: water | depth 50 m | study: Short-term variability in the microbial, nano- and picoplankton...
TAATCACGATCAAGATTTTATGTTTATTGATGGAAGTTTTATAAAAAATGATCAACAAGAAAATATAATTTGTAGTTTAAAAAGAGGTAAAAAGAAAACATTAAAAAGAAATGAAAAAGTTTATAAAAAACTTTCTGAACATGTAGGCTTAATTCCATTGGTAATGATTTCTCCCTCTGACAGAGATTTAATTCAAGAAGGTAGTTCATTAAGAAGAAAATTCATTGATAGTATTATTTCACAAAACAATAAAGTGTATTTAAATCATATTATCAATTATCATAAAGTATTGAATCAAAGAAATGCTTTATTAAAATATTTTAACAGAACAAATTCTTTTGATAAGGTAAACATTAGTATTTATAATGATCAATTATTTGAATTAAGTATACCTATTTACGAAACAAGAAAAATATTTTTTAAAAACTTTTCTCCAGTATTTTTTAAGCATTATAATTCCATTAGTCAAAACAAAGAAGAAATAAACATATCATTTCAAAGTCAATTAGAATTTGAATCTTTAGAATCATTATTAGAAAATAGTATTAAAAAAGATAGAATTCTTCAATACACAAGTTGTGGTATTCATAAAGATGATTTAGTAATGGAGATTAATGGTTATCCAATAAAGAAATATGGCAGTCAAGGTCAACAAAAATCATTTTTAATAGCTTTAAAATTAGCACAATTTGATTATTTAAAATCAGAATGTAATTCATCACCAATTTTATTACTTGATGATATTTTTGATAAACTTGATAATGGAAGAGTTAAACAACTAATTCAATTAGTTAATAATAATTTATTTGGTCAAATTTTTATTTCTGATACAGATTATGACAGAACCCATAAAATTATTCAAGAAATAGATTCAACCCACAAAATATTTAAATTATGAAAAGAAATTTTGAATCAAAAAGTATAAAAAATATTCTTGGAAAATTAATCGATAACTCTTCAAATTTAAATTCCGGACTTAATAATATAAAAGTTCAAAAATTATGGAAAGAAGTTATGGGCTCCAATGTTAATTCTTACACAAATGAAGTAATATTAAAAAACAAAACATTGTACGTAAACCTGAACTCTTCAGTTTTAAGACAAGAACTTAGTTATGGAAAACAAAAAATAGTTGACTTACTAAACAAAGAGCTTGGTAAGAAAATTATTCAGAAAATCGTATTAAGATAGAATCTCTTCTTTTGAAAAATGAAAGGAACCTTCAATTTCAGCATTTTCGTCACTATCAGATCCATGAACTGCGTTTTCACCCATGGATGTTGCAAATAAATTTCTGATAGTTCCTTCAGCAGCTTCAGATGGATTTGTGGATCCAATTAACTTTCTAAACTCATTAACAGCATTATCTTTTTCTAAGATTGCAGCTACAATTGGTCCTCTACTCATAAATGAAACTAATTCACCAAAAAATGGACGCTCATTATGAACTTCATAAAATTTTTCTGCATTTACTTTACTTAATCTAGTTAGTTTCATTGCAATGATTTTAAAGCCAGCACCATTAATTTTTTCTAAAATTGCACCTATATGGCCATTTTCAACAGCATCCGGTTTAATCATTGTAAAAGTTCTATTACTCATTTTTTTAATTTCCTGCAAACCTAAGAAAAAAATGAATTCAATTGTAATGAACATAATTTGTATTTTTATAAAGTGATAAACGTAACTATTATTGGAACTGGAAATGTAGCATTTCATTTAAGTGAAGTCTTTTTAAAAAACCAAAAAATTAATTTGGTTGAAATATGCGGAAGAAAAAAGAATTTACCCTCTGAATTTAATGATTTTATTGATTATTCTAACAGTATTTTTAAACTTAAAAAATCAGATTTTTACATAATCTCTGTTTCTGATGAACAAATTGAAAATATTTCAAAAAATTTAAATGTTGATGATAGTAGTATAGTCTTGCATTGTTCTGGATCCACATCTATTAATGAATTATCAAATCACTGTTCGCATGGTGTATTTTATCCTTTACAAACATTTAGTATAAAAAAAAGTATAAATTTTAGTAATATTCCTATAATCATTGAGGGAAATTCTTATAAGAATTTAAATAAAATAAAAGATTTAGCATTAATGCTTTCTAAAAAGGTATTAGAAGCTTCTAGTAAACAAAGGTTAGCGATTCATGTTTCTGCTGTATTTACAAACAATTTTACAAATTACATGAGAATTGTTGCAGATGAAATATTAAAATCAAATAAAATTGATGCTAAAATTTTAAATCCATTAACTTTTGAAACATCTGATAAATTAAAACATCTATCATCAAAAGATGCTCAAACTGGACCTGCATTAAGAAATGATTTAAAAACAATAAAAAAACACTTAAATTTATTGAAAGGAACAGATTATGAAAAAGTTTACAAAATTATTTCAACTGAAATTACAAAACTAAACAATGAACTATAAAGAAAAACTTAATAAAATTGAAACATTCGTTTTTGACATTGACGGTGTATTTACAGACGGAAAAATTGTAGTAGATAGCCAAGGAAAAGAATCTAGATCATTTAATACAAAAGATGGAATTGCTATAAAGATTGCAAACGATTTAGGATATAATATAGCTATAATTACAGGTGCTAATAATGATGGCATAAAAGCTAGATTGAACAGACTAGGTATTAAAAATGTTTTTCTAAACTCAAATGACAAAGTAAAAGATCTCTTAAATTACTCAGAAACCAACAACATTAATCTTGGAAAAACTGTTTATATGGGAGATGATCTTCCTGACACATTCCCAATGAAATTAGTTTATTTAAAAACATGTCCACATGATGCTGTTCCTGAGGTTAGAAAAATATCTGACTATATATCCAATAAAAAAGGTGGAGAAGGATGTGTAAGAGATATTATTGAACAAACACTTAAAGTTCAAGGAAATTGGGATTTAAGCAAAAAAAATCAAAACATTTAATTGATGTTTTTTGAAAAATTAAAAAACTATAACGTTTTATTAGCTTCAAATTCGAAAAGGAGACAAGAACTTCTCAATCAACTTGGAGTTGAATTTAAAATCATTCATCAAGAAATAGATGAATCTTTTTCAAACGTGTTAAAAAGTAGTATGATTACAGATTATTTAGCAAAAAAAAAATCATCAATATTAGTTAAAAACTTAAAAAAAAATGATTTACTTATAACATCTGACACTATAGTTTGGCACAAAAATATTGCTCTTGGTAAACCCAAAAACAGAACTGAAGCATTTAAAATGATCAAATCATTAGAAAATTCTTCTCACGAAGTAATTACTTCTTTATGCATATCAACTGTAAATCTTCAAGTTATTGTTAATGAAAAAACTTTAGTATTTTTCGATAGTATTGATGATAATGACTTGTTATATTACACAAAAACATCTGATGTTTTAGATCGTGCAGGTAGCTACGGAATACAAGACTATATTGGACATGTTGGTATAAAAAAAATTGAAGGCTCTTATAGTAACGTTTTAGGCTTTCCAACAAATCTATTTGTAAAAACAATTAATTCTTTGAAACTATGAAATGGATTAAAGCTTACAATCTAATTTTAGTAATAAATTGTATTTATATAATATGTTTTATAATTCTAACCTATAATTATACTTTATAAATGTCTACAATTGATTGGACTATTCTCATATGCACAATTTCTTTTATAGTTTTTTATGGTATCTATAAAACCAGAAAATTTAATACTATAAAAGATCATCTAAAAGGGGGTGGATCAGCTAATTGGTTGACTATAGGCCTGTCGGTGATGGCTACTCAAGCAAGTGCCATAACATTCCTATCGACGCCAGGACAAGCTTATGACGAAGGTATGGGGTTTGTGCAGTTTTATTTTGGATTACCGTTAGCCATAATTGTAATTTGCATGGTATTTATTCCTATATATCATAAACTTAAAGTATATACAGCTTATGAATATTTAGAACAACGGTTCGATAGAAAAACTAGAACACTTGCCGCAGTTTTATTTTTAGTTCAAAGAGGATTAGCTGCTGGAATTACAATTTTTGCTCCTGCTATTATTTTATCAACTATTTTGGGATGGGATTTAAAACTATTAAACCTTTCAATAGGTTTTTTAGTGATAATTTACACAGTAAGTGGAGGAACTAAAGCAGTAAGTATTACACAAAAACAACAAATGTTTGTAATCATGAGTGGAATGATTGTAGCCTTTATAATAATACTGGATTCTCTTCCTGCAAATATCAACTTTAGTGAAGCTATAAAAATGGCTGGAATTGGAGGAAAAATGGAAATTGTAAATTTTTCTTTTGATTTAGAAAAAAAATATACTTTTTGGAGTGGTATAACAGGTGGCTTTTTCTTAGCTCTATCATATTTTGGAACTGACCAAAGTCAAGTTCAAAGATATCTTTCTGGAAAGTCTGTAAAAGAGAGTCAATTAGGTCTTATGTTTAATGCCGTATTAAAAATTCCAATGCAATTCTTTATATTACTTACAGGAGTAATGGTATTTATATTTTTTGAATTCAATAGTACTCCGGTCAACTTCAATCCGCAAGTAACTAATTATTTAGAGCAGATTCAAAATGAAGATTATTTAATTGAAAAAGAAAAATTCATCTCTATTAGAGATAAAAAAAGAAACCTACAAAAAAAATATATTGAGAATATTGGATTTGAAACTGAAAAAAAATTAGAAAAAGAAATTATACAACTCCACAATAAAGAAAAAAAAATTAGACAAAACGTAAAAGAAATTACTAATGAAATAGCACCTTCATCAATTGAATCTAATGATTTGGATTATATTTTTATTTTTTTTATACTCAATTACCTCCCAAAAGGAGTTATAGGCCTATTACTTGCCGTGATACTAAGTGCAGCTATGTCATCAACAGCATCAGAACTAAATGCGTTGTCAACAACAACTGTTATTGATTTATATAAAAGAAATCACATTGAAAAAAAATCTGAAAATCATTATCTAAAAGCATCTAAATGGTTTACTGTTATGTGGGGAATAATTGCAATTATTTTTGCAAGTTTTGGATCCCTTTTTGAAAATTTAATTGAGCTTGTAAATTTAATTGGTTCAATTTTTTACGGAACCATTTTAGGTATTTTCATGGTTGCTTTCTTTTTTAAAAATGTGAAAGGAAATCAAGTGTTTTATGCAGCCTGTGTATCACAAATATTAATTTTTTTGATATATGGATTTACAGATATAGGTTATCTTTGGTTAAATTTTATAGGAGCAATTTTAACGATACTTATTTCAAACTTAATTAAAAAAACTACATAGATTAATTGTTCGAAACGTGTATCAAAGTTTCATTCAACGTTTTTATTGAATCTTTAATATTTGTTTCATTTGCAAGTTTCAAACCCAGCTTAGCAATTTCAATTGACTCATCAACCGATCCGTAAGCATGATAAATTAGAGCTTTTTGACTTAACATCCAGTAAGGAAAGTTTTTTCTTAGTTCAGAGCATTTATCAATCCATAACTTTGCTTTTTTTATATCTAAATTTTCTTCAAAATAAAATACTGCAGCTTTATAATAATCTTGAGAACTAGGGTTATCAATTAAGCTATTGTTAATTGACTTGACTACCTTCTGCTGAGTCAAAGAATTTATATTAAATGAAACTAAAGTATTTTCCCAAAACATATCTAATGTACACCCATTATTATTTAAATTATTTAAGGAAATTGTGAATGTTTCAATCTTGAACGGTAGAGTGATAGGATTTGCTGACACTTCAATTTCAACTAAATCGTCATCCCATACCTTAGGAAGTCCCCAATTATCATATTTTTTATAAAATATTAAACTCCACGAATTTAAATTTGGAATCGTATACATGGAATAAGTTCCCTTTCTAATAAGCTTATTCTCAATTATAACATCGTTATCGAAAGTAATTTTAGTATTTTGGTTAGCTCCAGTTCTCCATTTTTCACCAAATGGTATAAGTGAACCAAAAACAATTCTTTGTCTTGCAGAGGGTCTTGAATACTCTATATCAACGTTTACTAGACCAACTTTTTGAGAAAGTTTTGATAAAGGACTTGGCTGAGGAGTTTCAATTTGCGAAAAAATAAAAAAAGAGAAAAATATAGTGAAAATCGAAATGTATAATTTTTTATTCATAATCTTAATTTGGAATGATCTTTGTTTAATAATATAAAAATATTAAAATTGAAGATATACCAAATTAAAACAAAACAAAAACTTCCGATTTCGTCCAAAGAAGCATGGCAGTTTTTAAGTAACCCAAACAACTTAGCGGAAATAACTCCAAAATATATGAACTTTAAAATTTTAAGTGGAGCTGATAGACCAATATTTGCAGGACAAATTATTCAATACAAAGTCACACCCGTTCTTGGAATTACACTAAAATGGGTTACCGAAATTACACACGTAAAAGAAAATGAATATTTTGTTGATGAACAAAGATTTGGGCCATACTCATTGTGGCACCACAAACATTTTATAAAAAAAATTAATGGTGGTATAGAAATGGAAGATATAGTCGATTATAAAATACCTTTTGGAATTTTAGGACAAATTGCTCATCCATTATTTGTTAAAAACAAACTAAGACAAATTTTTAAATTCAGAGAAAAAAAATTAATAAAACTTTTTGGTAAATTATAACATTATGAAAAAAAATATTCTATTTATTGGCGGTTCATCGGGTATTGGATTCGAATCTATAAAGCAAATACACAATCAACATAACATTTATGTAGCTAGTAGAACTAACGATAATTTTAAAGATTTAAATGTCAACTATATTAAATATGATGTTTTAACTGAAGAATTAAATACTGAATCAATTCCTGAGGAATTACATGGATTTGTATACTGTCCCGGAAGTATTAATCTAAGACCATTTAGAAGCCTAAAACTTAGCACTTTTGAAGAAGATTTGAATATTAATTTTTTATCAATGGTTAAATCCTTACAAAAAGTAATAAATAATTTGAAAAAATCTGGAAACTCTAGTGTCGTATTGTTTAGTACAGTCGCTGTAAAAGTCGGTATGCCATTTCATACTAGCGTTTCAGCTTCAAAAGGAGCAATTGAAGGTTTTGCTAAATCCTTAGCAGCAGAGTATGCTCCTGGATTAAGAGTTAACGTAATTGCACCCTCTCTTACAGATACGCCAATGGCTCAAAGATTTTTAAATAATGATATTAAAAAGGAAAAAGTAGGAGAAAAACATCCTCTTAAAAGACACGGAAATCCTGATGATATCGCTAACTCAGTTGTACATTTATTAAGTGATAACAGTTCATGGATTACAGGACAAGTATTTGGAATTGATGGAGGAATGTCTTCAATTAATATTTCATAATTGAAAAAAGAAATTTCAATTTTTTGGTTTAGAAGAGATCTAAGAATAGATGATAACAAAGGTTTGTACAATGCATTAAAAGAAAATGACACTGTGTTACCTATTTTTATTTATGACAAAAATATTTTAGATAAATTGAATACAAATGATCATAGAATTGAATACATAAATCATTCAATCTCAAAAATGAATGAAACTTTATCAAAAAAGAATAAATCAATCTCTTGTTTTTATGGTAGTCCTAAGGAAGTATTTTTAAATCTAATAAAACAATTTAATATTAAAAAAGTATACACAAATAGAGATTATACACCCTATTCAATCAAAAGAGACCTTATCACCAAAGAAATACTAGAAGATAATAAAATACAATTCTACGATTTCAAAGATCATGTATTATTTGAAAAAAATGAAATTGTAAAAGATGATGGAACACCTTATAAAGTTTATACTCCATTTTCTAAAAAATGGATTAGTAAAATGCATGAACAAGGTATTCCTTATTACAAATCTGAAGATCTAATCGAAAATTTAATAAATGAACATTATAATTTTAAAACGGAGTCCATTGGATTCATAAAATCAGAGATTAGTTTCACAAAAAGTGATATATCTGATGAAATAGTAAATAATTACGAATCTAAAAGAAATTTTCCGAGTTCTAACGGAACTTCAAAAGTAGGTGTAGAATTAAGATTCGGAACTATCAGCACCAGAAAATTAATAAAAAAAGCATGTAATTCGATTAACAACACTTTTTTAAAAGAATTGATTTGGAGAGAATTTTTTCAACAAATTCTTTATCATTTTCCAAGAACTATTAAAGAAAGTTTTAAACTTAAATATGAAAGAATAGAATGGTTAAATAATGAAAATGATTTTAAAAAATGGTGTAACGGTCAGACTGGGTATCCTTTGGTTGATGCTGGAATGAGAGAATTAAATGAAACAGGATTCATGCATAACAGAGTTAGAATGGTGGTAGGAAGTTTTTTGTGTAAACATTTACTTATTGATTGGAGATGGGGAGAGGCGTATTTTAGAGAAAAACTATTTGATTACGAAACAGCAAGTAATGTTGGCAACTGGCAGTGGGTTGCGGGATGCGGGGTAGATGCAGCACCTTACTTTAGAATTTTCAATCCCCATGAACAACTTAAGAAATTTGACAAATATCTTGAATACGTGAAAAAATGGGTTCCAGAACTAGAATCAAATCACTACACAGAAGAAATAGTTAATCACAAAGAGGCTAGGCAAAGATGTCTAATGACCTATAAAAAAGCATTAAACAATTGAGTATAAATATAATTTTTCCAAATCAACTCTTTGAAGATAGTGTAGTAATAGAAAACAAAAAAACTACATATTTAATTGAAGAATACTTGTTTTTCAAACAATATAATTTTCATAAACAAAAAATATTGTTTCATAGAGATTCAATGAAAAACTATTTCGATTATTTAATTAATATGGGCTTAAATGTGAAATACATAAATTCTTTTGATGATGAATCTGACATTAGAATTTTTCTTAATAATATTAGTAGTAATGAGATAAACATATATAATCCAGTTGATAATTGGCTAGAAAAAAGAATTATTTCTTCATGTTTAAAAAGCAACATAAAAATAAATATTCATGAAAATCCTCTTTTTCTAACTAAGAAAAATGAGTTGACACCCTTTTTTAGTCCAACTAAAAAAAAGCTTTTTCAAACATCTTTTTATAAAAATCAGAGAATTAAATTTAATATTCTTTTAAATAATGAAAACAAACCAGAGGGAGGTAAATGGACCTATGATGATTTAAACAGAAAAAAATATCCAAAAAATAAAAAAACTCCCAATATAGATTATTCTTTTCTTAAAAGTAATAGTTATGACGATTCAACGAAATACGTTTCTAAGTATTTTTCTAAAAACTATGGTGAATTAAATGACTCACAATTATATCCAACAGATTTTAAAACATCCAAACAATGGTTTAATAATTTCCTAAAAACCAGGTTCAATGAATTTGGAACATATGAAGATGCTATTTTAATAAATGAATCTATAATAAATCACAGCATTTTATCTCCTCTTGTAAATTCAGGTTTGTTAAACCCAAAATATATTTTAGAAGAATCAATAAAATTTTATAAAAAAAATAATATTCCGCTAAACTCTGTAGAAGGGTTTATTAGACAAATAATTGGTTGGAGAGAATTTATAAGAGGTGTATATGTATGTAAAGGATCAGAAGAAAGAACTAAAAACTACTGGAACTTCAAAAGAAAAATTCCAAAATCATTTTATAATGGATCTACTGGAATAGACCCTGTTGATGATACCATAAAGAAAGTTAATAAATCTGGATATGCTAATCACATAGAAAGACTAATGATTTTGGGAAATTTTATGGTTTTATGTGAATTTGATCCTGATGAAGTATTCAAGTGGTTTATGGAACTTTTTATAGATTCTTATGATTGGGTTATGGTTCCTAATGTATACGGCATGAGTCAATTCGCTGACGGAGGATTGATGTCTACAAAACCTTATATAAGCAGCAGTAATTATATAATTAAAATGAGTAACTACAAGAAGGGAGATTGGAGTGAAATTTGGGATGGATTATTTTGGTCATTTATGGATAAACAAAGGGAATTTTTTAAAAAAAATCCTAGAATGAGAATGCTCATAAGCAGTTATGATAAAATGGATCTACTGAAAAAAGAGAAGTTACTTTTAAATGCTGATAATTTTATAAAACAATTATAATATGGATAAACTTGACCTTGTTCAAATTGATAGAATTATAGAAATGGCTTGGGAAGATAGAACACCTTTTGAAGCTATTAGTTTTCAATTTGGTTTAAATGAAAAAGAAGTCATCACACTAATGAGAAGAGAGATGAAATCAAAAAGTTTTGCAATGTGGAGAAAAAGAGTTCAAGGAAGAAAAACAAAACATCTTAAACTAAGAGATAATACTGTTAATAGATTTAAATGCACTAGACAGAAGTCTACAGGGAATAAAATATCAAAAAGAAATTAAATTCTTTCAATTTTTGCTCCAAGAGCTCTTAATCTTTGATCGATATTCTCATATCCCCTATCAATTTGTTCAATATTGTGAATAATACTTTCTCCCTTAGCTGAAAGTGCAGCAATTAACAATGAAATACCTGCTCTTATATCTGGCGAGACCATTGTAGTAGCCTTCAATTGTGAGTTAAAATCATGTCCGATTACATTTGCTCTATGAGGGTCACACAAAATTATTTTAGCTCCCATATCAATTAATTTATCAACAAAAAACAATCTACTTTCAAACATTTTTTGATGAATCAAAACACTTCCTCTTGCCTGTGTAGCAACTACTAATATAATGCTCAATAAATCGGGTGTAAATCCAGGCCATGGAGCATCAGAAACAGTTAGCACAGATCCGTCAATATAATTTTGAATCTCATAACCATCTTTATGTTCGTCAATAAAAATATCATCATTACGTTTTTCTATCTTAATACCAAGTTTTCTAAAAACATTTGGTATTTGACCAAGATTTTTCCAACTAACATTTTTTATAGTAATTTGACTTTTAGTCATAGCTGCCAAACCTATCCAACTTCCAATTTCAATCATATCTGGCAAAACTTTATGAACGCAGCCTTTTAAAGTTTTAACTCCATTTACAATCAATAAATTTGAACCAACTCCAGAAATATTTGCACCCATAGCTTGTAACATTTTACAAAGCTGTTGTATATAGGGTTCACAAGCTGCATTATAAATTTCAGTTTTTCCTGTTGCTAAAACAGATGCCATCAAAACATTAGCGGTTCCTGTTACAGATGCCTGATCAAGTAAAATAAACGAACCTTTTAGTTCTTTAGCTTCAACACCATAGAAATATTCTTCTTTGTTATACCTGAACGAAGCTCCAAGTTTAATTAAGCCTAGAAAATGAGTGTCTAATCTTCTTCTACCAATTTTATCACCACCCGGTTTAGGAATATAACCTTTTCCAAATCTTGCTAAAAGAGGCCCAACTATCATAATCGATCCTCTTAAGCTACTACCTTTATTTTTAAATTCTTTAGAATTTAAATAATCAACATTAACATCATCTGCTTGAAAAGAGTATTTGTTTTTTTTAATTCTGATTACTTTCACTCCTAAAGAACTCAATAAGTCAATTAATTTTAAAACATCAATAATTTCAGGAATATTTTCAATTACAATCTTTTCTTTAGTTAACAAGCAAGCACAAATTACCTGAAGAGCTTCGTTTTTTGCTCCTTGAGGAATTACTTCTCCTTTCAATTTAACACCACCTTGTATTGAAAAAGTACCCATTTAGACAGTAATTAATTATTATTATTTCTTTTTTTAAAGTTCCTGTAATGCTTTTTGTTGTTTTTATGAACAGGTGTTTTGCCAAATTTCTTATTTGTTAATTTTATAAGGTTTTGTGAATCTGACAAAGGTTTATCAATTGAGATATATGTTATATTTCCATTTGAAAGTTCTTTTAAATGTTTAAAGATAACATCATCTTCAACCGTATCTTTATTCCAATTTAAAAAACACTTTTTCATATGATTTGCTATGACATAAATAAGTTCTTTCTTCATATCACCTTCTTCCCAACTAACGGCGATATCAATCATACGTTTAATATTATTTCCATAAAAACGATATTTTGGGAAATTCTGAGGATATTTTAACTTATCAGGCCTTTGTTTTAGCACTTCTCTTAGAGGAATAGGATAAGGACAATCTATGTCTAATGCAAAGTCAGACATAATAAATAACTGATCCCATAGTTTATGTTGAAATTCAGGAACGTCCCTAAGATGAGGATTCATATTACCCATTACGCCTATGATGGCTTTAGCCAAATTGCTCCTTTCATCCTTGTTGTCACAAGCAAGAGCTTGATCAATCATCTTATGTAAGTGCCTTCCATATTCTGGAATTATAAGTTTAGTACGTTCAGTATTATATTGTAAATTTTCTATCAAAGTATGGGTAATTTAAAAATGAAGTTTAACAAATTTAATAAAATAATATCACAATGAAATTATTCCTGTAATTTTCGAAGCTAATTTATATTTTTTTATGATATGAGTAGGAGAATTCATTATGGTGGTAATTGAAAAGCTTATAAATTTATTATTTGAAGAAGTTCTAGACGAAATTTCAACATTTTTAATATCAGCAAAAACAGATTTAAGTTGCTCAATTTTTTTTGTTTCAGACTTAACAATGAACTTAAACCTATACAAACTAGGCCATTTAGAAGATTCAGACAATTGCTTTTCTAATCTTTCGTAAAAACTTTTATTATCATCAATCACAAAGCAAATATATGCAGAAAGTACTATTAATTGTTTATTTTGCAATTCATAATTATGAATAAAAAAATATTAATAACTGGTGGGCCAGGAACAGGTAAAACTGAACTTATAAAAGGATTAGAAAATCAAGGTTTTAATTGTGAAAAAGAAATTAGTAGAGAAATTACGGAAAATGAGCAGAAAAAAGGAGTTGAGCAATTTTTTTTAAAAGACCCAATAGAGTTTAGTAAAAGGTTAATGGTTTTAAGGTCAAATCAATATAGAAAAATTCAAAATGCAAATTTTACATTTTTTGACAGAGGAGTGCATGAAATAATTGCTTATTTAAATTTTATAAAGATAAAATATGATAATTTTTTTATTGAAAAAGCAAAAGAAATAGTTTATGATAAAATTTTCATTCTTCCACCATGGAAAGAGATATATATAAATGATACACAACGTTATGAAAGCTTTGATCAATGTAAACAAATTCATAATGAGATTGTTAATATTTATAAAGAATTTGAGATTGAAATAATTATGCTAGAAAAAGATAGTGTAAACCAGAGAATCAGCTATATATTAGAATTATTAAAAGAATAATTATGAATATTATATTTATGGGAACCCCAGAATTTGCGGTTGAATGCTTAGACAATCTAGTAAAATCTAACCATAATATTATAGCCGTTATTACCTCGGAAGATAAGCCAGCGGGAAGGGGACAGAAAATAAAAATTTCTGAAATAAAAAAATATTCAATAAAAAATAAATTAGAAATTCTACAACCTAGAAATTTAAAAGATTCCGGGTTTCTTAATAAAATAAAATTCTTGAAACCTGATATTTTTGTAGTTGTAGCATTTAGGATGCTTCCTAAAATTTTATGGGAAATTCCCAAAAAGGGAACCATAAATTTACACGCTTCATTACTACCAAACTTAAGAGGGGCTGCTCCGATACACTGGGCAATTATTAATGGATTAAAAGAAACTGGTGTTTCTACATTTTATATAAATGAAAACATTGATTGTGGTGAAATTATAGAGCAAAAAAAGGTTTCAATTTTAGAAAATGAAAATACAGGAGAATTATATAACAGATTAAAGAAAATTGGCGCTCTAACAATTCTTTCAACCCTAAAAAAAATAGATAAAAAAGGTTTTAAAAGTATTAAACAAAAAGAAAGTAAAAAATATTTAAAAGCTCCAAAATTAAATCGAGAAAACACAAAAATCGATTGGGATAAGCCCTCAAATGAAGTTCATAATTTTATTAGGGGACTTAATCCTTTTCCATCGGCATGGACTACAATTAATGATAATAAAAAAATATTGAAAATCCATAAATCAAGAAAGTATTCAGTCAGTATAAATAAAAAGTATAAACCTGGTACCATTATAATGAATAAAAATACATTATTAGTCTCTACAAGATCAGGACTAATTGAAGTTTTAGAGTTAAAAATGGAAGGAAAAAAAATGATGAATAATATTGAATTTAATAACGGATTCAAATCACTAAACAAGACTTATTTAAATTGAAAAAAGGATACGTTCTTTTTGCAGAACCAGCAATTCAACATGATTTAACTTTTAATCGATCAGTTGTGTTGATAGCTGAACAAAATGAAACTGGAACGGTTGGTTTTATATTAAATAAAAAATTAGACTACTCTACTATAGACTTAATACCTGAATTTAACATCAATTTTCCGATATATAATGGAGGGCCAGTTGAAAAAGAAAATCTTTATTTTATACACAAAATTCCATCACTAATAAAAAACTCCATTAAAATTAAAGGCAATCTTTATTGGGGGGGGGACTTTGAGTTAGTAGTAGAATTAATCAATGATAACAAAATAAAAAAAAATGAAATAAAATTTTTTTTAGGTTATTCTGGCTGGGAAAAAGAACAACTAAATAATGAAATAGAAAATAAATCTTGGATTTTAGCTAAAAAAGAGAATATAGAAAATTTATCTTTTCAAGAAACGATTAGTATTTGGAAAGATAAACTCGAAAAAATTGGAGGGAAGTATTTACTTTGGTCTAATTCACCTGAAAATCCTCAGCATAATTAAAAATCAGTCACTTTTTTATTCAAAAAACTAATGAAAATCTTTGCTAAATCATTAGTAAAAGTTTTATTTCTATAGGATGTTACAGGAATAATTCCCGTAATAGAATTAGTTAACCATATCTCTTGTGCTGAAAGTAATTCAAAAGGAGATATTGTGGTTTCTTCTAAATTATAATCGGGAAAAAATTTAGAGTATTCAATAATTTTTTTTCTCATAACTCCTTTTAAGCATCCTGAATCCAAACTTGGTGTTTTAATTTTTTTTTGATTAACTATAAATAAATTACCATTTAAAAATTCTGCAACATTTTTTTTATTATTTAATAAAATACAATTATCTAAATTATTTTCATTTGAATAAATTCCAGCAAGAACATTAATTAATTTATTATTAGTTTTTAAGTTTGATAATAAATTATCTTGAATATAATAGTCTTTAAATAAGTCAACTTTAAAATCACTATTCTTTATATAAAAATTGTTGTTTTCACTAATTGTGCAATGAATAATAAAGCTAGAAGACATTGAGATTGGGGTATAATATCCACCGCCCTTTCTAAAAACAGATAATCTAACTCTTCCAGAAAAATTAGAATTAACTTTGGAAATAGTATTTAAAATTTGTGATCTAAAGAATTCTGGAGTATAATTTTGAGAAATTTCAATCCTAGCAATCCTCATGGAAGACATTAAACGCATATAATGGTCTTCCCAAAAAATAATTTTATTATTTATAATTTTGATAGATTCAAAAACAGAATCTCCGTATAGAAATCCTCTATTTAATAAATCGTATTCAGATTCATTAATAAAATTTTCGTTATAATTTATCATTGAATAATTAAGATGAACCTACTAATTTTTTTAAATCAGCTATTTGACTTTCCCAAATCATTTTTGATTCTTCAACTTCATCCGAATATGCAAAATCAGTTACCATCAATGAAACATCCTTTGTTATCTCGTCTACAACAATCCTAATTTCAAAAAAGCATTTGTCTTGATCTTCAGATTCATCCATCCATCTATATTTAACAAAAGAATCAGATTTTGATGAAATTAAATCAGCAATTTCCTCAGAGCCATCCCACAAAAAAGAAAAGGATTTTCCTCTAGAATTCACATCGTCAGCAAACCATTCACACAAACCAGATGCAGAGGATATGTATTGATATAACATATGTGGAGAGGCTTGAATAGGAAACTCTATTTCGAACTTTTCTTTTAAATCCATAAATGGCAATATATAGATTAAATTAATTCTAAAAAAGAATTTTAAATATTTTTTATTCTTAGTTTGCCCCTATATAATTTGTTTATATATTTACGCGCATTTTATAATGGCGAGATAGCTCAGTTGGTTAGAGCGTCGGATTCATAACCCGGAGGTCGGGAGTTCAAATCTCCCTCTCGCTACTAAGATTTATTTAATTCCCTAATTTTCCCGCTATATATCCAGTTGACCACGCAGATTGGAAGTTATATCCACCTGTAACACCATCAATATCAAGTACTTCTCCGGCAAAATAAAGATCATTTGTAGTTTTACTTTGCATAGTTTTAATATCAATAGATTCTAAAGAAACTCCACCGCAGGTTACAAATTCCTCTTTAAAGGTTGTTTTCCCAGATACTTTATAAATATCCTTTGTTAAGAATTCTATAAGTTTTCTCAGATTTTTTTTGCCAAGTTCTCCCCATTTTTTATCATCAGACAAAATAAACTTTGTAATCAAAAAAATCCAAAGACGTGAAGGTAACTTAAATGGATTTTGTTTAGATAATAACTTTTTTGAATGTAGTATTGAATACTTCTCTAGCGTATTAAATAAAATTTCTGTATTACTTTCAAATAACCAATTTACTTGTAATTCAAAAAAATATTTCTTTTCAAATAAATCTCGTGCACCAAATGAAGATGCTTTTAAAATAACTGGACCACTCATCCCCCAATGTGTAATGAGAAGAGGGCCTGAAATTTCAATTTTTGTGTCTAGAATTTTTATTTTTACTTCCTTTAATGAAATTCCAGACAAACTAGTAATTGATTCGCTGGGCATATTAAAAGTAAAAAGAGATGGTATGGGATTAATGATTTTATGACCTATTATTTTTAACCAATCAAATCCTTTTAATTTAGGAAATCCTCCAGAGGCAACAATAACACTATCAAAAGGGGTTGAATAACTGGTGTCTTTAAAATCAATAATCCATTTTGATTTAACTTTAGATAAAGCTATTACAGATTTTAATAATTCAATTTTAATATTATTTTTTTCACATTCATTAACCAAACAATCAATAATAGATTGTGAACTATTTGAAATTGGAAAAACTCTACCATCAGATTCAACCTTTAATGGAACACCCCTGTTTTCAAACCAATTTCTGGTATCTAAAGTTCCAAATTGATGAAAAATATTTTTTAATTTTTTACCTCCCCTGGGATAAGCTTTAGTTAAAACACTAACATCACTTGTTGAATTTGTTACATTACATCTTCCACCACCTGAAATTTTTACTTTTGAAAGAATTTTAGAACCTTTTTCAAATAGCGCTACGTTATAATTTGGATAATGAGTTTTAACAGATATTGCAGAAAAAAAACCTGCAGCACCACCACCAATAACAGCTATATTTTTCATTTTTGAAATGTTAACTGAAAATATTACTATTTAATTATACAAAAATTACTTTAAAATATTTGTATTCAAATCTTTTAAATCATGAACAGATTGAGTCCCTTTTATCATGTTTTTTATAATAATTTCTTTATTATTAAATTCATTTTCACCAAAAATAATAGCATATTCAGCATTATGTTTATTAGCATAAGAAAATTGTTTGTTGAGTTTAACTTTATCAGGGAAAATCAATACTTTATTATTTTCATTTCGAAGTAAATCAATAAAAGAGTAGATTTCTTTTAAATACTTGATTCCAAAATTGATAATAATAACATCAAAACTATTTTTTAAGTGATTAGGAAATATTTTTTTTTCTTCCATTAAAATAAAAATTCTATCAAGGCCAAAGGAAATTCCTACCCCACTGGTATTTTTCATATTAAACAAGGAAGTCAAATCATCATATCTCCCTCCTCCACCAAGAGAACCTAGACTTGTATTAGATTTTGAAACAACTTCAATAATTGTTCCTGTATAATAATTAAGACCCCTTGCTAGAGTTAAGTCGAATCTAATTTCATTATTTATAGATTTACTAGAAATGAAATCAAACACACTTTTTAAATCTTCTATTCCTTTCTTAGCTAGAAGACTATCTTTTAATAGTAATGAAATATTTTCAAAATTTAAAGATTTGTTTTTTAATAAATTTTCAAGTTTTGAAAATGAAACATCTTTAAACTTTTCTTTAATTTTATTAACAACTGAATCAAGTCCAATTTTATCAAGTTTATCAATTATTGAAATAAATTCATTTAAATTAGTTTTAAGGCCTAAGTAATCAGCAATTCCTTTCAAAATGAGCCTATGATTAATTTTAAAGACTAAATCATCAAAACCTAATTCACTAAAAATCTTATCATATAATTTTATTAATTCAATTTCTTGAACAATTGAATTATTTCCAACCACATCTGCATCACATTGAGTGAATTCTTGAAATCTTCCATGTTGAGGACGATCTGCTCTCCAAACAGATTGAATTTGAAAACGCTTAAAAGGAAAGGTTAAGCTATTTTGATGTTGTGCTACATATCTTGCAAGAGGGACTGTTAAATCATATCTAAGACCCTTTTCAGACACTGATTTAGTAAATGATTTTAAATCATTAGACTTTAATGCAATTATATCTGCCTTTTTTACTTTTTCACCCGAATTAAGGATCTTGAAAACTAACCTATCACCTTCATTTCCGTATTTTCCTAAAAGAGTACTAGTTTTTTCAAGAGCTGGAGTCTCAATTTCAGAAAAACCAAAATTCTTGAAATTCTTTTTTAGAATATCTATTATGAAGTTTCTTTTAGAAAGCTCTGAAGGTAGAAAATCTCTAGTTCCTTTAGGGTTAGAAGGTGTGTTAGACATTATATACAATTAATAATAAGCAAATATCTGATTTTTTTAAGAAAATAGAATCAGATTTTAAAATATTATTAAATAAGTTTAGTCTACAGCTTTAATCACTTCAAAAGATAATTCGTGAATAACATTTCTGTGTAATCTTAAAGTAGCTACATAAGTACCAAGTCTTTTGACAGATCCTCCCATGATTTTAATAATTTTTTTATCAAAATCGTATCCAAGATTAGATAATTCACTATTTAAATCTGAGTTAGAAATAGAACCAAATAATTTTCCTCCTGTTCCAGATTTAGCTCCAATTTTTAATTCTAGCTTACTAAGTTTTTTAACTAATTTATTGGCTTCATCAACAACCTTTTTTTCTTTAAACTCTCTTTGTTTAATGTTTTCAGCTAAAACTTTTTTTGAGGATGGTGTAGCTAGTATAGCTAATCCTTGAGGAATTAAATAATTTCTTCCATATCCATTTTTAACAGAAACTAAATCGTCTTTGAAACCTAAGTTAGGTACGTCATTTTTTAAAATTAATTCCATAATATTATTTTAACATGTCTGCTTGGTAAGGTAAAAGTGCTAAATGTCTTGCTCTTTTGACAGCAACTGAAACTTTTCTTTGATATTTCAAGGAGGTTCCTGTTAATCTTCTTGGCAAAATCTTACCTTGTTCATTAATAAATCTTAAAAGAAAATCCGGATCTTTATAATCAACATATTTGATACCAGATCTTTTAAACATACAATATTTTTTGCTGTTTTTTGTAGCTATATCTAAAGGAGTTAGATATCTGATTTCTCCTTGATTTGCTTTACCTGCTTGTTCTAATGTTGACATAATTAAACTTTTTTAGTGTTACGTTCTCTTCTTTTTATAGACCAAGCATCAGCGTATTTATCTAACTTAACATTTAAATATCGCATAATTCTTTCGTCTCTTTTTAACTCAGTTTCAAATGATTCAACTGTAGTGTTAGCAGCTTTAAAATCAATAAGATTATAAAATCCACTTTGTTTGTTTTGGATAGGATAAGCTAGTTTTTTTAGACCCCAGTGTTCAACTGAGATAACTTCAGATCCTTCGCTAATTAAAAAGTCTTCAAATTTTTTCACTGTCTCCTTTACCTGATCTTCAGATAAAACGGGATTTAAAATGAAAACAGCCTCGTAATGATTCATATATTTTATTAAAAATTGGTCGCAAAAATACATTTTTAATATACACTAACAAAATTCTGTTAGTATTTAATTATAAGGATCTACATCAATAGAAATATGAATACTTCTAAATTTTGAAATAGATTCAAAACTCGAGCGTATTTTTAAAATTATTTTTTTACTTTTTAATAAGTTTTTATCGATAGGTATTTTTATTTGTATAACATTTATATATCTATTTTGAATTCTAGGTATTAAAGGAAATTCAGGTCCAAAAACCTTGTCTTTAAATCTAGTCTTTAAACTTTTGAAAAACCATAATGAACCATTTTTTAAAGTTTCTTTGTTTTTGTGTTTTAATATGATTTTTATAATTCTTGAATATGGTGGGTAGTCAAATAAATGTCTTTCTTTCAATTGCTCATTAAACATACCTAAATAATCATTGTTCTTTATTTTTTCCATTATACTATGCTTAGGATTAAAAGTCTGAACTATAACATTTCCTCTAGATTTAACTCTTCCAGATCTTCCAGCAACTTGTTGAATTAATTGAAAACATTTTTCCTGAGATCTAAAATCAGGAAAATAAATTAAATTATCTGCATTAATAACTCCAACTAGTTCAACATTTTTAAAATCTAATCCTTTACTAAGCATTTGAGTACCAACAAGTATTTGAAATTTATTCTCTTCAAAATCATTAATTAATTTAAAAAATGAATTTTTATTTTTGGTTGAATCTTGATCCATTCTTTCAACTTTGTAATCTGGGAAATACTCTCTTAATTCTTCGACAATTTTCTGAGTACCTAATCCTTTTTTGGTAAGTGAATTGGAAGAACATTTCAAACATTTGTTATCATTATTAACGCAGTAACCACAATGGTGACATTTCAATTCGTCAGAAACCCTATGGTATGTTAATGCAACATCACAATTTTTACAATGAAAGACATATCCACATGCTTCACACTCTTGATAAGGCGAATAACCTCTTCTGTTTTGAAAAATAATTACTTGCTTTTTATTTATTAGAGTTGAATTTATATTGGATAATAAATTTTCAGAAAAACTTCCAATCATTTTATTTTTCATAGTAGATTCTTTTAAATCTTTCAAAAGAATATTAGGTAATTCTACATCATTATATCTTTTAGTTAATTTTATTAATCCATATTTATTTGAAATAGCATTGAAATAAGACTCAATACTGGGAGTTGCAGATCCTAATAATGTTTTTGCATTATGAAGCATCCCTAAATAAATTGCACAATCTCTAGCGTTATATCTTGGTGCTGGATTAAATTGTTTAAAAGCATTTTCATGTTCTTCATCAACTATTATAAGACTTAAGCTATTGTAGGGTAAAAAAATTGATGATCTAGCACCTAAAATTATTTTACCAGAACTTTTTAAAACATTTTTCCAAGTTTCAGTTCTTTGATCTAATGAGTATTTTGAATGATAAACCAATAGTTTGTCTCCAAAATATTTTTTTAATCTTACTATTAACTGAGTTGTTAGTGATATTTCAGGAACTAAATACAACACTTGATTGTTCTTTTCTAATTCTTTTTCTATTAAATTTACATATATCTCTGTTTTTCCAGAGGATGTAACGCCATGGAGAAGAGAAACATTTTTTTCTAAAAAATTTGATTCTATTTCAATTAATGCATTGTTTTGATTAACACTTAATTTTTTAGGTTTAATTAATTTTTCAATTTCAAATTGAGTTCTATTAATTACTTTTTCAGATTTTAATAATATTTCAGATTTAATTAAATTATTAATAGTCATTCTTGAAACGCCATACAAATTAATCAATTCGTCAAAAGTAAATTTTGAAGTTTTATTGTTAGATTTTAATCCTTTGGCTACGATTAATTGAGATCTTTTTCTTTTTAGTTTTTTATTTAATTCATTTAGAGTAATACTTTGATCTATAGAAATTAAATTAATTACTTTAGGCTTAAAATAATCATAAACTTCTTCCTTTACAGTAATTATTGAATGTAATAATAGTTCATTTATGGCTTTATTAATTTTTGATTTTTCTAATTTTCCGATCAAATCTTTGTATGAAAATTTTTTATTTATAATTAATAAATCAAAAACAAGTTTTGAATTTATACTGACATTAAATTTTGAAATATCTTGTTTTAATAAAATTATTTCACTTTCACTTTTTAATAACAATAACTTTGGTAAAGCAACTTTTATAACTTGACCAATTGGAGTCATATAGTATTCTGAAATCCATTTAAAAAAAATCAGTTGATTTTGGGTGACACATGGCTCATTATCAATAATGAATTCAATTTCTTTAGGCTCATAAGAAATTGGAATTTTATTATGTTTTTGGGCAACTATCCCTGTTGTAAATTTAGATTTACCAAAAGGAACCATAACTCGAAATCCCGGTTTAATAAAATTAAACTCATCCTCATTTACACTGTAGGTAAAAGTAGATTTTATTGGAATAGGAATAATTACATCAATAAAATTCATCATCAATTTTTTATAAACATTGGAAAAACAATAGTAATCATTAACATATATTTACAATTAAATATAAAATTTAAATTCATCAAATATTAGGTTTATGCAGATTAAGTTAATCGTCGTAGGAAAAAGTAAAAATCAAGAACTAACAAGCTTAATAGAAAAATATGTTTATCGAATTAATTTTTTTAAAAATTTCAAAATAATTGAAGTCAACTCTTCAAAAACAAAAAAAAATAATGCAAACGAGATAAAAAAAATTGAAAGTGAAAATATTTTAAAAAAAATCAAAAACAATGATCTTCTTTTTTTACTTGACGAAAAAGGTAAAAATTATGATTCCAGAGATTTTGCTAAATTTTTAAAAATTAAATTTCAAGAAAGTAAAACGATTGTTTTTGTTATTGGAGGAGCTTTTGGATTTTCCAAAGATTTATATAGTAAATCTGCAGGGTTAATATCTTTATCAAAGATGACATTTTCACATCAAATAATCAGATTATTTTTTTGCGAACAATTATACAGAGCTTTTACAATTTTAAATAACCACCCTTATCATAACGATTAAATATGGACTTAATATTCGCAACAGGAAATCAAAATAAATTAATAGAAATAAATAAAATTATACCAAAAAATATAAATATTATAAGTTTTAAAGATTTAAAATTTGATGAAGAAGTTCCGGAGAACGAAAACACAATTGAGAAAAATGCAATTTATAAAGCAAAATATATTTATAATAAATTCAATATTAATGTTTTTTCTGATGATACAGGATTAGAAGTAGAAACTTTAAATGGAGAGCCTGGTGTTTATTCTGCTAGATATGCAGGATCGTCATGTAATTCAAAAGATAATATCAAAAAACTATTAAGAAAATTGGAGAATAAGAAAAATAGAAATGCGAGATTTAAGACTATAATAGCGTTAATTCTTGATAACAAAACTTATACTTTTGAAGGATTAGTTGAAGGTGAAATTTTGAAAAATCCAATTGGAAAAAACGGATTTGGATATGATTCTGTTTTTTCACCTTCAGGATATAATAAATCTTTTGCAGAACTTACACTAAACGAAAAAAACCTAATAAGTCATAGATCTTTAGCAATAAAAAAATTAATAAACTTTATCTCATAATTTTTTTGTTAAAATTAATTTAAAATGATAGTATATATTTAATTACTTGTATTTTTGAAATTCATGAATAAATTTTTTAGATATTTATTTTTCGCTATTATTTTTGGTTTTTTTTCAAACCTAACTTTTTCACAAAATCAAAATCTAACAGCATTTGTTGAAAATTCATCAGACAACAAACCAATTCCAAGCGTACATGTAATCAATTTAAGTCAAGTAGTAGGTGTTATAACTGACAAGAAGGGTAAGTTTGAGATTCCTGCAAAATTAAATGACACGCTTTATCTATCTTATCTAGGGTTTAAATCGATTAAAGTTAGAGTGACTAACGATTTATTAAAATTTAAAAATTCTAAAATTCAACTGACTGAACTAGCATATGCTTTAGAAGAAGTTATTGTAAAGCCATATGAATTAACTGGATATCTTGAAATTGATGCTAAGAATGTTCCAGTAAGTCAATCTTATCGTTACAGTATTCCCGGATTACCCTCGCGTGGATATGAGGGAGGATCCAGAAATTCAGGAGCATTTTCAAAAGTAATTAATGCTATTTTTAATCCAGCTGATTTTCTTTATAATTTATTTGGAAAACAACCTAGACAGTTTAAAAAATTACAACAAATGAAAGAAGATTTCAGAATACGCGAACTTTTATCCTCAAAATTTGATAGAGAAACATTAGTTGAATTACTTCAAGTTCAAAAAATTGATATTGATGAAATTTTAAGAAACTGTAATTTTTCAGATAGCTTTATTCTTAGCGCCAATGATTTACAAATTCTTGATGCTATTAGTGGTTGCTACGAAGAATTTAAAGTTCTTAATAGAAAATAACTATTTTTTAAAAAAGCTTACATTTGTACCCCATTTAAATGATTTGTCATGACCTTAAATACTCTTAACGCTATCACTCCAATTGATGGTAGGTATTATAACAAAACTAACGGATATTCAAACTATTTTTCAGAGAAAGCTCTTATAAAATATAGAGTTTTAATAGAAATTGAATACTTTTTAGCATTAACAAAAACTAAAATTCCTGTTTTTAAAAACTTTCCTCAAAAATCTATTCAGAATATTAAAAAAATCTATTTAGATTTTTCACAAGAAGATGCTATTACTGTTAAGGAGATTGAAAAGGAAACTAATCATGATGTTAAAGCGGTTGAATACTTTATTAAAAAGAAATTCAAAGATTTACAATTGGATAAATATTTAGAGTACATACATTTTGGTCTAACATCTCAAGATATAAATAATACAGCTGTTCCTCTTTCTATTAAAGATGCTTTATCAAAAGTTTATCTTCCAGAATTAAATGAATTAGTAGACTTACTAAGTGAAAAAGTTTTGGAATATAATGATATTTCTATGTTAGCACGTACTCATGGTCAACCTGCATCACCAACAAGATTAGGCAAAGAAATTAACGTTTTTAAAGTTAGAATTAATGAACAGTTAAAATATTTACATTCAATTCCTTTTGCAGCTAAATTTGGAGGAGCAACTGGTAACTTTAATGCTCATGTTATTGCTTTTCCCTCTATAGACTGGAAACATTTCGCAAATAAATTAGTTACTGATTTAGGACTTTATCATTCTTTTCCTACAACTCAAATTGAACACTATGATCATTTAGCTTCTTTATTTGATTGTTTGAAAAGAATAAATACCATAATTATTGATTTTAACAGAGATCTATGGTCGTATATTTCAATGGATTATTTTAAACAAAAAATAAACAAAAAAGAAGTTGGCTCATCTGCAATGCCTCACAAAGTTAACCCGATTGATTTTGAAAATTCAGAAGGAAATCTAGGGCTAGCAAACGCTTTATTTGAACATCTATCCTCAAAACTTCCTGTTTCAAGATTACAGAGAGATTTAACAGATAGTACTGTACTAAGAAATGTTGGTGTTCCTTTTAGTCACTCATCTATAGCTATAAAATCGACAATTAAAGGAATTAATAAGTTAATTGTAAATAAAGTTAAAATCGAAAATGATTTAAATAATAACTGGGCAATTATAGCTGAAGCAATTCAAACTATTTTAAGAAGAGAAGGGTATCCAAATCCCTATGAAACCTTAAAAGAATTAACAAGAAAAAACACATCCATAAATCGAGATACAATTCATCAATTTATTGACACTTTAAATATTAATATTGAAATTAAAAATGAATTAAAGAAAATTTCTCCTTCAAACTATACAGGACTTTAAAAAAAATTATTGATTTGATCTATCTAAAAGTTTTTGTGGTAAGTTTTTTTTAGTTTTTGCACCTAATTTTTTTAAGTTTTCAACTTTACTTACTAAATTTCCTTTTCCCTCAGAAAGTTTATTCATCGCATCTTGATAGCTAGATTGCGAACTATTAATATTATTTCCAACTTTAATTAAATCAGAAACAAAGCCTTCAAATTTATCATATAACAAGCCTGATTGTTTTGCAATTTCTAATACATTTCTTTTTTGATCATCAAACTGCCAAAGCTCAGAGACAACTCTTAATGTAGATAAAAGTGTTGTATTTGAAACTAAAACTACTCGTTTATCGTAAGCGTCCATAAAAATATTCTTATCCTCTTGAAGAGCTAAAAATAAAGCTGGTTCAATTGGAATATACATAAACACCTGATCGGGTGTGTTAATTCCATAAAGCTCAGTGTAATTTTTAGAGCTAAGGTCCTTAAAATGCTTTCTAATACTACTTATATGGTTTTTTAAATTTTCTTTCTGATCATCTGGTTCAGAATTGTAAAATAATTCATAGGCTGTAAGAGATACTTTTGAGTCAATAATTAAATGCTTATTTTCAGGAAGACTAACTATAAAGTCAGGTTTTTTAATGTTACCCTCTTCATCTTTGTAACCTCCTTGCGTACTATAATGGACATCTTTCATTAGTCCTGATTTTTCTAATAAAACTTCTAACTGAGCTTCCCCCCAATCACCCTGTGTTTTAGAATCTCCTTTCAAAGCACTTGCTAGATTATTAGCATCCTTACTTAATTGTTCATTTAATTTATTTAAACTTTGAATCTTTTGATCCAGAACAGTATTTCTTTCAACAAAATCTATATTATTATCCTCAATTTTTTTCTTGAATTTTTTAATTTCTTCTCCTAGTGGTTCTAAAATTGAACCAATCTGATCTTTATTTTGTTTCTTAAATTTTTCAGAATTTTCTTCTAAAATTGAATTTGCTAAAATTTTAAATTCTTTTTTTAAATTTTCTGATTCTAAATCTTTAGACTCTTTTAAAGATCTTATTTGTTCATTTTTGACACCTAATTGGACTCTTAGATCCGTGATTTCATCACTTAAATTAGATTCTAGTGATGTATTTGACTTTTTATTTTTAAAAAATAAATTGTAAGTGATTATTACTAAAACTGATAATATTAGTATGTTCAAAACAATTTCCATAACAACTAATATAAAATATTATTATTTAGTTAGGTACATTTTTCTTCTAGAGTATAATTCGTAGAATTGATCATCTTTTAAATCATCAATAAATAAAATACTTTCTCCAGTACTTTTCATTTCAGGTCCTAAACTTTTATTAACGTTTGGAAATTTATTAAAAGAAAAAACAGGTTGTTTTATTGCAAAACCTTTTAAATTAGGTTTGTAATTTATATCAGAAACCTTAAGCTTACCTAACATTACTTTAGTTGCATAATTGACATAAGGCTGTTGGTAAGCTTTAGCAATAAAAGGAACTGTTCTTGAAGCTCTTGGGTTAGCTTCAATTATATATACAATTTCATTTTTTATAGCAAATTGAATATTGATAAGACCCACGGTTTTTAATGAAATTGCAATTTTTTTAGTGTGATCAATAATTTGTTGCATTACTAATTTTCCAAGGTTAAAGGGGGGGAGTGTTGCATTTGAATCTCCAGAATGAACTCCACAAGGTTCAATATGTTCCATAATACCAATTATTAAAACATTTTCACCATCGCAAATAGCATCTGCTTCTGCTTCAATTGCACCATCTAAATAATGATCTAGTAATAACTTATTATTTGGTATTTTCTGTAAAAGATCAACAACATGAGCTTCTAATTCTTCCTTATTTATAACAATTTTCATTCCTTGTCCACCAAGTACGTATGATGGTCTAACCAAAATGGGGAAATTAAGTGTATCCGATAATTTTAAAGCTTGATCTGCAGTTTCAGCTACACCAAATTCTGGATAAGGTATATTGTTTTCTTTAAGCAAAGTTGAAAAACTTCCTCTATCCTCAGCTAAATCTAAAGCTTGATAAGTCGTACCCATAATTTTAATACCATACCTGTCCAGCTTTTCAGCTAATTTCAATGCTGTTTGTCCACCAAGCTGTACAATGACACCCTCAGGTTTTTCATGCTCAATTATATCATAAATATGCTCCCAAAAAACAGGTTCAAAATAAAGCTTATCAGCAGTGTCAAAATCAGTTGATACAGTTTCAGGGTTACAATTGATCATGATAGTTTCATAACCACACTCAGATGATGCTAAAACTCCGTGAACGCAACAATAATCAAATTCAATTCCTTGTCCAATTCTATTTGGACCAGAACCTAAAACAACAATCTTTTTTTTATCAGAAGCTTTACTTTCATTTTGAGTAAAAACAGTTCCATCCGAAAGTTGAATCTCTTCTTCAAAAGTGGAATAGTAATAAGGGGTTAAAGCTTTAAATTCTGCAGCACAAGTATCTACAAGTTTATAGACTCGATTAATATTAAAACTTTTTCGTTTTTTATTAACCATACTTTCTAAACATCCTAGCATATGACCAATTTGACGATCAGCAAAACCTTTTTGTTTAGCTTCTAACATTAAATCTTTAGTAATAGTATTTATATCGAAATCTGAAATTTCTTTTTCTAGATTAACAAGTGATTCATACTGTCTTAAATACCACATATCTATTCTAGTAATTTCATTAATTCTTTCCAATGAAATTCCCATTTTAATAGCGTCGTAAATAACAAAAACTCTATCCCAACTTGCATAAGTAAGCTTATCTATAACCTGTTGATAATCCCTATATCCTTTCCCATCTGCACCCAAACCATTTCTTTTAATTTCTAAGGATTGAGTTGCTTTGTGTAATGCTTCAATAAAAGATCTACCTATTCCCATAACCTCCCCAACTGATTTCATTTGAAGACCTAAAGTTCTCTCAGAACCTTCAAATTTATCAAAATTCCATCTTGGTATTTTAACTATTACGTAATCTAAAGTTGGTTCAAATAAAGCTGAAGTTGATTTAGTAATCTGATTGTTTAATTCATCTAAACTATATCCAATAGCAAGCTTACTAGCAACTTTGGCAATTGGATAACCTGATGCCTTAGAAGCTAAAGCTGAGGATCTTGAAACCCTTGGGTTAATTTCAATAGCAATTATCTCTTCTTTTTCATCAGGACTTACTGCAAACTGCACATTACAACCACCAGCAAAATCGCCAATGCTTCTCATCATTTTTATTGCCATATCTCTCATCCTTTGATAAGCAGAATCTGATAATGTCATTGCAGGTGCAACAGTTATAGAATCTCCAGTGTGAATTCCCATGGGATCCATGTTTTCAATAGTACAAATAATGACAACATTGTTATTTTTATCTCTCAATAATTCTAATTCATATTCTTTCCATCCCATAAGAGCTTTATCAATTAAAACTTCATGAATTGGAGATGCTTCAAGCCCTCTAGTAAGTAATTCATCAAAGTCTTCGGCTTTATAAACAAGTGAAGCTCCACTTCCTCCCAATGTAAAAGAAGGGCGAATAACTAAAGGAAAACCAAATTCTTGGGCTATTTCTTTTCCTTTAAGAAAAGAAGTAGCTGTTTTTGCAGGTGCAACGGGAATATCTATCGTTTTTAATAATTGTTTAAACTTCTCTCTATCTTCTGTAATATTAATCGCATCAATATCTACTCCTATAATTTCAACATTAAACTCTTCCCAAATTCCTTTTTCGTCTGCTTCAATACATAAGTTAAGAGCAGTTTGTCCTCCCATTGTAGGTAGAACAGCATCTATATTATGTTTTGACAAAATATCTTTAATAGAATTAGTGTCTAAAGGTTTTAAGTATATATGATCTGCCATAACAGGATCTGTCATGATAGTTGCAGGATTAGAATTAATCAAAATAGTTTCTATTCCATCTTCTCTTAAGGATCTTAATGCTTGAGAACCTGCATAATCAAATTCACATGCTTGACCTATTATTATTGGACCTGATCCAATTATTAATATACTTTTTAAATCTTTTCTTAATGGCATTTATATAATATTAATTTGGTTGATGAATATATATAAAAAAAGGTGTTACTAAAAAAGTAACACCTTAATTTTTTAAAGTTTTTATTCACTTATTTTTTATGTCTTGGTTCAGATGAAACAGAAATCTTATTTCTTCCTTTAGCTCTTCTGCTAGCTAAAACTTTTCTACCACTAGGCGATGACATTCTTTCTCTGAATCCGTGTTTATTACGTCTTTTTCTTTTTGAGGGTTGAAAAGTTCTTTTCATTTGAATTAATTAACTATTTTTACTAAAATTTGAGGCCAAATATACAATAAGTTTAAACTAACTCAAATGTATTGTTCAAAAAATTTAAAGTTTAATAATTAATTAAAAAACTGATAATCAATGTATCCAAAAACTATAAAACTAATATTAGCAATTTCAACACTAATTTATTCGATATTTCAATTTTATGAAAACAACATTGGTAATGGAATAGCTTTGATTTTTTTGGCTATAATTTTCATTTTTCTATACTTTAAAAATGAAATTATTCTGATCATTTTTTTTAAACTAAGAAAACAAGACTTTGACGGAACAGAAAAATGGTTAAAAAAAATAAAAAATCCAGAAAGTTCTTTAACTAAAAAACAAGTTGGTTATTATAATTATTTGTGGGGAATAGTATGCTCACAAACAAACCTTACCAAAGCTGAGAAATATTTTAAAAAAGCAATTTCGATTGGATTATCTATGGATCATGATTTAGCAATGGCCAAATTAAGTTTAGCCGGAATACTAATTCAAAAAAGAAGAAAAAGAGAAGCCACTACCTTATTAAATGAAGCTAAAAAATTAGATAAGCAAAAAATGTTAATGGATCAGATAAAAATGATGCAACAGCAAATGAAAAGAATTTAATTTAAGTTTTTTTCGAAATAATCATTTAACCAATCTGCTCTTTTAAGTATCATTGTATGGTCTCCTCTGTCAAGTGGAATATAATTTTTTATATTAATTACTGGAAAAACTAAATCATAAGTTCCATGAATGTGAATAACGTTCTTTAATGGATTAGTTTGATTCCAATTAACCATCTCATTAATTGCCCATTTTAAATAATTCTCATCCCTGACGGAAAGATATTTTCTATATAGATTTACTTTTCTTTTAATTTTTGGTCCTAAAACAAAGGCCAATAAAGACTCAAAATCATCTAGCCAAGTTACAGGCAGAAGCTTATAACTCTTTGTTTTCTTAGCAAATTTCATTGAATTTGATAATTCTTTATTAGATTTTATACTTGAAATAATTATAACTTTTTTAATTTTTAAAATTTTTGACAATTCTTGAACAATTACACCTCCAAAAGAAACTCCAACAAGAATTGAATCTTCATGCTTTATGTTTTCTGAAAGTCTTGTAACATAATTACGAAGAGGCTCATTTTTTAAAGGAGGAATCCAACTTAAATAATGTGACTTAAAATTTGGATTTAGTTTAATTCTTTCAAAAATCAGTGAATTCGCGCACATTCCTGGCATAAAATAAACATGAGTTTTGTGTTTTATAGTCATTAAAATCTATTTTTATTACCTTTGTAAAACTTTACAAAACTAGCTAATAGATATTTAATGGGAAATTTAATTATTAACGACAACTTGTTCTTACGTCAATACGAGGTTGAAATTGAAGATGATTTAGCTATTATTGAATACGCTCTTCAAGACAGAAAAATATTTTTAACAAAACTTATAATACCAACTTCAAATAAAGATGAAAATTTTGAAGAAAAATTTATTAGAGAAGTATTTGAAATTATTAAGGAAAAAAATATTAGGATAATGCCAACCTCTCCTCAGGTCAGAAAATTTATCAAAAAAAATAAGGAATTTAAGGAAATGCTTCCTATTGGTATTAGACTTTAATTTTTAGTTCTGTCTTCTTTCCAATTACTAATCCATCATTATCAATACCTTCAAGATCAAAAGAAACAATCTTATCTGCTAAATTTTTTCTCCAAACAGATTTCACTCTAACATAATTATTAGAAAAACCATAAATAAAACCATTTCTGTTTTCAGTTTCAAACAAAACATCTTTTGTATTTCCTAATTGGGATTTATAAAATTTTCTTTTTAGTTGAACTGAGAGAGATCTTAACAACTTACTACGTTTTGATCTAATATTTTTAGAAACAATATTTTTTAATTTAATTGCTTCTGTATTATCACGTTCTGAATAAGTAAAAACATGAAGATATGACAGGTTTAAACTTTTTATAAAATTATAGGTTTCTAAAAAATCTTCTTCTGTTTCACCAGGAAAACCAACAATAACGTCTGCACCAATACATGCATTTGGAATAACTTTTTTTATATGATCAATTCTATTTTTATAAAGTTTACTAAGATATCGTCTTTTCATAAGTTTTAAGACAGAATCACTTCCACTCTGCATAGGAA
>ERZ1046876.438-NODE-438-length-32299-cov-6.508777_pt1 | contig 32299 bp, 31 predicted proteins | sample MGYA00383094_ERZ1046876 | MGnify/ENA primary metagenome ERZ1046876 (study PRJEB29581, sample SAMEA5548364) | metagenome | biome: marine; feature: coastal; material: water | depth 50 m | study: Short-term variability in the microbial, nano- and picoplankton...
CATCAGACAGGCGGCGTAAACTCAAATACAGTAATATGATTACCGCTAAACCCATCATAATAATTAGCGCAAATGAAGATTGCATTTCGCGGTTTACTTCAACGTTTATTGATTGTCCGACCAGAAGGGTTACAACGGTATTATCGGTACTTCGAAGTCTCCCCTCAAGATCCATATATGTCCATTCTACTGAACAGGGAAGCCCGTCATCGCTGGGGCAATCCGCTGCGGAATAATTAGGCGGATGTAATACAAGTCCTGAGTCATGTAAGCGGTATCCTCCTACCAAAAAACCATCCTCAGCGAATCGAATTTTCTTTTCGGGGTGGCTGTCCTTCCAGAAAATAGTAAATCCATCTGCTTTCAGTTTAGCATGGTCTAGTTGAACCAATAACCATGATGATGATGCAGCCCAACGACCGCTGCCCCAAGTAGCCCCATCCCATGTTCCATTTTCTACAAGATTACCTCCAATTGGACCAAGCACTGCTGAAGTCGGGTCGGCAACAAAGCCACGATCTAGAGATGTCCAACGTAGGAATGCTGCACCATCCGCTAACGACATACGATTTGCAGCAAGGTCTATGTGAGCTTGAGTAAGATTCACATCATCAAAAGTCAAGCAATCCAGCGAGCCACAATTGCTCCAATCGGCAAGTGGTGGTTCGATACCTCCTGACGTCACGCGTGGTGCAGTTAATACAGAAGTATTATTCATGAATCCACGAAAAATGTCGACTAATGACATTACTCCAGGAGTCTGTAATCCTGTTACGTCATTGACGAATGTCTTCATGTATGGCGCCAGTGGATGGTCGTAGATCACCTCATGTTTGACATCCAATTCACGTAAAACCGTCAAGTTGAGGATGCCCCCGTTCGGAGCTTCAACCCCGCCCCATGCCTGCCCTGCTGGTGCAATTTCATTTGCAGGAGCAAAGGATGACCAATCTGGAGTACCATCGCTGGTGAAGGGTACTGGGTTAGGGGTAGAGCCGACAAATGATGGGTCTCGTAAAGAAACCGCAAATCCAAGAATAATCTCAGTAGTTTCGAATTCTGTAGCTATTACCTCTTGTGCGGTCAACTCTGGAGACTCCATTTCATATGCTTCCATATCGATTGGTTCCAATGCTGTCAAAGCGCCCGGCACCATCAGGATAGAAAGGAGGAAAACAGCGAGATGTACCTTGTTTCGTCTTGGGATTAACCAGTCCGCTAAGCGAGCGAAACGAGGGGGAGGCGTCTCTGCCATATACTGGCGTCAAGGCCGCCCTAGATGAACCAGCCTACAAATTGAAAAGCACAAGTCGGAACGACGGTGTGCGCGGGGGTTGCCAAGCTTGGTCAACGGCGCCGGGTTTAGGTCCCGGTCCTCAGTGGTTCGCAGGTTCGAATCCTGCCCCCCGCACTCAAAATTAGTACTATAATGAATCCTGACTTTAATATGACTGTCAAAACAATAATATAAATCATTATTCTCAAAGCGGATATGAGTGTTACAGTGATGGTTGCGATAAAGACAGAAGATTTCTCAAAATTTGAAGAATCCTATAAGCAACGAGCTGAAGCTCGTTCAGAGGCTGGGATTGACACCAAGGCATACCGTGTTGTTGGCGATGAAAATCGTGCCATAGTTATGGGCACTGCTCCTTCCATAGAAGCTTTCAGACAATTCATGAAAAGTCCAGGTCAAGAGGCTGCAATGAGTAAGGCAGCAATGTTAGAACCACCAGTAGCTACATTTTTAGAAGAACAAGATTAACTTTGATTTTCCCAAATGCGAGGTATATTCTTTGCAGCGGTTATTCGCTTTTTGGATTAATAAATTTAGAATTGTTTTTTAATCGTTGATGAATGAAAAGTTCGACATCCAATTCACGTAAAGCCGTCAAGTTGAGGTTGCCTCCGTTCGGAGTTTAAATCCCACCCCCGCACTCAAAATTAGTACTATAATGAATGCTGAATTGAATACTTCACCGAATTGTTGATGAATGAAAGTTTCACATCTAAAAATATGGGCGCATTGCATTTCCTGACTAAACTTGATGATATAATTCTCAAAAGAGTTCTGAATTGGTCGCTACCAATTATGCTTGCATTACTTGTAACCTTCAGTATGGCTGAAGTATCAATAGATCATAACCCTGGAGAGATACCTGATGTAGATTTGGAAATGAAGGAAGTTTCGAATAATCCAGAAGATCCATCTATTGATTATTCAAATGATATAGATGACAATTGGATTCCAGCCCTTAGTTGGCAGGACTTGGACTGGAAAGATGGTTTGCCCCTCGCCCATGCCTATGCAGTAAAGGCTCTTCAAACAAAATTATCAGTAGCTAACTCTGTTTTAGCCATCAATATCTTCTGCTCATTCGTCTCATTATTACTAATTCGAAAGATTACACTTAGGATATGGACGCTTCAAGAATTAGGAGCGATTAACCTATCGATAGATGTTGACGAAGTAGGAGATAGTATGGAAGATATTGTCGAAGAAATTGATGATATTCTTGAGAATACAGAATCATTAATCTCTGAAGCCTCTACGAAAATCGAGGAAGGAAAAGAATCTCTCGGGACGATAAAAAGGGTGGCAGATGATCCCCTTACTTTAGGAGAAGAATTACGAGCTAAAAACGATGAGAGTTCATCTTCTGAATCCTCAACAATTTCGGAAGAGGGTGCTGATAAACATGCTATTGCCAAGAAGCGAGCAAAAGATGAACCCTCAATGATGGCGAAAATGTTCTCTATTATCGCCATGTTTTCGTACTTTTTCTATCTTGTTCAAGCAGATGTAAATTCACTTCCATTAGGTATTGCTATGGCGCAAATGTTCACCCTATTTGCAGTGCTATTCTCAACCAGTAGATTAGCGGGAAAGAAGCCTCATTCATTTTTGATTGTACCTGCGATAATACTGTCGATCTTGTCATCACCGATTGGAGTAATAGTTGTACTACCAGTCCTATTATTCCTAATCATTGGCGAACTTACTGAAGATGAGGAGGAGCGCTCGATGGTAAAGAAAGTGGCATTAGCGCTTCTATTCGCCGTAATAGGCGGTCTTGCAACGTCTCTATTAGTAAGTAATATACTAGACGACCTTGAGTCGGTCGTAGGAGTTATGGTGGCCGGAATAGTAGCTAGTCTGTTGACTTTCACACCATTTCTTGCAATCCTCTCGATCATCCCCCTGGACAAAATACTCGAGCCTGTCGAACGAAGTTTCATAATTTATCTTGGTGCTCTTTTTGGCCTGACATTGTTCTCACCTCCCTCTCTACTTGGGCAACTGCATTATGCAATACTTATTCCAGGGTCGATTCTTGCAGCCTTTGCAATAACTAATATGTTGGAAGATTACACTACTGATTTTGTCGAAAAGGTGACTATTAACTCAGTTAAGTTCTTCGCTACTCTGGGCGCTCTTCCAATTCTCTCAATGGCGATTCATGCATCGCACAAAACTGCTGAAACTGGTGAAAGTTTTTACAATTCGATACTCGAACATTTCACTATTAGCCACATGCTAATGATTGGAATTGGTCTAACTGGACTGATGTATCTAATGTTCAGTTCGGGTGACCGTGCCCTTAAGGAAGATTATTCTGAGGACCTTTCTTGAAGTTATAAACAGTGACTTTATTGTCAAAGCAGAAGTATAACAACATTATGCGATAGTTATGACCGATGCTCCTGTTTACAGTAGATTAGGCACTAGGGCGTAATAAGCGTAACATTATCTCAAAGATTATTTCATCCTGGAGCTTATCATAGACGTATGTTGAAGAAATATTGGTGCCATTGTTTTTCTTGTACAAAGTTAGTCTATACAATAAACCCAAATTCCCAAAATATGTAGGCAATGGCAGATCTAATACGCTTTCAAAACCTGCTTCTGAAAAAATATTCTTGTAATCATGTGTATATGAGTATGGTGTTTCTGTGGTTATCTGATCTGGTATTCTATTTTCATCTTTGAACGTTTTCAAATAATTATCATTAGAATCAATATGTGGTTCAACCGACAATACATAATTCGAACAGGCATTGTAGAGATCTTTAACCACAGTTCTAATTTCAGGGATATGATCTAGTACAGATATGGTGAATATTACATCATATGAATTGGGTTCAATATTTGAGAAATATGTTTCATCGACGCATTCAAGGTCAAGACCCCACATTTCTTTACCTGATTCGATAGAATCCTTGTTGATATCTATTCCCTTCAGTTTAGTTTGTGATGAAACTTTGCTCCTGATTAGTTCTAAATTTCTACCAGCATTACACCCAAATTCTAGAACTGAATTAGGATTAAGGCTTTTGATGACTCTTACAACGGATGTTGCATACATTGGTGGGAGTTTGCCGCGATAGCTTTTGCCCTGTTTATCTGTTGAACCCCAGTATTCTTTAGCCAATTCCGCTTCATCCACAACTTACCCAAAGTTCGATATATGTTAATTATAGCGACAGTATAGAAATTAATCATGATGATATACATGTTATATTTATTGTCAAAGCAGAAGTATTACAACATTATGCGATAGTTATGACCGATGCTCCTGTTTACAGTCCAGATGGTAAATTCATATGGATAGGTAATGAGTGGATTCCCGCCCCTCCTGCATCAGAATCCTTGACCCCTCCCGATAACAATCAAACGCTCTCAATGCAAGACTCGGTGATAGGTGGAGATGTAGTCAGTAATACGGTGATTAACAATGACCCTGCAACTGTTACTGCAGCGGTTGTAGCAGCACTGCAACAGTTAGGGGTACTTGGAGAGAATACTCCTCAGCAAGCCCCACCTGCTCCCGAAATTGAATTACCTCAATCCTTCCAAGTTGGAGACCATGTTGAGTATCACAGTCCAACAAATGCCCGATGGCTAAATCGATGTAAAGTAGTAGCAATAAATGACGACGGGACCTACAGGATTGAAGTTCCTAAAGACACTGCAATCGAGACTAAATTAGCCGTTGTGATTGGGACATCGCCGGGAACTATCCGCCCAGCTAGCATACCCTTCAAATCTGGGGATAGAGTGTTCGTTAATTGGAAAAACCATGGCCACTATTTCCCTGGAAAAATCGCAAGTGAGAACGCAGATTTCACATTTAACATTCATTTTGATGATGGAGACGTAGAGTATAATGTCGAATGGGAGAGGATTGAACCTCTAAATGAAGAATCTAAAGAAGTTCAAGATTATATCGAAAACGAATCTCAAGAAGAAAGAGAACTTATCGAAGCATTCCAAGTTTTTGATGCAGATAATAGCGGAACAATTTCTGCGAGAGAATATTTTACAATTCTCACTGAAATGGGCGATAATCCGATATCAATAGACGATGTAATGCAAGAATTTAGTGAGATGGGAATTGGGTTAGATTCAGAAATTGATTATCGTTCTCTTGCTAAATATATGCTTAGTTCTGAAGATTCAGAATTATCGCAACCCAAACCAGAAGTCGTTATTCGTGATGCTATAATTTCAGATGGAATACTAAGGGGATATGCATATGCTCATCCAAAGTTGGGTGAAGGTAAAATCAAGTCCTCGGCTATTCAATCTGTTACATACGATTCCAGGGCAACCGCTAGAGTTGAAACAAGGAACACGATCTATGTAGTTGGGCCAACTGGGTGGACTGAAAAGCCTGATGACCACCCTTTCAATAATACATATTCTGGTTCGATAGAGATTTTGGAGGCAGTATCAGGCAAACCCGTCCGTTTCAGAATCAATAATCGCCCAAGTAGTAACGACGCTTGGGTTGGTATCTATCCTGTCAATGCTGGTGATGGTGAACACGGTGATCGCTGGAAATGGATAAGGGATATAGACGTGAATAACGCCATGTTGCCCGAACAAGCCAAAGGGCGATGGAGCATACGTGTCTTCTTAGATGGAGGTTACACCTTACATGACCGAGTCGATTTTGACATCGTCTCTAGCGAAGTTGATGGATAGCAATACAACGGTTACATTGTTACATATCCGTCAATATGATATACTTAGATGAAATTACTCTTCTTGTTTCATTTGAAAACTCGTCTTACAGAAGTGAAACCGATAATGGCTGCTATGCCAAACGAACCCATGTCAATTAAAGAATAGACGATGGTGTCAGCTTGCTGAAGTAAGTCCTTTTCTGCCGCTAGACCAAGAGTTATCCTGTGCCAGTCAACAATAATTATGTGCCTAGATTCAAGCCATTTCAAAATTACGAATTGGATTACGAGTAAAAATTTGATAGCCTTCGATGCGAATTTGAATGCAATTGCTGCGACTACTCCAAGAATTAAACCTTGTATCGCCGAATTACCTAATTCCATTGCATCTATCATGATTCGACGATTAAGATTCCGTTTTTATTCTTTTTCTATTACTTGATATAGGTTCTTTCTTTTAATTGGGTTGTGATTAGAATTGCTATGTAAATAATTCTCTTACTATGCGGAGATTACTCAAAAGTTATGTCTTGAGAACTAGTAGGCGTGATGTGAATGAGATTCTGTGCCCTCATTGTGACGAAAATATCGCGCTAGAGGAAGGCGCTTATGGGCTATTCGAATGCCCTCATTGCGATGAGGAGTTTTCTTGGGATAACGATAGAAAATGGACAACCGATAATATTATCAAAATTACGCACATTGTTGGAGGGGCGATTTCTGCCATTGGCCTGATTGGAGTTATTGGCCTACTCATTTGGTTCGTAATCTTCCCACCCAGCGGAATGTTCGGTGGTATCGAAATAATATTCCCCATCGGAATTATTTTGATTGGTTTATCTATCAATCTAATCGCAGTAATTATGTGGGGTTTTAATGAATTAATTCCCATGGATGGTCAAACTACCCCTCCTGAAGTTATCATATTTTTTGGAGTGACGGTTTTCACCATATTCTGCTCAATGATATTTTACTTTTTCTTATTAGATTTTTAGAGGGATTATAATGGACGAAGCCGATGAAGAAGAGGAGACACCTAATCGTTTTACTCAGATAATTATTATTTTAGCCGTTGTAATGATGGTGATGGTGTTCTTTTTGGGAATGTGATTTCATCAGCGGAAGAGTTTCCTTAATCTTAATGTAGAGGACGCTTGGCAAAATAAAAAATAAGTGACATATAGTTGAATCATCGGTCCCCTCTCATGGGTGATGAAGGGAGGAAAAGGTGGTTTCCTCTTGCCTGTATATCACTATTAATTACCAGTATTATTTTCTCAGGGTATCTTGTAATTGATTATTTTATCAATGAAGATTGTTCTAACCCAGCCCAGGACAAGAGAATTGCATTATCATTTGATGACATTGCACATTTGGAAAGGTGGAACTCGACTATGCCACTTTTTGACCAATATGGCGTTAATGCCACATTTTTCATTGATCGCCAAGACTCAATCTCTAATGATGATTACATGACCTTACATTCCTTTCAAGATAAAGGACATGAAATCGGACTCCATACGCTTACACACAAATCATTAACTACATTTGTCGAAGAAGGAGGCAGTGAGGATGAATGGTTTCAAAGTCAAGTGATTACAAGTTTATCAATTATGGAAGATAATAATTTTTCAATTGATTCATTCGCCTACCCGTTTGGAGCTCGTAGTGATTCTATGGACGATCTAATACAAACAAAGATTCCAATTGTAAGAGGCGTAGGGGGGGGTTCTGACAGAGGGTTATTCGCAAAGGAAGAGATTCATCCTTGGTATACCGGTTGCTTAGATAATGGTAGTTTTAGAGCATTGAAAATCAGTGGGGAAAATTCACAATTGGAAAAAGCACTATCTACAATTGATGAAGAAAACGAGGGTACTATTCTCTTGTATGCGCATGACATTAATGGGACTAGAGATACAATTAGTCATGATGATCTATCCAGACTCTTTGAAGTTGCTAATTCAAATGGTTGGGAATTCATTCAAATGCGGGATTTGATTTAGCCATTTCAAGTTGAGATTAATATTAATCATTCTTCTTCAATACCTGAACTTAATCTACTATTACGAATGATAATTACTCCGGCAATAATTTCAGCAGGAATCAATAAACCTACCAGTTTATTTGACTTAAGAAATGATTCTTGACCCGGTGCCACATCGTTCCACCAGTGATAAGTTGGAATCTCTTCGCCGAGAATGAAAGATTGGCCGATGACTGGGGTAGCGACTGAATGATTCCTTTTGGCCGCTTCTGCTGTAACCTCAATTAGTGGTTCGTCCCAAGGATGAAGCGACAATTCATACTTTGAATTATGAATCGGCATTACCATAGTAGAGTTCAAATCGATACTAGCTTGAACTGTTTCAGAGGGGAACATGTGGATTTGAGACCATGCTTCATTGTACTGCCCGGCTTCAACAATCGCAATGTCAAACGGGCCATACAAATCACCAATTGTCTTGAATTCAGCAGAATATCCTCCATCCCCGCCAAAGAATATCGATTTACTACCCAGTTTGATGACCCAAGAGCCCCATAGTGTGTCGTCTTCATTGATACTACGTCCGCTAAAATGTTGTGAAGGTGTAAGTGTAATCTGAAGGTCGGACCTGATGTTGACCCCCTCGTACCAATCAAACTCGCTAATGTCTTCGCTTGGAATTCCCCAAAGTTCCAAGTGGGGTTTGACACCAAGAGGGGTCAGGAATTGTGAACCTTCAAATTGGACTATGGTTTTCATATCGAGGTGATCATAGTGGTCGTGTGAAATTAGGACGATATCGATTGGAGGGAGATCTTCTATCTCGTATGTATTATCATAATCAAAAGGTGCTGGTCCGAAAAAAAGTGGACCTGTGCCCTCCTGGCCAAACAAAGGATCGATCAAAATATTATACGCTGGAGATTGAATTATTATGGTCGAATGTCCAAACCAAGTGATACTAACATCGTCACCCGTTAGCTCTTGGATTTCAAATTTCTCAGTTGGTATAACTGAGTTAGGGGTCCGGCTAGGATCGAATACAAGGTACTCTGCTAAAACCTCAAAGAAATTACCAGTAGATACTGAAGTGTCGTTTAAATTATTGAATTTTTCATCTTGATATTGTGGAGAGTCATACTTGCGAGAGTCAGCTCCAATCTCATCTACAAAATTTATTACGATTGTTGCCGTGGTCGCAATTAACATAATCATAATCGCAATTAATAGTGATATCACTTTTGTTCTCCTGAACTTTTGCTCTTCTTTTTTTGTGAATAATTTCGTTTTCATCAAAATAGCACTTATCGCCGATATTATGATTACCAACACAATTAGGTAATTCATTGAGTTCAGATTGTTTCGATAAAACCAAAACGCAATGGCCGTAAGTATCAGAACTTTACCAAGGTTCTCGCTTGTCTGTTTATTTATCACTAGCATGATTACGCCTCAGGATAGGAGAATAGAGTAAGGTCGCTCAAGGCGACCGTGATAATTCTCGGCCATCGAATCTACTTTATCAGATTTCCACTATTTACGATTCATATGAAACCATATTGGCAAATTACATGTTGAATTAGACGGAAGGGTGTTATGCCAATACCCTGTGGGGTACACGTGAAAACTCTTGGCCAATACTATGCTGAAGCGTTCACAGCAGAAAACCAATTCGGCATTGGAATGATTTCAAATTGGCTAAGTCTTATTGTTTTCATATGGTTGCTCAGTCTTTCTTTTCTAATAATTCGTGCGAATTCAAATGCTCCAGAAAATCGTTTCATGGCTGTTCTGATTGCTTGTGAAGGGTTCAAGGCCGCTTATCACATGAAGAATATTACACCACCTGGGCATGAATGGTGGTTTATTGATCAATATCTTTGGAACTTCAATACAACGTTCTTCATTTCAGCACATGTTTGTTCAGTAGCGATGTATCTCTGTTTTCCAATTTATTACAGAGTTAAACAACTAGCATTTCTCTATAAGCCAATATTCCAAAGACATGCTTGGTATCTTATGCCACTAATGACGATAATTTTCATGATTATTGCAACAGATCTCTGGGTATACGAAAATAATGGGTGGATTATTTGTTCAGAAGTAGGTGCACTACCTACGTACGAAATGCAAATTGGAGTCGTCAGTGAATCGATGCAAAAAACGCTAGATTCAATCGGGACTTGTCCGACCGTTGGCGAATGGGCATTTGAGGATGTACCATTATTTGGTTTCTTTATGGTCGCTTTTTCGCCATTTATATCGATCGTTGCACTGTTAGTCATGCGGACTTCAATGAAACAATACGAAGCCGAAGAACACCGTGATAGTAGTAATCGTTTAACTTCTCGTTCCCTATACATTGGATTCCTAGGTAAGGTAATCGGAAATATGCTATTCTTCACTACACTCTTTATCATTATTCCAATGTTAAGCGGTGGTTTTGGAAATGCACCATCATTCGGTGAACTGCTCGTTAACGATTTATCTAATAATCGAGGACTGTCGAATATATTGTATGAATACGCATGGATATTTACTGGTCTCATGATGCCTTTACCATTTGCATTTGAAGGTCTAATGTTTGCGCATGCTTCTATGAAAGATACTGTTTTGGGTATTGATTCAAAACTTAGGCGCACTTTTAGAAATTCAATATTCACCGGAATTGGTGCTGTGTTATTCTTAATTGGAAGTGAAGTGATGGAGTCATTTATCGGATATGGTGCATTTGGAGGGGTTTTCTTGGGAGCAGGGGTCTTGATTGTTCGAAAACCAATCATTACATCTCTGGATCGCTTTAGTAACAAAATTATGCCTTCAGTAGTCGCCGAATCTGAAAAAGCGTACTTGCAAGCATATTCAGCATCAGGTTCGGACGGAGAGATTACGGAGGCTGAGCGACGGATTCTAGTTGCCACAGCGAATGCCCTGAACATTACATCTGCTAGAGTATTGGAACTTGAGAAGAGTTTAGGTTTTCAAGAAATCAATTCTGAACCTCAACCGACTAGTGAGCCTGCTGTTGTTCAACAATGGACGGATGAAGCAGGCCATACATGGAGATTAATGGATAATCAAACTACTATGTGGTGGGATGGAACCGATTGGCAGCAAGTTTGAATTATCTGACTAAATGTTAACTAAACTTCAGGTAGTAAGCGAAATTGATTGCTGCAGCAAAGGTCACCCATGCAATGTAAGGCCAAACTAATTTTGATGCATTTGGTACTGGTTTGTAAATCAAATAAGCATAGAGCTGTGTAAAGATAATTATCACAATAAGCATACAGAACGAAAGAAGATAACGTTCTGAGTTGAATACTGAAGGCCAGGCTAAATTCAGTGCTAGTTGAATGACGAATAGAGCTGCGATTAATGGAAAGCGATTTAACTCGTCTCGTTTGTTCAAGGTATTGCTAAAACTAATCGCCAAACAAGTGTATAGGACCACCCATATTGGAGCAACAATCCACCCTGGTGGTTGAAAAAATGGTTCGTAAGCCGATTCAAATGTCAATATTGCACCTATTTACCGCCCCTAATCATATGCTATAAACAGGTGTTAGCCGTCTTAAGCCGTTGTACAATAGAAACAGATAAAGTCTGATATGAATACCATAGTTTATGGAACAGCGTCGTAGTATTGCAATATTCTGTTCACTACTTTTGGTTTTATTACTCTTCATACCGAGCACTGCATCCGTAATGGGAGATGATGAAATGCAAGCCTCGGGGGAAACTTGGAACATCATTTCTCTCTTCGGCGATGCTCAACTTTCTAATTGTCATTCTAACCTATATGATGATGATGAATCTGCAGATTATGGTGAAGAAAGAAAGACTAGTGGTGTTCTAACTATCGATCTTACTTGTACCATGGACCCTGTCCTCGACCGTAATTTAGTTCTGAAAGAAAATGATAGAATAAATGCTAGATTTAAAATCGAACTCGAAGGAGAATGGACTAATGGACAAGGTGATTGTAACAATGATTGTGAAGACTTGCAAATCTCTTTGTTGAAGGGCGGCAATACTGTTGCGATGAAAGAATTTAGTGATCTCGACCAGGGAACTAACATCATCAATTGGGAAATCCCAATACTCGGTGACCTCGTATATTGGAATGGAAGTGCACAGAATATTGCTGTGAAATTCACAATGAAAATCAAGGCTGTTGAAGGTGGCTTTTTCGATGAGGCCGTCGATGCTGCATTTGGACTTCATTATTCGCCTACAGATGATGGCGGTGCCGTATTCTCTGGCGATGACTATACCAGAATGTCATTTCCTCTAGACACGGAATGTACGGCCTCTTGTGGTGGTGGTTTGGGAGATTTCGCCACTCCCGGGTTTGGCTTCATTGGCACGATAACAGTACTCTGTCTTGCAACTATTGCCTTGAGACGAGAGCGGCTAGAAACAATCAGTCATTCGCAATAGTGCTTTCAATCGGCCCAAGTTGTTTATTTTTCCTAAAATATAATTTTAATTTTCTTTTTATTCCAACCAAAATTATCAGATAAGTTAGGCTCATAAATATAAATTTGATAGAGTTAATTCCTGAGCCGACTGAGACTAGTGTCCCTGATATTGGCTCGGATTCAAGATAGCTGTTTATCATCAATATTTCAGCAAAGTTCTCCGACCAATCTGCGATCATCGCAAGTATAGGAGCCACCAAAAATATTCGCTTATTGTCGAATAAATACATAATCCAAGAGCAATACGTCAAGGTATAAATCACTGCAAAAATCACATCCCATATTTGTAGGAATTCCTTGTAGCAATCGAGTTGATCTTGACTTCGTAATTCAAAGAAGTTTTGAACCATAACCGAAGTGTAAGAAAAGGTCAGCCCCAATGAATTTGAACTACCGTCAAGTCTGAAACAACTACCGGTTGGAGTCAATACTAGTATTGTGTATAAGATGAAAGCTAAAGTCGAACCAGCGCAAAAATATAGAGTTATTTTGCTCTTTGATTGCGTACCTGTTGTATCCGCATTATCGTCGGCCTCTGTACTTACAATTCCCATTGTATTATACCTGAAAAACTTCACTGATATGCTTTTTGCCAAAGTTATGATACTCGTTTACATCAAGTGAGATTGCAAAATTACGCTCCATGACTGATAACCATCAGGGACAAATAGCACCACTGTGACCGCTATGTATGCGCCTGCTACGAGTCATGCTTCTGACTCTCCTGCTATTAGCAGTGCCTCTTTCAGGATGTTTTGGCGAAGAAACAATTGAAATAACTCCTCGGTTAACCGTCGGTGATGTTTCAGAAGCAACGCGTGGCCAATACATGATGATTGAAGTAGATTCAAATGTCAATTGGACTTTTAATCGATCTGCTGGCCTATTTTATGTAGATGATTTCGGAGTCGTAAGAGATCCGGTAGAGGCAACTTTCCCACCTGAAAAGAAATCACTGGAACTACTGATTCTAGACACAGAAAGAGAAAGTGTAGATATTTCGATTTCTGCTGGTGAATTTCTTTGGAATGCTACACTAACTCTACAAGACAGTGAGGAATACATGTTGGTCGATGGCCGCCGTGCTTACGAAACAATCGATATGCTCACGTCCTCGTATAACAACCGCTGGTGTGCAAGTGCATCCACTCACGAAGGAGGCGCTGGATACGAGGCTGCAGCCGAGGCTATGGCTGATGAGATGTGGGATATGGGCTTTGATTTCGTTGAGGTTACAAGATATGATGATGACCCTGACCAACTAAATGTCGTAGGATATAATTGGGGCAGAACCAATCCCGATGAGTATATCGTTATCGGAGGTCACTTTGATATCGCATACATGTTTACTCCCCCCGGAGGAGGTACCAATGAAGGGGCGAACGACGATACATCTGGTTCAACAGTTTCACTAGAAATGGCTCAGGCTCTTGCTAAAATGGAATTTGATCACACGGTTGTTGCAGCACTTTGGGCTTGTGAAGAAGAGGGGTTACTTGGCTCTCTAGCATATGTCGAACATTTACCTGAAAATGTGACTGTTAAAGCTTACATGAATTTCGATATGGTTGCTCTCAATTATCCAATAATACCTCAAACAGAACCTATACTTGGTCCGGGTGGAGAAATATTTTCTGCAACAAAGTACGATTGGCAAATCAGCGTTGCAGGAGCAAGTGATGATAATATGCAGTTGATGTATGACTGGGTTGGAGTGATAATTGACGATGACCTTGCTTATCAACCAACTGCAGGGAATCCTATCAGTTGGCAAATAGCAGAATCGTGTGCTTCCGATCACTGTTCCTTCTTTTCAGCCGACTACCCCACATTCAATTTCTTTAGCCCTGGTGGAGATATTTCATTCTGGCAAGAATGGCATTCGCCTTCGGACACACTTGAGTTTATGACTGCAAAAGCGGGAGGACCGGATGGGATGGCAAGTGGCTTCAACAGTTTGGTTTGGTCTTCACTCGACCTCTTTATCCGTGTCGACAATTCTGATTCAACATTCCAGGGTCGTTGGTTTGAAGCCCCTAGTGAGTGAACTCAAAAGGATTCACTAGGATCAAAAGTCATCTTATTGATATTTGTCGTGAGTACATTTGTAAATCAGCCCTGAATAACTTTGATACAATAAAAAAGTTGATTATGTAAATATTAGATTAATCATCATGGGCGAACCGCGAATGACTCCAGATGAGTACGATGCTTTGATTGCAGAGGAACTTGTCAGGATTGTAGACGAGTTAAGTGAAAAATTTAAAATCGTTGTTTTGTGGAAAAGTGGTGGAGAAATCGGAGAGGAATATGCTTATGGAAATACTCCTGAAGAAGTTGTAAACCATATGCGAAGTCGATGTTGGATTGAAGAAGAGAATAAAAATTCACAGAAATATATGTCAGGTGTTCAATCTAGAATGATTGGTGCTGAAAACTTCCTATTCTATGATGAAGAATCTTTCCTTTTTGGTTTGGCGAAAATTGACGCTCTACACATTCATAAATGGGGATGGGAACCTAAATCAGATATCAAATAATATTGCTCATTATATCACCCCTACCTTTGCCATAGGTTTCTAATGAGAATAGCCAGTAACGTAACTCATGCGAGCAGGGCATCTAATGGCATCAGGTGTGTTACTAATTGCTATTTTCATGCCGATTTTTTCATTCGCAGGCGATCTGCGGCTAGAATGTTTACTGGCGAATAGTAACACTTGTGAAGATTTCAAAAACATCCAACTGGTATGCCTACTTGGGTCTTTAGTTGGAATTATTATGGTCTTCGCTGGCGGTATAGTTCTACGCGATGAACCACAGAAATCTCTACCGAGAGTTGCGCAGTGCCCACGCTGCGGTGCCGTAGTAGATAGTCATGGTTCAGTCTGTTTCAACTGTGCCCAGACTGGATTCTGACAGTTTTACTGCCGAACAGCAAATACTACCTAACCACCCTAGGAGATTAGCCGAAAATAAATTGAGTTTTACCCCAATTTATTTTCAACTATTCTTCTAATCATTCGTCCTTTCTATGGCGTCCAAAGAGCATAGCAGCTCCAAGAAGTGCAAGCATCGATAGTGGAGCGGTAAATCCAGGTAATCCGCTAGAAGATGCTACCTCCTCTAACTCAGATTCCATTACTGCTTCAAATGTCACCTTAACTTCTCCAGATTCGGTTCCATCAGTCCATGTTACTGTCACTTCATGAGTGAAGGTAGATTCTTCTTTCACAATAAATCCTAAACCGCCATAGAAGTGTCCATCCGTTGCTTCTGCAGTGACAGTTGTTGTGCCATCATTAATTGAAATTACAAGGTCATCCCCATCCGCGTCTGTGCAATCTACCATGAACTCATACGAACCAACTGTCAGTGGAACAGTGAGTGTTCCAGTTAGTGGGGCTTTAAGAGCGGTATTTCCTGCAAGTTTGGAAGCGATTTCCGAAGCTGCTATCTGTCCAGATGCGCCGACATTAGCGACTGCGAATACATCACATACAGGGAGAGTGTTTTCAGCGGAAGTGTTGTTTGAATCATCGATTCCATCTTCGGTTTCATTACTCGAATCATCAGATGCAGCAGTCCAGACAAAACGTCCATGATCTAGACCCTCCCATCGATAAGGAATGTCAACATAAGCTGAACCTGAAGATACTGACATCATCAAACTGATTCCGTCATCACGGACGAATTTACCGTTAATCAAATCAAAACTATCACTACCAGTTACGCCGTATCTTATGTTCTGTATACTTACAACTGAAGGCATAGTTTCATCTGCATAATGGGTGTTTCCAGTGGTGTTTCCAAAGGATTCATCGCTTCCAAAGTCATACGTACAATGCCATGTAAACTCATCACTAACATCTGAACTACCTGAATTGGGTTCGTTTTCACAATAGTAGTGGCTACCGAAGTTGTCACATTTCCAATAGTTATCCTCTGCATCCCATTCGCAGGTTTGTCCATCTCCATCGAAACTTTGCCATCTTTCATGAATGTGTTTACAGTAGTATCCAGCAGTTTGATCTAAACATTCATCCTGTTCATAATGCTCAATCCGATATTTTCCTTCACTCTGACATTCAAATTCTATCCACTCTCCGCGATCATACACATTTCTGTCACATGAATCATATACATCAGAAGGTTCGTGGTCAGCCTTCGAAGAAGGCCTGCAATACCATGGCTTGCTGGTATTATCTAGATCTTGGTAACATACATCTTCTTGAGATGCAGAATTACTGTAGTGATGTGATTCTAATCGAGAACTTACGCATAGCCAGTTGTCAGGGTCGTTATCGATAATATTTCCATCTTCGTCTTTGTGCTCGTGGACTTCAAGTGTACAATTACTATAGATATTTCCCGTATAGATTTCAAGCACCCATTCTCCATTTGCATCGGCTTGCCATGAGCCATTAAGAAGGACATTTGCTGTGAATTGAACACCAGTGTCATCGAATGTAAAATCACAATATGAATAATCTTTCTCAACTAATTGACCATTCATTGTCCAAGCATTACCAATTTCTGCGTCGATACAATCGTCTCCATCTTCTTCTGAGTACATTTCGAAGTATGAATCAAATTCTGTTTGATTCAGAATTCTATCTCGATTTCCTGAAGCATAATCAACATAATAATTCGCCCAAATTCCATAACTATCTTCAATATTCAAAACCAATCCTTGTGTATCAAGATTCAAAATTGCTTCTGAAGTAAAAGTATCTTGGCCGCTTTCTAATTTTATAAGCCAATCACAAATTGACACATGATATCGACCGTGCTTTTCATTGACGCCGTTATAGTCTAATTCAGCCAATACAACTTCTATTTCTACTAGGCAAGAATCAGTGGGAATGTTTAGAGTCCAGTAATGTTCATACATACCATTTGAGTTATTGGACGAGATGGATTCTAGAGTTTCATTATGGAAGTAACTATATTTCCCCATTCCGTCATTATTCATGTCATCCGTCGCTCGCCATTGTAGGGAGTAATTTGTTTCATTCTCTAAATTGTGAACCTTGAAGGATAATTCAACTGAAGCTCCTTGTAAGAATAATGAATCACTAGAATGATGCTTAATCTCTTCGCCACCGATTGACCCGTGAGTTAGCATCACAAATGGTTGTGGGCGAGATTGGCAATTGTAACTATTCGAGTCATGCCAATTGTGGACCTCATATTGTTCTGTGGTATTTGGAGTGATAGAAAATAGGGCTATTTCTATATCCCTATGACAGATATATTGAGGTTCATCAGAATTGATGTGAATCCTTTCGTCATACTTTTTTTGGTGGCCTTCTTCTGTAACTAAGTAATCAAAGATTATCTCGTTATAATCATCATTATTTGTCCGTTCGAGAATTCTAAGTTTGTATTGTAGTTCGTCATCTAAGTCTTCTAATACAATTCGTACTTCGTTTTTATCGGGCCTTAAGTAACCACTCCAGCAGTCAGATTCCTCTACAGTTCCAGTATTGTTGTCAGCATTGCCTTCATCAGAGGGGTCGTTTGAACAGGGGTCGCGATAATCTTTCAATTGAACGTACATTGTTTCTCCACAGCCCTCTTCCTGAGTTCTTGTTTCTCCCGAATCAAAATCATCGCAATCAGAATTGGATCCCACGCCGTCATTGTCTTCGTCATACCATTCATCGGGATTCTCAGGGAAAGCATCATCCTCGTCTAAGTAGCCATCGCCATCGGCATCAGAATCCTGGTCGTCGTCGTCATCGTCGTCATCGTCTTCATTTGCAATATTAATGCCATAAGCATCAGGCCAGAATTGTGCAAAATCATATGCGTAAATTCGCCCATCGGCGATTACAACATGAGGCATGTGTGTTGGACTACTTTCGCACGATATCACATAGATTTCGCCGCTATCATATTGTTCATTTCTGTTATCATCAATATATTGGAAATAGAACTCTTCGAATTCGTGTTGTTCTGACCAGTTTTGAAATTCATTCACATCCCCGATATCAAGAGTCCCGCTGGAACTCATCAAATCTATTTCTTCATTCGAACACTCGGTGCATTGGTCACCCTCTGTCTCTAATACAGCGAAATGAACGTCATAAAGGCCAGGGGGGTCACTAGAACCTGCTTGTGCAACATAAGGATAGGATAATTCTGTTAAACCCGAACATGAAACTGGTTTATTGGTGTATGTTACTGCTGAATCCTCGGGGTCACAATCCGAATTGTCGCCTACACCATCATTATCTGTGTCTTCCGACTCATCGGGATCTTCTGGAAAGGTATCCGAATTGTCGCCTACGCCATCTCCATCAGAGTCGGATTGCTCATCTGGATCGTTTGGTAAGGCATCATTAGAATCAAATGTACCATCGCCATCTGTATCCGCATTATTCGGATTCGTTCCATGGTGATACTCTTCTAAACTCGTTAGGCCGTCGCCGTCATCGTCGCTCGCGGCATCAGCACCTTCTTCTGGATCCAGCCCATTGTCTGATTCCCAGCCATCTGGCATCCCATCACCATCTGAGTCATATTGCTCATCTGGGTCTTCTGGGAAGGCATCTGAATTATCGCCTACGCCATCACCATCTGAGTCATATTGCTCATCGGAGTCTTCTGGGAAGGCATCGAGGTCGTTTTCTACTCCATCGCCGTCATCATCAGGACACCCTGGGTTCACTTCAGCGGTGCCATAGGTATTCGGACACTCGTCTTCGTTGTCTCCAAATCCATCACCATCAGAGTCATATTGCTCATCTGGGTTATTGGGGAATGCGTCATCCGCATCATCAACACCATCATTATCGCTGTCTGCTGCTTGGGCTGCGGGGGCAACTAAAATTACAGACAAAACCATCAAAGCCGCAAGGAAAAGCGGTCTAAATTTATTGGACATAAACACTGGGGGAGAGTCGGTTGAATATAATTCTACGGTTTAATCAAACGGCCCCACCGCGATTCGAACACGGGTTCGTGGCTCCGCAAGCCACTGTGATATCCAGGCTACACTATGGGGCCTTGGTTTGCGGCCACTAGCCATCCCGATATAAGCGCGACGTATGACTAAATACGCCATGAAAATTTCTGCCATCTTTGTTCGTTAGCCATCTTAAGTAGTGCTGTTTCAGCATTCACTGCACAAGGATGACCACAGATGCGCATGAACCATGAATCTGCCATAGTATTGCCATAGGCCCAGCACTGTGACAAATCATGACTGTTTTCTTCTGCGTCCTTCTCGACGATAGGGACTTTTCCCTTCCTGCGTGGTACAGACCAACCTTTCTCGCTGCCTGACATAACGCCCTCTCTGTTTTCAGGGCCACAGCCGTATACCGTATCCATTGCCAACTCCTTGGCCATCGCTTCAGCCATAGGTGCGACCGTCGCAGTTACCAATACCAAGCGATGACCTTGTTCCCTATGCCACTCGATTCTCTGTCTGGCTTCTTCAGGAATTTTATTCGCCAATTTTGATTTAGCAATAATATTCGAATAATCTTCAAGTGATTGCCATTTAGCCAAAGTAAAATGGCCACGATTTCTTGCGGCATCATAAAATGACTTTCCGCTTAGCAACCCGCCTAAGAGGCGTAAGGTCCAAGCAGGAGTTGTGATTAATATCCGCCAAGGTTGTTTCTTTAGCATGTGAGCTGTCAGTGTCTTTTCGCTGCTAGCATCTAGGAGAGTCCCATCGAGATCGAAATAAGCCGCAACCTCTCCCATAACTCCAGCGATTGGTAAGACACACATCACATTGTCGTCTCATCATTTTCTGGCTTAGGCGCATAAACACGACGCCCAGCATTGTAATCATACCACCAAATAAGATGTGTCTTGAGGTGTCGAGGAATGAAAAATCCAATCTTACGAGGAGTCAATCCGTGGTTTCGCATATTCCTGTCGATTGAAAGTGATGCAGCAATCGTTTGTGCTGAACAACCTGGATTCGCATATACAAAACGTTTAACCTCATCTACCAGTCTTTTCAATCGTGCTTTCTTCTGAGCGCCTTTACCTATTGTTGGGGGAGACATAAGTGAGGAATTGTTCTCCTTCCATATCAAAGAAACCAGGGGCGTCCCAAAATGGGCTACCAATGGAAAGACCCATCAACACCCGACCGATGGGGGTGTTTGATTGCGATGGTAGATACGATTTCCATTACCCGTATTAACACAAGAGATTTGCTCTCCGTAGATTTGAGTGTGTGGATGAATCACCCAGATGACCATGACTTCAAACCTCGCCTTTCTATCACAGGCACTACACTTTCTATTCGAAATGCTGGAGGTGAAGATAGTATGGCAGATCATGAATTAGACGAAGATCAACTCGAAATCGCTCAGCGTGATGGACGTATTGAATTGCGTGTTAAATTCCAAGTTCATGGCATGCATGGTATCCTGAATAGTATTCATCCAATTATCGCTGATGGAAAGGCGAAAAAGTTAGCTACTGCCAATTGGAAATCTGTGCAGCCTGTCTCTTTTCAGGATTGATCGTAGGCTATTTCCTTAAGCACTGGTATCTGAACAGTGACTGTCATAGATAGAGTCCAATTATTGCCAGTATCGATATCCGTTCCTGGAATTGGTATCGCTGGGTCTGGTTCGGTCTGGTCTGCTTGCACATAACAAATCCATTCACCTTGGCCCATATCAGCATCTGTCATGGTCATTAGGATGTCGAGTAATTGCTGCTCAGAGTCTGCTTCGTATTCCTCTGCGGTACCTTCAGGATTGATGCCTTCATCTGAAAGTTCTGCTCTTATTGCTTCGTTTTGTGTTATATTACCCGGCTCGGTTGCATTTGATTTAGTATAACCATCGTCAACTATTCTCAATTTCAAAGTGAAATTGTCGGCAGGCGGAAGATCATTGTCCAATTCTAGTACGGCATCATAAGCGAGAATACGAGTCCCTTCTCCAGGGAAGATGCTGCTTTGCCAAATCTCTCCTTGTTCTGAATAATCATCCCAATCCCAAGTCAATTGTTTAGTTTGCCAGGTAACTTGATATTTTCTTGTAAGTACATCTATCGTAAATGTCTCGGAGGTAATTCCTCCTTGTCCATCATCAATGGTTAACATTCCATTGATAATAGTGCTCTTATTGGTATTGAGATAGACCTTTTCCGAGTTTGAATCTTCGTCGTTTAATGCATTACCATCGCCATCGCTATCGGTATTTGCATCCAAATCCCAGATGTAGGAGAGAGGAGCCCCCTCTGGATCGAGTGAACCACTTGCATCGAGTAAGGCGATGTCTCCTGCTCTGACCTCTGCCGGCATACTAAGATTGAGAATAGGTGCTCCATTGACATTGATGGTTGTCGTAGCACTGTCTTCTCCACCTTGATCATTTACAACTACTAACTCAACTAAGAATATACCATTATCTTCGTATAGATGAGAGGTATATCCAGAAATCGTGATGAGGCTAATGCCGTCGCCGAAGTTCCAGCGATATTCAGAAATCACTCCCTCGATAGCATCGGAATCTCTAGCATCAAAGCCGACCATTTCTCCTTGTTGTATACTAACTGGATTAGCACTAAGCGCAGCACGAGGCTGAACAGTAGAATCCAAGACTTGAGTACAGCCTGGAGCAAAAAGAAGAATTGTTACCAGCAGAAGAAGGCTTTCTCTCCTCGCTGACATGGTTACATGTCCAATGCGCTCCTATCTAATGATGACGGACGCGCGACCCCTTGACGTCACATATCTACTTCTTGAGAGATGTCGCCAACAATCTCTGCGTTTTCCAATGGGGACTCTAAATCGGTGATGTCTGTGTGCTCTATGACATTAATTTCAAAATTCGAACTCATGTCGTCATCTAGTAAAACGTCTGCATCGATATCTCCAACATCGTATTCCTCAGCCGGTGATTCTATTTTGGGTTCAACTAATTTCTCATCTTCTTCTTCAAGCAAATCAATCGCTGTACTAACATCCTTTTCGAATGATTCTGAATAATCCTCTGCTAATTCCTTCGCTGTAATTGCCTCGGTTTCGGCAAATGTTGGAACAGGGGTGGGCTCGGGTCGCTTGAACCAGTCTTTGATGCCCATGCGGTGTAATTTCAATAACTCGGTAATCACTCTTGTGTAGAGGGTTTGAAGCACCAGTGCGGATTGGCTTCGATGATGGTAACCGAAATGTTGTCTGGGCACAGGGTATTAGCCCTGGATTTGGAAACCACTGGTGTGTCAACCAATCGAGATCGTATTGTGCAAATCGCATTACTTGGCTCGATGGAAAATGATTCTCCTATCACGTGGGAGGCTTTGGTAAATCCACAGAGGCCAATCCCTCCGGGAGCATCGGCTGTTCATGGGATTATGGATTCAGATGTTCGCGAACAACCGCTATTTTCTGCCTTCTCACAGAAGATCTTCGATTTGATTGATGGAGCTGTTATCGTAGGACATAATGTACGTAGATTTGATCTGCCATTACTTGATAAAGAATTTCTTCGTTGTGGAAAGATACCTCCGTCGCCAAAGGTTGTAATCGATACTTTGGAATTAGTACGTAGATTGAAAATCGCTAGGCCACATCGCCTTTCTGCTCAGTGCCAACGCTATGGTATAGACCTGAGAAATGCCCACGATGCTGCGGCAGATGCTGCGGCAAGTCTGCTATTACTATGGAAATTGATGCAAGAGAACCCCGCTCCTTTTCGCCGCTCAATTGAAGATGTTGAGAGTTGGCTGATGCACGGTGATGTTCGCGATGATGCCTCTGAACTGGGGAGGGGGATGGATGATTTGGAAACCTTAGACCCACTGGGTAGAATTCGTATAGATGGTGAAGGGTTAGTCCTATCATTTGGCCGACACAGGGGTAAAGATGTCTCACAAATAATCGATGAAGATTCAGGATATATTGATTGGTTGCTCTCGCCTAATGGGATTGAAGATGAGAAAGCACGTGATAAATTGAAAGAATATATTTCAAGCATCAGGAATCGGTGACCACGCAAGAACATCGCACCAGTGTCCAACTCGGCAACTGCCTCGTTTCATCATTGCACTTCCCACGAAAATTGGTCCTTTGTGACCTTTTTCAAGTAACTCTTCAAGCGCTTCTTTGCCCCGGTTATCAAAATTTATTGTCATTTGTAGGCCTGTCGGCAATACTCTACCTGCTTCATCCGCCGGCTCACACATCTCTGCTACCCCTCCTCCTGAAATCGAATCGTAGTGGTGCAATAATACGACTATGTCCTTGAAATCAGAATTACTTCCTCCTCCTTCTGCTCGCCAATTCCACCAATGAGGGCACCATGCTTTCCAGTCACAAAAACCACCACAGGACTTCTCCCCCGGAGTTGCTTCCAATGGGACATCACTCGGTTTGGTGGCTTCCCATGCCTTCAGAGCGTCTGCCATAACCGAGTCTCCCTCTGCAGTGTAAATCCCAGCATCGTCGGTGTACCATCCTTCAGCGCGTATCGGCGGTGCATTTTGATTATTGGAACCGAGAATGTCTCGATAAAGGAGCAATTGTCGATGTACTTCTGGTTTGAGAACTCCTCCTTCTGGTACTCTTCCAGTCTTTAGATCCGCGACAACCCAAGAACGAAGATTGCCATCTTCATCGACATCGGCCAGTAACATATCCAATCGGCCCATTAGGCGGTCGTCGGATGTTCGTAGTTCTCCTTCTACAGCTATAACGCGTGAGTGTAATTTACGCCAGTGGGCTATTGAGACCTTATCGTTAGCAATTTCAGGTGAATCGATAAATCGTAAAAGCATACGAATCGCTCCACGTTGCTGCCGTTTGGCCTTAGGAAAGTCCTCTTCCTTCCATTTAGGGCGCCGAGGGGTTTTGTGAAATATCTGCTTTTCTTCTTCCCAACGCGTACGTAGAAACTTTTCTGCAATCGGGCCTAACCATCCAACTTCACGATTGTCTCGTCCTGACAAATCCATCTGGAGAAGGTCTTCAACAGAGGCGTGTACTATCGTTCCAAGGCTAGCAGCCATTCCGGCCTTGCGCGGTAGTTTTTGCCGGCTAAGCCAATACTGCCGCGGACAGGTTTCGAACCGATTCCATGCTGATGGTGAAAGTGTGTGAGATACCCTTTCTGATTCGGCCATGCCCCCCCATCTACTCCTTCCCCATCAAGGCTCTCTTTTGTTCGGCCAAAAGGTAGTGATGTTCATACACAATATGAACCGTGGCTGGAACATGGCCGAAGCAATTGTCAAGATTAGTGACCAGGTTGAAACTAAGGATGCAACTATTTTCTGTTGTTTTCCCTCAGTAGGAATGGTTTCAAGTATCGTTGCTCATTATCTAATTGAAAAGTTAGAATTAGAATTTGTTGGAGGGGTAAACGACCCTCGTCTGCCGCCATTATGTTTGGTTCAAGATGGAGAACCACTGCCTCCGATTCGGGCTTATGCTGGAACTCCTATCTGCTCGCCAAAACTCGCAAAATGCGATAAGGTAATTCTTTTGATGTCTGAATTGATTGTTCCAGAACCCTTGGTCCATGGAATTGTTGATGCGTTATTCGATTGGTCGAAGAATGCTGATCTCGCAAATGGAGTTCTCATCGATGCTTTTGCTAAACAGGGGATGAAGAGTTCAATGAATGGTCAAGAACCAGTTGTCGAATACGAAGAAAGTGGCGAGGTCGATGTTCTTGGAGTTGGTTCGACTGAAAAGATGAGAGATTTGCTGAACACCCTTGGGGTTCAACCACTAGAACAGGGTGTGATAAAAGGCATCACGGGAGTCCTTCTTGGAGAAGGACGTAGAAGAGGATTGGATATCATGAGTATAATGGTAGAAGCCGATCCTAGATTCCCAGATGCTAGAGCCGCTGCAACTCTAATCAGTCACCTTAACGAACTATTACCAAGTATCGATTTAGATCACGCACCACTACTCGAAGAGGCTGAAAGAATCGAAGAACAGGTGCGTTCAATGGTTGAAGGCACTGCCGAGCCTGAAACTACTGCTTCAGCTTCTTCGATGCTCTATGGTTGATTTTGAAACCATTGTGATACCCATCGCCAATAGAATAGCACTAGCCCAAATAGGGAAGATTAGTACTATATCCTTGGGTAAGAAAAACAACAGTGATTCACCACGAGCATACATTCCTCCTAAAGAAGCAACCAATAGTATCATCCCGCAAGAAACCATTCCGATTGACGGATGTAACCAGCCGGAAATAGGGCCTTTGTTGAGCCAACGATTAATCAGAACTCCAAGTGATAACCCAAGTGCTGAAAATGACAACAAGACCTTATTGGCCAGTAATTCATTACTTATTTGCTCTGCAGGGTCTGCATATATGCCAAAAAGTATTGCAGGTGGAAGGAATACCAAACCGCCTAACATCGAGAAATGTGCTATGATATCAGAGATCTCTCGCTTTTTATCTAGAACTAGCAGAAGGTATGCGATACCTGCTAATGAAAACATCCCCACTACAAGTTCGGTGGTAATAACATGGAAGGTTGCTGCTGATATCATCTGAAACCCCCTTGAAGATATTGTTCGCCAAAATGTTGCCATTGCTCCATTGTCCAGCCTTCTGGAAGACCTTCAGACGGAACTTGCGGGACGGTTGAAACCACTGGTATAACGCCTACAGTAGGATTTTCTGTTGCCTGAAGTGGTAGAATAGGTTGTTGATTAGTGTTTGATTCTGGAAGACCTAAAGTCCCTACTAAATCGATTTTTTCTGCTCCTTGTTTTCTATTGCTCACTAAAACCAATCCTAATAACAAAAACATTAGCGCAAAGGATTGCAAATACAATTCCAGCCTATCTGCTTGCCATCCTTCTTCTACTGCGATTAAGGTAAACCAAGGTGTTTGTTGATCTGGGCCAACTCCAGAGAGTGTAGCACGCCATTCTATCGAACCAGGATTGATCGCTGAAGGTATTGTGAAACTTCCATCTACTACCTCAAGAATTACTGATTGAGCCCCGGGAACTCTCATCTCGACAATATAATCGGTTACGTCTTCTGTTTGAAGAGTTATTATTGTCGCTTGATTTAGAGACCTAGTGCTTGGAGGAATGAAATCTGACGCTAATCTAGGAAGGTCTTCTGGTGGTTCTAGTATCTCAAATGAAATGGGTAATGAATTCCCATGAATGGAAGCACTATTTCCACTTCCTCCGTGTTGTATGCTTGCGAGTAAATCATAACTTCCAGCGGAATTTGGTGCTTTTAGGGTCCAAGTTACAGAGATACTATCCTCTCCATTAGCAACTCTAGTTTCAATGTAATTCACAACTCCCCCATTCGGGTCTGCTACTATTGTCCAACCATCATACTGAGGAGTGTCTTTGGCTCCTTGGTCGTTTATCAAAAGGAAAACCCCTACGATTCTTGTCTCAGATTCAGGGAAATCTGTGATGTTAACAGTAACTGTTGTTAGTAGGCCTGCCCAATTTGAACTCGGTTGTTCGATGGATATTGTTGCTGCACTAGTGGCATTGAGTGCTGGGTCCGAATGACATGAACCTCCACATTGCATCGAACGGATATCATCTCCTTCACCACCTGATTTTGCTGATGTCATAGGTGTCAGAGATGCTGAGAAAATCAGAATTAAGAGTACTGCGACGAGCCGTATTCGCAATTTACTCACCTCGGTTGACAAAAGATGCTGCGATGCCCAGGCCGCCAATAATTAACATTAAAATGGCCATGATTAAGGAGCCAAGTCCACTAGATTCGTCGGTATCAATCGCTGAAATATCAATATTTCCACTTTGTATGGGTCCTGAATTGATTATATCTCCATCGATTACAGAGTTAACCTGGTATGAATGTTCTCCGCCTAGTGTCGGTTCATCGAAATATGTCTTTTCTGTAGTGAGAGCAATTTCTTGCCCGTCTCTTAATATTTGGAATTGTGTTGCAGTTCCTTCCCAAGTTAAGCGAATGCCGCTGCCTTCTTGCACTGCTAATACGCTAGATGGCATTGGAGGGGATAAGGCATCAATCACGCTAGTAGCATTGCTTGATGCCCCTCGATCATCATACACTGTGAGTGATACTTGATTGCTAATCTCCGTTGGGATAAAATTGATCTCGAGTCCCGAATATGTCTGACTTCCAATTTTCCAACTAGCATCGACGATAATTCCATCAGAATCAGTGGAGTTGAGCGCAGATAGTGAAGTTGTAAGCCCGACATAAGTGCTACCTCCTTCGGCGCTAATAATCGCTACTGGAGCTAAATTTTCAACCGCAAAACTCATTGAAACCGGGGTACCTTGATCGATTCCATCGTCAGGAGTTACCGTTACTGACCAAATCGACCCTGGTGCCAATAGGGATGATGGCACACTAAGAGAACCGTCTAACCCAGCTACGGGAAAACCATTCTTTTGCCAAATTATGGTTGTCGTAACACTATGCCCATCTGCATCGCTTGTCTCAATAGAGATGTTCAAATCGTTCAATGAGTTTGGTTCTTCTACCATACTGGTTATGTTCGCCGAAGGTGCTGTATTTTCTAGATTGATTTCGGCAGAAAAACTCTCTGACCAAATATCACCATCATTGATTCTTAACTCCAAGCGAATTACATCGCTTAGATTGAAATTATCAGGTAAGTTCTCGATATCTGCAACTATACTGCCAGCGATATACCAGGTTTCTTCTGTATCTGTAATTACATCATCGTCCGCGTCTGTAAATGAATAGTTATAGTTCAGAGAATCCACTACTTTAGCCATATTTGGCTGAATTGACAGGGTTTCTATCACGGGTGGTGTATTGACGATCGTTACTGAATCAGACCATAATTCTTCAGACCAGTCTGTGCCATCGAATACTTTCACTCCCGCACTCCATGACTGACCTTTGCTTGTTTGGGCAAAGGAAATTACCTCTTTTCCGTCATGGTTTTGAGATATTACTCCGTCGATTTTCCAGCGGGTTTGCCAGTTTGTAATAGAGTCGGATTCAACATCAGAAGTAGTCCAATCAGCATCTAAATCGTCTGTCGTCGACGGAGAGTTTGGGCTAATCGTTACAGATTCGACCACTGGTGCGGTATTAGTGCCATTAATTGTGATAGAATCCGTGGTAAACCAATCACTACTCAATTCGCCATCACTAATCATTATCTGGGCATTCCATACATCACCGGTGCGGGTAGCTAATGTCGGAACTTGTTCTTCCCCGTCTAATGAGTCGATTTTTGAGCCATCGACAAACCAACGTACATCGGTTATTGAGGTTGTGTCGCCATCTGGTTCGTCGCCAACATACGATAATGAAAGAACCTGATCTGCTGTAGGAATACTAGGAGTGATTGAAGCGCTAGTAATCGAAGGGGCTCCGTTGAGTAGTGTAATCGAATTTGAATCGCTTGACTCTCCTGAAGTAGTTCCGTCGTTAGGAATAACTCTAGCAAACCATACTTCGCCTTTCGCTGTTAATGTTTTAGAAACTGTGGTTCCTGTTATTGAAACCTCTTGGCTTCCATTTTTGTACCATTCGATAATGGTTCCAGATTCTGGGTCGCTCTCTGGATCATCGTAATCATATGCTAGAGTTAAATCATCTGTTGACCTTGCATTGCTCGGAGATATAATCACATTACTAGCCGTTGGTTGCTCGTTAGAAGTAGGTGGAGTTTCCAGAGAATTCCAAGTTTGTGAATCCCAACTATCCCCGATTTTTGTTGAATCACCGTCCCCTATTAGCCCGTAAGCATTGAACTCTACAAGACCTGAGCCTTGGCCGGGTGCAACCCAATCAAATGTCCAAGATCTGCTATTACTATTACTATGTGAAGCCTGGCTACCTGCAATATCTACACCTGGTCCAGCATTACTAAGGGTCCCTCTATTAACAATGAATGAAAAACCTCCTGTTGTTGTTGGCTGGCTACCAGTTATTTCCAATGTCAAACTATAGGTCGCCCCCGGAGTATACTCGAATGGATGGCCAGTGAGCGTAAGGGTCACGGAGCCTGCACCGCCATGGCAATTACAATGAGTATTACCCAACTTTCCGCTTGCATTGGCTTCATTCAATGGTGTTGCCAGACTAAACAAAAATATGCACACCAATGTGATAACTACATTGCGTCGCATGGCTCTTGGTTTGTGATTGAAAGTATAACCATACCCATGATTTACATCAAAAAGTTAAGAGAAGCGAGTGTCGTCTCATTTTCTGATTATAACTAATATCAAATGGTTGTAAACCAACCCACAAGGATTAATTACCGGTATTCGGAACTAGTTTTTTATCAATCTAGTAAAATAAACAATGGAAAAAGTAAACATAAAAATCAATACCCACATTATTTTTTGATAGTCAGTAAGTCCTTTGAAGAAAGTTATTACAGACCACTCTTTTTCTTCTTCATTTTCATCGTCCATGAAATTCTCATGTGGAAAGTATTGTTAATACTACCCTTGACAAGATTTATTTCTATCCTAACTAATAACCATTAAAACTGATTTCATTATATTGGCATCTCAAAATAAGTTAAACGGTCCCACAGGTGCCCAATTGCGCTAGGCATAATTTAGATGAGGGCGTAGACGGTCGGAGCGTACAATGGACATCGAAACAGCAGCTAACATCGGAGAGGCCGTGAGTGGAATCGCCATCCTGTTTACTCTGCTGTTCAGTCTACGTCAGATGAAGTATTGGAACGAAAACCGAAGGTACGAAATCGGTCGAGATTTAGCAAACCACATGAACAACCCTTTGATTCACCGAGGATTTCCGTAAGTACAACGAAGCTTCATGAAAATCTTACCATTCAGGAGATGGGGGCATTATCTCGGGAAGAAAAGGATGCCATGAACGCCATGATGATTGGCATGAATAACATTGGTTTACTCGCAAAAAATGGGCATCTATCACTTGATTTGGTTGAGGCGTTTTGTGGAACTTATGTCCGTGTTTTCGGGGCCCGTTGGCGGAGGGCAGTTGAGGTATTTACATCTGCAAGCATGTCAAAAAATGATGAGCCTATTGAAGCGGTTTGGGGTGGATTGTACTGGTTGATGGACACATTTCAACCCTCATCATTGAAAGTTGATGTGTAGGCCGGCACACTCAAATCGCTTTTAATCTCCAAAATTACTGCTTTTTGTAGGGATAACTATTAGACGCATCACGATAACAAGAATCCATGTCAGTAAACATGCAAGACAGTCGTACGGCACGATTTACAACCGTCTGTGCTCTCTATTTTGCCCAGGGTTTACCTTGGTTCTTCGTTGCGACTGCTTTGGTAACCTTCCTTGTCGATAATGGTTCAATGAATGATGATCAGAAATTAGCGCTCATCTCAATGGGTATGATTCCGTGGATTATCGGGAAACTAGTGCTCGGGCCGATTATTGACCGCTATCAATTCAAATCAATGGGACGCCGTCGACCTTGGGTGTTGATTGCACAACTTGGCATGATGCTTACAATGGCAGCGTTTCTTCTTGTTGACGATCCAGCTGAGGATTTACAGACTCTTGGTCTCTTTTTCTTGATTCATAACATTTTTGCTGCGCTTCAAGATGTGAGTTCAGATGCATTGGCAGTTGATACGCTTAAGGAAGAAGAATTGTCTCTTGCGAATGGCCTTATGTTCGTCGCCAAGGGGCTCGGTGCAATGTTTGCAGTTCTTGGACTGAGCCGGGTGCTCAATGATTCTGGATTCCAAAGTGCTCTTCTTGTTCAAATTCCAATTCTCTTTGTGGTGATGCTTGTACCTTTGTTCATCCTTGAACGCCCAGGTGACAAACGCTTCCCTTGGAGTTCCTCGTCTGATGAATCAAGCAACAACGAAACTTCTGATGCGATGACCTTTGGTGAAATTTTGAGCGGCTTTCGTACGGCTGTCGCTGACAAGCCTGCACGTCTGGCTCTGCTACTGTGCACGGTCATGTGGATCGGTGGAGGCATGGGCACCGGAATGGGAATTATTGACTTTCAGTGGGAATTCCTTTTCGTAGAGGAATTGAATTGGGAGTCTCAAAAGTATCTTGATACAAAGGGAGCGCCGGTGTTCTTGATGACCATGCTTGGTTTCCTAATTGGAGGGTTTCTTGGTTCGAAATTCGGTGCGCACCGAACATTGACCTACGCCGTGGGCATTGGAACGGTGATGACCGTTCTTTGGTCAGTTTCGCGCTCGATGTGGGATAATACATCTTTTATGCTCCCTGCATGGCTACTTTGGACCTTGGTATGGGCCATTGTTGGTGCTAATCTCTTGGCGTTTTTGATGTCAATCACGACAAAAGATATCGGTGGGACTCAGTTTTCAATTTACATGACGCTCATCAATGTCGGTGCATTTGCAGGCAATGCACTCTCCCCGCAACTTCTTGATTTAGCCGGTGGTAGTTTCCCTAATCTTTTCCTCGCAGGGGCTGTATTCCAAGCCATTGTATTGTTCGTTCTTCTGCAATTTAATACAGAGGACCTCATGGCTTCAGGAGAGGGTGAAGCCACTCTTGGTGCGACTGAAGAGGCATAAGCAGGGAGAGGTTTTCTTCAATGAATAAAGGTACGGTGAAACCATGAATCTTGAAAGTGCAGCAAACATTGGCGAGGCCTTAAGTGGCCTTGCCATCATGTTCACGCTTCTTTTTGGTCTGCGTCAAGTGGTGGAAGTCAATCGAAATCGCCGTTTTGAAATATCCCAGACTATTGCTACATCATTGGAAAATCCTCTGGTTCAACGAGGTTTTGCAACGTTTGGTAGTGTAATTACCAAAGAGGCAACCCTTGAAGAGTTAATGAGCCTTACTAGGGAGCAAAAGGATGCAACCAATGCGGTTATTGTTCTGATGTCGAACCATGCCTTGATGACGTTTCATCGAAATCTTTCCTTTGATATC
>ERZ1046876.439-NODE-439-length-32289-cov-18.052088_pt1 | contig 32289 bp, 29 predicted proteins | sample MGYA00383094_ERZ1046876 | MGnify/ENA primary metagenome ERZ1046876 (study PRJEB29581, sample SAMEA5548364) | metagenome | biome: marine; feature: coastal; material: water | depth 50 m | study: Short-term variability in the microbial, nano- and picoplankton...
AATGCTTGCTTTGCATTTTGCTCAACCATTAAAATAGCAATACCTGCTTTTTTCAACTCCAAGATATTTCCAAATATTTCATCCATAACAATAGGTGATACACCTGCAGTAGGCTCATCTAATAACATAACTGATGGCTTAGTCATTAACGCTCTGCCAAATGCCACTTGCTGACGTTGACCTCCGGAAAGCTGACCAACATCCTGATTACGCTTTTCATATAAGATGGGGAACAATGAATATATTTTCTCTATGGTGACAGACATACCGTCTTTACGCAAAAATCCGCCCATTTCTAGATTTTCTTTAACACTCATACTCGGAAATACGTTATTTGTCTGCGGAACAAAAGCCATACCCAAACTAATACGTTTTTGCACTGATAATTTTCCAATATCAATACCATCCAACATAACACTGCCAGATTGTAACTCCAGCATACCTAACAAGGCTTTCATTGCAGTGGATTTTCCTGCACCATTAGGGCCAACAATAACCGCCAATTCCCCTTTATCTACTTCAATGCTACAGTTATTTAACACAGGCATGTTGCCATATGATGCTACAATATTTTTTCCAGATAAATAAGCCATTACATACTCTTCTTTATGCCTCTACCAAGGTAGGCATCTATTACTTTTTCATTATTTTTTATCTCATTTGGAGTGCCTTCGGTTAGCAACCTTCCATTTGCTAAGACAATAACTGGATTACACAATCTTGAAATAAAATCCATATCATGCTCAATCATGCAAAAAGTATATCCTCTCTGGACATTGAGTCTTGTAATTGCATCACCAATTTGATTTAATAAAGTTCTATTAACACCAGCGCCAACTTCATCAAGCAATACCACTTTCGCATCAACCATCATTGTTCTAGCTAGTTCTAATAGTTTTTTTTGCCCACCAGATAAATTGCCCGCCTTTTCATTTTTTAAATGATAAATATTGAGGAAATCAATCACATCTTCAGCTTTTTTCTGTAATTCAAATTCCTCTTCTCGTATTTGTTTACGTTTAAACCAAGTATTAACAACACTTTCACCTAGTTGATTATCAGGAACCATCATTAAATTTTCCAACACACTAAGACTGGGGAATTCGTGTGCAATTTGAAAAGTTCGCAATAAACCTTTATGAAACAATTGATGTGAGGTTAGAGCGGTAACATCACTATTGTCTAATATTATTTTTCCACTGGTAGGCTGATATAAGCCAGCAATAAGATTAAATAGAGTGGTTTTTCCAGCACCATTGGGGCCGACAAGCCCAGTAATGGATCCGGTTTCAATTTTAAGACTAACATTATCAAGCGCCTTAATACCACCAAAATGCTTAGATAAACCTTTAATCTCTATCACTATAAAAACACCTAATAAAACAAATTTACAACTTATTTTATACATTTTACAATCCGCATTAGAAAAAAGAATAAAAATAGATTTCTATATATTTCATGCTACTTTCAACAGATACCAGAGGCTTAATTATTTTAATAAGTCTATGGTAATTTCCTCGAAAAAATAATCGCCAAATATATTTATTATAGAATTTTCCATTTTTAAATTGTCCAACCTTCCATATAGGATATGTTTCACTTCTTTTAAAAATTGCCCGAAAATATAGATTAACTTATCACTATAATTTCTCACATAACTTAATTTATATAAACTTTATGATTCATTTTGAAAATATTTCTGAACAAGAGTTTCTAGCTGAGTATTGGCAGAAAAAACCCTTGTTAATTAAACAAGCGCTACCCAATTTCATCTCACCTATGTCACCTGATGAATTGGCCGGCTTATCCCTTGAAGAAGAATTTGAATCAAGGTTAATTACAGGCTCAATAATCGATAACAACTGGTCTTTAACCAACGGCCCATTTTCAGAAACTGCCTTTTCAAATCTTCCAGAAAATAACTGGACTTTATTAATTCAAGGTGTTGATCGGTTTATTCCTGAAGTAGAAAGCTTAATTACACATTTTGATTTCATTCCTCGCTGGCGCTTTGATGACGTTATGATCTCCTATGCTGCCAAAGGTGGTAGTGTTGGCCCTCATTTTGATTATTACGATGTGTTTTTACTCCAAGGTAGTGGAAAACGACGATGGCAGCTAAGCAACAAGAACTGCACACTTAATAATTACTTAGCCGATGTACCTTTAAGAATCATGGATCAGTTTACGGCCGATCAAACTATTGATGTTGAGCCTGGGGATATTTTATATATTCCACCCAAAGTAGCCCACCACGGCGTTAGTTTAAGTGATGATTGCACCACTCTATCATTTGGCTATCGATCTTATAGCGGTAAAGAAATGTTTGGTCAGAATTGCCCAAATGATAAAGAGGGTTTTTATTATAAAGATCCTGTGTGGAGCGTTTCAAAAACACCTGCACTCATTCCAGAATCAGCTGTTCAAATGGCTAATAATATTGCCAGTATTAACGCGATTGATTTTGCAAAATTTGTTACCAAGCTTGATACGCTTGATCAAAAAATATTACAACAATTCGAATATCAACAACAAGGATTAGAATTTGATATTAATGCTACTTATCAGCTTCATCCCGTCTGCAAAACTGCCTATATAGAGATCAAGAAAAAAACCTACTATTTTATTAATGGCTTTTTATTGGATGATTCTGATATTGATGAAAACAGCTTAAAGGATTTTTGCAATAAAAGAAGTTTAAGTGCATCAGAAAATCTAATTCTATCGCAACGATTGTTTGAACTAAACCTGATTTATACACCCTAACAGATTCATGCCTATTTATCTTGTATTTTTATCTGTTGTTGCTATTTGGTCAACTACGCCACTTGCTATTCAATGGTCAACCCTAGGATCTAGTTTTAGTTTTAGTGTTGCCAGTAGAATGCTAATAGGGCTGATTATTTGTATTTTAATACTAGTGGTTAAAAAACAAACCTTATCTCTGCATAAACAAGCTTTAATTAATTATGTGTATGCAGGTGCAGGTATTTTTGTCACTATGAGCTTAGTGTACTATTCAGCGCTTAGCATTCCATCAGGACTAATCTCTGTTGTATTTGGTTTAACACCCATTATTACTGGTGTTTTTGCATTATTACTACTTAAAGATAAATTCTTTTCTTTAAGTAAAATGACTGGATTGTTATTAGGATTGATTGGCTTGCTTACTATTTTTAAGCATTCATTTTCTATTACCGAAACACTGTCAACAGGACTTATAAGTGTCACACTCGCTATGACTTTTCAAGCGTTCATTTCTGTCAAGCTTAAGCAAATAAATGCACACATTTCAGCACTTGAAACAACAACTGGCGCACTAATAGTAAGTGTGCCGCTGTTTATTCTAGGCTGGATAATTCTGGATGGAACAATTCCTGACACCAGTTTAAAAGCAATACTGTCTATTGGATATTTAGCTATTTTTGGCTCAGTAATTGGCTTTATGTCGTATTACTATCTAATCAAACATGCAAGTGTTCGCGTCGTTGGTATTGTGCCTTTGCTAACACCTGTATTTGCTTTAATTTTAGGATCAACACTAAACTATGAGCAATTGACAATTACTCAATTTGGTGGCATCACCTTGGTACTATTTGGATTAGCAATTTATGAGTACGGCGATAAGCTAATAAAAAACCGCCTATAAGGCGGCTTTAAAAAACTACTTTCTACTTAAAACAGGGGAGTTAAACTTTAGCCCTTCCCAGCCATAAGTCATAAAGTTACGAATATTCGAATGGGTGTCACTCTCAGGCGTGTTAAGCACATCTTGATAATACTGACCAAAGCAGTGTAGCGTTTCCAACTGAGATAACTGGTGAATAGCTGAAAAACAAAACAACTTAGCACTACCTTGATTTTCATCAGCTGAATTTTCAACTTCACCATTAGTAAAGCCTGCTGGCGTGTAATCATAGTCATCATCAATCAGTGAAATAAGATCCTCAAATCTCATTCTTGCACCTGTTCTTAACTCTTCTAAATATTCTTCTTGGGTCACTCCCATTCTCCTCGTTTTGTAAATTAGTAGCTTACACCATCATTGGATTTGGCTTATTGATATTTATACCGTATTTTTCAACAGCTTGCGCAATAACTGAACCATCCATTTCACCTTCATCAACCAAAGCTTTAAGTGATGCTAGCACAACATGGTTTGCATCCACCTCAAAGAAATCTCTTAGCGCTGCACGTGAATCTGAACGTCCAAATCCATCTGTACCAAGCACTTCATAACGATTTGGTACATACTTGCGCACTTGCTCTGCATAATTCCTCATATAGTCGGTTGCTACAATCACTGGGCCTTTTGCATTTTCTAAACACTGAGTAATGTATGGCACTTTTGGCGTGTCCGTACTAAAACGATTGACACGATCAATGGCTTGCGCTTCACGAGTCAATTCGTTAAAACTGGTTACTGACCAAACATCAGATTTAACACCCCAATCATCAGCTAGCATTTGCGCTGCAACTTCCACCTCCCTTAAGATGGTACCCGAGCCCATTAACTGAACCTGTTTATCACCCTTTCCAACTGACTTGAGTGCATACATACCTTTTACAATACCTTCTTCAGAATTCTCAGGCATATCAGGATGTGTATAAAGCTCATTCATCGTGGTAATGTAGTAGAAAATATTCTCGCCTTTCTCAAACATTCTTTCTAAGCCACTACGCACGATAACAGCTAGCTCAAAAGCATAAGTAGGATCATAAGAAATACAATTTGGAATTGTGTTTGCCACCAAATGTGAATCGCCATCTTGATGTTGAAGGCCTTCACCATTAAGTGTTGTACGTCCTGCTGTGCCACCAATTAAGAAGCCTTTAGCTTGCATATCACCCGCAGCCCACGCTAAATCACCCACACGCTGGAAGCCAAATTTAGAATAGTAAATATAAAACGGAATCATAGTGGTGTTGTGTGTCGCATAAGAGGTTGCTGCTGCAATCCAATCTGAGATTGCACCTGCTTCGTTAATGCCTTCTTGCAATACTTGACCTTTTTTATCTTCTTTGTACCACATCACCTTATCAGAATCTTCTGGCTGATAAAGTTGGCCAGACGCTGAATAAATACCTAATTGTCTAAACAAGCCTTCCATACCGAAAGTACGCGCCTCATCTGGAATAATTGGCACAATCTTAGGGCCTAATTCTTTATCGCGTACTAACAATGTCATGATGCGATTAAGTGCCATGGTGGTTGACATTTCACGATCACCACTAGATTTTAATAGAGCTGCAAATACACTTAATTCTGGCGCTTTTAAATTTTCTAATTCAAACGATCTAATAGGTAGTGAGCCACCTAGTTTTTCACGTCTAGCGTTTAGATAGGTCATTTCTTCGCTATCTGGCGCAGGCTTATAGAAATTTAGCTCTTTAATATCAGTATCAGTAACTGGCATATTAAAACGTTTGGCAAATTTCTCTACTTGCTCTAAACCTAGTTTCTTTTGAGAGTGAGTGGTATTCTGACCTTCGCCCGCTTCACCCATACCATAGCCTTTAACTGTTTTAGCTAAAATAACCGTTGGCTTATCACTACAAGCCTTTGCCGCATGGTAAGCTTGGAATACTTTATATGGATCATGACCACCACGATTTAAACGGTAAATTTCATCATCACTCATGTGCTCGACCATGGCTAATAATTCTGGATACTTGCCAAAGAAATGTTTACGCACGTAAGCGCCATCTTTCGCCTTATAGGCTTGATACTCGCCATCAACCACTTCTTCCATGCGCTTTCTTAATAAACCATTGGTATCTTTAGCGAGCAATTCATCCCACTTACCGCCCCAAATAACTTTAATCACATTCCAGCCAGCACCACGAAACATACCTTCAAGTTCTTGGATAATTTTTCCGTTTCCACGTACAGGGCCATCTAAACGTTGAAGATTACAATTAATAACAAAAATTAAGTTATCTAGCTTTTCACGTCCTGCCATTGAAATGGCGCCTAGAGACTCTGGCTCGTCTGTTTCACCATCACCTAAATAAGCCCAAACTGTACGCTTATCCGTTTGCTTGATTTCACGATGATGAAGATACTTCATAAAGCGCGCTTGATAAATTGCCATAATCGGACCAAGACCCATAGACACTGTTGGGAATTGCCAGAAATCTGGCATCAACCACGGGTGTGGGTAAGAGCTCAATCCACCTTCACCAACTTCTTGACGGAACTTAAGCATTTGCTCTTCGGTGATACGACCTTCTAAATAAGCACGAGAATAAATACCTGGAGAAATATGCCCTTGGAAGAAAATTAAATCTGCACCTTGATCCGCATCAGGTCCACGATAAAAATGATTAAAACCTACTTCATATAAAGTTGCACTTGATGCAAATGAAGCAATATGACCGCCTAATTCATAAGGAAGCTGGTTGGCTTTCACCACCATTACCATTGCATTCCATCTAATAATGGCTAAAACTCTATCTTCGATATCAATATCTATGTCGGTAGCAATTTCTTTTTCTTTTGCAATAGAATTTAAATAAGAGGTATTAACACCCGTTGGTAAATCCATACCCTCATGATGCGCCATGTCCATTAATTGATTTAATAGGAATTTAGCACGATCATCGCCCTCAACACGGGCTACTGATTTAAAGGCTTCTAGCCACTCTTGGGTTTCTAATGGATCTACGTCTTGACCTGGCATAATATGAGATTTTTTAAACTATAAAATTACATCAATTATCCCAAAAATACATCACTTTATAGTGCTACTTTATAAAATATTTTGTTGCTATTAGTGCGCTAAAAAATCCAATAAAACCGAATGCAATTTGCCATAATTCATTCATTGGAAAATACACTTGCCCCAACAAACTACCCGCAAATAATGCCAGTAATGGCAAAATATACAATTGAAAAGCGCGCCAAAATAGCTCTGCTGAAGATATCTCTAAAACCACCATATCACCTACTGACACACCAGACTGTAATGGTTTATTAAAGATAGAATAGTGATTAAAATAATTAGCCAAAATACCCGTTCCACAACCACTACTAGCAGAACAGCTATGACAACCACCCGAGCGATTAACCTTTAACACCATTGTTTTATTTTCAATTTCGATTACTTCAAATTTCTCTTTCATTACGCTTAAAATAAATCATTTATATTTATCATTTTATCAACTTATGAGCATCTCTCAATCAATCTTTAAGGCTTACGACATTCGCGGTATTGTTGAGCACGAACTAACCCCTGAAGCGGTAAAACTTATTGGCCTAGCCATTGGCAGTGAGTCAATCGATAAAGGTGAGCGTGGCGTAGTGATTGGTCGTGATGGTCGCCTAAGTGGACTAGACTTAATGCAAGCCCTAAAAGAAGGCCTTAAAGAAAGTGGTTGTCACGTGGTTGATATTGGCATGGTGCCTACACCCTTGGTTTATTTTGCTACTTACACAAAAGCTGCCACATCTGGGGTAATGATTACAGGCTCTCATAACCCGCCAGAATACAATGGCTTTAAAATTATGATTGCAGGTGAAACCTTGTCAGGTGATCGCATTCAAGAGCTATATCAACGCATCCAAGCTAACAACTTTAACTCTGGACACGGCACTTCGACCAAAGTAGATATTGAGCAAGATTATATCGATTGCATTACTGCCGATATTAAACTTGATAAGCCACTTCATATTGTTGTTGATTGTGGCAATGGAGTAGCGGGCAATATCGCACCTAAATTATTTGAAAAAATGGGTGCCAAAGTCACCAAACTTTTTTGCCTAATCGATGGCAACTTTCCAAATCATCACCCTGACCCTTCAAAACTTCACAATCTTGAAGATATTATTAAAGAGGTAAAAGACACAGGCGCAGACATGGGTTTTGCCTTTGATGGCGACGGCGACCGCCTTGGCTTGATTGATAATAAAGGCAATGTCATTTGGGCAGATAGGCAAATGATTCTATATTCAAGAGATATTCTTGAGCGTAATCCAGGTGCTAAAATTGTGTTTGATGTGAAGTGCTCATCCTTACTACCTAAAGACATTGCACAGCATGGCGGCGAGGCAATTATGTCGCGCACAGGACACAGCTTTATTAAAGCCAAACTTAAAGAAACGGGCGCTGCACTCGGTGGTGAAATGAGCGGGCATATTTTCTTTAAAGAACGCTGGTACGGCTTTGATGATGCACTCTACACGGGTGCACGATTATCAGAGATAATCTCAAAAACAGACAAAACTTGCGCTGAGATATTTGCCGACTTGCCAGATAGTATCAACACACCAGAAATTAACATTCACTTTGATGAGCAAGGCGATCAATTCAAAGCCATGGATAAACTCGCTAAAAATGTAGACTTTAAAGGTGCGAAAATCACCACAATTGACGGTGTTCGCGTTGATTATCCAGATGGCTGGGGCTTGGTTCGCCCTTCTAACACAACACCTTGCTTAGTATTGCGCTTTGAAGCGGACAATCAAAAAACTTTAGAAGAAATTCAAGAAAAATTTAGAATTTGGCTAGAAAATAACGATATTTCCACTAAAGACTTCTGATTCGCATTATTTCCAAAATTTTTACCTTTGTAACGGACAAGGCTTGTTACATCTAACAATTCTATAAAAATAGCTACAAATAGTGTTATTTTTTACTCTAAATTCTAAATTTTTATTCAATTTCAGATTTTAAAGTCGAATAAAGACCACCTTTTAAAGCTTAAAAGGGTTTTTTCAACTCATTCATCAAATTTGTCAAATTTTATAAAAGTTTTTTATGCAGTGACAATGCGACCAGTCGGCTCTAACGCCCAATTAACAGGCAAAAAATGATTGGCTAAAATAGCGACGAAGAAGAAAAAACTAACTGTTTTTTTATCCTTGTTAAATTGCTTGTTAGCGGTATATTTACTACTTTATTATATTTTTTGTTTATAAAGCTTTAGCCCTCTCGCTTTATAATTAGATAGTGCTGAATCGTGATCTAATGAACAGGTATGAACCCAAACTCTCTTAGTCTCAGCTATTTCCCACGCATTTGAAATTGCTTGTGATAATAAATAGCCACCTAAGCCCTTGCCAATAAAATTTGGAGCTAAGCCAAAATAAGCTATTTCTGTATCTCCCGACTCGTTAGTATTTAATTCAAAATAACCAGCGATAGCCCCTTCATAATATGCAACCCAAGTTCGTAAGTCTGGGCTTTCAACATATGCTTCCCATTCATTATCTGAGAGTGATAATTTATCTACCCACTCCCATTGCTCTCCGATAAGCTGATAAAGAAATTTATTGAACCTAAATTCGTTAATTTTCGCTTCTACAATGGTAAGCCCACATGCGTCTTTTTTTTTAATCAACTCCTCTGGAGTATTCATTTCTAGATAATACATTGTAACTTTCATATGGCACTATTCTGTCTATACTGCTAACTATTTATTATTCACCACAATCATACCATTAACCCGTATATTGAGTGAAAAATTAACATTTTTAGCGTTTATTTAAAGGCTGGATCCTTTAATATTGAGGTGACATCATACTCAACATCTTGATACTTAAATGATAAGTTATTCGCATGAAGCATGAGTCTTTTTGCACCCGTAAATTTAACTCTTTGTGCCTCTAGTAAAGTTTTGGACAAATATTCATTCGCTATTTGCTCAGTAACCCCGTAAATTGGATCGCCCAAAATTGGAAACCCTATTGAATCTAGATGCACTCTAATTTGATGCTGTCTGCCAGTAATAGGCGTTACCTTCACTAGGGTTGTGTTGTTTTGCTTATTAAACTTCAGAGGCTGAATGTGCGTAGTAGACTCTTTGCCAACTTCATTGTCACAAGTCATTTTTATGCCAATAATACTGTCTGCTTTTGATATAGGTTTTTGGATGGTTACGTCATCTTGTAAATTACCCCTAACCACGGCCAAGTATTCTTTACTGTACTGTTTTTTTTCAAACATGGTTTTTAGCACTTTACTAGCACGCTTGTTTTTTGCTACCAAAACCAGTCCTGATGTTTGTGCATCTATTCGATGCGCTAAATCTGCTTCCTCACCAAAATGATATCTAATCTCATCAAGTAAGCAGTACAGTGTGTCTTTTCGAGTTGGGTGCACCATGATGCCTGATGGCTTATCAAATACGGCAAAATCATCAACTTCAAATATGGGTTTTAATCCTCTTGTAGAGCCTTCAAATACAGCAACCTGTATGTATTCACAAGCAATAATATAACCATTTTTTAGGATATTATTTTTCTCATCAAATACTCGATTTTTAGACAGTAATTTTTGAGATTTAGATGAGGATAAGCCTGCTTCATTGGTTAAAAATGCTTGAATTTTTTCACCTGAAATGGCGCGATATTTTTTCAGTACAAAAGGCATTTATTAGCGGCCAGTCGATGGCTTTAAATAGCCAAAGAAGCCAAACCCAAAAACGCCACAAAGCCTATTACATCGGTAATTGTGGTTAAAATGACGCCGCCTGCTAAGGCAGGATCGATTTTAAATTTAATCAATAAAGAAGGCAGGAAGGCGCCCGAAAAAGCAGCGAATATTAAATTAACAACAATGGCCACAGCGATAACCAAGCTTAATATTAAATCTGAAAACCAGACATAAGTTGCCACACCAATAACAACTGACCAAAGAATACCGTTTAGAAAACCAATAGCAACCTCTTTACTCATTAGCACCTTTAAATTGGAAGTGGTTACCCTGCCCGTAGCGATACCGCGAGTAACCAAAATAAGTGTTTGTGTACCAGCAATTCCGCCCATTGATGCCACAACTGGCATTAAAACAGCAAGTGCAATTTTTTCTTGCAAAGTAGCTTCAAATAGTCCAATGAAAAACACAGCAATAAAGACTGTCACCAAATTAACACCTAGCCAAATACCGCGACTTTTAGTACTCTCGATAACAGGTGCAAAAACATCATCCTCTTCATCCAGTCCTGCCATTGACATAACCGAATGCTCCGCCTCATCACGAATAACATCAACCACGTCATCAATAGTAATTCGACCAATAAGCTGATTATGTCTATCGACCACAGGTGCGGAAATAAGGTCTCTTTGCTCAAATAAACTGGCAACATCTTTCTCAGCTGTTTGAGCTAGAATTGGCTTTAACTCATTATTAATCAAGGGCTTGATATTTTGGTCGGCCTCATTTGTCAGTAGCGTTGAAACATGAATGGCGCCAATATATTTATACGCCCTATCAACAACAAACACCTGATCAGTATCAATCGGCATTTCTTTTAATAAACGCAGATATCTAATAACCGTGCGAACATTAACATCATCACGCACAGTAATCATATCGATATTCATTAAACCACCGGCAGAATCTTCAGGATAAGACAGAACTCGCTTAAGGTAATCTCTGTGCTTATGATCAAGTGTTAACAATAAATTATGCAACGCAGATTCTGGCAACTCTGGCACAATATCAGCCAAATCATCCATATCTAGACTTTCAGTGGCTTTAACAATAGCATCGACACTCATCTCATTTAACAATTGAGACAAAACATCTTCATTTAAATCTTTAAGGATATCGCCTTGAGTGACGCTATCAATATTAAGCCAAAGCTTGATACGATCTTTTGGTGGAACACTTTCTAATAGGCGAGCAATTTCAGCCGAATGTAAATTGGATAATTGAGAGGTTGCTTCTTCATATAAAGAAGCCTCCAAAGATGTCATTAATCTCTGAAGGCAATCTTCAAAAGAAATATGTTCAACTTTTGACATTGAATTTGTATTCCTTGTAAACCAATCCTAAGGCTATAAAAACCCTAGGTGAAAAACTTAGTTTTTTCTATGGTCGTTTAATTTCTCTTTATGTTTTCTAACTTGTGCATCTAGCTTGTTAACCATTTGGTCGATAGAAGTATACATGTCACCACTTTCTGCTTTGGCAAATAAATCAGCGCCACTCACATGAATAGTTGCCTCTGCTTTTTGTGTATCTTTTTCAACTTCTAAAATCATATTAATATTAATAACATGATCAAAATGATGTTTAATTTTAGCTAATTTTTCTTCAGAATGTTGTCTGATTGCGTCGGTAACATCAAGATGGTGACCAGAAATGTTTAATTGCATAATTGCTCCTTATTAGTTATAAAATGCACTTATATTGTGGCACAACTTTAGCTTTAATGTAAGGTATTTATCACCTATTAAAGTAAATAAAAATCTCCATAAAATCAATTTTAAGTATATAATGTATATTTTACATATTCAATATTTAGGAGATATAAATGGAAGCAGTTAGCCAAAGATCTAATGAATTAAGCGCAAAAAAAATCGCATTACAAGAAACTTTTAAGCAGCATACAGCTACTAATGGTTTTTCATACGAAGAGTGGATTAGTCCAGCAGCAGGTTCTTTCTACGAAAGCTATAAAAAAGAATTAGACGAAATAAATAATGAAATGGCGCCAGAAATTACATATCAATCATAAATAAAATCTGATTGATAAAAAGAGCCCCGCTGGGGCTTTTTTAGTTTTAAGGGTAAAAAAATACTATGTCATACTTAATGTCAAACTATGCACCACTCAACGTAACCTTTATTAAAGGTGATGGCTGCTACCTGACAGATGATAAAGGTGACGAGTATTTAGACGCCCTATGTGGTGTTGGTGTAACGGGACTGGGGCATTCCCATCCAGAAATTACTAAAGCTATTCAAGAGCAAGCTCAGCAATTACTGCACACAAGTAATTGGTATCACATTAAGCACCAAGAAGAATTGGCCGAATCATTGTGTAAATTATCCAAAATGGATAAAGCTTTTTTTGGAAATTCTGGCGCCGAAGCTAACGAAGCAGCTATTAAAATTGCTCGCCTGCATGGTCGTGCTAATAATATTGACAACCCTACTATACTAACAGCTAATCAAAGCTTTCATGGTCGTACTATGGCCACCCTTTCAGCCACTGGCAATCCAAAAGTTCAAGCTGGATTTTCACCTTTGGTTAGTGAGTTTATTCATGTTGACTTTAACAACATTTCTGCCATTAAGTCACACGAAGACAATACGAGCGTAGTGGCTGTTATGCTGGAGCCAATTCAAGGTGAAAGTGGTGTTATTATTCCTGATGATGATTACCTTAATCAGGTTCAAGAAATTTGTCAGAAAAATAATTGGCTACTTATCTTGGATGAAGTGCAAACAGGTATTGCCCGCAGTGGAAAAATGTTTGCACATCAGTACAATAATATTATTCCAGATATTTTGACATTGGCTAAAGGATTGGGAAACGGTGTACCAATTGGCGCCTGTTTAGCCAAGGGAAAAGCATCAGAATTGTTAACACCTGGCACACATGGCTCTACTTTTGGTGGCAACCCACTAGTGTGCAAAACCGCATTAACAGTGCTTGATGTTATTAAAAAAGACAATATTCTTGATAATGTTTCAAATATGGGTAAATACTTAGCTTCTGAATTTAAAGAAAAGCTAAAACACTCAGATAAAGTTGTGCAAATTCGTCAAAAAGGCTTGATGATTGCCATTGAACTCAATCAAGACTGCACTAAACTACTGCAAAAAGCCTTGGACAAAAAACTATTGATTAATATTACTGGGCAATCTATTCGACTATTGCCGCCATTAATTATTAATAAAACACAATCCGATTCACTGATTGATACAATCTATGAATTAGTAGAAAATCTGTAAACGAGAAGAATGACAATGAAGCACTTTATAAACCTAGACGACTTATCTACTAGTGATTTAAATCAAATTATCGATAATGCCATTACCTTAAAACAGCAACATAAGTCTGGCGAGATTAACGAAACTTTAAAAAATAAAACATTGGCTATGATTTTTGATAAATCATCAACTCGTACTCGAGTGTCATTTGAAGCAGGTATGGCACAACTTGGTGGTCATGCCCTGTTCTTATCAGATCGTGATATTCAGCTTGGGCGTGGCGAACCTATTAAAGACTCTGCTATTGTTATTAGCTCTATGGTTGATGCTATTATGATGAGAGTTTCGTCGCACGATGATATTAACACCTTTGCATCAAATGGATCAGTGCCTGTTATTAATGCATTAAGTGACGAGTCTCATCCGTGTCAATTGCTTGCTGACATGATGACTTATAAAGAAAATAAAGGCTCAATTCAAGGTAAAACAATTGCCTGGATTGGCGATGGTAATAATATGTGCCATACTTATATGCAAGCTGCTAAAGCATTTAACTTTAGGCTAAATATTGCTACGCCAAAAGGCTATGAACCTGACCAAGACTTTATAGACAAATATAAGGATTACATTACTTTATTTAATGATGCCAAAGAAGCTTGTAGCAATACTGATTTAGTAGTGACTGACGTATGGGCTTCCATGGGTCAGGAAGCAGAACAAACTAAGCGAGAGCTTGCTTTTAAAGATTTTCAAGTTGACGAGTCATTAATGAATAGTGCCAATACAGATGTAGCATTTATGCATTGTTTACCCGCTCATCGTGGTGAAGAAGTGTCTGCTGGTGTTATTGATGGTGAGCAAAGCTTGGTTTGGAGTGAGGCGGAAAATCGCCTTCATGCGCAAAAAGCATTGCTACTTTATTTATTTGATAAATAATTATTTAGATATATTGTCCAGCTTTAAGTGCGCTTCTTTGTAAAATTTAACGCCACGCACAATTTTATCTCTTCCATTTTTCTCATGCCAGTTGTTAGTGTCTCTTAAAGAATAAACACACCCACAATATCCTTGTTGATAAAATTCTTCTCGTTTAGCTACTTCAAGCATACGCTGTGACCCACCACCTTTTCGCCAATTAAGATCCCAGTAATCAACATCTGTATATGCATCAGTCGCTTTAGATGCGCAGCCATTTACTTGATTCATATCTTTCCACCGAGATACTCCAAGAGTAGATGTCAATAATGGAAAATCATTCTCATGTGCATACAATGCAGAACGCTCAAGACGTATATCAAAACATGTGGTACAACGATCACCACGCTCAGGATCATACTCTTGACCTTTGGTACGCTCAAACCAATTATCAGTATCATAATCTGCATCTATAAATGAGATGCCTAATTTTCTAGCAAAACGAATGTTTTCTTCTTTTCGTAATTCGTACTCGTCTTTTGGGTGAATATTCGGATTATAAAAAAATATTGTAACATCAAGTTCTGACGCCACCAAAGCTTCCATAATATCCCCTGCACAAGATGCGCAACAAGAATGCAGGAGTAATTTCTTCTCACCATTTGGCGTTTTTAATTTTGGGCGTTCATAGCCACCTAAACTGTAATCTATCTTAGGCATTCTTTTACCTTTTTAAGCACTTCCCAAGCTTCACGCTTTAGCTGATCATTCTTTAAAATACCACTTGGATGATGAATAACAAAACTGTTAATTGACACTGAGCTCAAATCAGAGCCAGCCAGTAAAACAACTTTTGCATTATATTTGGAAATTTCTTGAGATAAGTTATCAGGCTGTGCCTCAATACAAATTACGTCCTTTTGACTGACGCCAATAGCACCCAACATTCTATATAAAAAATCTTGCTCAACACCAGGCTGGCAAATTGAATGAGTGTTTTTAATTTCCACCACCAGGCATCGAATTTTGATAGGTGAAGTTTTTGGTAAATCAATCGGTTTTCTAGGCACATGTAAATACTCTGGAATACCCAATGTATTTAAATAATGCGACCGAAGTGTTGTCATTAGATTTGAGGGTGAGCTCTATCTGTGGCAGCTAAAACTTTATTTAGGGCGTGAATGTAGGCCTTTGCACTAGCAATAATAATATCTGTATCAGCACCTTGTCCATTGATAATTCGACCCTCATGTTCCAAACGCACATTAACCTCACCCAGAGCATCTGTACCTTGGGTAACGTTTGATACAGAATATAACTGCAAGTTAGCCTCTATGTCTAATAACTTATTAATTGCACTAAAAGTTGCATCAACAGAACCTGAGGTTTCAGCTGTTGCGCTTTTTTCTTGCCCATCGACTGATAAAACAATGGTTGCTTGATTTTGCTCACCTGTTTCACTACAAACTTTCAAAGAGACTAGCTTAATTGACTCGCTTTCTACGATTTGAGTTTCGGAAACTAGCGCTTGTAAATCTTCATCAAAAATTTCATGCTTTTTATCAGCTAATTCTTTAAAACGTCTAAAGGCATCATTCAAGCTTTCTTCTGAATCAAATTCAACACCCAGCTCAACTAATCTCGCTTTGAATGCATTTCGACCAGAATGTTTTCCTAATACTAATTTATTAGTATTCCAACCAACATCCTCAGCGCGCATAATTTCATAGGTTTCACGATGCTTTAAAACGCCATCTTGATGGATACCAGCCTCATGTGCAAATGCATTGGCACCTACAATTGCTTTGTTAGGTTGCACAATAAATCCAGTTACTGAAGACACTAAACGTGATGCAGACAAAATGTGCGTGGCATCAATATTGGTATCACACTCAAATTCATCTTGTCGGGTACGCACTGCCATAACAAGCTCTTCTAAAGACGTATTACCTGCCCTTTCACCAAGGCCATTAATAGTACACTCAACTTGTCTGGCACCATTAAGTACAGCAGATAATGAGTTTGCTACTGCAAGGCCTAAGTCATTGTGACAGTGTGCTGAAAAGATAGCTTTATCAGAATTAGGAATACGTTCAATTAGAGATTTAATGGTTGCACCAAATTGATGTGGAAGGTTGTAACCAACCGTATCAGGAATATTAATCGTCGTCGCACCAGCGGCAATTGCTGCCTCAATAACGCGGCATAAAAAATCCTCATCAGAACGCCCCGCATCTTCAGGTGAAAATTCAACATCATCAGTATATTGCTTTGCGCGTTTAACTGCCCTAACCGCTTGCTCTACAACCTGATCAGGTGTCATCTGCAATTTCATCTTCATATGAATATCACTGGTTGCGATAAATGTATGAATACGTGCAGAATTAGCACCCTTAAGCGCCTCTCCAGCGCGATCAATATCTTTGTCTAGTGCTCTAGCCAATGAACAAATAGTGGAATCTTTAACGGCGTTGGCAACAGCTTGGACAGCTTCAAAATCACCAATAGAAGCAATGGCAAATCCCGCTTCAATTACATCGACACGCATTTTTTCCAATACCTTGGCGATACGGACTTTTTCATCCTTGGTCATTGATGCGCCTGGAGACTGCTCTCCATCACGCAAAGTTGTATCAAAAATAATTAATTTGTCAGACATTTAAGTCTCCTTTTTTCTATATTTGTTTTAGTTTGATTGTTGGTGTTAGGCTTCTGAGCCATGCGTGTTAGTATTTGCCTGACGGCAATAATCGCTTTAAGCCTAAGAGCTGAGCTTGAAAAGAAAAAACAATACAATTATTCATATTTCTAATTATAAATTATTTTAAACTTTTCTTAGCTTGTTTTTTTAAACTGCGTTTATTTCGAACTTCAATAATGGTTATGATCAATCCTGATACCGCATAAATAAAGAAAAATACAAACAAGATAACGCTAGGCCAAAGTGAAACAACCACCAAAATCAATGTCGCCAATAGCAATAATTTAAATGAAGATCGACCTTTAAGATTGATTTCCTTAAAGCTGTAGTAACGCACATTACTTACCATCAAAATACCAGCAGATACCAATATAATCCAAGCACTAATCACTAAATATTGCTCATCATAAACGCTCGGGCCTACCATTTCTTTAGTCCAAACCAATCCCGCAATAAGCGCTGCAGCAGCAGGTGAAGGAAGACCTTGAAAATAGCGCTTATCTTCCACACCAATTTGAGTATTAAATCGTGCCAAACGCAAAGCACCTGCAGCAACATAAACAAATGCACCAATCCAGCCAACTTTACCCAAACTTTCAAATAAATAAAAATACATTAGTAGCGCTGGCGCCACGCCAAATGACACCATGTCTGCCATAGAGTCATATTGCTCACCAAATTCACTTTGCGTGTTAGTTAGTCGCGCCACGCGACCATCCAATCCATCCCAAAGCATAGCAACAAAAATGGCAATAGCTGCCTCAGCATATTGTCCTTTTGTCGCTAAAATAATGGCAAAAAATCCTGAGAACAGCCCAAAGGTTGTCAGAATATTTGGTAATAGGTAAATACCTCTTTTAACTTTTTTTGTATTCATGTTTTAATTATAACGCTTTAGAAATGAAAACGCCCAACTTAGTTGGGCGTTTATTCACTTTAAGAATGATTAGTTCTTGGTCTGATCAACAATCTTGTTTTTATTAATCCAAGGCATCATTGAACGAAGCGACTCTCCTACCTTCTCAATTTGATGTTCACGTTGAACATCTCTACGAGCCGGAAGATCGCCTACATTAGCAACAAACTCTTTGGCAAAAGTACCATCTTGAATTTCTGTTAAGATTTTCTTCATTTCAGCTTTAGTTTCTGCAGTAACAATACGTGGACCACGAGTAACATCGCCATATTCTGCTGTGTTTGAAATTGAGTAACGCATGTTGGCAATACCACCTTCATACATTAGATCAACAATTAGCTTTAGCTCATGCAAACACTCAAAGTAAGCCATCTCTGGCTCGTAACCTGCTTCTACTAATGTTTCGAAACCTGCTTGAACCAATGATGTTGTACCACCACATAATACAACCTGCTCACCAAATAAATCCGTTTCAGTTTCATCTTTAAAAGTTGTTTCTAAAATACCTGTACGGCCACCACCAATTGCTGAAGCATATGATAAAGCTGTTGCTTTTGCATTGCCAGAAGCATCTTGAGATACAGCGATTAAATCAGGAATACCTCCGCCTTTTACAAATTCTGAACGAACTGTATGGCCTGGTGCTTTTGGCGCAACCATAATGACATCTAAATCAGCACTTGGCTTGATTAAGTTATAAAGAATATTAAAGCCGTGAGCAAATGCAACCGTTGCACCTTTTTTAAGATTTGGCTCAATGCTATCTGTATAGATTTGACCCTGAAACTCATCTGGTGCTAAGATCATTACTAAATCCGCCCACGCAGTTGCATCTTCAATTGATTTAACATTTAAACCTGAGGCGCTTGCTTTTGCAGCTGATGCAGAACCAGATCGAAGTGCAACAACCACTTCAACACCAGAGTCTTTTAAGTTATTTGCATGTGCGTGACCTTGTGAACCATAACCCACAATCGCAACTTTCATTGATTTAATAATATTTAAATCTGCATCTTTATCGTAATATCTATTCATTTTTTTTCCTTTGTTTAAAAACGCAATAAGCGCTTATTTATTTAACTTTATATTTTCTGACAAACGCCGATGACGCCAGTTCTAGAAACCTCTATGATTTGCGATACATTAAATGCATCTATAAAATCATTAATTTTTTGACTCTTTCCAGCTAATTCAACTGTATATGCATCTTCTGCTGCATCAATAATCTTTGCATTAAAATTATCAAGCTGAGTATCAACACTTGCCTGAGTGTCTTTAGATACTCTAATTTTTACTAATAATAATTCACGCTCAATATGCTCTGTGGCGGTTAAATCTGTTACTGTTACTACATCAACTAGCTTATTAAGTTGCTTAACAATTTGCTCAATAATGCCATCATTACCAACACTAACAATTGTCATTCTTGATAGTGTTGGATCATTCGTTGTAGCAACTGTTAATGATTCAATATTAAAACCGCGCGCTGAAAATAAACCGGCAACTCTTGATAAGGCGCCCGCTTCATTTTCTAATTGTATTGAAATTATATGTCTCATTCGTTATACCAAGTTCAAACCTGCATCATTTGTACTTGCCATTTCATCTCTACCAGCTAGCAACATTTCATTATGCCCTGCACCTGATGGAATCATTGGAAATACGTTTTCAGTCGGATCAGTAATAATATCTAAAAATACCGTTCTATCTTTTTGTTTAAATGCCTCAATTAAAGCCGGCATTAAATCTGATTCTTTTTCTACTTTAATACCCATATGGCCATAACTTTCTGCTAATTTAACAAAATCAGGTAGTGCCTCCATGTAAGACATTGAATAGCGTTTATCATAGAAAAATTCTTGCCACTGTCTAACCATGCCTAAATAGCCATTGTTAAGGTTAACAATCTTAACTGGTGTCGCATACTGCAACATAGTTGACAACTCTTGAGTCATCATTTGTATGCTACCTTCACCCGTTACACAAGCCACATCCATATCAGGACAGGCTAGCTTTGCACCCATGGCAGCTGGCAGGCCAAAGCCCATGGTGCCAAGACCACCTGAGTTAATCCAACGACGTGGCTCATCAAATGGGTAATACTGCGCCGCCCACATTTGATGCTGACCAACATCAGAGGTAACAATTGCTTGACCTTTGGTTACTTCATATAAAGCTTCAATAACACGCTGAGGCTTTATAATACCTTCTTTACTAGCATAAGCCATTGAATCAACACCACGCCACTCATCGATTTGCTTCCACCATAAGTCAATATTTTGAATTGATCTATCTTTCATAGCAGCAATTAAATCTATCAGAACTGATTTAACATCACCTACGATTGGCGCATCAACCGCTACGTTTTTAGAAATAGAGGTTGGGTCAATATCAATATGAATAATCTTAGCATTTGGACAGAATTTATCAATGTTTGCCGTAACGCGATCGTCAAATCTTGCACCTACTGCAATAACACAATCAGAACCATGCATAGCCATATTAGCTTCATAGGTACCATGCATCCCAAGCATGCCTAATGATTGCTTGTCTGTTGCTGGATAGGCACCCAAACCCATTAATGTCTGAGTAATTGGAAAGTTCAAAGTTTGAGTAAACTCTCTAAGCTCTTGATCAGCGTTGCCAATAATACAACCACCGCCTGCATAAACAATCGGTGTTTTAGCTTGTGCAATTAAATCTGCTGCTACTTTAATTTGCGCAATATCAGCACGTCCAACGACTTGATATGAGCGCATTTCAACTTCCTCTGGATAAGGCTGCTCTTCAATAGTAGCAATGGTAATATCTTTTGGAATATCAATTAAAACTGGACCCGGTCTACCTGTAGTGGCAATATGAAACGCTTTTTTAATGGTGCTGGCAATTTGATTAATATCTTTAATCAAAAAGTTATGCTTAACACATGAGCGTGTAATTCCTACCGCATCCACCTCTTGAAAAGCATCATTACCAATCAATGGCGAAGGCACTTGACCAGAAATAATAACCATTGGAATTGAATCCATGTAGGCTGTGGCAATACCAGTTACTGCATTGGTAATACCCGGGCCACTTGTAACCAGTGTTACGCCACACTTACCACTAGCGCGAGCATAGCCATCCGCACCATGTGCTGCACCCTGTTCATGGCGAACAAGGATGTGCTTTATTTCATTACAAGCGTCTAACGCATCATAAATATGTAATACAGCACCACCTGGATAGCCAAAAATATGACTAACACCTTCATTTTTAAGGCTATTTACAAGTATTTGTGCACCGTTTAATTTCATTATTTCAGTTGGGTATAAAAAACTTGTCGATTATACCAAATGAAATACTAAGATATGCTTACTATTACAAGGAATTTTGCCAATCTTCTGAATAAAACTTAATTGGCGAATTTTCCTCTTCGAAAGTTTCAATTGACCAAGTGTTTGGCCTTTCTAAAATTGCCGATAATAATTGATCATTCAATAAATGACCCGTCTTATAGCCTTCGTAATGTCCGATAAGATTTGAACCTAATAAATATAAATCGCCCACAATATCTAAAATCTTATGTTTAACAAATTCATTGTGATAACGCATTCCATCTTCATTCAAAACATCATCATCACTGAGCGCAATAGCATTATCCATACTAGCGCCTAATGCTAAATTTTGCCTTTGCATCATCTCTACATCTTTCATGTAGCCAAAAGTTCTAGCACGAGATATCTCTTTCAAATAAGATTGTTTCGAAAAATCAATACTCAATTCCTGGCCACTCTCTTTTACTTTTTTATGGTCAAAGTTAATTTCTAATGACACTTTAAAGCCATCATATTTAGATACTTGCGCCCAACAGTCGCCATTTTCAACACGAACCGTTTCATGGATAACAAAGAATTTTTTATGTACATCTTGCTCTTGAATGCCGGCCGATTGCACCAAAAAAATAAAAGGTGCAGATGAGCCATCCATAATAGGAACTTCAAATGAATCAAGCTCAACCAATACATTGTCTATGCCTAACGCAGAAAAAGCACTCATTAGATGCTCAACTGTTGACACCTTAACACCTTGATTTTCAAGACCTGTTGATAGTACCACCTCATTAACAAAAGCATTATGAGCGCGCACCAGCTTTCCACCAACATCCATACGCCTAAAAACCACACCATGATCAGCTTCAGCAGGAATAAGTGTCATGTTCACCACGCCACCACTATGAATACCAATCCCTCTTGCTTTAACTGTTTTTTTAATGGTTCTTTGTTTAATCATTTTCTTATAGGTCGAATAATTCTTTCATTGTACCCAATAAACCACTTTTTTGCACTTGCTCCGTCTCCTGTAAATATGCCTCAAAAGTTCCATAAGTCAACAAGCCAAAGGCGGAGAAGTAATTTATATTATTTAATAAGTCTTCGTTACCGCTAAACAACTCTCTATTAATTTTGGCAATTTTTGTTCTAGTTTTAAACTCTTTTAACAAAAATTTCTCGCAATTTTCAATTTTACTTGCGCCACCAGTCACAATAAAACCGGACTTTAGCGATCTGTCTAATTTTTCATTTTTTAAGGTTTTTTTCACTAAGGTGCAAATTTCTTTATAAGATGACTCAATAATTGAAATTAATTCATGCAATGACAAATAGTTTTTTACTGAGGAGTCTATTTGCTCAAATTGTATTAAGACATCTTCTATTGCTTGAGGCTGCAATACACCATATTCTAATTTAAGGCGTTCGGCCTCTTCAAAAGAGGTGTTATACGCCTGGGATATTTTTTCAGTAATTAAATTTCCGCCAATTTTAAAGACGTAGCTAAAAACCACGCCACCTTTGGAAAATACTGAAATATTACTAACGCCTGCGCCCATATCAAGCATACAAACCCCTTCATCCTTCTCTTCTTGAGTAATGCACGCCACACTACTGGCAATTGAGTCTAGCACAATGGTATCAGCGCCAAGGCTACATCCTTTTAAACAGCTTGTTACACCACTAAAGGCTTGCTTAGATACAACTGTTAAATGCACCTGAGCCCAAAAAACCTCCGCCTCTAAACCAATAGGCTCCCTTTCTATTTGATCATCCACAATAAAGTGATGGACAATAGGATCTAGTTTTATTTTATTTGCCGCCACTGATCCTGCAGAAGCATTCTGAATAACAGTTTTAACATCTTTTTCTTCAATAACTTTAGACTTTCCATCAAAGCTAATTTGTCGACTTTGATTACTGGTTGTTAAATGTAAGTCAGAGATATTGGTATTGATAAATTTAGCTGTTTCATTACAGGTCTTCTTAGCTTTATTAATAACTGATGTAACCGCATTGGAAGCTGCCTCAACATCCACAATAGAGCCATTTTTCACCCCTAAAGAAGGTCCAGTTGCATTTGCAAAAACATGAATTTTGTTATTCTCCACTTCAGCAATTAGCATAGATATGTTATTAGATCCAATATCAATACTGGCAAAAAAATCACGATTAGACATACACTTCTCCTTGATCTAACCATTCGTGTAGGTGATCTATTGTGACCACCTTTCCGCTCAATAGTCGTTTGAATTTTTTAGCATTAGGCTGCGCATGATACAAACCAAGAATATGACGGGTCATTGACCTAATAGGAACGCCATTAACATGCTGACGCTGCATATAATCGATAAAATCCAGCAAAACTTGTTCACGAGAGATGGCAAACCCCTCTTGTTGATAGATCTTTTGATCGACACTAGCCAATAAATAAGGCTGGTGATAGACTGCCCTACCTAGCATTGCACTATCTACATGTTTCAAATGTTTATTTACGTCATCCAATGTAGTGATGCCACCATTAATGCCAATAGTTAGCTGAGGAAAGTCTCGCTTTAATTGATATACCCAGTCATAATTAAGCGGTGGCACAGTTCTATTTTCTTTAGGACTTAAACCTTTAAGCCAAGCCTTTCTAGCATGGATTACAAAATTATCACAACCAGACTTATTGACTATTTCAATAAAATTTATCAACTCATCATAACTTTCCATATCGTCCACACCAATACGAGATTTAACACTAAGCGGTATATCTACCACTTCTCCCATTGACTCAATACATTGAGCAACTGTATCTGGTGTTTGCATAAGACAGGCGCCAAAACTACCAGACTGAACACGATCTGATGGACAGCCAACATTAATGTTAATTTCATCATAGCCCCAATCTTGCCCAACTTTAGCAGCAATAGCCATCTCTTTGGGATCGCTACCCCCCAGTTGTAAAACCAAAGGATGTTCTTGTGCATCATAATCAAGCAGGCGGTTTTTATCACCATGAATGATTGCTTTAGCGGTAACCATTTCTGTCCATAACTGTGCATTCTTAGACATCAAACGGTAGAAATATCGACAATGTCGATCCGTCCAGTCCATCATTGGCGCTACTGAAAATTTAACTTGAGAGTTCATTAATCAACGTTGTTAGTACAAAATCAACACTGGCATCAACCACCTGTGAGCGATCACCTGTAAATTTCTGTGTTGTAGTAAAGTTCTTTCCCAAAATACAAAAACCAAAACAAACCATGCCAACTGGCTTTTCTGCACTACCGCCATTAGGTCCAGCAATACCGGTAATAGACACTGAAACATCTGTTTTTGCTCGTTCAATAGCACCCATTACCATCTGATGTGCCACTTGCTCACTAACGGCACCGAACTGGGCTAGTACGCCTTTCGAGATGCCTAACATATCCATTTTTGCTTGGTTGCTATAGGTGATAAATCCTCGATCAAAAAAAGCAGACGAGCCACTTTGACTAGTCAATAAAGAGGATAAAGCCCCGCCCGTGCAAGACTCAGCCACTGCAATTGTTAACGATTTTTCAACCAAAATATTGGTTAATTGAACCAAATTTGACATCACTTTAAAGCCGCCTGAACGATTTCAAAAATATCATTTGACAAATCATCACTGTGAATAATTTTTTCAAGTTGTTGTTTTTGCAATACTTTTAATTCTGGTGTAAAGCGACGCCAGTGATTATAAACTGACACTAATCGAGCGCCTATTTGTGGATTTGATTTGTTTAATTTTAAAATAATATCGGTAAAGAATTCATAACCCTCTTGGCAATGAAAATTGATATAGTTTTGTGAAAAGCTACCCACAACACTACGTAATCTATTTGGCGTGTCAAAAGAAAATAATTCATGCTGCATAAGTAGCTTAACACTTTCAACATTGCTGATCAGTGACGAAGCCTGAGTGGCAAAAAATTTATCCATTACTTGAGCATCGTCTTTGAATGCTTGGTAAAAATCAGATTTAGCCTGGCTTTGATAGGGGTTATCACTAGCAAACAATATACTTAATGCAGCGACTTGATCTGTCATGCAGTCTGCTTGTTTGAACTGCGCATCCACTAACTCTAAATATTCACCTTTACTTAAATATTGCAGGCAAATATTTTTTAAAGATCTTGTGCCTACCGCTTCAGGCGTTAATTCATAAGGTTTATTATTTAGTAACGACTGATATGTTTTTAAAAGCAAAAGACCTAATCGATCCAACAGCTTTTTCATTATTGCTTCACGCTTTTGATGAATATCAAAAACATCTATTATCTGTACTTGCTGGTGCAAAAATCGCTCAGATGGTGGTGTCAGAATTTCACTAATTAATGATTTATCTTCAATTGTTTCAATGAGTCTTTCGATGGCATTAAAAAATAACATCTCGTTTTCTGCATTTGGCGTCAGTATCAATGCCGTCCAAATCTGTTGAGCACTATCCCATACAACATAAGCATCACTATCATGAGCAACTAAAAATATTTTCTCTTCAAAACTTAAATTAGACGATAAGTTAATGGGTGCTGAAAAATTACGCAACCATGATGGAGTTGGTTTGGCATTAATGTTGTCAAATACGAATACTTCTTTTTTCTGATTAATGGTTAGCACACCCTCTTTAAAGGCTTCACCTTGATTATCAAGCAAAGCATAATTAAAAGGTAGTAAATAGTTATGCGCATTATGCTGTTCAATTTCGACGCTAAAGCGCTTATTCTTTTCATCATAGGCTGAATTAATACTAATATTTGGCGTTCCAGGTTGTGTGTACCAATACATAAACTGAGAAAAGTCAAACTCATTTGCATCGCTCATACTTGCAACAAAATCATCAATAGTAACCGCATCACCATCATGACGATCAAAGTAAAGCCTCATACCTTTTTGAAAGCCCTTTTCACCCAAAAAGCTATGAATCATGCGAATAACTTCCGCACCCTTTTCATAAATAGTTAGTGTGTAGAAGTTATTCATTTCTATGTAGCTTTCAGGTCGAACCGGATGTTTCATTGGCCCTAAATCTTCTGCAAACTGAAAAGTGCGCAAAGCATTCACATCCTCAATACGCTTAATTGAACGAGAATGCAAATCAGAAGTAAATTCTTGATCCCTAAAAACGGTTAAACCCTCTTTAAGGCTTAGCTGAAACCAGTCTTTACAAGTAACCCTATTGCCTGTCCAATTGTGAAAATATTCATGTCCAATCACCGCTTCAACATTGATAAAATCTTTGTCAGTGGCTGTTTTTGGATCTGCCAAAACATAGGTTGAGTTAAAAATATTCAAACCTTTGTTTTCCATAGCGCCCATATTGAAATCATCAACAGCAACAATCATATAAATGTCTAAATCGTACTCTAGATTAAATCGTGATTCATCCCAAGCAAAAGAGCGCTTTAAAGAATCCATAGCAAATTGTGTTTTATTAATATTATGCTTCTCAACATAAATTTTAAGCGCCACTTCCCTTCCAGATAGTGTCGTATAGCTATCTTCTAATACTGAAAAATTTCCTGCCACTAAGGCAAACAAATAACAAGGCTTGGATGTTGGATCGTGCCAAGTGGCGCCACCCTTAGATTTATCAACAAGGTTGCCATTACTTAATAATATTGGATATTGGACATCATTAGCTTTAATATGCGTCGTAAATACACTAAGCACATCAGGTCTATCAAGATAATAAGTAATCTGTCGAAATCCGTGCGCTTCACATTGTGTGCAAAAATTACCACTTGATTGATACAGGCCGTTCAAACTAGTGTTACTCTCAGGGTGTATTCTATTACTAATCTCTAAAACAAATTCATCTTTCAGATTGTGCAATCTTAAACCCTCTTTGTTTACTTCATATTCAGGAATGACGCCATCAATAACAATTGAAATCAACTCAAGATCTACGCCATTCAAAAAAAGTGTTTGATTCATCTCAAGACTTTTGGGGTTTATATGAAAATGAATCTTTGAGCTAACAATAGTTTCGTGATCGTGCAAATCAAAAGTTAATTCCGTTGTACGAATAAGATAGGCACTAGGTTTATAATCTTTTCTATAGATTGGTTGTGGGGCTAGATCGCTAATAACATTACTCCTAAAATAATCCTATAGATCACAAACGGCATTAAGCCAACCGTATCTAATAATTTGATAAAAAACACCACTGTTGCATATGCACTAACTCCAGCAACAACAAAACCCAATATCAACATAGACCAATCAACCAACTGAGGCTGTTGATATAAATCTAGTAGCATCAGTAAGGCTGAGAGTGTAATCACAGGAATGGATAATAAAAAGGCAAACTGAGTTGACATTTTTTTAGAAAGGCCAATAAGCAATCCTGCTGTAATAGTAATACCCGATCTTGAAGTTCCTGGAATTAATGCCAAAGCCTGCATGACACCAATAAAGCCAACATCACTCCAACTAAGCTCAGATCTAGTGCTATTATTTTTAGTGTTAACCCAGCTAGAAAAACCTAATAATAAGCCAAATACCAATGTTGAATAAGCAATAATTTCAGTTGAGCGCAAGTTAACTTCAATAAAATCTTTAAACAATAAGCCCGCCAACCCTACTGGAATAGTGCCAAGCAATACTCCCCAGGCCATTTTTGATTGACCTACTGTTTGAACCTTAATCACTGAATAGAAAAAATCATTAACAAGAATTTTAATAATGGATCGATAATAAAACACAATAGCGCTCAAGGTGCCTAAATGCACAACCACATCAAAAGCCAAACCTTGATCTGTCCAATCGGTTATTTTAGGTACTAAAATTAAGTGTGCTGATGAGGAAATTGGTAAAAATTCACTTAGTCCCTGAACTAGTGACAATACTATTGTTTGAATGAAATCCATGATAATGATTAGTTTACAACTTATGACTCAAGTCTTGTTCTTTAAATCCAGTTAATTTTACATCTCTATCTTTACTAAGCGCCAAAACTTTAAAACTCTCACCCATAGCACTTGGCAAAACTAACTGCTTGACTTGTTGCGCCAAAGTGATACGTTTATTTTCACCCTCTTCAGCAAGTAGATATTCATCAATGCCCAGTGCGATTAAAAATAACGCCTGCGTCGCATAACCAGAAATCTTAAAACCCGAAGTTATAGCTTGATCCGCAATATCTGAAAAATTAACTGAGGTAGTGATATCTTGCTCGCCAATATTGACAAATGGATCATCACTAGCCTTGTGCTGATGATAACAGCGCAATGTTCCGTCAACTCTTTGCGAATGGAAGTATTCATCCCTATGCATGCCGTAATCTATTAGTAAAACCAATGCGCTATCTAATGTGCTATACAGAGACTCTATCCATGCCATTGCTTGCAAATTAACCTCGGTGATGTAACCCTCACTCACAACCTCTGGCAACTTAACTTTTTCAAAGGCAAAGATATCGTCACTTACCTGCCAGTCAAGCTGACCATTATCAATACCAACACGCAATTCGTGAAAATTATCATTTTTTTGAATAACACGCTTAGTGGGCATTGCATCCAGAACCTCATTAGCAATAACAACGCCTTTGAAATCTTCTGGCAATTGATCCAGCCAAACAACGCACTCCAATAATTCTGGCAATACTTTGACAATGGTTTGCTCTTGTCTATGCCTCAACTCTGCACTTAATTCAAGAATATAGTAATATTTTGGCAAACAATTTAATCGACCCAATTCAAACAAAATTTGAGTAGCCAAAACACCACTACCTGCACCAAATTCTAAAATAGAATCATCAGCTTTCAATACCTGAGCACATTGTTTTGCCAGACAAAATCCAAATAGATCTGAGGTTTCAGGTGCAGTAATAAAATCACCTTTTTCGCCAAATTTCTCTAGTCCAGATCGATAGTAGCCCAATTGAGGGTAATACAATGCCAAATCCATAAATTCATCGAAACCTATGGGCGATTGATTTTGTATAATAGTATTTTTAATTATTTCAATAAGACTCATTGAGTCGGTATTTTATATGAAAACAGCATTAATCACAGGTGGTGCACATCGCATTGGTCAACAAATTTGTCGCACATTGCATGAAGCCGGCTTTAATATTGTCATTCATTACAACTCCTCTATCGAAGCGGCAGAAAAATTGGCCAGTGAGTTTAATCAGATCCGTGATAATTCCGCCCAAATCATACAGGCCGAACTCTCTGATATTAACGATATCAATCAGCTTTGCAATGCAATTAATACGCTTGATTTACTGGTTAATAATGCTTCTGTTTTTTACCCAACACCAGTAAACGAAATAAACCAGGCCGATTATCATAAAATTATGAACACCAATTTAATGGGCCCATTGTTTTTATCCACTACCCTAAGTCAAAAGCTAGCCAATAGTCAAGGAAATATTATTAATATTGTTGACATTCACGCAGACAGGCCTCTTAAGAATCATACAATTTATAATATTTCAAAATCAGCCGTTGCCATGATGACCAAAACCCTAGCCAAAGAATTGGCACCCAATGTTCGCGTCAATGGTATCTCCCCAGGGTCAATCTTATGGCCTAAAAATGAAGCTAAATTAAGTCAATCTCAACAGCAATCAATGCTGAATAAAATTGCCCTAAAAAGACAAGGCTCTGCACTAGATATTGCCAACACAACTCTATTTTTGGCTCAGTCAAATTACATCACTGGACAAATCATTACCGTTGATGGTGGTCGCACATTAAACCAATAATGCCAGGCATCTTCCTTACCGTATAAGCAACACTTGTGTTATAATTAAATGGATTGATATTTATTTTTATATCAATCAAAAAAATTAAAAATACATCTGTGCTAGGAAAAAAACCACAGATGTTTAATAATATTTCGGGCTTATTGTTGCCACATAACAGAATAATTCATTGCCTTTTACGATAGAGTAAAAGGCTTGAAAAGGGTTAAAAAACCCTTATAAAGAAAGGTTTTTTGTCATTTATGATAAACATAAATCATGCTTTAATATCGAATCAGCACATGGGTGCTGATTGCCTATGTGCGCACCTAAGTCCACCATTACAGGGACTTAATCATGAATCATATTTTAATCAACGCCACTCACAAAGAAGAAATCAGAGTAGGTGTTGTCAAGAACAAAAAACTTACTGGACTTAACATAGAGACCAGTCTTAACAAAAAGACTAAAGGTAATATTTATCGCGGACGAATCTCCCGCGTTGAGCAATCATTAGAAGCAGCTTTTGTCGATTACGGCAAAGAAAGACAAGGCTTTCTACCCTTTAAAGAAGTTGCGGAATCTTTACACAACGGAATTACACCTAAAGGCTCTAAGCTTACAATTTCTGACGTTTTAAAAGAAGGTCAAGAAATTATTGTTCAAGTTGAAAAAGAAGAGCGTGGCAATAAAGGCGCTGCACTTAGTACCTACATAAACCTTGCTGGCGCTTACATGATCTTAACGCCAAACAATCCAAAAAGTCACGGAATTTCTCGCCAAATAACCTCTACTGACAGACAGTCATTAAAAGAAATTATTGGCAAAATTGTTATGCCAAAAAACTCTGGATTAATCATTAGAACAGCGGGCAGCGGCAAAAGTTTAGAAGAGTTACAGTGGGAGGTTGACTACCTTTCTGACTTATGGAAATCAATCAATGTAGCTGCAGAAAAACGCTCGGCACCTTTTTTGATTTACCAAGAAAGCGATATCATTATTCGCACATTACGCGACTACCTACGTTCTGACACAGATAGTGTTGTTATTGATGAGCTAGAAGCATTCCAAAATGCTAAAGAGTTTGTTAGTTTCGTTCTACCTCAATATCTTGATCGTATTAAGTTTTTTGACGTCACTGAACATTCGTTATTCAACCACATGGGTGTTGAAAACCAAGTACAGAGTGTCTTTAATCGTGAAGTAACACTACGCACAGGCGCAACTATTGTATTTGATCCGACAGAAGCCTTAACTGCAGTTGACATTAACTCAGCTCGCGCCACCAAAGGATCAGATATTGAGGAAACCGCCTACAATACAAATCTAGAAGCGGCTAAAGAGATTGCCATCCAGCTACAACTACGTGATATTGGCGGGCTGGTTGTTATTGACTTTATCGATATGGCAACTGAAGAACACCGTCAAGCAATTGAAAAGGCAATGGAAACAGCCACTCAATCAGACAGGGCTCGCATTCAAATTGGTAATATTTCAAAATTTGGTCTACTTGAAATGTCAAGACAACGCCTAATGAGCTCAGTAACAGAATCAGTGGAAAAATCATGCTCAGCTTGTCATGGTCGTGGCACAACACCAACCATTCCAACACTGGCTTTAAATATTCTTAGGCAGCTAGAAGATGGTTGCAATGCTAGCAATCAAACCGCTAGAATTACCATTCAATCTAGTGTTGAAGTGATTACATACATCCTTAATGAAAAACGTCACGACGTCACAAGACTTGAAATTAAACACGGTGTAAAAATAACACTGCTACCAAACCCTTACATGCAATTCCCTAACTTCACTATCAATAAGCAGAAAGGGGACAAAAAATCGCAACATAAGAGCTACCAAGGCATTTCGAAGCCACAGCAAACATTGGCTGAAAATGGATTGGCAGATGAAACTGAGATTCCTGCAATTAACATGAATCGACCTCAAACTCGAGTGCCAGAAGTTGTTAAATCAAAACCAAAATTATCATTAATTGCAAGAATTAAAGCAGCTTTATTTGGTAATAAGAAAAAGACAACCAATAAGAGTAAAAACAAAAACAATTCAAATAA
>ERZ1046876.444-NODE-444-length-32030-cov-17.628366_pt1 | contig 32030 bp, 28 predicted proteins | sample MGYA00383094_ERZ1046876 | MGnify/ENA primary metagenome ERZ1046876 (study PRJEB29581, sample SAMEA5548364) | metagenome | biome: marine; feature: coastal; material: water | depth 50 m | study: Short-term variability in the microbial, nano- and picoplankton...
CCAGAGGGTGTTGTTATAGAAGCTAAAACAGGTGAAACTGTTTGTAATGCAATGCTGGCTAATGATGTGGAGATTGAGCATGCTTGTGAAATGTCAAACGCCTGCACAACGTGCCATATTTATGTGCGTGAAGGCTTTGATTCATTGGTCGAATCTGATGAAACAGAAGATGATATGCTTGATAAAGCATGGGGTTTAGATTTAGAGTCTCGCTTGTCTTGTCAGTCGATTATTGGTGAAACAGACTTAGTAGTGGAGATTCCAAAGTACACACTTAATCAGGTATCTGAAAACCATTAAACTTTGATTTTTCCTATTTTACTTTGTTAGATTTATTTTTCCATTCGGTCGTGTAGGGTTGCCATACTCCTTTTATGCTAAAACAAATCTGCCTTGTAAAATAAAAAAACTCTTTGCTTAAACTTTTTTAGTAATTACTTTTAAGTTTTAATGAATTCTAAAATTTTAAATATTTAGAAATAAGTCCTTCAGACTCTTCCTTAGGTCCAAATTCAGCAACAACATCCATGGGCTTTTCTTTTGAAATAAGCCATTGTGGCATCGGTGGGTTCTCACTTCCGCCACAGGTTTTTCCTAAATTTTTTGGGTGAAATATTTTCACAAAAGTAGGCTGTTTTAAATCATCTGTATAAACAATACCGCAATACTTCTCTTCATGTTCGGTGTCGATAATTGATTTAATTAGAGTGATTTGACTAGAAAAATCCTGGGCATTAGCCACTTGAGTTGGCATACTTTCTAGAGTGTCATAAACATACCAATCGTTAGGGTTGTCATGCAATATTTGTAATAAATTGTGGCAATCGTCCCACTGCATAATGCCAGTAAATCGACCTTTGAATTTTTTAAAATAGTCCATGCGAAAAAAAGCCTCGTAAAAGGCTTTGTAGTTTACTGAATTTTTTTTAATCTATTGATGATTTTACCAATAGATTAAAAAGGTTATTACTCAATAGTAATGCTTGGGAAAGAGCTCATAGCGCGATCTTGCAGTGTTAGCTTGGCGCTTACTTTTCTGGCAATGTCTTTATAAATTTCGGCTACTCGGCCATCTGGATCTTTAGCAACAGTAGGTGTGCCTTCATCAACATCAGTTCTGATATCCATCTCTAATGGCAGGGCACCTAAGAAATTCACATCAGCTTCTTTAGCCATAGATTCGCCACCACCAACACCAAAGATTGCCTCTTCATGGCCACACTTTGAACAGATATGTAGAGACATGTTTTCAACAATACCTAAAATTGGAATGTTAACTTTTTCAAACATTTTTAAACCTTTTTTAGCGTCTAATAATGCAATATCTTGTGGTGTTGTTACGATCACAGAGCCACTAACAGGGATTTTTTGAGACAGGGTTAATTGCGTATCGCCCGTTCCTGGCGGCAAGTCAATAATCATATAGTCAATACCGCGCCAAAGTGTATCACGCAGCATTTGCTCCAGAGCTTGTGTAACCATAGGGCCGCGCCATATCATAGGATTATCTTCATCAACCAAATAGCCAATTGACATACTCTGCATGCCATGACCTAGGATTGGCAATAACTTTCCTTCAGCTGAAGTGTCAGGTTTAAGTTTGCTAACACCTAGCATTCTTGGTTGAGATGGGCCGTAAATATCAGCATCTAAGATGGCAACCTTTGCACCTTCTGCTTGTAGCGCAAGGGCCAGGTTAACTGATGTTGTTGATTTACCAACACCACCTTTTCCAGAAGCAACAGCAATAATATTTTTAACTTCAGACAAAATTTCAACACCTTTTTGAGTTGAGTATTTAACAATCTTAGTTTCGATATTAACACTAACATTGTTGATATCTTTAGCAGCTAATGCATCAATAATTTGCTTACTTAGTTCATCATGATAACCTTTGGCAGGGTAGTTTAGCTCAATAGTAATTTCGACTTTGTCACCTTCAATATCAATAGTATTAATTGCATTTGAAGAAACAATATCTTGTTCAGTGTATTTATCAACAACACTGCTTAAAATATCATTAATATTATCCGTAGTTAAATTTGGCATATTATCGCGCCTGATTAAGTAAAATGATGCTATTTTATCGTATAACGATATCAGTCAACCTTAATATTAACAAGCTTATCTTATGAGTCCAAGAAAAATTTTAGTTACCTCTGCACTGCCTTACGCTAATGGCGAAATTCATTTAGGTCATTTGCTCGAATATATCCAAACTGATATTTGGGTGCGTTTTCAAAAAATGATGGGTAATGAGTGTCATTATGTCTGTGCAGATGATGCACATGGCACGCCAATCATGCTTAAGGCTAATGAATTGGGTATTACGCCAGAAGAGTTAATCCAAGGTGTCAGTGAGCGTCATCAGGCAGATTTTAAAGAATTTTATATTGGTTTTAGTCAATACCACTCAACGCACAGCCCAGAAAACAAAGAAATTTCTGCAGGTATTTATAACAAGCTTAATGATGCTGGCTTTATTAAAACTCGTACAATTTCGCAAGCTTTTGACCCAGAAAAACAGATGTTTTTGCCGGATCGCTTTATTCGTGGCGAGTGCCCTAAATGTGGTGCTAAAGATCAATATGGCGATAATTGTGAAGTTTGTGGTGCAACTTATTCACCTACCGAACTGATCAATGCTAAATCGGCCGTATCAGGTGCGACACCAATTACTAAAGATTCCGAGCATTATTTCTTTGATTTGCCACAGTTTGAAGCACAGCTTAAAGAGTGGACGGAGGCGGGACACCTGCAAGCTGAAATTAGCAACAAACTTTCTGAGTGGTTTGAGCAAGGATTGCAACAATGGGATATTTCTCGTGATGCGCCGTATTTTGGTTTTCAAATACCTGGTGTAGAAAATAAATATTTCTATGTTTGGTTGGATGCACCAATTGGCTACATGGCAAGTTTTAAAAAACTGTGTGACACTCAAGGTTTGGATTTTAATGAGTACTTTAATAAGGATTCTGAAACAGAGCTGTATCATTTTATTGGTAAAGATATTGTTTATTTCCATGCGCTATTTTGGCCGGCAATGCTAATGGGTTCTGATTACCGCACGCCAACAGCTATTTATGCGCACGGATTCTTGACCGTTAATGGTCAAAAAATGAGTAAATCTCGTGGTACTTTTATCCAGGCTAGAACTTATTTAGAAAGTCTAAATCCTGAGTGTTTACGCTATTATTATGCTTATAAGTTATCAAGCAAAATTGACGATATTGATCTTAATTTGCAAGATTTTAAACAGCGTGTTAATTCTGATTTGGTCGGAAAAGTGGTTAACATCGCTTCACGTTGTGCAGGCTTTGTAGTTAAAAAGTTTGATAAAACTTTGTCAGCCTATGCTATTGAATCTGAGCTGTATGATGAGTTTGTTGCCAAAGGTGATGATATTGCTGCACTTTATGAAGCTCGTAATTATTCTCAAGCCATGCGTGAAATTATGAAGCTTGCTGATAAGGCTAATCAATATGTTGATGAGCACAAGCCTTGGCAGCTTATTAAAGAAGAGGGTCAAGAGGCTAGAGTGCACGATGTGACATCATTGGCACTAAACCTATTTCGAGTATTAATTACGTATTTAAAGCCGGTATTGCCTGATATGGCTAAACAAGCAGAGCTATTTTTAAATGTTGACGAATTAAAGTGGTCAGATCTTAAGCACCCTTTAACTAAGCATAAGATCAATAAATTCAAGCCACTCATGTCACGCATTGAAGATGAACAAATTAACACTGTAATTGAAGCCTCAAAGCAAACAACGCAACAAAAACCTGAGCCAGAAGAAGAGGATGATAATATGATTTCAATTAATGATTTTACAAAGATAGATTTAAGAATTGCTAAGATTGTAAAGGCACAACATGTTGAAGGTGCAGATAAACTCTTACAACTTACACTAGACATTGGTGAAGAAAATACACGCAATGTGTTTGCCGGTATCAAAGCTCACTACAATCCGGAAGATTTAGAGGGGCGCTTAACAGTTATGGTGGCAAATTTAGCGCCAAGAAAGATGAAATTTGGCCTATCAGAAGGCATGGTGTTAGCTGCAGGTAATGGTAAATCACTACATATTTTATCACCAGATTCTGGTGCCACACCAGGTATGAAAATTAGCTAATAAAAAAAATAGCAAATAATCAAAATACGGACATTATTATCTTTATTTTTCATAATTTTGCGTAAAATATCTTAATCTCGGAAGAATGTCAGAGCGGTTTAATTTGCTCGCTTGGAAAGCGGGTGTACGGTAACGTACCGAGGGTTCGAATCCCTCTTCTTCCACCATTTTTTACCCCCTACTGCGTTAATCGTATAAAAATATTCAATCACATGGTTTGAACTATGATCAATCATATTTTTATACAATATGCCTTGTAGCAAGAAAAAAAACAATAAAAACAACACTATGAATAATCCTACGCCAAATTTCCAACCTGAAAATATTATTCAAACAATTGACGACCTTACTCAGCAAGGTTTGAAAATTATAGCCTTGGCTGAAAAAGGCAATGACTGGGATAGTGTTATTTCCGCAACTGATGAGTTTGAATGTGAACTAGGTAGATTGAGCGGTGTTAACTCACACCTAAATGCAGTTATGTTTAATGATGAATTTAATGAGCAATATGAGAAAACCTTGCCAATTATTACGAATTTTTATTCAGATATCTCAAGCAACAAAGCACTATACACAGCTTATAAAAATCTAAAAAATACCAAATTAAACAAACAGCAGCAGCACATATTGCAAGAGTCTATTGATGGCTTTGAATTGTCTGGTGTTGGTCTGGAGGGCGATGAGTCTAATCGCTTTAAGGCAATCAAAGAACGTTTAAGCTTGCTAAGTAATCAGTTTTCTAAAAACTCACTGAAATCAACCAATGAATGGACAAAGCTTGTAAGCCTAGATGAATTAAAAGGATATGGAGAGGTTGAGCTTGCTAAGATCAAAATAGACAAAGGTTATGAGTTAAATCTACAAGTACCTGCTTATATGGATGTGATGAGTTATCTTGATAATCGCGAACTAAGAGAAGAGGTGTATCGAGCTTATGTATCTCGGGCATCTGAATTGGGCATCACTTCAACTGAGTATGACAATAAGTCGATCATGGGTGAAATACTTGCCTTACGACAAGAAATGGCCAGCATTCTTGGATTTGATAATTATGCCCAATTATCTATCGAATCTAAAATGGTTGAAAATGTTGATCAGGTGCTAGAATTTTTAATAAATTTGGTTAAAAAATCAAAACATCAGGCGCAGTTAGAATTGGATGAATTGAGTAATTTTTCTAAAATTGATCTTATGCCGTGGGATTTAGGCTTTTATAGTGAGCAATTAAAAGAGCATAAGTTTGGTTTTAAGAAGTCAGATTTAACACCTTACTTTCCAGAACAAAAAGTATTAAAAGGATTGTTTTCAACTATTGAAAATTTATACCAGGTGCAAGTTAAAAAGATAGATGAGTCAACTTATCATGATGATGTGCAAGTGTTGGAGATTTCAAATAATAAAGGGATAGTGGGCAAAATCTATCTTGACCTGTACGCCAGAAAAGATAAGCGTGGTGGGGCGTGGATGGCAGATTATCAGCCTTTGATAAACAATGAAAAGCCAGTTGCTTTTGTTGTTTGCAACCTTAACTCACCAACTGATGGCAAGCCTGCACTATTTGAGCATGATGAAATTGTAACCATATTCCATGAATTTGGCCATGCGCTACATCATATATTAACCAAAGTTAAATACCCTTGTGCAGCGGGAATTTCAGGTGTTCCTTGGGATGGTGTTGAACTGCCAAGTCAATATATGGAATTCTTTTGCTTTGAACACGACGTGGTGATGAAAATGTCAGAACATCATGAAACTAAAAAAGCCTTGCCTAATGATTTGTATGACAAGCTTATTGCTTCAAAAAACTTTCAATCTGCTATGGGCATGCTTAGACAGTGCGAATTCTCATTGTGGGATTTAAAAACTCACTTGGGTGAAGTGGATACCTATAAGGTACTGAATGAAGTTCGCGTTGATACTGCATTGATGCCAGGTATAGAGCAAAATCGTTTTTTAAATACTTTTGAGCATGTGTTTGCAGGTGGCTATGCGGCAGGATATTTTAGCTATAAATGGGCAGAGGTATTAGCAGCGGATGCTTATGAATATGTAAAAAACAATGGTGGTATTGGCTCAAAAGCATCACTTGATTTTAAGCGTCATATTTTAGAAACAGGCGGCTCTCAGGATTTTATGCAGTGTTACGAAGCTTTTAGAGGGAAAAAACCTGAAATTAATGCACTGTTAAAAGCAAATGGTATTGTGACTTAGGTACAATGCCATTATTATTTTTTAGGAGTATATGATGATTAAGTTTATTTTGAGTGTTATTATTATTTTGGCATTAATTGGTGGTGCAATTCAATTTGTATCTACTCAAGAAAGCTGGGCGTTGGTTGTTAATAAAGAAGCTGCTTTATCAAGTGTACAAAATGGTGCAATGATCGTTTATGACTTTATTGCAGAATTAATTACAGATGCTGATCAAATTAAGGGTGTTGACTTAGTAATTGAAAAGTAATTTTCAAAAAAAAGCTTTAAACAAAAAAATGCCTAGCTTTTGCTAGGCATTTTTTTTGAAGACTTAATTTGTAACAACTTAGATTTTAGATAATAAAATACTACCATTAGTACCGCCAAATCCAAATGAATTAGAGATAGCATGATTAATTTTTATTTCACGAGCTTCATTGGCACAATAGTCCAAATCACAATTTTCATCTTGATTGATAATGTTAATTGTTGGTGGTGCTATTTGATCTCTAATGGCAAGCGCTGTAAAAATAGCTTCAATGCCGCCAGCCGCACCTAATAAATGACCAGTCATAGATTTGGTTGAGCTCATCACTAGGTTGTAAGCATGATCACCCAATGCTAATTTAGCAGCGTCTGTTTCAGCTTGATCACCTGCAGGGGTCGAAGTTCCATGTGCATTAATATAGTCAATTTGATCAGTATTGATGCCTGCATTACGCATCGCATTTTTCATACAGCGCGCCGCGCCTTCTCCACCTTTTGAAGGTAGGGTCATATGAAAAGCATCACCACTCATGCCGTAGCCTGTCACCTCTGCATAGATTTTTGCGCCACGTGCTTTAGCATGCTCATACTCTTCAAGTACAACCACGCCAGCGCCATCGCCTAAAACAAAGCCATCACGATCTTTGTCCCAAGGGCGTGAAGCGGTAGCAGGATCATCGTTACGTGTTGATAATGCGCGAGCTGCTGCAAATCCACCTAAGCCACAATTGGTAGTTGACATTTCAGCACCACCGGCAATCATCACATCAGCATCACCATATTCGATTAATCGTGAAGCATCACCAATATTGTGTGTGCCCGTTGTACAAGCGGTCACAATGGCAAAATTTGGCCCTTTAAGACCATATTTAATAGACAAGTTGCCAGAGATCATATTAATGATAGAAGAGGGTACAAAGAAAGGGGAGATGCGTTTAGCGCCTTTTTCTCTAAACAGGTCAGCTGTTTTTTCAATGGTGCCTAAGCCACCAATACCAGCACCAATTGCAACACCAATATGCTCAGCATTTTCTTCGGTTACTTCAATGCCTGAGTCTTCAAATGCTTGGATACCAGCAGCCATACCGTAATGAATAAAAGTATCCATTTTTTTTGCATCTTTTGGCTTTAGGTAGTCGGTAATTTCGAAATTTTTAATAGAGCCGCCAAAAGTAACTGACTGACCCTGTGTGTCTAAATTAGTTAAAGAATTGATACCTGATTTTCCAGCCAAGATATTTTCCCAAGATTCATTTATGGAATTTCCAACAGGTGAAACAATCCCCATGCCGGTGATAACAACTCTTCTTTTACTCATAACATTACACTCTTAAAAAAAATAAAAAAGGCGCTTAATTCTTTGAAGAAAGCGCCTTTATTGTTTAGCCAGCTAAACGGAAATTACAAATTATTGTTAACGTAGTCAATCGCTTGTTGAACAGTTGTAATATTTTCAGCTTGATCGTCTGGAATTTCACAGTCAAACTCCTCTTCAAGAGACATTACTAATTCAACAGTGTCTAGAGAATCTGCACCTAAGTCGTCAATAAATGAAGCGTTATTATCAATATCACCACTTACGTCTAATTGCTCAGATACAACTTTTTTAACTCTTTCCTCAATGCTCATTGGTTACTTCCTGTTTGGTTTAATAAAGTTATTATTTTATCGATTATTAACTGTAAAACAAGTCTAAATTATAAAAAAATAGAATTATTTTTGATAGCGTGTTGGATCTTTAATACCAGCTTCGCCAAAACCTAATTTACGATATTCGCAAGCATCGCAAAACCCACATGCTTCACCTTTGTCATTAGCCTGATAGCAGGTGGTAGTATTGATGTAATCAACACCTAAAGCCAAACCTTTTTGAATAATTTGGGCTTTATTTAGGCTTATGAGTGGTGTATGAATGGTAATTTTTTGACCCTCGACACCTTGTTTGGTTGCTAGGTTTGCCATCACTTCAAAGGCATTAATGTATTCCTGTCTACAATCTGGGTATCCTGAGTAATCAAGTGCATTGACACCAATAAAGATATCTTGACAATTTAGCACTTCAGACCAAGCAAGAGCGTAGGATAAAAACACAGTATTTCTAGCAGGAACATAAGTCACAGGAATTTCATCACTTTCATGAAATTTTGGCACATCAATACTTTCATCAGTTAATGCTGATCCACCAATATCTGAAAGGGATATTTTCATAACCCTGTGTTCAGTTACGTTAAATGTTTTTGCAATATTGGCTGCTGCGTTAAGTTCAGATTTTTGTTTTTGACCGTAATCAAAGCTGAGTGCATAGCAATCAAACCCCTGGGATTTGGCAATTGCCAAACTGGTGGTTGAGTCTAGGCCGCCGGATAACAGAATAATGGCCTTTTTTTGAGTCTTAGACATTGGCTAGATTGCCTTTTTCTTCTAGCCATTTTTTACGATCTGGCGCCCGTTTTTTACTCAGTAACATGTCCATAGTTTGCTCCACCTGAAGTGGGTTATCTAGTGTTAGCTGAATGAGTCTTCTGGTATCTGGAAGCATGGTAGTTTCGCGTAATTGAGATGGATTCATTTCACCCAAGCCTTTAAAGCGTTGAACTTGAATTTTAACGCGTTTATTGTCAGATTCAATTTTACGAATGATTGCATCTCGCTCACCATCATCCAGAGCATAGTGAACTTGCTTGCCTGCATCAACTCGATATAGAGGTGGCATAGCAACATATATGTGACCCTCTTTAACCAGTTTTGGAAAGTGCTTAACAAACAAAGTACAGATAAGTGTTGCAATATGGGCGCCATCAGAATCGGCATCAGCTAAGATACAGATTTTTCCATATCTAAGTCCGGATAAATCTTCACTATTAGGCTCTAGTCCAATAGCAACACTAATATCATGAATTTCATTACTGGCTAACACTTGCTCAGAGTCTACCTCCCAGGTGTTTAAAATCTTACCTCTTAGTGGAAGAATGGCTTGATATTCCTTATCACGTGCTTGTTTTGCAGAACCGCCAGCTGAATCTCCTTCTACTAAAAAAACCTCAGTTTGCGAAAGATCAGTACTGGTGCAATCTGATAATTTTCCTGGCAGGGCGGGGCCACTAACAATTTTCTTACGAATGATTTTTTTGTTGGTTTTTAATCGGGCTTGCGCATTAGAAATAGCCAATTGAGCAATTTGCTCGGCAATATTGGTATGCTGATTAAGCCACAAACTAAAAGCATCTTTAACGACATTGGCCACAAATCCTGCACACTCTCTTGAGGAGAGTCTTTCTTTGGTTTGGCCTGAGAATTGTGGATCTAGAATTTTAATCGACAATACATAGGCAATTCTTTGCCAAACATCATCAGGGGTGAGTTTGATATTTTTAGGAATAAGATCTCTAAATTCACAAAACTCTTTTAATGCATCAGTAAGACCAGAGCGCAATCCATTGACATGTGTACCGCCATTAATAGTTGGAATAAGGTTAACGTAGCTTTCCGCAACAACGCCACTATTGTATTGCGTCCAAGCAAGAGAGCAGTTGAGTTGTTGCTCGCTAGATTCAAAATCAACAATAAAAGGCTTTTCAGGTAGGCAGTCTAACCCGTCTAATGACATGGAAAGATAGTCTTTTAAACCTTCTTTGTATAGCCATTTATCAGTGGTGTCGTCAATTTCGTTATAAAAGTTAACCTCTAGTCCTGGGCAAAGAACCGCCTTAGATCTTAAGTTATGACGAAGCTTTGTGGCTGAAAATTTAACCGTATCAAAAAATTGAGCATCAGGAGTGAATTTAACTTTTGTACCTGTGTTCAGCTTTCCAACTTTAGAGATAACTTCTAGCTCAGTTTTTTTAAAACCATTTGAGAAGCTGATATGGTGTTCTTTTGCGTCTCGTTTGATCCAAATTTCAACCAAGGTTGATAGGGCGTTAACGACTGAAATACCCACGCCGTGAAGTCCGCCAGAAAACTGATAAGAATCATTGGAGAATTTGCCACCCGCATGAAGCTTAGTAAGAATAACTTCCACACCAGATTGACCTTCGCCTTCGTGAATATCAACAGGCATTCCTCGACCATTGTCTTCTACTGATAAAGATCCGTCTTTATACAGAATAACGCTTATTTTATTGGCGTGTCCGGCGACCGCTTCATCAACACTATTGTCAATCACTTCTTGAGCAAGATGATTAGGGCGTTCGGTTTCTGTGTACATCCCTGGACGCTTTCGAACAGGCTCTAGCCCTGTTAAAACTTCAATCGAAGAAGAATCGTAATTACTCATTTTGCCCAGAATCCAAGAATATATTTGCCAAGTATCATACCAAAAAAAAGCCCCATAAAATGGGGCTTTTTTAGCTTTCAAATGGATTGATTTACATCATTCCACCCATGCCACCCATATCAGGTGCTGCAGGCACTGCTGCATCTTGAGGTGTGTCAGTAATCATAGCTTCAGTGGTAATCATTAAGCCAGAGATTGATGCTGCATGTTGTAATGCTGCACGCGTTACTTTAGTTGGATCAAGGATGCCCATTTCAAGCATATCGCCATAAGTCTCATTGCCAGCATTAAAGCCATAATTACCCTCGCCATTAGCAACATTGTTTAATACAACTGATGCTTCACCACCACCATTAGTAACAATTTGTCTTAATGGTGCTTCCATGGCACGCTTAAGAATCGCAATACCGATGTCTTGGTCATGATTAGCACCCTTAAGATCGCTCATAAGGTTAACGGCACGAACTAGCGCAACGCCACCACCTGGAACTACACCTTCTTCAACAGCAGCTCGTGTTGCATGAAGTGCATCATCAACACGGTCTTTCTTTTCTTTCATTTCAACTTCTGTAGCAGCACCAACCTTAATGACCGCAACACCACCAGAAAGCTTAGCTAAGCGTTCAAGTAGTTTTTCTTTATCGTAATCAGAAGTTGTTGTTTCAACCTGTGCTTTAATTTGAGCAACACGACCATCGATAGACTCTTTTGATCCAGCGCCATCAACAACAACAGTAATTTCCTTGCCAACTTCTACGCGCTTTGCATTACCTAAATGTTGCTCAGTAACACCTTCAAGCGATAAACCAACCTCTTCAGAGATTACCTCGCCACCAGTAAGAACGGCTAAATCTTGCAAGATGGCCTTACGACGATCACCAAAACCAGGTGCTTTAACCGCAGCAACTTTAACAATGCCGCGCATGTTGTTTACCACTAATGTCGCTAACGCCTCACCTTCGATATCTTCAGCAATGATAAGTACTGATCTGCCTGATTTTTGCGCCAACTCTAGTGTTGGTAATAAATCACGAATATTAGAAATCTTAGAGTCATGCAATAAAATGTATGGCGCTTCTAAATCAGCTGTCATAGCATCTTGATTGTTAACAAAATAAGGGGACAAGTATCCACGATCAAATTGCATACCTTCAACTACTTCTAGCTCGTTATCAAAGCCTGAGCCTTCTTCAACGGTAATAACACCTGCTTGGCCAACTCTATCCATAGCTTCAGCAATAATATCGCCAACAGAGTTATCAGAGTTGGCAGAAATTGTACCAACTTGAGCAATGGCTTTTGTATCGTTACAAGGTTGAGATAAACCACGTAGTGCATTAACAGCTGCTTCAGTGGCCTTGTCAATGCCACGCTTAAGATCCATAGGATTCATACCAGCGGCAACAGATTTAACACCTTCAGCAACTAATGCTTGTGCTAATACTGTTGCAGTTGTTGTGCCGTCACCAGCGATATCATTAGTTTTAGAAGCAACTTCCTTAACCATTTGAGCACCCATGTTTTCAAACTTATTTTCAAGTGTGATTTCTTGAGCAACAGAAACGCCATCTTTTGTAATATGAGGTGAGCCGAATGATCTATCAATAACTACATTTCTTCCTTTTGGTCCTAATGTTACTTTTACTGCGTTAGCTAGCATGTTAACGCCGTCTAACATTAGGTTTCTAGCGTCTGAGCTAAATTTAATATCCTTTGCTGACATAACTTTCTCCTTTAATCGATAATTGCCACAATGTCATCTTCGCGCATAATTAGCAAAGATTCGCCTTCTGACTTAATTTCTGTACCTGCGTATTGACCAAATACTACCGTATCACCAACCGCCACATCTAGAGCAATAAGTGCACCGCTATCTGTTGTTTTTCCTTTACCTGCGGCAAGAACCTCACCTTGAGAAGGTTTTTCAGATGCTGAATCTGGAATAATTAGGCCGCTTGCTGTTGTTTTTTCTTCTTCTATTCTACGAACAATCACGCGATCGTGAAGGGGACGAATGTTCATTTTTTCTCCTAAATTAATAAATGGTATTAAGCTTTATATTTAAAAGCAAATTTAAGTCTAAAGACCTGAGGTTTCTAGACTTAATTTAAGCTTTTGCATGGCTTTATTTTCAAGTTGACGGATCCTTTCAGCGGAAACACCGTACCTGTCTGCTAAAGTATGTAGGGTCGTTTTTTCTTCTTTCAAGTATCTAGATTGTAAAATATCCAAACTTCTTTCATCAAGTGAAGAGAGTGCCTTATAAAGCTGTTGTTGTTGATTCTTTTGGGAATCATCTGTTAGCAGCATTTGTTCAGGTGTTTGTGTATTTTCGTTGGTTAAATATTGCTCTGGTGCATTTGAATCTTCATCATCAGAATTCTCAAAAGTCACATCATTAAATTGTAAGCGTGACTCCATTTCCAAAACATCTTTACGTCTCACACCAAGATCTTGAGCAATTTTATCTGCTTGATCGCTATTGAGAGAGTTGTATATTTGCGCTTTTGCCTGCTTAAGCTTAAAGAAAAGTTTACGTTGTGCTTTAGTAGTAGCAACTTTAACAATTTTCCAATTTTTAAAGACAAACTCATGAATTTCAGCGCGGATCCAATAAACAGCAAATGAAGCTAAGCGTACATTTTTATGAGGATTAAAACGTTTAACCGCTTTCATAAGTCCAATGGTACCCTCTTGGATTAAGTCCGCCTGCTCTAGTCCGTAACCTTTATAGCCATGAGCAATAAAGGCAACAAAACGCATATGTGATAAAACCAGCTGTCTTGCTGCATCAAGATCATGGTTTTCATATAGTTTAATGGCTAACTCATGCTCTTCTTCTGCGCTGAGTATGGGCGGATATTTTTGAACACCTAAGGCGCTCGAGGTGTTGGTAATAGGTAAGGCTAACTCTGGACTCATTTAAAATAGATGAACATTATTAAGGATTAATATTATAGGTTAAATCAAGGAGTTAAGCAAGGATTGATGTTTAACTGATTGCTGAGATAATAACAACCTTTGCGCGTGAATAATCTTGGATAAATCTTCCAATGCTATATCAAAATCATCATTAATAACTAGATAGTCAAATTCATCATAATGCTGCATTTCACTGACAGCATCTTGCATTCTTCTGTCAACAATTTCTTGGTTGTCTTGACCTCTATCAGTTAAACGCTCACGCAATGCATTTTCAGAAGGGGGCAGGATAAAAATTCCAATAGCGTCAGTAAAACTTTTTTTGACTTGTCTAGCGCCTTGCCAATCAATCTCTAAAATAACATCGGTACCACTGTCAAGCAAATCTCTAACCGTTTGTTTGGCACTGCCGTAATAGTTATCAAAAACTTGAGCGGACTCAATAAAGCCATTGTCGTTATTAATTTGATCAAATTCTGATTTAGACACAAAGAAATAGTTTTTTCCATGCTCTTCGCCAGGGCGAGCAGAACGAGTAGTGTGTGAAATAGATACGCAAAGTTGAGATGTTTGTTTAATTAACGCTTTAACTAATGAGGTTTTTCCACAACCAGAAGGTGCAGCAATAATAAATAAATTAGCCATTATGAAGCGGGAGTGTAACCTTTAATGTCATCTGCACCTTCTTCTGAAAAGAAAAACTTATCCATTTGTTCTTTTAGGTATTTTTGTGCATTAGTGTCCATCATACTTAAGTTGTTTTCGTTGATGATCATGGTTTGGTGATCAAGCCATTGTTGCCAGCCTTGCTTAGATACATTTTCTAAAATTCGCTTACCTAGATCTCCAGGGTAAGGTGCACGATCCAATGCTTCAAGCTCTTTGTTAAGTTTTACACAATTTACAGTATTCATAATCTTTCCACTCTAATGCCTAAAAATTTTAGGCTTAAAAAATAAATGAACACTGACAAGAGGATGGTTGTACCTAGCATTAAGATTCGAGAAATTGCATCCGAATCAAGATAGGTGCTATACGCTTGATCAAAGTTCAAAATAAAGATAACCATTATAAAGCTTGCAAGCAAAACTTTAAAAAACATTTTGTTAAAATCTTTAGAAAAAGTAAAAATAGATTGGTTGTTTAAATAGTAATACAACAATGAAGCATTAATCACTGCTGATATGGAAGTGGCAGCAGCCAAGCCAACATGATCAAAATAATAGCCAAAAATAATATTTAATACTACATTTGAAAGCATAGCAACAACACCAGCTTTAACCGGGGTCTTGGTATCACCCCTGGCTAAAAAAACAGGCGCTAGCACCTTAACCATAATAAAAGCCATTAAGCCTGATCCGTACGCCATTAGGCTAAGTGAAGATTGATGTGCAGCAAATGCAGTAAATTTATCATATTGAAATAGAGTGATAATCAAAGGCTCTGCAAGTAACACCAATCCTGCACAAGCAGGAAGACCTAAAATTAAACCGAGTTTTAATGCGTAATCAACTGTTCGAGTAAATTGTTGTTGATCTTTATTGGCATAATGTTTACTAAGTTTTGCCAAGGCAACTGTTGCTAGAGCAATACCAATAAGTGCTAAAGGCAATTCCAGCAATCGATCAGAATAATATAACCAAGAAACACTGCCGCTGACCAAAACAGAGGCGATCATAGTGTCAATTAATAGATTTATTTGCGATACAGAAACACCAAATAAAGCGGGTATCATGCGTTTTTTTAAAGTTTTTACCGCCTTATGATCACCTTTGGCAAGTTTGGGTAGTTTATTGATTTTAATCAAAAAAGGAATTTGGAAAAGTAGCTGTACAATACCGCCAATCAACACCCCCCAGGCAAGCGCCATAATGGGCTTTTCTAAGTATTGAGACAAGTAAACACTGGATAGAATCATGCTTACATTGAGCAGTACTGGGGTGAATGCAGGCACTGCAAATTTATCATAGGTGTTAAGAATGCTGCCAGAAAAGGCCGTTAAAGAGATGAGTAAAAGATAAGGAAAGGTAATGCGCAACATGTCTGATGCAAGATTAAATTTGGTCGAGTCTTCATCAAAATAAAAACCCCAGGCAAACATGAAAATAATAACAGGCGCTGTGATAACAGCAATTAGAGTAACGACAATTAAAATCTTTAGAAATTTTGTACCAATATGATTAATAACCTTTTGAACTTCCGCTTCCGTTCCATTGGCTTTGGCTTCTGATAATATCGGCACAAAAGCTTGAGAGAAAGCACCTTCGCCAAACAAGCGTCTTAAAAAGTTGGGGATTCTAAAAGCAACTAAAAAAGCATCTGTTAATCCATTAGCACCAAAATAGCGAGCAATAAAATAGTCACGCACTAAGCCTAAAATGCGTGAAAGAAAAGTCATGACAGTAACAATGCCACTTGACTTTAAAAAGGACTTATCCATAGATAAAGAGGGTGTGATTATTCCTCAACAGGGCCGCGCATAATACCCACTTTAGAGCCGCGAATACAATTTACAAACTGCATAACTTCAGGAGAGTCTGCTTCTGAAGCTTCTAATTCATTAAGCATTTGATCAAGCAGTCGACCTGTTGACTCTCTGTAAACTACTTTAAAGGCGCGTTTAATTGAGGCGATAGCACTTGATGAAAAACCACGCCTGCGCATACCTTCAGCATTAATACTGCGAACACGCGTTTGGGTTCCTGAAGCTACCATATAAGCAGGAATATCCTTATTAACCTGACAACCCATGCCAATATAAGTATGCATGCCAATCATGCAAAATTGCTTAACCAGGGTAAATCCACCTAGAATCGCCCAATCATGAATGCGTACATGTCCAGCTAAAGAGGCATTATTGGACATAATAACATGGTTGCCAATCTGACAGTCATGGGCAATATGAACATAGGCCATAAGCATATTATTGGAGCCGATGCGAGTAAGAGATTTTTCTTTTTCTGTGCCGCGGTTAATGGTGCAAAATTCACGAATAAGGTTGTCATCACCAATAACCAGGTTGGACTCTTGCCCATCTTCGTACGTAATATCTTGAGGATCGCCACCAATGGAAGCAAATGAGTAAATATGATTATTCTTACCGATTTTTGTAGGGCCTTGAACAACAGCGTGTGATTCAACAACAGTGCCCGATCCAATTTCAACATTTGCACCAATAATAGCATAGGCGCAAATTTCTGCATTTTTATGCACTTTTGCGCTGGGGTCTATAATTGCACTAGAATCTATAGCCATAATATTCTCCTCAAGAATTTTTATTACTTAATCAGCAGCCTTTTGAGTGCACATTAATTCTGCAATAGTTACCACTTTATCATCAACTAGAGCTCTACATTTAAACTTCCAAATACCGCGTTTAACCGTTATAACTTCAACCTCTAATCGCAGTTGATCACCTGGCTCAACCATGCGCTTAAAACGCACTTTGTCAATTCCTACTAACATGTAGATTTGACCATCAATTGGCTTTCCAACTTCAGATTTAAATGCCAAAATACCTGTGGCTTGAGCCAAAGCTTCTACAATCATCACTCCTGGCATAATCGGCTGATTAGGAAAGTGACCTGTAAACTGAGGCTCGTTAAAGGTAACATTTTTGATGGCTACCAATGATTTTCCAATTTCTAGCTCCAACACTCTATCAATTAATAAAAAAGGGTAGCGGTGTGGTAAAAAGTTTTTTACATCTTGGATATTCATTTCCATGGTTATTTTCCTTTTAAATTTTTAAGTTTAATGTCTAAATATTTGATGATTTTATCAAGTTTTGTTAGCCACATTGCAACGTTCTGCCATTTTTTGTGACTCATTAAAGGCATGATTCCGGTGTACATACCGGGAGAGGTTATATTCTTATCTACAGTGCCTTTTGCATTGACAATAACATTATCACAGATGCTTAAATGTCCAACAATACCAACCATTCCACCAATCATGCAGCGTTTTCCAATTTGAGTACTACCAGCAATACCAGTGCAAGCGGCAATAGCGGTATCTTTACCAATAATAACATTGTGAGCAATATGAATGAGATTATCAAGTCTAACGCCACTATGAATTTGTGTGTCTTCTAGTGTCCCTCGATCAATACAGGTGTTGGCGCCAATATTGACATTATCCCCAATAACAACATTACCAAGATGGGCGATAGAGTGCCACTGTTTATTTTGATCTCGTGCATTACCAAAGCCTTCTGAGCCGATAACTACACCTGGTGCAATAACCGCTTGATTGCCAATTTTTGAACCTTGAAGAATACTAACATTTGCACTAATAATGCAATTATCACCAATAATCGTATTGTCTTCAATAACTGTATTAGCGCCAATAGTGGTGTTGTTGCCAATAATAACATTTTTACCAATATGGCAATTTAATGCTAAGCTAGCATTGTTAATTTTGACACTAGCATGAACACCATTAACATGAGCCACTTTATATTTAAATAAATGCGTTAATTTTGCAAAGGCTAGATAAACATCCTGCACAACTAAAGCATTTGTTGCGCAGGAATTTTTTAAAGATTCATTAACGATAATTGCGCCAGCTTTAGTGTTGAGCAACTGATCCTTGTATTTGTTATTCACAACATAGCTTAGTTGTGTAGATTGTGCTGTATTGATAGCTGCTAAACTTGAAATTTCAAGCTCACTATCGCCAATTAGCTCAGCATTAATAAATTTGGCAATTTCCCCCAGTGTATGCATTATTCAAATAATCGTAAAAATAGCATGATTAGAAAAATTAGAAGCTTGTGCCTAGTGTAAATTCAACGGTTTTAGTTTGGTCAGTCGATTTTTTAACCAGCGGTGTGGCTGCGTAAATACCCAATGGGCCTACAGGGGTTAACCAAGAAAATGCCACACCGGTAGATATACGAATTTGATCAAAACCAATATTGGATGCTTTTTCTTCAATGGCACCTGCATCAATAAATGCACTCATGCGCATATTTTTACTATCATTAATAAATTTCATTGGAGAAATAATTGAAGTTCCAGCCAGCATAGATAGCTCACCACCTTTTGCTATTGTCGTGCCATCATAAGTTGCACCCAAAGAGTTGAAATCAAAGCCACGAACAGAAGATGAGCCACCACCATAATAACGTTTAAAAAATGGCAGCTCTTTATCTCCATAACCTTGAGCAAGGCCAATATTACCTTTTAAAGTAAAAGTTAAGTCATTGCCCATTGGATAATAACTCTTATGGGAGGCATCTAATTTGTAATAGCGAAAGTCAGCAATCGGCAAAGCTAAATCAAAACTTAAACTATTCTTTTGACCTTCGGTTGGATAATTAAAACTATCTAGCGTGTTGTTGGACCAGTTCAGATTGGTTTTAACTTCGGTTTTATCATTACTAGTACATTGTATGGGCTCATATGTACTCTTCATAGTATCTCCACAAGTAATATCACGATCAGAAAATCTTATATCTGCACCAATACGTGTATCTTCTGTCAGTGGTATACCATAACCTAAGCTAAAACCAGCCTCATCAATTTTGTATGAAGATACATCTAATTCAGCACCATCAATAGACTTGGTAAAAATACCATAACTGATTGAATGTTGATCTTCCGTAAAATAAGGGTCAGAGAAGTAAAAACTCATTTCTTGTACGGCCGTAGAGTTTGAAAAGGCAGCATTTAATGTGTTACCTGTGCCCAAGAAGTTGTTTTCCTTAATACCCATATTAAAGGCTGCACCAGAACTGTTGGAGTGTGACAGGCCAATAGAAAATGTACCCGTTTTGGTCTCTTCTACACTAAAGTGTAAATTGATCTTATCTTCAAAGTCTTTAAGTTTCGAGACTTCCATTTTTACATCAGAGAAAAAACCTAAACGTTTGATTTTTTTAATAGATTCATCAAGTTCAGTATTTGAGTATAGTCCACCTTCGTTAATACCAATTTCGCGACGAATAACCTCATCTTGAGTTCGAGTGTTGCCAACGATAGTAATACGATTAATGTAAACTTTTTTGTTTAACGCCACATTGATATTTAAGTCAATAATATGGGTTTTTGCATCTTCCGAAGTAATTGGATCAATCTTGGCAAAAGCATAGCCTTGATCTGCAAATACATCGGTAATGGCTTGAATACTTTCAATCACTTTTTTACGTTTAAATATATCGTCTTTTTTAATGCTTAACAATTCATTAAGCTCTTCAATAGATTGATTTAACAAATCGCCAGTGAATTTAATGGCGCCAATTTTGTATTGTGAACCTTCATTAATTTGAATATCAATACTGATATTTTTTTTATCATCCGATAAGCTGGTTTTAATTTGCTTAATTTTAAAGTCAAGATAACCATCATTAATATATAAAGATTTAATTGCCTCAACACCTGCATCAAGAGCAACTTTGGAGTAATGATCTTTTTCTGTAAAGTAGTTCATGATAAAGAAGTCAGCTTCACCGATTTCAAAAAGATCCAATAAATCATCCTCATCATGAATATTGCCGCCAGTAATTTTCATGCTATCGATTCTTGCCACCTCGCCTTCGCTAACATCAAGCTCAATACCAACACGGTTTTGGGCATCAATCTCAATTTTTTTAGTGATCTTAATACCGTAATAACCTTTGGAGACGTAAGTTGCTTCTAATTGATTAATCAGCTTATCAAGTTGACGCTTATTAAAGATCTTCCCTTGTGATAAATCCATATTTTTTAGGATTTGAATCAATCGCTCCTCATCAATAACTTTATCTGAATAATTTAAAACGTCGATATATTTAATATGTGGATTTTCAAGTAACTTAATTTTTAAAATTTGATTATCTTGCGATACTTCAATATCTTTAAAAAAATTAGTTTTATATAGGTCACGAATAATTTGACCAGAAACTTGATTGTTATAATCGTCGCCCGTTTCTACTGGAAGATAGCTTAAAACCGTACCTCTAGAGATAGAATCAAGCCCAAGTATCTCGATACTTTTAATAGGGTCAGCAAGCGCCATAGAGGTGCTAAACATGCCGGCAGAAACTAATAACTTAAACGTGGTTTTTTTCATAATATTTACAAGATTACAATAAGCGTATCAGGTCATTATACAGCGCAACAAAGGTTAATGACAAAATAACAAATAAGCCAAATTTAGCAAATATTTGCTGTGCGGTGCTACTCACTGGTGAGCCTTTGATAATTTCAACAAGATAGAAAAATAAATGCCCACCATCTAGTAGTGGGATTGGTAATAAATTTAACAAGCCAAGGCCAATACTAATCAGCGCTAAGAAAGATAAAAATGGAACGACACCAATTTCAGCGCTTTTACCTGCATAATTAGCAATACTAACTGGGCCACTGATTTGATCTATTGAGGCCTCGCCTACAATCATCTTTTTAATCATTTTTAGATTAAGCAATGTCAACTGATAAACCTTAGTATTGGCAGAGGTAAAGGCGTCAATCGGATCCTTTTGAATCAGAACCTGCCAATCTTTTAGATAATTTTCTGGCACAGCAACACTGACACCAATTTTTGGCGTGCTGTCAATAAGTTCAGGGGTGAGTGTTAGTTTGAGTACTATATTGTTACGCTCAATAAGCAGTTCAATAGGTTTAATCGGCTTAACTTGAATAACCTTAACAAAATCACCCCAGGTATCAATATTCAGGTTGTTAGCTTGCAGAATTTCATCCTGGGCTTGCAATCCGGCTTTACTGGCTGCAGAATTTGCCATTACTTGACTAATCACAGCAGGAATACTAGGCATGGCGAATTTAAAACCTAAATAAGTATCAAGCCCTTGCTCAGGATTGGCTAAGAAATCACCGGTTAAATTAAGTGTATGAGTTTGAAGATTTGATTGGTTTGATCTGGTTTGAACAGTTAAAGGTCTATCTTCAATAGATTGTATGAATTGAGTGGAAAACTCCCTGATACTTGGGGTTGGAATATTGTTAATACTGAGCAGCTCATCGCCTGCTTTTAAGCCTGATTGATTAAAAAATCCAGTATTTGTTACTGAGTCAATTGTCGGCTTAACACCATTAATACCAACAATAAAAATAACCGTATAAAGAATAACAGCCAAAAGAAAGTTAGCAATCGGCCCCGCTGCAACGATTAAAAACCGCTGGTAAACTGATTTTTGATTAAAAGCACGGTGCTTTTCATGGTCACTAACCTCAGCTTCATTTTCATCCAGCATTTTTACATAGCCACCCAGCGGAATGGCGCACAAGGTAAATTCTGTTTCACCACGTTTGAAAGATTTAATTACTTTTCCAAATCCAACAGAGAATCGTAATATTTTAACGTCAAACTTTTTAGCGACCCAATAATGGCCGTATTCGTGAATGGTGACCAGAACGCCGATGGTCAGTGCAAATGAGAGTAGGGCGGTTAAAAAACCCATATAAGCTACAGTTGTGAGTGTGAATGTCCCGCTTCTTTAAGGCGCTCTAAATAAGTTGACCACAAAGTATCTTTATTTGTAGCTAATTTGTGTAAATGTTCCCACGAGTAAATGCCGCTATCATGCCCATCACTGAAAAATAAAATTATTGCATAATTGCCCGTTGGCTCGATGCGATCAATTTTGACATTTTCTTTGTCTAGTTGTAGGGTTTCTTGACCAGGACCATGTCCCACCACTTCTGCAGAAGGTGAATAAACTCTTAAGAATTCAGTTGTTAAGGGATATTCAATACCATCAAAGGTAAGTGTCAGTATGTTTTTATCTTTATTAAGGGTGATGTTACTAGGTGTTTGCATAGACTGGCTTATTTATAAATGATTGAGATATTTTAACAGAACTCTGCTTTTCATTAACCTTTAGCTTTATAAGTGGATAAAATAAAGCTTATGTTGATAAATTTTACAAAAATGCACGGGCTTGGTAACGACTTTATGGTGGTTGACAATACTGATGGCAATATAAACTTTACTACCGAAAATATTGTTAAGCTGTCTAATCGACACTTTGGTATTGGCTTTGATCAACTGTTAATTGTGGAATTAAGCGCTTCAGAAGGAGTTGAATTTCGTTATGTTATCTACAATGCAGATGGCTCAGAAGTGGAACAGTGTGGTAATGGTGCTAGGTGTTTTGCACGCTTCGTAACCGAAAACAACTTAACGGCCAATAATCCTATTATTGTAGAAACCAGTTCTGGTGTCATTGTTTTAGAGATTAATAATGACAATACTGTGTCTGTCAATATGGGCAAGCCAAGCCTCAATCCTGTTGATATTCCACTTATTGCAGATGATGTTCAATCGACTTATCAAATTGAAGATTTTGAGATGGGTGTCTTATCAATGGGAAACCCTCATTGTGTTTTGATATTTGATGATATTTCTGATTTAGATATCGCTCCAATCGCACTAAAAATTCAACATAGTGAAAAGTTACCAAATCAAGCAAATATTGGCTTTATGCAAATTATTAATCGAGGTGAAATCAACCTTAGGGTGTATGAGCGAGGTGCGGGAGAAACACTGGCCTGCGGTAGTGGCGCCTGCGCGGCTGTCGTTCACGGTATTAAGCAAGGGTTGCTTGATCATTCAGTTGTCGCTCACTTAACGGGTGGCGATGCACTGATTGAATACGATCAAGATGAGGTGTTTTTATCAGGTCCGGCTGAATTTGTATTTAAAGGTAAGATTGAAATTTAACAATCGATAGAAAATATTTGTTTATCTGACAACCTAATAGCGCTTAATTTTCCACCCCAAATACAACCGTGGTCCATTGGAAAAATGTGAGCTCGATTAACATCGTCAAGTGTTGACCAATGTCCAAAAAAAATATCTGTATTTTTTAGCGCTCTATTTTCATGTTCAAACCAAGCTTTAAATCCATTGGGTGCCTGATTAGAATTCATTTTATGGGTGAATTCTAATCGACCATCAGCTTGGCAAAAGCGCATGCGCATAAAAGCATTTATAGTGTACCTACATTGCTGCATCTCATCTAAATTCTCATGCCATTTATCGGGTTTATCATCATACATTTGAGTTAAAAAACTACCTAAATTTTCACTTTTTAGGTGGTTTTCTACCAGTTGTGCTTGCACACTAACCCTGGCCTTATCCCAATTTGGCGGAATGCCTGCGTGCACCATGAGTGCCTCTTGGCGCTCAATAACAAGAGGTTGTTGAATAAGAAAATCAAGTAAGTCAGAAGCGTTTTTTGCGTTAATAATGTCGTCAAAAGTATCTTTTCTATTGGACTTTATATTGCCAATTGTGCAAGCTAATAAATGAAAATCATGATTACCTAATACCATTGAAGCATTGTCATGATGGGCCTGAATAAATGCCAACGTTTCTAAAGATTGGCTACCTCGATTAATAACATCACCTAAAAAAAACAGCTTGTCTCTATCTAGAGAGAAATCAATTTTTTTTAAAAGAGATTGAAGGGATTTGTAACAACCTTGAATATCCCCAATTAAATAATCAGCCATTAGTGCAGTGTATAAGGCTCACTTAAAACAAATTCAGGAATTTCTGCTTTAAAACGCTCACCCTCATCATTCACCATACCGTAAGCACCTTTCATTGTTCCTGTCGGTGTTTTGATAATAGAGCCAGATGAGTATCGATAAGATTCACCTGGCATTAAATGTGGCTGCTGACCAACCACACCTTCACCAATTACATCTTCCGTATGGCTGGTTTCATCGGTAATACGCCAACGCCTAGTTAGTAATTGTGCACCTGTAGAGCCATTGTTGGTAATGGTAATGGTGTAGGCAAAGGTATATTGACTAATAGTGGCATCTGATTGCTCATCAACAAAATTGACTTGAACATTAATTTGAATGTTGTTTTTCATAATCTTGAGCTAGTGTAATAAAAGCGTCAATGTCTAGCATTTCAGCACGTTGAGATAAATCAATACTAGTTTGATCTTGTTCTAGTATTGATTTTAAACAGTTTCTAAGGGTTTTTCTACGGTGCGCAAATGCTGCCTTAACCACTGCCTCAAATATTGTAATATTATCAACTTTGCACGTTTTAAGTGGGGTGAGATAAACAATAGCAGAGTCTACTTTTGGCGCAGGATCAAATGATTCTGGCGGCACAACAAAGATCAGTTCCACATCAAAAAATGCTTGCATCATCACACTAAGTCGGCCATAGATTTTAGACCCGTGGCTAGCAGACATCCTTTCAACTACTTCTTTTTGTAGCATAAAGGTCATATCAATAACTTTGTCTCGATTTTCAAGCAAGTGAAATAAGATTGGTGAAGATATATTATAAGGCAGATTTCCCACCACTCTAATAGGCGGATTAAACAAGCCTAAATCAAAATTTAGCGCATCACCTTCATGAATAACTAAATTAGATTTATTGTAACTATTAAGAATGTCAATCAAATCTCGATCAATTTCGATTACATTTAGCTGGTCAATTCTTTCTAATAGTGGCAGTGTCATTGCACCTTGTCCAGGGCCAATCTCTAGTAAATTATCATCTCTTTTGGGTGCGATAGTTGCAACAATTCGGTCAATGATTTTTTGATCAGTTAGAAAGTTTTGACCAAAACGCTTACGTGCTTTGTGCTGCTTATTCATTCTTCTTATTAATAAAATCTTGTGCATATTCTAACGCAGTATGGAGACTACCCAAGCTTATATTGCCAAGGCCTGCAAGTGATAGTGCAGTGCCGTGATCAACAGAAGTTCTGATAAAAGGCAAGCCTAAAGTAATATTTACCGCTTTTTTAAAGCCCAATGTTTTTAAAACTGGCAACCCTTGATCGTGATACATGCTTAATACACAGTCTACACCTTTAAGTGCATCAACGGTAAAAGCAGTATCGGCAGGCACACTACCTGCTAAATTAAAACCCTGATTGTTGAGTGTTTTAATCAAAGGGTTGATAATTTCAATCTCTTCCATACCAAGGCAACCATCTTCTCCTGCATGTGGATTTAGACCGCAAACAACAATTTTAGGATTATAAACACCGTAAGATTCTAATGAATAATGAATAATACGAATTGTTTTTTCAAGTGAGTCAGTCTGAATATTGCTAGCTACTTGAGAGAGAGGCAAGTGTGTCGTTGCAAGTGCCACACGAAGCCCTTGTGTAGCCAACATCATGACAGTTTTATCTGTATTTGATAAATTGGCCAAATACTCTGTATGCCCAGTAAATCCAGGCTTTATCGCATCAATAATTCCTTTATGAATAGGGCCGGTAACCAAAGCTTCACATTTATTGTTAAGGCAAAAATCAGTGGCAATATCAAGTGTATCAAGTACATATTGTGCATTATCGATATTAAGTACACCAGCTTTTACTGGTTGCCTAGCTTTAACAGGATAGACACACAACTGCTGATCGTTATAAGTTTGATCAGATTCAACAATAGTTAAAGGCAAATTGAGCAGTTTTGCTCGCTTTAATAAAACATCAGGATCGGCAAAAACCAATAGATTTTTATTGGATTTTTTTTGTGCATAAAAAATCGCCAAATCTGGACCAATTCCTGCAGGCTCTCCTGGGGTAAATGCAATGCTCATTCAGACCTTAAAATACTTAAAATAATTAGATATATTATAGTGTTAATATATAAGAAAAAATTTATATACCTAAATAAATTTTATACAATAAAAAACCGTTAAAAATCAATTACTTATAATACAGTAAAAATTATTAATTAAAATAATAAACACAGGAAAATTGAATCCTATAAAATTCCGATTAATAATATATTTTTAACATTAAAAACAGGTTAACTATGAGCTCTACAATCACACCTTTAGTCGCATCGGTTTTACTAGCATTTTCAACCCTCTCTCAAGCGCAAGTTTTAAACCAATCTAGTGGTAGTTTTGATTCAGTTTATAACATTCAAACAGTTAGTGGCATGTCACTAGATAAAAGAGCGCTTTTAGGCGGGGTTGTCATTTCCTCTTCCCAAGTAAACTTATCAGCACAAGTATCGGGTGATGTACTTAGTATTGGCGGTCGAGAAGGCGACATGTTTAAAGAAGGCTCTATCTTGGTTACTTTAGAGCAAGACTCTATTCAAGCGCAACGTGACTCTGCTTACGCAGAGATTGCTTCAGCTAACGAGTCATTAAGAAATGCTGGGGTACAGTACTCTCAGTCAATCGTCTCACCAAATGGTGGTGGTATGTTGGGTGGTGTTCCAGGTATGTTTTCAATGTTTACCGATCCAATGCTTAAAATGAGCGGACAAGGCAACCCTGAATTTGATAAGTTTGCTAACAGGACATCTAGATACACCGCTTATCAACAAGCTAAAAATAAATTAACCCAAGCGGAGAACAATTTAAAACAAATTGAATCACGCCTTAGAGATGCCAATATCAGCGCACCATTTGATGGTGTTATTGTTGCTAAATCAATCAGCAAAGGCGATATTGTTCAACCTGGTCAAACTTTATTAAAATTTGCCAATATTAAGGAACTTCAGGTGGAGGTTAACATTCCTTCAAGACTGGTCAGAAGTTTAAAACTAAGTAAAGATTACCGCATTAAGCTAGACATTGCCAATATTGTTGTTGAAGCAAAATTAGCACAAATTTATCCTATTGCAGACAATGCGAAACACAGTGTTAAAGTGAAGTTTGACTTACCTGCAAATGTACCAGTACTGCCGGGTGCTTATGCAGAAGTTGAAATTTTTGAAACAGATTCTGGCGTTCTAACACCGGTTGTTTCTGAGTCAGCCATTATGTGGCGCTCATCATTGCCAAGTGTATTTGTTATCAACTCACTTACAAATCAAACCGAATTGCGTTTTGTTCGCTTAGGTGAACAAGTTGGAAAAAGCAAGAAAAGCATCTTATCAGGTTTGAAAATTGGTGAAAAAATTGTTGCCAATCCAAATATCTTAATGGTTTCAGGAATGAGCATCTAAGGAAATTATGTCAAAACACGAGCATATTGATCTATCAAAAGACGAAAACATAGATCAAAAATTAATTAAAGAAACGATAAAGGAGTATGAACTAGGTATAGCTGGAAAGCTTACTAAAGCCTTTATCACTTCTCCGCTATCGATTATTCTTTTCTTTGCAATGTTGGGTGCGGGAATTATTGGTTTGATTTCTACACCACGCCAAGAAGACCCTCAAATCTCGGTACCACTCATCGATTTATTTGTTGAGTATCCTGGCGCCTCTTCTGAAGAGGTCTCAAATATCGTGGTTAAGCCATTAGAACGTCTAATGTCTCAAATCTTAGGTGTAAAACACGTCTACTCTGTCAGTGATAAAGGTCAAGGGATTATCACAGTTGAATTTGATGTGGGCCAGGATATGAATGAGTCAATCATCAAAGTGCGTGATAAAATGCTGGCTAACTTGGAGTTTATGCCGCCAGGCGCAAGACAGCCACTTATCAAACCTAAGGCGATTGATGATGTTCCCATTATCAATCTAACATTATGGTCTAAGTCATTAGATGATGGACAACTACGTTCATTAGGTCTTGAGCTTGTACAACAATTAGAAAAAGTTAAAGACACCAATAACGGCTTTATTGTTGGCGGCCGTAAAGAGATTTTTCACATTGATGCTTATCCTGGTCGTTTAGCAGGCTATGGCGTTTCTATTCAGCAAATTGCAGGAACGATAGGTAACGCCAATGTTCGTGAGCATACGGGTAATATCGAGCTTAACGGCTACAATATGGAGGTCTACTCTGGTGACTTCTTTACCAAAGTTGAAGATATTGAAAACTTAGTGGTTGCTGTACACGAAGGCAAGCCTATCTATATTCGTGATGTTGCCGATGTGTATTACGCACCTGAAGAAACTGAACATATGGTGAGCTACTACACAGGAAAAGCCAATAAGACCAATCAAAAAGCAACAGGGGAGCAAGCTGTTACTATTGCCATTGCCAAAAAGTTTGGTACCAATGGTGTAGAAGTTGCAAACAATATTTTAGCCAAAGTTGAAGAACTTAAAGGTCGTCTAATTCCCGACAATGTCGAAGTGGCTGTCACCAGAAACTACGGAAAATCTGCAGAAGACAAGGTGAATGCTTTAATCATGAAGCTGTTCATTGCAACTGGTGCGGTAACGTTATTAGTTTGGTTTGCACTAGGTGTTCGACCAGCAATTGTAGTAACTTTAGTTATTCCAGTTGTACTATTAATGACCATATTTACAGCTTGGATTTTAGGTATGACCATCGACAGGGTGAGTTTATTTGCACTGATTTTCTCGATTGGTATTTTGGTTGACGATGCCATTGTAGTTACCGAAAATATCTATAGACGCTGGCTTATTGATAATAAAATTACCATTGGCACAGCCATTGACGCGGTAAGAGAAGTAGGAAATCCAACTATCTTAGCAACCTTTACAGTTGTGGCGGCGCTAGTACCAATGGCTGCTGTTAGTGGCATGATGGGGCCGTACATGGCACCTATTCCAGTGCTAGGATCAGTGGCAATGATGTTCTCATTATTTGCCGCTTTTGTCTTTACACCTTACTTTATTATGAAGCTTGTGCCGCCACTAAGTGTGTTGCATAAAATGCATGAAAAAGAAGAAAAAGAAAGTAAAGCGTTGTACGCCTTTTTCCACAGTTTGATTACCAAATTAATGAATGTTAAAGTGTACGGCTGGGGGTTTCTATTCGGCCTTGTTGTGGCATTCTTTATGTCGATGTCGATGTTCTACACAACAGCGGTACCAGTCAAAATGCTGCCACTAGATAACAAATCTGAATTTGGTGTTATGCTAGATATGCCTGACGGAACTTCTTTATCAGACACAGCATCAACACTGCACCTAATGGCTCAAATATTACGCAATGTGCCAGAAGTAATAGATATTCAAGCTTATTCAGGTACAGCCAAACCATTTGACTTTAACGGTCTAGTAAGACATTCTTACTTGCGTCAATCTTCATCAGTAGGTGAGTTGCAAATTCAGTTAGCAGAAAAATCAGATCGCTCTCGATCAAGTCATGAAATTGCACTTGAAGCTCGTGAGCTAATTAAATCCATTGCAGAAAATGCAGGTGCTGATTATGCTGTTGTTGAAATGCCACCTGGACCACCAGTGTTGCGTCCAGTCGTTGCAGAGGTTTACGGCCCTGATAAAACAACGCGTAGAAAGCTGGCTAATGATTTAACGGAACTATTTGTTGAATCAGGCACCATGACTGATATTGATAACCTTATGCGTGATGAATACCCTGTGATTGATTTCCAAGTTGATACTGCTAAAGCGTCTAGATTTGGTGTTAGTGTCATGACCATCAAGGAAACGCTAGCGATGGCAATGAGTAGTTTTAATGTGGGTACTATTCGCCTTAAAAATGCACTAGAACCATCAAGAATTTGCCTGCAAGTTCCATTAACAAAACGCTCGCAATTGTCATATTTGACACAATTACCAGTTCCATCACAGCATGGCGGCATGATTCCAATCTCTGAGTTAGGCTCGTTTAGTTATAAAAAACAAGATGACTTAATCTATCATAAAGATTTAGCAGATGTTGAATATGTATTGGGCGAGCCTATTGGCCGCTTAAGTGCGCCTATTTACGCTATGTTTGCAGTTGATGATTTATTGCTTCGCTATCAAACAATGAATGGTGATCAACTTCAAGGTGAATACTTAGGTCCTCCAAAAAATCAAAATATTCCAGGATTTGAATGGGGTGGTGAGTGGACAGTAACTTTTGAAACTTTCCGCGACATGGGTACTGCGTTTGGCGTTGCACTGGTTGTTATTTATATGCTGGTTGTATGGCAATTTGGTAACTTCGTTATTCCAGCAGTCATCATGGCACCAATTCCACTAACGCTACTAGGTGTTGTTCCAGGGCATTGGCTGTTGGGCGCTGAATTTACTGCAACTTCTATGATTGGTTGGATTGCTTTAGCGGGAATCATCGTGCGTAATTCTATTTTATTAGTAGACTTCACCGTACAAGAATATGCCAAAGGCATGCCATTCTTTGATGCTGTTGTTAACTCTTGTGCATCTCGTACACGACCAATTCTTATTACTGCATTTGCATTAGTAGGTGGTGCAAGTGTTATTTTGACCGATCCTATTTTCCAAGGTATGGCAATTTCATTGTTGTTTGGTGTGTTAATTTCAACCGTACTAACATTGGTTGTAATTCCATTAGGAACACTTTCAGCAGGTGAAGAATCTTGTCGAAACATTGCGGTTAGCATGGGCTTACTTCCAGGTGATTCTGACGCTGATGCTAAATATAATGTTACAACCGAGGAAAAACCTAAAAACCCTAAAGCTGAAAAATCTACTGTTGATCCTAAAAACTGGATTAAAGCAGCATTACGAAAAAAAGAACAGACTGAAAAAGTTAAAGAAGATGATGCCAGTGGAAAAATAGATACTAATGGCTTACTTAAGAAAGAGGATAAAAATGATGTATAAGATTAGATAAACTCTTTTTTAGAAAATTTCTAAATATTTAAAAAAACCAATATCAGTTTGTACTGACATTGGTTTTTTTGTTTATAAGTCAAAAAAAATAACAAATTTTCATTGTTAACTGCTTTTCTTAATCAAGTTTGACTCAATACAATAGAACATTCAAATTTGCTGTTTATTGGCTTTAAAATGCCCTTTAAAAAGGTTTAGGTGTTGGATAAAATTTACCAAATTTTACAAAATGAGAAAGGATGGCCAAAACTCTTTTAGATAAATCAGAATCGCCCCTCTTTGAGTGCTCATGTTTTATTCTGAGGAATAGGGAAATTACTTGGAAATAGAATACATCTTAAGGCTCACCATACTTTCATCTCAAGAATGACAAAAAAGCACTCTTACAGCTTTTATTTTTTAAAAAATACAATACCAGTAACTCTTATTATTTTTAGATTTTAACCATTCACAAGCCACCTTTCTTTGGTTTAACAAAAAAGGCACTATAATTTCTTATAGTTTTTTACGCTCTATAAAAACTTTTTCACCTGCACTAATACAGCCCAGTGGAATTACAACCAGCGTCAGAATGGTTGAAATAAACACACCAAACAACAATGAAATTGCCATACCTTGGAAAATAGGGTCGGATAAAATAACAGCAGACCCTAAAACCAATGCAAAAGCAGTGATTAAAATAGGGCGGGTTCTAGATTTTGCAGACAGAATAACCGCATCTAATAATGGCATACCATCCCTAAAAGCGTTAGTAGTGAAGTCAACCATTAAAATAGAGTTACGCACGATGATTCCCGCTAAAGCAATCCAACCAATCAT